>Ga0214921_10007282_pt1 | contig 14808 bp, 12 predicted proteins | sample LL1505_MetaG_FD_177992 | JGI IMG/M metagenome (GOLD analysis project Ga0214921, IMG submission 177992) | Freshwater microbial communities from Lake Lanier, Atlanta, Georgia, United States - LL-1505 | ecosystem: Environmental > Aquatic > Freshwater > Lake | place: USA: Georgia | collected... | reverse complement strand
ACTAAATCTGCATAAACAAAAAAGTAGGAATAATAGTATTGTAAAACAGGAACTTGCTTGAGATCTAAATATTTTTCAAAGGATTTCTGACAACTATTCAAACATAAGTTTCAATACAACAGATTGGTTGCTATCCAAGTTTTTGACTGATACCATGTACAATCCTGTTTTTAATTCATCTTTTAGGATGTTTAGCTCTTTACCTTTAAAGGTTTTGTAACTTCTTAGCTGTTTGCCATTCACATCGCTGATATCTATTTTCCAGTTGGCTATTTCTGTCAACTCCAACAAGCTTTGACTATTACTTGGGTTAGGATATAGTTTAATATTTTCAGCGTTCAAGTCTTCAATGGATGAGGTGGAATCGGTGGATGAATGAACCCAAATGGCGAATGACCTTGCACTGCGGGCTGGAATAGGGCAAGACCTATCTTTTGCTTCAACCGTAATGAAATATGGTCTTTTGTGGGCATTGTTGAAGGCATCCATAGTGGGAGTCCAACAAAACTTCCATCTATCGAATTTTTGTATTCCTATGTGTTCATCGCTATCAATGTATGTAAGCCTTGGATAGGTAGGTTCAATGGTAGCAATGCCATTCGTTGCATTACTAAAAATTGGTGGAATTAATGCCGCAAGGTCGGTTGTATCAGTTACTTCAACACCATCCAAAGCCTCAATAAAAAAGCACTTGTTTTCATTAACATTAAATGCCCAATTTGTTTTTGGGATATAATTGTTAGGAATAGGAGTTGGTTTAGGATTTATTACTTGGGTATTGCTAATTAAATCGCCCTGCTCGGTATAGGTAATAAATTTAGGGGGGGTCATTTGGAGGGCAATCATTTTTAGATAAGAATTGAATTTCCCTGTTTGTTGTGCCTACTTTATAGGCAGTTCCATTGGGACGGAATCTCCATTGTGTAACCTCAATAACAAGATTTGAAACAAAGCTACCTATTGGAGTGAAAATTATATCTCCAGTATTTGCATTAAGGTGAATACCATAAGGTGGAGGTAAATTCGCATTGGGTTGACCAAGGAATGGAAAAGGAATAGAATCATAACTGTAAGGTGCTTTGTATGGAGCAGGGGAATTTGCAGAAATCATCGACTTGCCAAAGGCATAACTCAAAGAATCTCCATCAGGGTCATATGCACCCAAATTGTAATCGAATTCCTGTCCTGCACACAACATAATAATGGGTTTATTCATGAATATAGGTGCATTGTTACAAGGTTCAGCACATCGGTTTATGGTGGCTCCCATGTAATATGACAAACCTGAAGGATTTTGCAAATTGGTATTCGCGGCATTTCTGCAACATTCGGTCCAGCCTACCGCAATATTGCAGCAGCTTGTTGGTATGATTTGCGATAAATCTACCCTACCTGTAAATGTGTAAACTTCTACTCCTCCAAATATACTGCCCGGACTTCGAGTTCCACAATTGGTACAAATGGTTTTAGTGCCTCTGCATAGTTGCACCACATCATAACCACTAACTGTATTTGAGTCAATTTTCATGGTGATGCTTGTTGGCATATTACCACAGCCTGCATCTAGTCCAGTTACTTGAATGTTTGTTAAGGTGCATCCATTCATTCCTGGACACATGCATATAGGGATTCCTTGGCAATCTCTATATACTTTGAATGATATTTTATATACATTACCACCAAGACATTGGTAACTCATTTCACCCCCAGTTATGTGACTTGCATAGGAAGTAAAACTCAATATTGACATGAAGCAAAAGAAAATGCAGGCATTTAAGATTTGAGAAATTTTATTTTTCATAAGGTAGTTTCCTTTATGCAAAATAGGAATTTGTTTTATTTTCCAATAGTCTCGGTATAAATTGTGACGAAGATAAGTTCTCAACTTTTGATGATTTTGCTTATCCTTGTCTTATGAATCTAGGAAGTATTTGTTCTAAAACTTGCGCCATTGCAAAAGAAGCGGGTCTATTTATCAAAAAAGAAAGAGAGAGCTTTAATGGGGATGTCGTTGAAGTAAAGAGCTTCAATCAATTGGTAAGTTATGTAGACAAAACAGCTGAAGAGATTTTAGTGGCTGGTTTAAAGAATATTTTTCCTGAAGCAGGTTTTATTACAGAAGAACAAACCATCGCCACCGAACAAAAAGAATGGATGTGGGTGATTGACCCCTTAGATGGTACCACCAATTTTATTCATGCCCTGCCCGTTTTTAGTGTAAGTGTAGGTCTGATTAGAAATGGCAAGCCCGTATTAGGTGTGGTTTATGAAGTGAACAGAGAAGAGATGTTTTATGCATGGCATAACGGAGGCGCTTGGTTAAATGGACAAAGAATATCCGTAAAGCAAAACACCGAATTAGAAAAGTCATTATTAGCCACAGGCTTTCCTTATTATGATTTTAAGGTGATGGATGAATATATCAAGGCTTTAAAATACCTAATGACACATACACAAGGAATGCGCAGAATGGGCAGTGCTGCCGTTGATTTAGCTTATACGGCTTGTGGTAGGTTTGATGGCTTTTTTGAATATGGTCTTAGCCCCTGGGATATAGCAGGTGGTATTTGTTTGATAGAAGAAGCAGGTGGTATCGTTACTACTTTTGATGGCAGCGAGGATACCATTTATAGCAAGAGTATTATTGGTTCATCAAAGGCTTTATATCCTCAGTTTATGGCTGTGATAATAGATAGTTTTACTACACCACTGGTTTAAATTGTTCAAAGGCTTGCAAGCAATTGTTGCAATAATGCATACTTCTGCAAAGCGTTGGTCCAAAAGGTGTTTTCATTTCGGTGTTGCTGCTTCCGCAATGAGGACAAACACTGGTTTCTAATAACTCATTCGTAATTTCACCTTCGTGTTTTGGGGGAGGAGCAAGTCCATGTTTTTTTAAGCACAACAAACCTCTTTCTGTTAGTTTGTTGCTATTCCAAGGTGTATCAAATGTGGTTTTAACTTCTACTATTTCTATACCAATTTCTTTCAACCTGTCGGACACCATGTTTTCCATCATTTTGATTGCGGGACAACCCGTGAATGTTGGAGTCATTTCAACAAACACATGGCTTTCACCGCGTATTTCAACTTTGGTAATAATGCCCATATCCACCATACTTAAGGTCGGTATTTCTGGGTCTTTCACCACTTCAAGAGTTTGCCAAATTTCTTTTTCGCTTATCATTTTTTAAATCGAATGGGTCAAACTTAAGGTTTTATTGTGGGTTTTAAGTTCATGATGTTTAACAATCTTATACATGGACTCAATCATAACCTTGTAGTTCTTTTCTCCAATAATATCAATGTATTCAGATGAAAGCTCTCCCACGCATTTTTTAGTATCAGCTATTAAGTCCTTTCCCTTTTGGGTTAAAAATATCAAGGCCGCTCTTGCATCTGTTTCGTGTTTTTGAATCTTTATCAAATCGAAAGCCAGCAATTCCTTCACCACTTTACTCATGGCCTGCTTGGTTACTTTAGCTTTTATGGCTATTTCATTATTAGTGCTACCTGATTCTGAAATATTCATAATAAAAGGCATGTAGGCCATTTTAAAATAATCGTAGCCTAGTTTGTTTAATTCTTCATGAGCCCAATCGTCAAAAAAACGTTTCCACATATTTACAAGTCTACCAATGTTTTTAGGCTCACTTGCACTAGTGGTTGTAGTTAATTTTTTGGATGACATATTTGTCACCAAATATAATTATTTAAAATATAATAGTCAATTTACTTGACTTTTATAGTCAACTAAGTTTACCTTCGTTCAATAAAAATTATTTTATGAATACCACTGCTGAAGTTACACAAAAGAAAAAACCTATTTGGCTATTTGCCTTAATTGGGATTTTGTTAGTAGGATACACCACTTATAAAATATGGAATTCTATTATCCATGAAAGTACCGATAATGCTCAAATAGAATCGAATGCAACGCCCATTGTGAGCAGGTTAGCTGGTTATGTTGATTCGGTTGCAGTAAAAGATTACCAAGAAGTAAAAGCTGGTGAGGTTTTACTTACTATTGATAATAGAGAGTATCAATTGGCAGTTGATCAAGCTCAGGCAGACTTGCTTTCTGCACAAGCTGATATGAGTAATGCACAAGCTCAATTGAAAAGTGCTGAGGTAAATAGAAATGTGGTGAAAGCCAATTTAGAAACTCAAAAAATTAGAACGGATAAAGCAAAATCTGATTGGCAACGTGACCAAAGCCTTTTGAAAGAAAATGCTATTACCCGAAAGCAAGCTGATGATAGCAAATCATTATACGAAACGGCTCAAAAGCAATTGTTATCAAGTCAAGACCAATTGGCTTATGCCGAATCACAAATCAACAACAGCAGAGCACAAATTGAAAAAGTGCAAGCTTTAATCAAATCAAAACAAGCCGCACTTAAAAATGCTGAACTAAGATTGACTTACACAAAAATGATTGCACCATATAGCGGAAAAATAGGCAAGTTCAATTTGCAAAAAGGACAATATGTTCAGCCTGGTCAAACTTTGTTTAATGTAATTGACAACGAACAGTTTTGGATAACAGCAAATTTTAAAGAAACCCAATTAGAAAAATTAAAAGTGGGTATGATTGCAAATGCAGTAATGGATGGGTATCCTAATATTAAAATACAGGCTAAGGTGTCTGATTTTAGTGATGCAACCGGTGCTAGGTTTGCCCTTTTACCTCCCGACAATGCAACGGGAAATTTCGTTAAGGTAACCCAAAGGGTGCCAGTAAAATTGAGCATAGAGAATGTTGCGGAGGTAAAGCAATATTTGAAAGCAGGTTTAAGTGTGAAGGTTGAGATAAAAACCAATTAAACGCATGTATCCAACCGGATTAAAACGCGCAATGATTGTATTTACTACGATATCTGCAGCCATCATGGAACTGATAGATACGAGCATTGTCAATGTTGCAATCTCACAAATAAGTGGTAACCTAGGTGCTACTATTGAAGATACATCGTGGGTAGTTACAGCCTATGCCATTGCCAATGTTATTATTATTCCAATGACTGGTTTTTTGCAGAGATATTTCGGACGTAAAAACTATTATTTAACATCCATTTTTATTTTTACCATTGCCTCCTATATGTGCGGAAACGCTGATAGTTTGTGGTCCCTTGTAGCTTGGCGTTTTATTCAAGGTATTGGTGGAGGTGCATTACTCTCTACGTCTCAAGGCATTTTGTTTGATGCTTTTGAACCAAAAAAACGAGCCATGGCTTCAGGAATTTTTGGCATGGGTATTGTTTTGGGCCCCACGATTGGGCCTACTCTAGGCGGATTGATAGTTGACAATTATTCATGGCCATTGATATTTTATATCAATATCCCTTTTGGAATATTAGCTGCTATGTTGACTTTATATTTTATTGACAAAAAAGAAGATGAATTGACTATTGATAGAAAAGCCATATCCATTGATTATTTAGGTATAGCCATGCTGGTGATGGGTGTTGGTTGCTTGCAGTATGTATTGGAAAAAGGCCAATCAGAAGACTGGTTTGAGAGTGAATACATAAGAATATTAAGCCCATTATGTGTAATAGGAATAGGAACTTTTATTTGGCAGCAACTTCATGTTCCCAATCCCATTATTAACTTAAAGGTATTGAAAAACACAAATTTGGCAGCAAGCAATGTACTTACCTTCGTTTGCGGTTTTGGTTTGTTTGGATCTGTCTTTATTTTTCCAGTATTGGTTCAAAGAATTATGGGATACTCGCCTACAGAAGCAGGTTTCGCCATTGTACCTGGAACAATTATAGGCTTATTTTTAATGCCAATTATAGGTAAAACCCTTGGTTCAGGAACACCACCTATTATTTATGTAGTAATTGGTTTCATAGCTTTTATATTTCATGGTTATACCTCATCCCTAGCAACTGCCGAGGCAAGCAGGGCTTGGTTTATTTTCCCACAAATGCTGAGGGGGATAGGTACTGCCTGTTTAACCGTTCCGCTCATTAACCAAGCAGTGGTAGGTTTGGCACCTAAAGATATGCCATCTGGTATTGCTTTAACAAATATGTTGCGACAATTAGGAGGAGCATTTGGTATAGCCATGATGAATACATTTGTCACCCAAAGATTTGCAGTACATCGTTCAGATTTGATTACCAATACCGCTGCCAACGATCCTGAAATGATGCAGAGGCTATCAAGCATAACACAGGTTTTTTTAAGCAAAGGTTTTAGCGCTGCAGATGCCCAATTTGCGGCATTAAAAGCCATTGATGGCGCTGTTAATAAACAAGCATATTTGCTCTCTTATTTGGATTCATATTTAATCATCAGTCTATTCTTTTTAATAACCATTCCCTTTCTTTTTTTACTGCGAACAAAAAAAGTGGATACATCCACCTTGGCCAAAGTAGCAGAGGAGTCACACTAACCATATCGAGCATGAAAAAATTTAGTATCATAATAGTCATCTATATTTTAGGTTTTGCACCTTTAAAAGCACAAAATAGTGCCCAAGAACTGCAAGGCTTAATTCAAGAATCATTTAACTACTTTCCCAAAATTAAAGAGTTAGAACAATCAGAACTAATAAGTAATGAAAGATTAAAAAGCACTCGAAGCAACCTCTCACCTGCTATATCGGGTGTTGTTAGTTATAATTATATTGACCCCATTAGTCAGAATTCATTTCCAGCGGGACCCGGAATAACAAAAAACTTGCAATTTCAGCCCAACAACAATTTGAATGCAAATATTACAGCCAATTATGTATTACTTGATTTTGGTCGTTTGAAATCAGCTATTGATAAATCAAAAGAAGAGCTCAATTATAGCAAACAAAATACATTGTTTAATAAAAGTCAATTAGCTTCACAAGTAGCCAATATTTACTATAATATCATATATTTAAAAAAAGCCATAATTATTCAAGACAGTATTATAGAATACTTCGAACATAACAGAAAAGTTGTTCATAGTAAATTATCAAATGGTGATGCCCTCAATATTGATGTATTAAATATTCAAGCTAGTATTGATAATGAACTAAACAGGAAGGTTGATATTGAAAATAGTTTGCAGAAACAACTCAATTTATTGGAATACACAACAGGAAAGCGGACGGTTAGTCAATCAGAATTCAGCTTTATCATTAAGGATGTCAGTGCGGAGGAATACATCAATTTGGCTGAATCACAAAATGTAGAATACGCATTAATGAAAAGTAAAATTGCACAATCAGAGTTTGACTTGAAGTTAAATAAAAAACAATTGACGCCCACTTTGAATGCCACGGCTGCTGCAGGTTTTAGAAATGGATACCAACCCGATATAAACGAAAATAGATTTAATTATTTAGCTGGTGTTAGTTTGAATGTTCCCCTCTTTTCTGGTCTTAAAACAAGATCATTGATTGGAGTTTCTACTTACAGTCTTAAACAAACCGAACTTGGTTTAGTAAGTTTGAAAAACACTTACAAGAAAGATATAAAACAAGCTTTGAGTGAAATGGAGAGTAACCAAATTAAACTTAGAAATGTTGAAAGCCAAATTAAGGCAGCTCAGGCGGTATATCAATTAACACAAATTAAATTTGGAAAAGGAGTTGCTACTTTTTTAGATTTAAGTTTTGCGTCCACTACTTTGCAAAGGGCTTTGTTAAACAAGTTGCAATACGAATTTCAGCTTTGCAGTGCTAAAATTGAATTAGCTAGATTAACTGGCGAAAAGTATTGGTAAGATTGCTTAAATAATAAGTAAATTAAGTTATTTATAAATTGAATTTACTTCACCCAAAACGGGAAATTAGCACAAGCTACTTGCTCATGTTTATCAAAGATGTAAACGAATAAACGATAGGCTCCTTTTTGATAAGGCGCATTAAAACTATAACCCACATTGTTATCGCCTTTCATGCTAATAGGCATGGCATCAGGACGTTTCTCCACATCACCTCCACTTTTAGTGAATTCACTTTCAGGTAATAGTTCCCATTTGATTGTAAGACTTGATAAATCCTTATGATTGATTTGAAGTTTCACTTTTGTATTGGCTCCCTTCTTCAATTCTACACTCTTATCAGGTAAAGCATTATTTAATAAAAATGAATCTATTTGGGGAGCCCAATTTTTTGGAGCAGTTCCACTCCAAACTTCTTGCAATACATTAACCGCCTCAGTTTGTTTTCCATCAACGAATACACCATACCATGTAGGTGTGGTTTCTTGCTTTTGTCCCCATAAAAAGGCATAAGAACCTAAACACAAGCTACTATCATTTTGAATATAATTTACATACCTCTCTCTATATGTAATGGCTTTTTCAGTTGAGGTTTGTTCTATGGCTGCACCCCATTTTGTTTTGGCTACCTCCCAATGTCCATTTGGTCCCCACTCAGTAACCAAGTATGGTTTAGTCCATCCAAATAATCTAATTTTTTCTGGTAAACTTGGCAAATCACCATAGGTATTAACACCCAAGATATCGATATCAGGACAATACTCTTTGATTAATGAAACTTCAGGAGCATCAATACCAGCAGTAACCACACATGTTGGATGATTCTTGTCCTCTTCATGAATCATAGCTGCAATATTTTGTACAGCTTTCCATACAGAAAAATCTGTATATTCTAAATCAACTTCATTGCCCACTCCCCATAGTAATAATGCTGGGTGATTCTTAAACCTATTCACAATACTTTTAAATTGTTCAACTTGATCTTGGCATGCCCACTTATCACTGTAATCAAAACCATGTCGTTCTGGTGGCATCCATAGGCCGAGCATTACGGTTAAACCTTTTTTCTGCGCTTCATCAAGCACTGCCTGGGCATTTTCGGCACCCCAAAGTCTAACAGAATTTCCTCCCGCAGCTAGTGTTTTATCCATAAACACATCTCCACCTGCACCTTTTACATAAAAGGGATTATTGCCTCGTATCAATTGATAATTACCATTGGCATTCTTGGTAATTTCAACCTTAATAACTTGCGCCCATATTGGGTTAGCTAAGACAAATAATATCCATATTAATAAGCACTTTTTCATATTTATATGTTATGGATTCGATTTAATAATTTTAAAGAAATGGTATTGCTCTTTAATAGATAATTTAAGTATGTAAGCCCCTTCTTTTAAGGATGGCAAGTGTTGGTTGATGTTATCAAGCTTATCTGACACAATAAGGGTTTGACCCATAAAGTTGATAACGCTAATTTCATCAGGCGTATATTTTGAATCTATACGCAATTGATGGGTGAATGGATTAGGATAGACATTGATTTGACCTATGTTTCCTTTCATTTCACTAATAGATGAACTGCTGATTTTACAGGGTGTTTCTTCAATTCCAAATTCATCAAAATAAAACACATCTGTATTGCTTGAATTAGGTGCAAATAATATTACCAATTGGTCAATACTTGCTTCGGGTGTATTGGCATCGGGCTTTAGTATTAACTTAAAGACCAATTCCTCCCACGACCTTGTTTTAGTGGTGATAGCTTGCAAAACACATCTTCTTCCTGATGGGTAATCACTTGATGACAAGGCTCTATTTTCGAAATTAATATTCACTTGAGTACCTATTGGAGCCGTAGTATATAATTTCATTTTAAGCAACAAACTTCCATCTTCAAATGGCTTCGCATTTCTTATCACATCAGAAAAAACTGTAAGCGCATCATAGGTGGTTGAGCCATTTCTGTAATACCTATTACATAAGGATGTATTGTTAACTGAATCTTTAGAAGGATTGTTTATGGATGCCTTATAAGTACCATTTCCAGCTACCCAGTAAACCGATCTTAAGCTTTCAATATTATCAATTAAACCTTGACAGGTATCTGGCAAAGCTGTGATAAATTTGCTAATTGTTTTGACCTTGGACTGATAGGAAATATTAACTTTAATGCTATCACTTTTTAATCCCCAATTAACTTTAACCTTTGATGTTCCTTGTCCTGAAACAATTTTAGCATTCGTAGGTACTACCCAATCATAGCTTGCACCCGCTAACTTTTGGGTATAATACTCCTTTTGTTGATCGGCACGTAAAATAGCCTCAGGTCCTGAAATAAATAGGTCATCAAGGTTTTGATACACCCTAATATAATCTAACTGAAGAGTAGCAGTATCAGGTGTTGTCACATCTGGATAACCTAAAAAATAACCACCTACAGCAAGGTTTACAATGCAATGAAAATTTCGATTATAAGGCCACCAAAAATCAGGTAAATCTTTTTTGGTTTTGGTACTATACACTACATTATCTACCAACCATTGTATGGTATCTACTTTCCATATCAAAGAAAAAGTATGGAAGTCTGTTGTGAACGAACCTGATGGCAATGTATAGGAAGCACCCGTATATTTGTTATTTGGGGTATGTGCACCATAATGAATGGTTCCATAAGTATTTTTAGGTTCTTGCCCTTTGCCCTCTAATAAATCAATCTCACCACTTAAAGGCCAACTTCCATAATAATTTTCTGTTGGCAAAAACCATACTGCGGGCCAATATGCTTGACCTATTGGAAAACGGGCTCTCACATCAATTCGTCCTGAGGCAAAATCAAATTTTTTCATCGTTCTTATTCTACCTGAACTATAAGGGCTGTTACCAATATTTTCCTTTTTGGCTTTTATTTTTAATAAGCCTCCTTCAACACTCACATTGCTTTTTTGATAAGACTCTCTTTCATCATTGCCCCAACCACAGAGGTTTGGGCAGCCATCGCCAATTTGGTATTCCCAATAATTGGTATCAAGTTGCGAGCCTGTGAATTCATCCGACCATCTCAAAAACTCTTGTGAGAATCCTGAAAACGGAATGGAAATACTTAACAATAAAAGAAGTCTAAATTTTATTTTCATCATGTGGTTTATTTAACAATAATTGAATCATTTAAATTGCCAATACTTAAGACAAACTTGCCAGGTTCTAACATAAACTTGTTATCCAACCCAACAAATGCAAAATCTGAAATGGACAATTTAATTGTTATTTCTTTGGTTTCTCCTACCTTAAGATAAACTTTTTTGAATGCCCTAAGTCTTTTGATAGAGGGGGTAATACTTGCATACTCATCAGATACATAAAGCAGTGCCGTCTCATATCCATCCATTTCTCCTTTATTACTTACTTTTATACTAACTGAAATGCTATCACTTGTCGAAGGATTTTTGTTATCAATAACTAAATCTGAATACTCATATTGGGTATAACTCAATCCATGACCAAAAAGAAACAATGGATTAAACCCAATAGGTTTAAAATCGTTGTTAAGGGTCTCTGTATATTTACAATCATAGGTAGTATGAGTGCCTGCAAAACGAGGGAATGTAAATGGCAACTTGCCGCTTGGGTTAACTTTACCAATCAAAACATCAGCAATGACCAAAGCACCTTCGTTACCGGGCAAATAAGCATAAAGAATAGCATCACAAAAGGGCTCAGTCTTAGCAAAAGTTCTAGGTCTTCCTTCTAAGAAAACTGCGATAACTTTTTTACCGGCTTCCTTAAATATTCTTATTAAATTTTGTTGCGCTTGATCAAGTTCCAAATCATTAATATCACCAGGCTTTTCAGTATAGGTATCTTCACCTAAACACAATACCACCGTACCCATATTTTGGGCAGCATTTAGTAATTCATTTGAAGACAAAATTTGGTTGTATGAATTTCCTTTCAGGTAAGTTACTTGTGATTTGCCAAATACATTTTGGAGTGCATTTGCCACTGTTAAAACCTTAGGATTATAACTGGTGTCTCTGCCTTGCCATGTGTGTGTCCATCCGCCATTTAATGCGTTAATATAATCTGCATTGGGACCTGTTACCAATATTCTTTCATTACTTGCAAGTGGTAAACTGTTAAATTGATTTTTTAGTAACGTGATGCTTTGAGAAGCTAATTCATAGCTCAATTTCTTGCTTTCAATTTGTTCCGGTTCAATAAATCTTGGGGTTTTTGTTTTCACTTCGTCAAACAAACCTAATTCAAATTTTAGATTCAATATTCTCAGGGTAGCCTCATCAATGCGATCTAATTTAACTTTACCTTCTTTAACGTTTTCAATCAAATACTGAGTAAACTCCAAATCAAGCGGCACCATAGCCAAGTCAATACCTGCATTAATAGATAAGGCAACAGCTTCTTTATATGTCTCAGCCACCTTGTGTCTTGTAGTCAGATTCTTTATGTCTTCCCAATCGGTTACAGTTATTCCCTGAAAGTTTAACTCATTTCTTAATATGGTTTGTAATAAAAATTTACTTGCATGCACAGGTTCCCCATTAATTTCAGATGAATTAATCATGATGGTTTTGGCACCTGCGGCTATGGCTTTGGCAAATGGTAATAAATATATTTCGCGAAGTTGACGCTCCGGAATATAAGCAGGCGCTCTATCATGTCCACTTTGCGGATTGCTATAACCTACATAATGTTTTAAACAAGCTGCAAAAGGTCTAACTTTACCATGATTCGTATTTTGATAACCATTCACCATCGATACTCCCATTTGTGAAACTAGATAAGGATCTTCACCAAATGTTTCCCAAAACCTTGGCCACATTGGGTTTCTTCCCACATCCAAAACAGGAGAGAAATTCCAAGGAATACCACTACCACGAACATCATTGGCAACATACTGGGCCATTTTATAACTTAGTTCAGGGTTAAATGTAGCAGCTAGTCCAATTTGCTGAGGATATAGTGTAGCTCCTACAGTGTAATTAGCACCATGAATGGCATCAATGCCATATAATACTGGTATCTTTAATCTTGACTTTTTGCTATATTTTTCAATAGAATTAATGACCTCTTTCCAATGATTTACAGTGTAGGTATAGCCACTCACATTGAGTATCGAACCTACTCCAAGATTAACGATTACATTTCTCAATTTAGCCGTATCAACTGCATGGGGCTTGCTAATGTCATTACCAACTCCTTTCGAAATCATTTCAATGGTAAGTTGGGTCATCTGTCCCACCTTTTCTTCAAGGGTCATTTTACTTAAGAGTGCTTTTGCACGTTCTATTGAACTTGAATTATTCTGTCCAATTACTTGGTTGAACAAAACGATAAGAAATAATAGTAAAACTGTTTTTAACTTCATAAATTATTGTTTCTTTAAAAATATTTCATCAAGCCATATCTCGCCTGAATTATTAAATTCTATTGTTAATTGCTTGAATCTATTCACATCAAATCCTATTTCCGCAAAATTGAACTCACTAAATGGAATGGAAACCAATTGCCAATCACTATTAGGTAATGGACTTATATAATTTTCATTAATGGGCAACAAAACTGATTTGCCATTATAGGACTCGAATCCTATCTTGATATTATTCAACGTGTTTTTTTTATTGCAGTTTACATAAAACTGCAAACCATAACTATTGATTGAATCAGGAAATGCAATGGCTTGCCAATGTTCCCAATTCATTCCAATTTGACGGATTTGTTTGCCGCTTTCATCTTGATTCCAATTGGCATGAATAGACTTATTACCTTGATAAGATTTTATCGAATTCAATTCAATCAATTTTCCGGGGTAATTGCCCATACCCCATGCATAAGTAAAATCATCTTTAAAGATATAAGCAGGAAAATTTTGGGTAATGGTTTTACCAAATTTACTTACAGATACTGCATTTGCTGCAGCACCTCCTATTTCGATTTTATCAATCAAAAATGAACCTTCGCCTTGGCATTCCACATTCAAACTTTTGATATTGCTAAAATCACTTAATGGTTTTGATGCTTGCAAAAAGGAATTCAATGGAATACTCACTTTCTGCCATTCTTCATCAATTGGATACTTTGTCAAATGCTTGGCTTTGAGCAAAGCTGCTGTTTGTACACCAGAATAATCTTCTAATAAAAAAATAAGGGTAGGAATAAATTGTTTCCCTTTGATAGCTCTGATATAAAAATCGATGCTACCTTTTTCCATTACTTCGCTTAAGTCTTTTGCTGCATAACCATTCCAACCAATACCAAAACCAATCCAAGGGCAACTGCCTGTTCTGTTCCAAGTTAAACTAAGACAAGATTTGCCACTAAATGAAATGGTATCCACACGTAGAAAGTTTTTGCAATCGGTCTTTTCCATGCCCCATATATCCACGGTTTGATCGCTGTAAATTTCCTTATCCTGAAATTCTTTTACAGCATTATTTGCATAGGTTCCACCCCATTCATCAGTTAGTTGTGTGGTTTGCATGCGGATACCACATGCCGAAACCAATACAGATAATGTGAAAATATATGTAAATAATTTTCTCATTATGGTTGAAATGGATTGATGTAGGTAAACGAAGCATAGTCAAGTCCGACCCTTGTATTTCCTGACGTTCCGGGCTGTGCTAACAATAAAAATTGCACATTGATTATTCTATCTAGATCTTTCTTACCAGTTGCATCAATATTCCCAAATCCACCTGATGTAGATATGCTTGTTTGATCGTATGAGAATGATACCAATTTCCATCCTGTCCAATTCACATTGAATTGTTGTTGGTAGGTTCCTTCTTGTGCCGGCTGATACACACCATCTAAATTGTCATCTTCCTGGAACTGAACAGATAGTTGTGCGTTGTTTTCGCCCCAACCATATACGTAGGCATTAAAATAAATGCGCTTTGGATTGTCCGTATTAAAAACAAAGTAATTGTTACCAGTTCCTTGACTTGCCTTAGCGCTCAATCCCATGCCACATAAAAACAAACTGGCAGTAGGCCCATGATTGGCACCCAAGGCATAAAATCTATTTTTTTCTGCAGGTGCTACACCTTGGAAGTTTACAGATGTTGAATTAAA
>Ga0214921_10007281_pt1 | contig 14808 bp, 13 predicted proteins | sample LL1505_MetaG_FD_177992 | JGI IMG/M metagenome (GOLD analysis project Ga0214921, IMG submission 177992) | Freshwater microbial communities from Lake Lanier, Atlanta, Georgia, United States - LL-1505 | ecosystem: Environmental > Aquatic > Freshwater > Lake | place: USA: Georgia | collected... | reverse complement strand
CGGTTTGTGGCGCGGGCATGGCCAGCACCACGCGATCAAAGCCGCCGTGGTGCCAAGCGTGGCCGTCGTTATCTACCCCGTGCACGGACCAGCGGCTGGGTTTGCGCGGATCGGCTTGGAGTGATTGCACGGTGTGGCCCAGATGCAATTGACCGGCATCGGCCAGTGGCTGGGCCCAGTGCTTGACCAGCGCGCTCATGCCGGGCACACCCACCCAATGGGCTTCGGGGCCAGGCTTGGCGGCTTCCACCAACCTGCCAGACGGGTCGAGCACACGCACGGCGTTGGCGCTCCAGGGGCGGCAGTGGGTCAGGCTGTCGGGCACAGTTTGCAAGGCCAAAGCCATGCGCGGGTCGCGCACCGTGAAGTATTGCGCCCCATGGTCAAAACCGCCGAAGGGGCTGCGCCGGGTGGCCATGCGACCACCTGCGCCCGAGCTTTTGTCAAACACCATGACCTGGTGCCCGGCTTGTGCCAAGGTGCGGGCGGCGGTAATGCCCGCCATGCCTGCGCCCACGATTGCAATGTGTTGTGCTGCCATGGCCCGACTCTACACCGATGAAGAGTGCGTTGTTGTGCTCGATTGCCCCAACAAAGCATGGCGGGTTTGGGGCTGCGCCAAGGCTTTCAGCCACCATTGCAAAGCGCGTTTGTCCGCGGTTTCTGCCGCTTCGCCGGGGGCTTCGCGCCAGGCATAGCCCAGTTTGCCGCTGCGCTGGGGGCGTTGCACCTCGCACACCACCAAGCGCCCTGCATCGATGTGCGGTCTGGCCAGGGGCTCGGGCAAAAAGCCCACGCCCAGGCCGTGCAATTGGGCGTCCCGTTTGAGCGCCATGCTGGGCACAGTGAACACGTCTTGGCCGGGCAGCAAACCAATGGTCACCCCTTGGCCCTGGGGCACCGTGTCGGCCACTGCCACGGCGCGGTGCGCTTGGATGCTGGCATCGCTCAAGGGCTGGGGGCTGCGCGCCAAGGGGTGTTGGGGGGCCACACAAAAGGCAAACCGCACCAAGGAACCCAATTCGGCAAACCGCAAACCCAAGGCCGGGCTCAGTTGCATGTCCACGCCAATGGCCAAGTCGGCTTGACCCGAGCTGAGGCTGTGCAACGTGCCGCTCAAGGTTTCATGGCGCAAGCGCAGCCGGGTGGGTGGGTTGTCGGCGTAAAACGCCGCGCACAGGTCCATCACCACCGATGGGTCGATGATGCTGTCGTAAGCGACGGTGAATTGGCTCTCCCAACCGGTGGCCAAGCGCTTGACGCGCAGCGCAATGCTGTCCATCTCGGCCAGCAGGCGTTGACCTTCTTGCAGCAACTCGCGCCCTGCCGCCGTCAGCCGCGCTTGGCGGGCGGCGCGGTTGAACAGCAGCACATCCAGCGCGTCCTCCATTTGGCGCACCCGGTAACTCAAGGCGCTGGGAACCAGGCCCATGGCGCGTGCTGCTGCGGCAAAGCTGCCCAACTGGTCAATGCTTTGGAGCATGGCCAAACCCTCGGGGGTCAATACCTGGCGTGGCGTCAGCATGGAAAATCCCTTATCAATCAAATTATTTGAATGATGCCATCAATTTCGATCAACCACAGCCCCACTGACTGCTTTTACAGTGCACCTTATTGGAGAAAACTAACATGCAAATGGTTCGACGATCACACGAAAGAGGCTATGCCGACCACGGTTGGTTGAAGTCGTTTCACAGTTTTTCCTTTGCGGGTTACCAAGACCCGCAATTCATGGGGTGGGGCAATTTGCGGGTGGTCAACGAAGACCGCATCGCCCCAGGTACCGGTTTTGGCACCCATGGCCACCAAGACATGGAAATCATCAGCTATGTGTTGTCGGGCAATTTGGCGCACCAAGACAACATGGGCAATGTCAAAGGCATTCCCCCAGGCGATGTGCAGCGCATGAGCGCGGGAACCGGTGTGCGCCATTCCGAGTTCAACCACGACCCCGATGGGGAAACGCACTTTTTACAAATTTGGATATTGCCTTCGCAACGCGGCATCCCGCCCAGCTACGAACAAAAAACCTTTGCCCCGGCAGAAAAAGCCGGCGCGCTTCGCTTGGTGGCCTCGCCTGATGCGGCAAAGGGTTCGGTCACCGTCCATGCCGATGCGCGCATGTACGCCGGTTGTTTTGAAGCTGGTCAAAGCGCCCACATGGTGTTGGATCCGGCGCGCAAAGCGTATGTGCAGGTGTTGCGCGGCAGCGTGCAGGCCAATGGACAAGCCCTGGCCTGCGGCGACGCTTTGCTGATGCAAGGCGAAAGCGGCTTGGTCATCGACCATGCTGAAAGCGCCGAAGTGCTGGTGTTTGATTTGCAAGCTTGATTTTTAACCTTGAAAGGGAGATAGACCATGACGAAAACAGCAGTGATTTTCCATTCCGGCTACGGCCATGCCCAGCGCGTGGCGCAATTTGTGGCCGATGGGGCCCAGGCCCAGCTCATCGCCATCGATGCCGACGGCAACATCAGCGAGGCCGATTGGGCCACGCTGGATGCGGCCGATGCAATTGTTTTTGGCTCACCCACTTACATGGGCATGGTGTCGTGGCAATTCAAAAAATTTGCCGATGCCAGTTCCAAGCGTTGGTTCAGCGGGGCATGGAAGGACAAAGTGGCCGGTGGCTTCACCATTTCAGCCAACTTGAGTGGCGACAAACTCTCTACCTTGCAGTACTTCCTCACTTTGTCCATGCAGCACGGCATGGTGTGGGTGGGTCTGCCTGGCATGAGTGACGGCACCTTCAACCGCTTGGGTTCCAACTCCGGTTTGATGGCCCAGGTGGGATCGACCAGCCCAGCGGCCGACATTCCCCAAGGTGACTTGGACACCGCCAAGGCCTATGGCGAGCGTGTGCGGCTTTTGGCCCAGCGCATGGGCGCTTGATCGCTGAAGCCCTCAAGACCTTAAGCCCCAAGCAATGCCCGCTCACCGACTGGGTGGGCGGGCATTGCTACAAGCCTAGCGCACTCAACCGTGCTTGGCACTCAGGTCGGGTGCCAGGGCGACGCGCTCGTCGAACACAAAGCAGTCGCCTTCAAAATGGGCGCCGCCAGTGTCTTCAAAGTATTGCAAGATGCCGCCGTCGAGTTGGTACACATCTGGCAAACCCAGCTCGCTCAGGTAAATAGCGGCTTTTTCACAGCGGATGCCGCCGGTGCAATAGCTGACCACGGTTTTGCCTTGCAGCTCGCCCAAGTGGTCTTGAGCGGCTTGCGGAAACTCGCTGAATTTCTCCAAGCCCCAGTCCAGGGCGTCGGCAAATTTGCCATGACCCACTTCAAACGCATTGCGGGTGTCGAGCATCACCACCGCTTGGCCTTGGTCGTCATGCCCCTGTGCCAGCCAGCGCTGCAAGTCGGTGGGTGAAACCGCCGGTGCTCGCCCCTCAGCTGGCGCGATGGTGGGGTGGTTCATGCGGATGATTTCGCGCTTGACCTTGACCAGCAGCTTGCCAAACGGTTGCTCGGCGGACCAGCTTCTTTTGCCGCCCAAGCCCGCCATGCCCTCTTGCGCCCGCAACCATTGCATGAAACCGTCCACTGGCGCTTCAGGACCAGCCAGAAACAAATTGATGCCCTCGGGGGCCAGCAAGATGGTGCCTTTGAGTTGCCGGGCATCTGCTTGGTCGCGACACCGCTCACGCCAAACCTCGGGCGCCGCCAGGGGCGTGAATAAATAAGCGGATATGTTCAAAATGGGATTCACCGGACCATTTTAGGGAGGCCGGGTGACTGGCGGGTCGGGGTGTGCGTGTTCAGGCGGGTGTCGCCCACTGGACCTCGCCGGGGCATGGCCCGCGCAGGAGGGCAAACTGCTCTTGGGGCCTTACCTACAATGCCCGCATGTTTGTTCATCTGCGTTTGCACACCGAGTTTTCCATCGTCGACGGGACCAACCGCGTCGATGATGTGGTGCAGGCCGCTGCCGATGATGGCCAACCCGCCTTGGCCATCACCGATTTGAACAATTTGTTTGGCGCCATCAAGTTTTACAAGGCGGCGCAGGCCAAAGGCGTCAAGCCATTGATCGGTGCTGACGTCTGGGTGCAAGCCTCGGGGCGTGAAGACGCGCCCTTGGGGCGCTTGCTCTTGCTGGTGCAAAACCAACAAGGTTATTTGAACCTGTGTGAATTGCTGTCCCGGGCGTGGACCCACGAACCCATCAAAGGCCAGTCGGTGATGCGCTTGGCTTGGTTGCAAGAGCGTTCAGCGGGCTTGTTGGCTTTGTCAGGGGCGCAAATGGGCGACGTCGGCCAAGCCTTGGTGCAAGGCGACCGCCAGCGCGCCAGCGACATGGCCTTGCAATGGGCGGCGGTGTTTCCGCATCGCTTTTATTTGGAATTGCAACGCTGTGGCCGTCCGGATGATGAGTTGCATGTGCGCGAAGCGGTGCAACTGGCCGCCCGCTTGAAGCTGCCGGTGGTGGCCACCCATGCGGTGCAGTATTTGCAGCCTGATGACCACGAGGCCCACGAGGCCCGGGTGTGCATTTCCGAAGGTGAAATTTTGGGCAACCAGCGCCGGGTGCGCCGCTTCACCCGCGAGCAGTATTTCAAGTCCAGCGCGCAAATGCAAGCGGCCTTTGCCGATGTGCCCTCGGCCTTGGCCAATGCGGTGGAAATCGCCAAACGCTGCAGCATCACCCTCGATTTGGGCAAACCCCGCTTGCCCGTTTACCCCACACCGAATGGCATGGCCGAAGAGGCGTATTTCCGCCAGGCCTCGGAAAGCGGTTTGCAGGCCCGGCTGGAGCGATTGTTTCCGGACCCGGCCCAGCGCCAAAGCCAACGCGCGCCCTATGACGAGCGCTTGGCGTTTGAGATCGCCACCATCGTCAAGATGGGGTTTCCGGGCTACTTTTTGATTGTGAGCGACTTCATCAACTGGGCCAAAAACAATGGCTGCCCGGTGGGGCCGGGGCGTGGATCGGGGGCTGGCTCATTGGTGGCCTATGCGCTCAACATCACCGACTTGGACCCGCTGCAATACAAGTTGCTGTTTGAGCGTTTTTTGAATCCCGACCGGGTGTCCATGCCCGACTTCGATATCGACTTTTGCCAACTCAACCGCGATCGGGTGATCGATTACGTCAAGTCCAAATATGGGCGCGATGCGGTGAGCCAAATCGCCACTTTTGGCACCATGGCTGCGCGTGCGGCCATCCGCGACGTGGGCCGGGTGCTGGACATGAGCTACACCTTTTGCGACGGCATCTCCAAGCTCATCCCGAACAAACCAGGGCAGCACATCACCATTGCCGGTGCGCTCGAGGCCGAGCCAGTGTTGGCCGAACGCTTGGACAAGGAAGACGAGGTGAAAACCTTGCTCGCCTTGGCGCAAAAGCTCGAAGGCCTGACCCGCAACGTGGGCATGCATGCGGGCGGTGTGCTGATTGCCCCTGGCCAATTGACCGATTTTTGCCCGCTGTATCAACAGCCTGGCAGCCAAGCCGCGGTGTCGCAGTTCGACAAAGACGATGTCGAGGCCGCAGGCTTGGTGAAGTTTGACTTCTTGGGCTTGGCCACGCTGACCATTTTGGAGCTGGCGCGCAGCATGATCGTGCAGCGCAACCCGGCCAAGAGCGACTTCGCTTATGAAGACATTGCGCTGGACGACGCCGCTACCTACAAGCTGTTTTCAGACGGCAAAACCGAGGCGGTGTTCCAGTTTGAAAGCCGCGGCATGCAAGGCATGCTGCGCGACGCCCGGCCCACGCGTTTGGAGGATTTGATTGCCCTCAACGCCTTGTACCGGCCAGGCCCCATGGACCTGATTCCCAGTTTTGTGGCGCGCAAGCATGGGCGCGAGGAGGTGGCCTATCCCCACCCCCTGGTCGAGGCCGTGCTGAGCGAAACCTACGGCATCATGGTCTACCAAGAGCAGGTGATGCAAACCGCGCAAATTTTGGGCGGCTATTCGCTGGGTGGCGCCGATTTGTTGCGCCGTGCCATGGGCAAGAAAAAGGCCGAGGAGATGGCGCAGCACCGCCAAATTTTTGCCGACGGTGCGGCCAAAAACGGCATTGTCGAGCCCAAAGCCAACGAAATTTTTGACCTGATGGAGAGTTTTGCGGGATACGGCTTCAACAAGTCGCATGCTGCGGCCTATTCGTTGTTGGCCTATCACACGGCCTGGCTCAAGGTGCACCACACGGTGGAGTTTTTCTGCGCCAACATGACGGTGGAGATGGACAACACCGACAAGCTCAAGGTGCTGTTTGAAGACGCCGTCAAAATGGGCCTGGCTTTTGAGCCACCCCATATCAATCGGGGTGGGCACCGGTTTGAGCCGGTCTCCAACACGGTGATCCGTTATGGCCTGGGGGCGGTGCGTGGCACGGGTCAGCAAGCCATCGAGTCCATCGTGGCGGCTCGGCAAGCGGGGTGCGACTTCACCAGCTTGTTTGACTTTTGCGTGCGCATCGACCGCACCCGTGTGAACAAGCGCAGCGTCGAGGCCTTGATCAAGGCGGGCGCATTTGACGACCTCGATCTGAACCGCGCCAGCTTGGTGGCCAGCATTGACCGCGCCTTTGATTTCGCCGCCAGCGTTCAAGCCAATGCCCATCAGGGCGGTTTGTTTGACAGCGCGGACTCGCAAGCGCTCGGCTCGAGCACCCGTGAGCCCGATATGGTGGCCGTCACCCCTTGGGGCGTCAAACAGCGCTTGAGCGAAGAAAAAGTGGCCCTGGGTTTCTTTTTGTCGGGCCACTTGTTTGACGAAGTGCAAGCCGAGGTGCGCCAGTTTGTCAAACGCCGCATGGATGAGGTCAGCGACAGCCGCGAGCCACAAATCCTGTGCGGCATCGTCAGCGACTTTCGCACCATCAACGGCCAGCGCGGCAAGGTGGCCTTGTTCAAGCTCGATGACAAGTCGGCCGTCATGGAGGCCAGCATGGACGACGCCCTGTACCAGGCCAGCCGCCAATGGGTGAAAGACGACGAGTTCATCGTGGTGTTGACCAAGGTGCAACCCGATCGCTTCTCGGGCGGCTTGCGCTTGAATGTGCAGCAGGTGTGGGGATTGCCGCAGGCCCGCTGCCGTTTTGGCAAATACCTGCGCGTGGTGGTCAATGGCAAGGAGCCCGACATCGATCGATTGCTTCGCGATCATCCGCCGCAAAAAGTGATCACCGACGAGGGCGAATTTTTGCGCGCCTTGCCGGTGCGCTTGCGTTTATTGCGCGAGCGGGCCCAGGCCGACATCGAACTCGGTGAAGCCGCCCGGTTCTTCCCCAGCGATGGGGCCTTGGCCAGTTGGACCGCCCAAGCCCATCAAGGCATGGCCAGCATTGTTTACGATTGAGCCATGTTTTCCACCCTGCCGATGATCATGACCTGGACGCGCATTGTCGCGATCCCCTTGATTTTGTTGGTGTTTTATCTGCCCATCACGCTGCCCGTGGCGAATTTGATCGCTACTGTCATGTTTGTGGTGTTTGCCTTGACCGATTGGTTGGATGGTTACCTGGCCCGCAAGCTCAACCAAACCTCGGCCTTTGGCGCTTTTTTGGACCCGGTGGCCGATAAATTTTTGGTCTGTGCTTGCCTGTTGGTGCTGGTGCATTTGGGCCGCGCAGATGTGTTTGTGGCTTTGATCATCATCGGTCGTGAAATCGCCATCTCCTCCTTGCGCGAATGGATGGCCCAGATGGGGGCTTCCAAAAGCGTGGCGGTGCACATGTTGGGTAAAGTCAAAACCACGGTGCAAATGGTCGCCATCCCCTTTTTGTTTTACGACGGACGGATCGCAGGCTTGATCGACACCCGTTTGGTGGGACAAGTGTTGATTTGGGTGGCGGCGGTGCTGACGGTCTGGTCCATGATGTATTACCTGAAGAAAGCCTTGCCCATCATCCGGGCGCACGGCAACTGATGCAAGACCACGCCACCCAACCGTGGGTGAAATTCATGCCCGTGGTGTTTGTGATGATTTGGAGCACCGGCTTCATCGTTGCCCGGTTTGGCATGCCGCATGCCCCGCCCATGGGCTTTTTGGCCTGGCGCTACGCTTTGTGCATCGCCTGCTTTTTGGCCTGGATTGCTTGGTCCGGCGTGGCCTGGCCGCAAGACAGCGCGCAGTGGCGCCACCTGGCCATCACCGGCTTGCTGATGCATGCAGGCTATTTGGGTGGCGTTTGGTTGGCGGTGAAAGCAGGCATGGGTGCTGGCTTGTCGGCCTTGGTGGTGGGTCTGCAACCGGTGCTCACCGCTGTGTGGTTGGCGCACCGCGGCAGTCGGGTGGGGCGGGCCCAATGGCTGGGCTTGGCCTTGGGCCTGGCGGGCTTGGTGTTGGTGGTGTGGCAAAAATTGCAACTCACCACCGAGGTCAGCGCCTGGACCTTGGGCCTGACCGTCACCTCCTTGCTGTGCATCACCACCGGCACCCTGTATCAAAAGCGCCATGTGGCCCCTTGCGATGTGCGCTCCGCCAGTGCGGTGCAGTTGATGGCCGCTTTGCTGGTGACCCTGCCCTTGGCAGCGCTGGAGACCGAAACCATCGAATGGGTTCCCCAATTGCTGGGCGCTTTGGCTTGGTCGGTGTTGGCTTTGAGTTTGGGGGCCAGCTCCTTGCTCTACATGATGATCCAGCGGGGCGCTGCGGCAGCGGTCACCAGCTTGATGTACCTGGTGCCGCCCAGCACGGCTTTTATGGCCTGGCTGCTGTTTGATGAAGCTGTCACCGGCATGACCATTGTGGGCACCGTGTGCACCGTGTTGGGGGTGGCCTTGGTGGTCAAATACCCGGCGGCGCCACCCGTGCCACGGGCTGAGGCATAGCCTGTACCCGTCTGTGTTGGCGACCGAAGTGGGGCATTTGTTGTTGCTTGTTCACCTGTCATTGGATTCAAAGGGAGTTTTGTCATGACCACACACCGCATCGCTGTCATCGCCGGGGATGGCATTGGCAAAGAAGTCATGCCCGAAGGTTTGCGGGTGTTGGAGGCTGCAGCCCGGCGTTTTGGCATTGGCTTGCAGTTTGACCACTTTGACTTTTCCAGTTGGGACTACTTTGAGCGCCATGGCCAAATGCTGCCCGACAATTGGAAGGACTTGATTGGCGGCCACGACGCGATTTACTTTGGTGCCGTGGGTTGGCCCGATAAAATTGCCGACCATGTGTCCTTGTGGGGCTCGTTGTTGTTGTTTCGGCGCGAGTTTGACCAGTACATCAATTTGCGCCCAGCGCGCTTGATGCCCGGCATCATCGCCCCGGTGGTGCGCCGCGACGGCAGCGCCCGCGCGCCCGGCGAAATCGACATGTACATCGTGCGCGAAAACACCGAGGGTGAGTACTCCAGCGTGGGCGGGCGCATGTACCCCGGCACCGAGCGCGAAATCGTCATGCAAGAAAGCATCATGTCGCGCATTGGCGTTGATCGGGTGCTGAAGTTTGCTTTCGAGTTGGCCCAGTCGCGACCGAAAAAACACCTCACCAGCGCCACCAAGTCCAATGGCATCGCCATCACCATGCCGTACTGGGACGAGCGGGTGGTTGAGATGGCCAAACACTATCCAGACCTCCATTGGGACAAGTTCCACATCGACATCTTGACCGCGCACTTTGTGCAGCGCCCCGAGTTTTTTGATGTGGTGGTGGCCAGCAATTTGTTTGGCGACATCCTCAGCGACTTGGGACCCGCGTGCACGGGCACGATTGGCATTGCCCCCAGTGCCAATTTGGACCCTGAGCGGCGCTTTCCGTCTTTGTTTGAGCCGGTGCATGGGTCGGCCCCTGACATTGCAGGGCGTCACATTGCCAACCCCATTGGCCAAATTTGGTGCGGCGCCATGATGCTGGAGTTCTTGGGCCACAAAGACGCCCATGACGCCATTTTGCAAGCCATTGAAGCGGTCTTGGCCCCGGGCAGTGGTGCACCACGTACGCCTGACTTGGGCGGCAAAGCCAGCACCAGCGACCTGGGACAAGCCATCGCCCAGGCCGTTGGCAATCCTTAAGTATCCAGCCATGTCAATTTTTCTCGTTCTTGCTTGGTGAATTGAAAAACCTGCTTAGAATCCGCCCTCCTCAGCAAGCCTGGTGGTTTGACAACCATTCATGGGGCTGAACCGCCGAGCGGGGCCCCTGTTGCCCATGCTGCAAAGGCCACGCAAGTCGCGCGGCTGGCATGGCGGTTTGGGGGGGAATGAATTCGCCGTCACGGCATCAACCACGCATAAGGAACACCCTGTGAACAAATCCGACCTCATCGACCACATCGCCCTACAAGCCGATATTTCCAAAGCCAGTGCCACCCGCGCCCTGGAGTCCGCGTTGGCCGCGGTGCAAGCGGCTTTGCAAAAAGGTGACTCGGTTTCCCTGGTGGGCTTTGGTACTTTTGAGGTGGGTCACCGCGAGGCCAGAATCGGTCGCAACCCTCGCACCGGCGCTGAGATTAAAATCGCGCCCGCCAAGGTGCCAAAGTTTCGACCGGGCAAGGCGTTGAAAGACGCGTTGAACTGAAGAACAGGTGGGGTGCTTAGCTCAGTTGGTAGAGCGGCGCCCTTACAAGGCGTAGGTCGGCGGTTCGAGACCGTCAGCACCCACCACCACCCACACCATCAAAGGCGAACGGTGTTCGCCTTTTTTCTTGACCCATGAGAAAGATTGCATGTTTGATTTCGTTCGCAACCATAAAAGAATCATGCAGTTCTTATTGGTGCTGCTCATATTCCCGGCATTTGCGCTGGTTGGCATCGATGGCTACAACAGTTTCATGGACAAAGGTGCCGTGGTCGCCACCGTCAACGGCGTGGACATCACCCAGCCGGAATGGGACAACGCCCACCGAGCTGAGGCCGAGCGTTTCCGCGCCCAGGCCCCTGGCCTGGACCCCAAATTGTTGGACTCACCCCAAGCCCGCTATGGCACGTTAGAGCGCTTGGTGCGCGACCGGGTGTTGATGGCTGCGGCCCAAAAGCAAATGCTATCGGCCAGTGACCAACGCGTCGCTGAGGAGTTGATGCAAAACCCCACCATTGCCTCTTTGCGCCGGCCCGATGGCAGCGTTGACAAAGAGCGCTATCGCCAGCTCTTGTCCGCCCAGGGCTTGTCGCCTGAAATGTTCGAGGCCAATGTGCGCGCCGATCTGGCCTCGCGCCAAGTCGTTGGGGCTTTGGGGGCCAGCAGTTTGGTGGGAAAAACGGTGGCCGGCATCACATTGGACGCCTTTTACGAAAAACGCGAAATCCAAGTAGCCCGCTTTTTGGCGTCTGAGCAAATGGCCAACATCAAGCCCGACGAAGCCGCTTTGCTGGCCTACTACAACGCCAATACCGCCAAGTTCAAATCTGTGGAAAAGGCCGACGTGCAATATGTGGTGCTGGACTTGTCGGTGATCGAAAAAACCATCTCGCTCAACGAGCAAGATGTCAAAACATATTTCGAGCAAAACCAAGAGCGCTTGAGCAACAACGTCGAACGCCGGGCCAGTCACATCCTGATTGGTGCGGCCAAAGACGCCCCAGCGGCCGAGCGCGACAAGGCCAAAGCCTTGGCCCAAAGCCTGCGGGATACCTTGCAAAAGTCTCCCCAGCAATTTGCTGAGTTGGCCAAAAAGAACTCCCAAGACCCGGGCTCTGCGGCCAAGGGCGGTGACCTCGACTTTTTTGGCCGGGGTGCGATGGTCAAGGCCTTTGAGGATGCTGCGTTTGCTTTGAATAAGGGCGAGATCAGCCCCTTGGTGGAAACCGAATTCGGTTTCCACATCATCCAAGTCACCGACATCAAAGCCCCGCAGTTGCAAACCTTTGCCCAGGCCCGAGCCGGCTTGGAGGCCGATTTGCGCCGCGAACAAGCGCGCAAAAAGTTTGCTGAAGCCGCAGAGCAATTCACCAACCTGGTTTACGAACAATCCGACACCCTGAAGCCCGCCGCCGACAAACTCAAGCTCGACATCCAGTCGGCGCAAGGGGTGGGGCGCATGCCGGTCGCTGGCGACAAGGGGCCTTTGGCCAATCCCAAGGTGCTGGCGGCCTTGTTCTCTGCCGACGCCACCGAAAAAATGCGCAACACCGAAGCGGTCGAATTTGGTCCCAACCAGTTGGTGTCGGTGCGGGTGGTCAAACACTATCCCGAAAAAACACTGCCCTTGGACCAGGTCTCTGAGCGTGTCACGGCCCTTTGGAAGGCAGAGCAAGCCCTCAAATTGGCCAAAGAAGAAGCCCTGGCCAAACTCGCCGATGGCAAGGCCGACAAGCCTGTGACCAATCTGGGCGCGGTGCAAACCTTGTCACGTGAGCAAAACCTCCAATTGCCCTCCGAGGTGGTCGAGGCGGTGATGCGTGCACCTGCGCAAACTTTGCCCGCTTGGATCGAGTTGGCAGTGGGCAACGCTGGGTATGTGGTGGTGAAAATCAGCAAAGTCGTGGCCCGCGAGAACAATTCGACCGCGCCACCCCGCAAAGAAGAAATGGCCCAAATCACCCGCTGGATGGCTGCGGCCGAAAGCGTGGCTTACTACAACGACTTGAAGGAAAAACTGAAAGTCAAAATCATGGTGCCCGAACCAAAACCATAAGACCGTTTGTCGGCACCGCAGGGGCTGCGCTTTGTTCGCCTGCACCTGCGTTTATAATCTTTGAACACGGTGGCTGTAGCTCAGTTGGTAGAGTCCAGGATTGTGATTCCTGTTGTCGTGGGTTCGAGCCCCATCAGCCACCCCAGTTAAAACAAGCACTTAGCCCAAGCCTCATCGCTTGGGCTTTTTGCTTTTTGGGCCGTTACAGACTGTTTACAGACTGCGGTACAGGGTTTTGGCACCCATCCCCCCCCTTTTTGACCAAGTGAATCGGTGAATTCACTTTCTAAGTTACCCACCCACTGGCTTGCCATCGGGGCCGAAATGACCCGCGTGGTGTTTCCGCTTGGAAGTACCTTGAACTGGGGGTGCAAGGCAGTGGCTGGGCTGAGTGCAAAGCCCTGGCAATGCTGGCGCATGGTCGCGAAGTGGCTGCCAAGCTCTCTGGTTTGCAAGTCTGCGCGGTGGTGGTTGCCACAGCGCCAGCCCGGCCAAAGGTGGCGGCACTCGGTACAGGTCACGCGGGTGTCATCTGTGGCCGTGTGCCTGGGTTGCTGCAACTCACCCAGCAATGAGGCTTTGTGGCTTCGAATCATCTTGCGCAGCTCGGGTGTCAGTCGATGGGCTGGCCCCACCGTCAGGCTTGACGGGCTTGTCAAGACAATGCTCAGCCCAGCGGCGTAGATGATTTCCAGTGCGCTCCTTGACCATCTTCACCGCCTCAAGCTTGAACTCCCGGCTGAATTTCCTTCTCGTATCCATAACCAACCTCCAGTTTCATTTCAGACCTTAACAAAGTGTCTATGAAACCGGCAGCAGCCCACAAACTCCAACCTCATGGGGGGCGGTACGAGCTTAAATTCAAATAATGGCTTTAAGTCAGCCTGAGTGAATATCTCAATCATTGGGCACCCCCCTGGATGCAAGCCCGATAAAAGTTGCCAGCCGCAGGACAGCGGGGGTCTGTCTTTTTAGCCCGATTTCGAAGCGGGCCTAGCTGTGGCGAATCGCTTGTTTGTCCTGTGCGCGTTGGTAGTTGGGTACACGTTTACGTGTGGCCCTGAGCGGCCGGGGCCACACTCAGGCGCAGGCCTACGGCGGCCAGCACTTTGTGAACTGTGGACAGCGTGGGGTTGCCGTCAGCGCTGAGCGATTTGAATAGGGTTTTTTCGCCCACATTGGCCCGGCGGGCCACCTCTGCCATGCCGTGCGCTTTGGCAACGTGTCGAAGCGCCACCAGAAACGCAGCGGGGTCATCCAGCCCCATCACGGCCTCGATGTAGGCGGCGGCTTGGTCAGGGTCTTTCATGGACTCGGCCATGTAGTCATCAAAACTCACGTCTCGGGGTGCGTTCATGGCTTACCTCTTTGTTTCCAGTCGTTCAAATACTCAATCGCCCGCTCTATATCTCGGCTTTGGTCGGCTTTATCGCCACCACACAGCAGCAGCACAAGAACCGGCCCCTGCTTGCTCAGATACACCCTGTAGCCTGGCCCGTGGTCGATGCGCAGCTCTTGCACCCCATCGCGCAGGGGCTTGCAGTCGCCAAAGTTGCCAGCAGCCACGCGGGTCATTCGCGCTTGTATCTGTGCTTTGGCTCGCAAGTCTTTCAGCATGGCAAGCCAGGCTATCAAAGGCTTTTGCCCGTGTCTGTCTGCGTAAATGCGAGTTTCCATGATGGTATCTTAAAACATACTATCTCGCCGCTAGTATTAGTATTTCCGTTTATTCCTATAGCCTAACTAGGGTTCGACCGTATCCATATTATTTAATAGAAATAGAATTAAATACAATAAATTTGATGATTTTCTGGTCAGACGCTGCCCCATCAGCGCATGGGCGGTGTCTTTGATGTCGGGCATGCTCATCTACAGATAGACTGCGCACAAAGCATTGCGCAGCCATCATTCATCCCACCATGCCCAACCCCGCCATCACCCACATCGACGCCCGCCGCTGGGCGCAAAAACGCCTGCCGCGTTTGGTTTTCGATTACATCGATGGTGCTGCGGGTCAAGAGAGCGCGGCTTTGGGCAACACCGGCGATTTGGCCTTGGTCAAGTTGGCCCCCCGGGTGTTGGCCGATTTGCAAGCCCCAGACCTGGGTGCGACATTTTTAGGCAAACCCTATTCCCTGCCATTTGGCATCGCACCCATGGGCATGTGCAATTTGGCTTGGCCGGGTGCGGACCAGGTGTTGGCGTCTTTGGCGCGTCAGATGGTGGTACCGCTGGGAGTGTCCACCGCAGCATCAAGCCCGCTGGAGCGCATGTTCAAAG
>Ga0214921_10007277_pt1 | contig 14813 bp, 20 predicted proteins | sample LL1505_MetaG_FD_177992 | JGI IMG/M metagenome (GOLD analysis project Ga0214921, IMG submission 177992) | Freshwater microbial communities from Lake Lanier, Atlanta, Georgia, United States - LL-1505 | ecosystem: Environmental > Aquatic > Freshwater > Lake | place: USA: Georgia | collected... | reverse complement strand
CAGCACCTTTCATGGTGTGTGCTTCGTCAATGAACAAGATACAATTTTTCTTGGTTTCCAAGGCAGCAATCACAGCCTTGAACTTTTCTTCGAATTCACCGCGGTACTTGGATCCTGCTAACAATGATCCAACTTCCAGTCCCCATACTTCGTGATTTTGTATAAACTTGGGCACACGTCCAGCCACAATTTCCTGTGCCAGGCCATCCACAATACAGGTCTTGCCCACACCAGGATCTCCTACCATGAGCACATTGGCTTTGAAGCGCCGTGCCATCACTGTGATCATTTCGTGCAGTTCAGTCTGGCGTCCAATCAAAGGTTCCAGCTGATCTGCTTGTGCCTGGGCTGTCAAGTTAGTGCAGTACTCAGTGAGTATTTCGTTGGCCTGCACTGGATTCATCTTGGTTTCACCAGCATGATAATTTTTGCTGTAGAATTCTGAAAATTCAGTTTTCTTCACACCGTATTTGAGCAGGAAGTAGTGTGCATGACTGTTGGTTTCGGCCATGATGCTCAAGTACAAATCCAAGGTGGTCAAGGTTCTGCGTCCGGTGAACATGACCTGCACATTGGCACGATTGAACAGGCGTTCCAGAGTCTGTGTTTTGCGTGGCTGCACTTGTTCGCCAGGCTTGACCAAGTTTTTCAAGCTGTCAAGATACACATTGACTTCTTGATCCATTTGGTCAACTTCCACACCAAAGTTGTCCAAGGTTTTTCTAAATGCTGCATGCCGGATCAGGCTCAACAGCAGATGTTCTGTGATAACATACTCGTGATGTTTGTCTCGTGCAATTTTAACTGCTTGATCTACAATGTGTTCAATTTCGGGATTGTTTTGCATGTGTGTCCTTGCGTTGTCCTATGGTTTATTATATGCTATTTTCTTATTCGGTGCAACCTTGACTGAGTCAAAATATTTATTTGTGGTGTGTTTGAATGGCCGCCAGCAATTCGGGTGAGATCGAATCTGGCACAAAGGCCTGCACTCGAACCATGATGTCACCGACGGTGCCGTTTCGGTTGGTCAATCCTCTTCCGCGGAGTCGCAGAGTCACACCGGGCTGACTTCTGGGAGGTATGTTGGCACTCAAAATGTCGCCGGTGATTGTGGTAATGTGCAATTCGGTTCCCAATATTATATCCCAGATGCTCACTCGAGTGTCAGTTATCAAATTGAGATCCTGCCGTTGCCATGTTCGATCTGGTTGCACTCGATACTGCACCACAAGATCTGAGCCACCAGGGCCAATGCCTTCATAATGCACATTGTCCCCGTCATTGATACCTCGGGGTATTTCAATTTCCACAGCACTGATGCCTTGTGCTGTGCCCAGACTCACAGTGCGCCGGCCACCTGTGGCCACGTCGTTCAGTGTGATGGTCAAGGACATTCTCACATGACTGCGCTGTCGTGGCTGTTGAGCAAACCCATGTCCAAACATTTGCCCGAATATGTCATTGATGTTTACCCCGCCAGGATGTCCTTGGAATCCTGAAAACTGTGGCCTGGGATTGTTGTATTCAGCACGTTTTTGCTCATCGCCCAGGGTGGCATAGGCTTCTTGAATGGCCTGAAACTTCTGAGTATCGCCACCTGCTCTATCTGGGTGATGCTGGCTGGCCAGTCGGCGAAAGGCCTGTTTGATTTCGTCAGCAGTGGCAGTTCTGGGCACGCCTAGCACAGCGTAGTAGTCGGTCATAAGAAAGGTCCTGTATGTTTAATTATACAGGACCTTGGGCGACTTGTCAATTATTTCTTTTCAGGAACTGGGGTGCCTTCAAGTTTCTTGTGTACTTTGATTTTTTTGCAATCTTGTGCAGGTTTGTTGGTCTTTTTGTCCATGACAACTTTGCCGGCTTTGTCTTTTCGGTCTTTGCAAACTTCTTTGATTTCGGCTGCGGCATGCCCAAGGTTGGCAAACAACAACAGGCTGAGGCCCAGCGCAATGGGCATGAGTGAATATAATCGAGTTTTCATAAGGGATCCTTGTTTTTAAACGCAGTCATGATCTTGATCTGAATTCTTTTTGCAAACTCAGGTTGTGGAAAATTCCAACCTATGAAGGCTCCTAGCGCCAACCAAAATAGTGTTTCTAACATGATTTATCTCCTTTAAATTTCTGGGAACGCAGGCTCAGGTGGTGCTTTCTTACCGCCAAAGCCTGTGGTAACTGCTGTGGACGCAGCTGGTGCAGGTGCCGCCACAGGGGCTGGGGCCGGTGCTGGCAACGGTGTACCTGATGCTGTGGGTGCAGGGTTTTGTGCGGCTCCTGCAATCTTTTCTTGTGTGCGACCAAATGCGGCAATACCCAACACAGCACCCATGGCCACGTGGAATAGGCCAGCGCCTTGCAGTGTGAGTGGTTGCCATTGTGTGATTGTGGTGTGTTGAATCACTTGCAACACTGACCACAGCACTGGGAACACTGCCATGTCCAAGGTACAGATGCCCATGTACATCCATCCCATGGCTGGACGCCATTTCTTCTGCATCCAATCTTCGTCTTTCTTTTCTGGTTGTTGTTGTTCTGCCATAGTGGGCTCCTTTTGAATATTTATGTAGTTTGGGCCAAGATAACTGCTGTGTAATATTTAGACACTAGGCATTTAAATAATAACATGGCCCAATCTACCATTGATCAACTGTACGAATATCTTTCCACGGTAAAACGTCCTTGGCTGTTTCTTGTGTCAGTGTTTGGCATGTTCCTGGTCGTCTCTGCCATAGTGTTGAGTGCTGTGTGGTTTTATGTTCGTCGTTAATGTTTTCTAGGATGGTCAATCAACCACTGTTTTAACTCGTCTAAATTTAAATCCCCGTCAAAGTGTTTTTTGAATCCACGGTAGAATCTTATTTTTTCAGGATCACCTGCAAACCTATGCATGATTTGCTCTTCTTCCAGCTGTGCCTGTTGAAATTCTGGTAAGAATTCTTGATATGTGTAATACCCAAACAGCACAAAGCAGGCCAGTACCAGCACAATGGCAAAAAATGCATTCAAGTACACATGGAATATGATCAGCACCGCAGGTACTGCAACCATGGCAAGTATTGTGCCCATGGTCAACAACAAGGTCTTAGCGACTGGACTCATCTTGCTGGTCCTGGAGTCGACGTTGTTTCAAGAACTCTTGGTATTCTTGCAGTCGTTGTTGACGTTCAAACCACTCTTGTTTTTGCACTGCCGCCAGTGTGTCTCTATATCTGGTGTCAGTTACACCGCCCCAACGGCGTTGTGCATCGTAGGCAATGTACATGAACATGCCCATCATCACAAATATTACCACAATGGCACCAATGCCCAGGGCAATTTCAAATTGATATTTCTGCATGCGTTGGCGTTTGCGATGGGCTCGTTCAAGTTCACGAGCCATGAGCACTTTTTGTTCTTTGCCCAGCTCTTTGGTCATGCTTTCAACTTCGGTGAACAACGCACCCAGTTCGGGCGGTGATTGGTAGATCATGAGCTCGCGCAGTTCCTTGCCCATTTGTTCCAGTTGCTTTTGCATCAGCACACGTTTCAACGCACGTTTGGCCAGACTGTCGCCACCTGAATACACTTCGGTTTTTGATCGTTTCTCTTCGTCTTCCAGCACTGCCAGGCACTTGAAATAGTTGTCGTAGTAGGCTCCCAGGGCATCGCCAATTTCGGTGTAGATATTGGTGCTTTCCTCACTGCGTCGGTTGAGTTCAGTTACCCGAGCTTTTTCTTCGTTGAGTTGTTTCACAGCCGCTGGTGGCGGTGGTTTGCCATCGTACTTTTTGTGAAACTGATCGTCAAGATCTCGAAGCACACCTTTGACATCGCCCGCAGCTGATTTGATGTCCTTGTACAGTTGACATCCTTTTTTCACAGCCGCAACAGCCGTGTTGGCCAAGGCAAATAGTGTTAGTGGATCCATTGTTCGTGCTCATGCCCCTACGCTGGGGGCTTGAGTATTTAACGGATCTTGTGCTAGATTAAGTGCGTGTTAGATGAATGGTATCCACAGCCAAATGCCTTGGCTCAACAGCACTGTGCCAATCACAGCAACTACTTCGCTAATTCTATACATGGTGTTGTTCACACTCAAAATGCTGGCACTCAACAGCACAATGGCCAATTGAAATGCCAATGACGCAAAAGTCAGCCATGGTGTGTGTCGTGTGGCCTCATCACGTGCTGCCTCATAGGCCTGTGCCCGAGCCAACAGTTCACGCTTGCCTTCGCCTTTTGCAGGGTCTGACTCGTAGCGAGTAATCTTGGCTTCAAGTTCTGCTCGGCGTTGGGGGTTTTGAGTTTGTTCTAACTGTCCTTCAGCAATGCTTTGCTTGATGCTCTTGCTTTGATAAAAAGCATAAGTGTCTGTGGCTTTGAGCATGTTTTTCAACACAGCACCTGAATAACTGTTTGAAAAGTAAGTGGTCACAGCCATGAATAGAGCCATGATCACAATCACCAGGCCTGCTTTGTCTTTGATCTGTGCTTCACGTTCTGAACGTGATAGGGGTTTGGTTTCTACTTCTGCCATGATTGTTCCTTGTTTTGATATTTATGCTAGATCGAACAAGATTATTTCTGATTCCACAGGGTTGGTAATTTGCACAACAGATTCGCGTTCAAAACTCAAGCCATCGCCTTCGATCAAATCTTGTCCGTTTATGGTTGCAACACCTGTGACCACGTACAAGTAATAGCGTCGATTGGTGTTGATATTGTAATCAAAATTTTGCGTAAAAATTCCCGCCAGTAGTTGTGCATCTTGCCGGATGGGCAGTTTTTCTGTAATGTTACAGAACTGGTTGAGTTTGTCTTCACGTGAGAAATGATGCCAGGCATAGTCAGGTTCAGTGTCCAACTCACAGGGTCTGATCCATAACTGTAGATAACGATTTGGCGTGTTGGCCGTGTTACCTTCAGTGTGACTTATGCCCGTACCACAACTCATGCGTTGTACAGCACCTGCTGGTACTTCAACATTGTTGCCCAAGCTGTCCACATGATGACTTGACCCCGCCACCACATAGCCAAAAATTTCCATGTTCTTGTGTTCGTGCCAGGGCACTTGCCAAGCATACTGCACACGATCATCGTTGATGGTTTGCAAGCTACTATAGTTCATGTAGCGAGCATCGTAATAGGCCGGGAAACTAAAAGTCCTGTAGCTGTTTATAAAAGGAGCACGTGGATTGCCCCTAGTATTAGCAGGACGCTTTACAATCATTTAGCACCAGGCACCGGGACTGGCAATCTCAGGTGTGTATAGGGTGAATGTGGCTGGTAAGAGCCAACCACCTAATTCGATATATGGAGGACCAGAGTAAATCTCTGCTCCGGGTGTTTGCCAATCATTGTTACCAGTGTCAACGGTGCCCATATACAAATAGGTATTGTTGGAATCACCATAATACAAGGCCATATACACCTTGCCTGTGGCTGCGGAGCTGCCTGACCCCCACGACACATTAAAAATTCTAGCAGTGTAATCAGTTAGACTCCAACCTTGTGCAGTCCAAAGTGCTGCCAACTCAGCACTTTTTACAGCACTACCACCGTTGTTGGCACCGAGATACAAATTCCATACGGCCTGACCAGGTCCAACACCACCGTAGTTTGTGTTGAATCCCACATTGCCTCCAATGGCCACACTGTAATAGCCGTTGGACCCAGAATTGGTAAAGTCACTTGAACTCAACACAAACGAAACAGAGACGCTTTCGTTGCCTATGCTGATACCACCGCCTATGGTGATTCCTCCGTTTATTTGTATTGCCATGTCATGCTCCCATTATTTTCAACGCATTTTCATAATGATGAATGCGATCTTCTAACCCAATGTAACCACCATTGATCTTCTTGGTCATTTTCTTGATGTCGCCGGCATCGGCTTCCGCATTCAAGTTGTTGCTTTCCCAGAACCAGCAGGCGCTTTGCGCGGCACCTTCAAATGTGGCCAAGTACTCTGCAGCTTCTTCAGGAGAAATTTCCAGGCTGGCAGCAAAGTTTTCATAGTTGCTTCGGCCAGTCAACTGTATGAGTCCACGTCCGCAGTAGCGATAGCCGTCGCCAGAATGTTCGTCACCGTTGCCCATGCGATTGGCATAAATTCTGTTGGCGATCATTTCGGGCCGTTTGGCATAGGCCTGTGCCAGTTCATCAGTGGGGAAATACTTGCCAAAGATCTTTTTTAGACTTTCTGCTTTGTAGTTCAAGTTTTCTTTGATGAACTTGAATCCACCTGATTCATGTGCGCACTGTGCTATGAAGGCAGCAATGCGTTCAGGTGTGTTGATTTCATAGTCGGGCAACAGTTGGTCCAAGGCTTCATACCAGTGTTCAGCATGGGGTATGCCAGGTACCATTTGTTTTAATTGACTGATTGTTAGTTCCATGGTTGGCTCCTTATTTTATGTTGTTGAATATTTGTTGTTGTTTTTGATACCATTCAATCCAGGCATCTGTTTTTACAGCACACTCATAGTAGGTGCCGTAGTTTATTGTCACAGTTTTGGCAACATCGCTCAGTCGAGCGTCTTCGGCAATTTTTTGCAGTTGTGGACAACGAGCCAATGCAAGGCCACCAGGTGCTTCGGGAAATGTGTTGGTGACAGGCACCACGGTGCCGCATCCGGTCAACAACAATGATAACAGTGCAATTCTCATCAGCAGTTCCAACGACGTCGTGCTTTGCATATGGCTTTGTCAGGAGTCTTGGCACAACTGATGCTGTGCATTTTCATCTGTCCACGACTGCGACTGCAATAACTCTTTCTACGCTTGGATGCCTTGCTGCCACGCTTGAGTTTTGAGGGCTTGGTGGTCACAGCAGTTTGCAATTTGCTGCCAGGATGTTCTCTGCGATAGGTGTTGACTGCTTTGCGACTCATGCCATCGGTCTTATCACGGTTGTTGGCTTTCTGCCAGGCTTCCGATTCCATGATGGGTTCTGACGTCACAGCAAACACATACAGTTCATCTTCTGTGAGTGTTTCTAAGTCCTCCCAGATCACTTCAGCATCCACGCCGTTGTGTTCGGCCAGGCGTTCAATGATTGATTCAATAAGATCAAACTCTTCTGTGAGTTCAGGACTGGTTTCGTATATGCCTTCGTCTAAATCATCGCCGCCAAACTCCATGTAGTCATTTGGTCCCCATGGTCGGCCATTGCGACTGTCAACCTCATTGCCAGCAGCGTCATAGTCACTGTACTCATAGTAGTCCTTACTTTGAATAACCACACCATCAAAGTCTGAGTTGTAGGTGATATCATACTTGCGTGTTTTGCCGTCACTGCCAATCACACCACGTTGCAACATTTTTTCCACAGCTTCTTGTGCGTCCGTGATTTTCTTCATGGGTGAACCGCCTTTTCTGGCAATGTCAGCCAACATGCTGATGTCATGATTGTACCAGGCACTGGCCAGTGCTTGAAAGTAATTGCCGGACCCGCCGCCGCCTGCATCAGGTGCCAGTTCGTTGACTTGTGATTTGGGCTTCTTGCCAGCTTTTTTCATTGAGATAGCAATGGCCGCTTGTTGTGCGGCGTTGGCTGCTTCCATCATTCGTGGATCCATACCTTGTTCTTCTTGACTGCGCAGGTAATCCCAAGCAGTGACCATCATGCCTTCTACCTTGGCAATCTTTTCTTGTACCCATTCAGGCAAATTTTCTTGGTCATCTATGGTGTCCAACAATCCCTGTGCGGCTCTGGCAATAGTGTGCAAGTTGGTCTGTGCCATGCCGGCTTCGTCGTCATACTCGCCGTCATAATTTTCTACTATGATTTGATTGATTTTCATTTGGGTGCCTCCGCTGCGTCATTGATGGCTTTGACAAACTCTCGAGGAAGTTCGCATTGTCCACCAGGTGCAAATTTTGTATCGTATTTAATCACTTCACGGTCAACATATTTCACAATGTTTTCACCGCGTGTTCGGATCACTTGGGTCTTGGTCACAACCCGGGTCTTCACAGTTTCATTGACTTTTTGTGACTGAGCCTGCGCCTCTGCAACTTTTTGTTCCATTTCTGCCACACGCTCACGCCATTCCATTTCGATACTGAGACCACCGCGCAAGTACACACCTACAACCAACAGTGCGATGCCCAGGACTTGTGTGGGCGTTCGATATTGGGCCAGTACCGGCAAAAAAGAAATGGTGGTGGTCACTATGCCGGCCAACAACAATGCTGTAGTCACAAACAAGATTAGAGATTCAGGTAAGAAGTGCAAGATCCACATACTGATATTTAGCCATTGACTTGGTGTGCAGCGATTAGGTATTTTTTAATAATGTTGGCCCATTTTTCACAATCTTGCTCAGTGACACGAAAATTATATTGACCTGGCGCCTGGAACATGGTGTTGGTGTCAGCAAAACGCCCTTGTGTTATAGTATCAACCCAGATGGTGCAATCAGCATCAAAATTTTCACGCATTTCTACCAAGGGTGCTACAAAATCAGCTATGACATAGTCAGTTACAAATTCATCTGCTAATTCCCTCATGCGCTGACTTTGGCGAATACGACCTTGTTCACTGAAGTCCCAGTCATTGTAAGTTGTTCTAACTTCATCAGCATTTAACCATTTGACTGTGCGGCCAGCTTGTTGCAATTGTTTTTTTAGTTCTTGTGCCAGTGTGGTTTTACCTGAGCCTGGCAGGCCCATGATCAAGATGCGTTTGATCAATTTAGATAAGCCCAGCGGCTGATTGTAATTCACGTATGTCAGGTTTGATTTCATGAATCCGTTTGACTGGCAAGCCAGCGGCTGTGCGCCACTCGTTCAAGTCTGACTCGTGTGTCTTGCGATAGTCCGCAGGAGTCAGTGGCACAGTTTGAGCAAATGCTTCTTCTGAGAATGGCTGTGTCCGACCTTCGTAGCGCATGGTCCAGTCTTCTGATTCGTGTTCAGTGAGTGTTTCCAGGTCATCGATCAGTTCAGCCACGTACTGTGGTGCCGCACTGCGACGACGCATTTCCACGTACACTAGATAACGTGAAGGTTTGATTTCGCCTGGTGAGCGATCAGCGTCCAGCACAAAGTCATAGCCTTTTTCAAACCAGGCCACCAGATCCTTGGCTGCTTGTTTGTCACGCACAAAGAAGCTGATCACAATGATGTCTTCATCATCGCCCATTTTGCCTGAAAATTCATCCACGTGAATGGTGGGCTTGACCATGCCTTCTAGGTCACGATACTGTAGCCCTTCAAGCAGCGGGAACTGGCTGGAGGTCTTGTTCGAGGTTTTGTTGTGCATCTTGGGCCTTTGCATCACTTTGTGTGTCCGCTTTGTCTAGATCCTGCTCGTAGGCTGCGTCTAGTTCACTCAGGTCAATGTCCTGATCTTCCATTTCCACTGCGCCTGTGCGTATCTCACTCATGAGTCGCTTGGGCATGACTATCTCCACCAACCACACAGGTTTTTCAACAATGCGGGCTTTCTTTGTGCCAGGAATGTAGTCTGACGGATCATTGATCTGAATGGGAATCTTGATCTTTTGCTTTTTGTATGTGACCTTGCAATCAAATGGCAACAAACGTTTGCCACCTCTGGGGTCGGGCATCATCTTTTCCGGCCACATAAAAGTCACACCCACTGTGTATTTGCCAATGTCTGGGCCGGCTACTAGTTCACCAATTTCCCAGTTCTTGAATGCGTAGATATCCATTTCGTCCAGCACACGCTCAAAGTCTAAGAGAGTGGTTAGACTTCCGTCAGACATATATATGTCACGAATGTTGTCGGCCACCTGCCAATAATCTTCGTGATTCTTGAACAGCTCCTTGTCGTTGATGCCGTGGATGTTTTTGCTTTGCATGATAGTTTATTTAGTGTGTTAGTACTCTAGTTCCGCGTAGAGTTACACCTTGAATCTTAAAGTGTGACATAGCCCCAGGCGACTGTTTGACTTGATCCACTGGAGTTATTAATTACAAAATCAAAACGGTTGGCTGTGGTGGTTGAAACAACAGCAGTTGATATTGTGCCGTCTGTGCCCACAATCTGTGTTGGCATAGTTGTTAATAGTATTGGACTTCCTCCACCGGTGTAGTTCCAGGCTCGCTGTGTGCCCAGCACTGGCACATTGGTATTGGTAACGCTCACTGTGGCCTGGTATACAAAGATACCATTGGGAATGTTGCATCTAACCCACATTTGATACGCACCGTTTATGGGAACTGTGATACTGTAGGTATTTGTGCCAGTGGCCACAGTCCATGAGCCTGTGGCCTTGTCAGTTAGGTTAGTACCGTAGACATTGCCTGTTGCCGAAATCAATCCCACAGTTCTTATGTTACCTGCTTGTACATTCGCTACAGCACTGATAGAACCAGGAGCAGTCAAGGCGCCAGTGGTAGCAAATGTCCATTGTGCCGAGTTGCCCACGGCATCATTACTGTTGATCACAACGTTGCCAGTGTTGGCCAACTTCACATACAAGTTATCACTGCCCAAGAACAACTCGGTTGTATACAAGTTTCCACTGGTCAAATGAATGTGATCACCGTCATTCGCTGTTGGATATATTAATAACTGTTGATTGGCAGTAGTTCCACCTGCTGGTTTTAAAGCAATAGCACTACCATTAAGTCCCTGATCTGGAATGTTGGTTTCATAAACAACACTATCCATGGGCAAGGTCAAGTTACCAGCAGTGTCAAATGTCCAAGTCTTTGTGCCACCGACATTGCCGGCCTGTATGGCCACGTTGCCATTCGATAGCACAGCAACATTGGCTTCTTCGTCTGTGCCCAAAATCAAATTGGCACCAGCGGCACCGGCTGCCATGTGTATATCCGCGGCCCCGGTCAAGTAAATATTTACATATGCGGCAGCATCAGCAGAGTTTGGTTGTAGGTTTAGATTACCTGTACCAATAATGTTGACGTCATCAAATGTGACATTGCCAGTGTTGGCAGAGCCACCACCTGCAGCAGGTGCAAATGTACCATTACCGTACAACACATTGCTCGAGCTGCCAGTTAGGTTGATTGCGGCAATGTTGCCCAGGTTGTCAGCCGTGATATTGCCATACACCTGCAGTCCATCTTGTACAGACACCAGGGTTGAGTCATCGCTGGTGATGTTGTTGATCACAAGATTAACGGCTGACAAATTGCCACCCGTAATGTTGCCGGTGGCTGAAATCAATCCTGTTGTCCGCAAATTACCACCAGTGACGTTGGCAGCACTTGTGATAGTTGATGTTGCTGAAATCAATCCACCTGTCAACACATTGCCACCAGTTACGTTTGCACTTACTGAAACAGTGGTACCTGTGTGTGTGGTTGCGTTAACATTGGCCCCACCCAAGATGTTGCCACCTGTGATGTTGCCAGTTGTTGATACAGGATTTGATCCCAATGCTGCCAAATTGGCCACAACGTTGGCGTTGCCATATGTGGCTGGCAATCCAGTCAGCTGACTGCCATTGCCGAATACATAGCTGGCTGTAACATTGCCTGTGGTTGATACAGGGTTTGTACCCAATGCTGCCAAATTGGCTACCACATTGGCGTTGCCATATGTGGCAGCAATGCCTGTGAGCTGTGAGCCATTGCCGAGAATATAACTGCCAGTGACATTGCCTGTGGCAGACAAGTTGCCAGTGACATTAGTTTTGTGTAAATCTGTGTCACCGTTGACACTTAGATAACCGCCGGTGCTGAATCCTGTGCCAGTCTGAATCACGCCAGTGGCTATAACTTGTGCGCTGGTTATCACATTGCCACCAGTGACATTGCCGGTTGTGCTTACCGTGTTGCTGCCAAAAGCACTCAATAATGTGACCACATTTGAGTTGCCATAACTGCTGCCGCCACCGGAAATAGTTATTGTGGCTGTGCCGTTGCTGCCAGTCACAGTCACTCCTGAGCCAGCAAAGTTCATGGCAGTGGTTTTGGCCACCACAACTGTACCATTGGCCAGCACTTGAATGTAGTTGATGGTGGGAATTATAGTGGTGCCAGCATCAACATTTGCAGTGTCTACTGGCAATTCTTGCACTGGTACAGTTGTGGTGGCCGTTGCACTGGCAGATTGTCCTGTGGCAGGTCCAGGCGGCACTGCTGGTGGCACAGTTTCTGGCGGCCCTTGTGGAGTTGCCACTGGGGGTACTGTGATTCCTGCACTGGGTGTGACAGCAGGTGGTACAGCTTCAGGAGGTCCTTGGGGAGTTTTAACTGTGGGAATCTGTCCAGTTGTGCCAGGACCTGCGGGCACAGGAACAGGGGCGCGGTCTACAGGTCCGGTCACAACTGGTGTCACACCAGTGTCTACAGGGGCGGGTACTCTTGTGGCCATATGTTTCAGCTTTCAATTGTTATAATTGATATTTATGTGAAATGTGCATTGCTCACATCGTGACCAAAATCTTCCGCCTGGTCAATATTTAGCAGTCAAACTTTTGAAAATACCACTCCGTTATTGTCAAATCTGCCACCGTAAATACCTGGCCCTACAGGGCTTAGGAGAATCACACTTGAGTAGACAACGAGCAACAAAAGCACACAAACGTATGAATCAGGCAGTAGAAAACACCATCAGCTTTAACCAAGCACCTAGAACGGCACCGCGCCGCATAGACTTGATCCCTCGCACACGAAATCAAGAACGCTTGGTCATGGCTCTACAAGATCCTGATCAACACATCGTAGTCACAGCAGGACCCGCTGGAACAGGTAAGACGTACCTGGCCATGTTGGCTGCTGTTAAGAATCTAAGAGAAGGAGTATGCGATCGAATAGTGCTGACAAGACCCGCAGTGGGTGTGGAGGGAGAGAGTCATGGCTTTCTTCCCGGCAATCTAGTTGCCAAAATGGAACCTTGGACTCGTCCCTTACTGGACGTCATGCGTGAATACTATAGGCCACAAGACATCTTGGCCATGATTGAAGATCAGATTCTGGAAATATCTCCTCTGGCATACATGAGAGGCCGGACCTTCAAAAATTCGTGGATCATCGCAGACGAAATGCAAAATGCCACACCAGCACAGGTCAAGATGCTGATGACACGCATTGGACAAAACTCCAAGATTGTGATCACAGGAGATGTGGATCAAGCAGACCGTGCTCAGGGCGACAATGGCTTGCTGGATCTATGCGCGAAACTGACTCAAACGCCAGTCGCAGGAATTGCTGTGTGCGAAATGCAAACTCGTGACGTGCAACGCCACAGCATCATTGGGTCAGTGTTGAAACTCTACGCGGTTTAGGAGGTGATTAATGCGTAGATTTCCCGCCAATTTTTAACCACCGGATACGGGCACTCATGATTCATGTTGTGCCCGTGTTCCATTAATATGCTCTGCAAACCCAGATCATGCCCTAGGTCGGCATTTTCTGGTTTGTCTTCCACCCACCACAAGCCTGAACCACGATAAGGTTCCAAGGCCGAGTCTTTGTCTGCGCCTGTGGCCAGGCAAGTAATGCCTTCAAATGCAGTTTTGCCAAACAGTTTGCGCAGGTTCATTTCTCTCAGTCGGCCAGCATTGACATCTGTGCTCAAACTTGTGATGCAATGAAACACATAGCCGTGCTCTTCATGCAGTCGTTTCACATAGTACATGGCATCACGTAGCGGTGGCAGGAATCCAATGGCGGCTGATTCGTTGAACATCTTGATCAGCTTTTTGCCCTGTTCCCAATCTATACCATAGCGTGTGCCAATGTCGTATTCAAACTGGTGTCTGTCTTTAAGCACAAAGCCATGCTCTTCCATCCAGATTGAAAATGCGTATTCCCAATCAAGTAATACGCCATCTGCGTCAACCAGGATCAGGTTCTTTTTGTGTGTTGACTTCAACTTCGTATCCGTTCTCTTTGAATAATCGTTCTATTGTGGCAGCATAGTGTTGATGATAATAACCAGCAATTCGGTCAAAATCTCTTGGCACCTGAGTACCTGCCATGCTGCATTTTAACACAGAAAGGGTTCGAAAGTCAAGTATTACATTGCAAGTTTGGTGATCTCGCATTTTCAAGTTTTTGCTCACAGCCATGACTTCATCAATTTGGCCATTGGGTTTGGTGTAATAGGTTAAAAGCAAGTATCTCATTCGATGTTGCACAATTCCACAATGGTTGCGCTCAAGTTAATTTCGTGATCGGCCACAAGACTGGCATTGGCTGCGCTGTTACGGATGATTATAATGGCTTGGTCCTGTCGCTCGGGTGTGGTACCCCACAAGTCCAAGTTGTCGTACATCCAACGGAACAAGGCTTCCATGTCCTCACTGCGCACATTTTGGCACAGCAGGGTTCTAGCTTCACGTGTTTTGCCACGTTTGAACATGTCCACGGCCGCCAGCAAGTAGTCTGACGTTGCTCCACCTTCGTCACCGTGTGGTGCAGTTAACCGACCATCCACAGTGTTCATTTGACACAGGTTGATGCACTTGCGCAGGTCTGGATAAGTGGCTTTGACATAACTGTCCAAGGTATCCAAGTCGAACTCCGCACTCTCTGTCACAAGAATGGTGGCCATTCTGGCAGTGAATTCTGTTACGTCCACTTTCTCAATGTGGAATCCTTGGCATCTGCTGTGCAAGGCCGGAATAACACGATTGGGATAGTTGCAAGTGAGAATGAATCTAGCAGTACTGGAATAAGTTTCCATCACACCACGCAATGCAGCCTGACCATTGGGTGTGATGTAATCTGCTTCATCCAACAGCACAATCTTGAAATCACCAAATGGCATGGTTTGCACAAAGCCAGTGATCTTGGCTCGAATGGTGTCGATGTTGTTTTCTCGTGATGCATTGATTTCCATCACATCAAAAGGATCAATACCCAGTTCGTGGATCAAGATCCGGG
>Ga0214921_10007276_pt1 | contig 14814 bp, 32 predicted proteins | sample LL1505_MetaG_FD_177992 | JGI IMG/M metagenome (GOLD analysis project Ga0214921, IMG submission 177992) | Freshwater microbial communities from Lake Lanier, Atlanta, Georgia, United States - LL-1505 | ecosystem: Environmental > Aquatic > Freshwater > Lake | place: USA: Georgia | collected... | reverse complement strand
TTCTTGACACCTAATCTATCCGAGTCTAAGGCCCACACAAGGCACTGTATTTTTTCGTCTATTTGCATATATTCAATACAACAGCTAAAATGCTTAAAAACGACTTTTCCAATACTACTAAAAGTCTGTGTTTCCTATTAGTATGTATGCTGTGATACGGCATCACTCAATAGGCTTGTTTTGTATACTGTAAGTTACTGTTTTTATAGTAGCTTTGGATCTCAAATTGTTTGATTACTGATATCATCAACTGGCATAATCAATATGGAATCTTGGGTTAAGTGCTCTACTGGTATTCCTTGTTTTTGAAAGTATTGTATTAGTTTATCTCTTTGACTACTAGGGCGTTTGGGATTTAGACCTATGTAAATGCTATCACCCCACACTGCTACTTGGTGTATTAGTCTACGTTCTTTGGCTTCTGTTAGTTGCTGTAGTATAGTTTTTTTCATACTTTTATACTCTTTGCTTGTTCTATAAAGTGTTGCACTCCTTCTGGGTAGTTATTTTGGATTGCGTATTGTAGTTCGGCAAAACTATCGGCTAATGATGCTATTATGGATTTAACGTAAGGGTTGTATAGTTGGATTTCCATCATCATTTGGGTATCTTGACTTAGTTGTTGTTGTATTACTGTGTCTAGTGCTTTGTATAAATTTGTTTCGGCGGTTGGACGGTGTTTAGCTAAAAAGTGTGCGGTTACATAATTTTGGAAGTGTATACCGGCTTGTACTACTGCCATAGTATTGTCGTGTTCCTCAACCGTCATGTGTTTAATAGTAAAGTATTCGACTATTTCTGGAACGGGTGCGGTGCCTTGAATGTTACACTGTATGCAGTGTTTGTGTTTAGTAGGTGTGTTTGGTGAGTAAAGCGGGTGTAGTGATACTATATTACAATTTGGTAGCTTGTCTAACGGATATAAGTTACTTTTAACTGAGCATATATCAATTAGTGTATGATGTGGTTGTACTATAGGGATAACGGTGTTTAATAACTGTTGTGTTGCTAAGTACGGAGTACAAAACAATAGTATGCTGGCATTTTGAATTGTGGTTTTTTCTTGTGTGGTTAATGGTGTGTAGGACTTTTCTATACCAAAAAAATCTCTATTACCGAAAACATTATTGAGAAAGTATCCAGCAAATTTGCCCTTGAACCCAAAAACAATCAATCGTGGTGTGTGTTGCATAATATAAAAATGGCGGAACCGATGGGACTCGAACCCACGACCTCTCCCGTGACAGGGGAGCGTTCTAACCACTGAACTACGATTCCATTACTTATACTATATCACAGATATTTAAGGTGTTGCAATCTTTTTATATTCCAGTAGTGCCGATTCTAGTATTTTGGAGGATTCCTCTAGTGCTAGGACATCCAATACAAAGGCTATACGCACAAATGGTGTTGTAGTATCTACATTTTGGATATAGAAGCCAGTAGCTGGTGATATAAACAGGGTTTTACCGTTTAGTTGGAAATCCTGTAACATAAACCTAGCAAAGTCTTGTGCATTGGTTACGGGCAGTTGTGCAAAAATATAAAACCCACCCTCAGGCATTTGTGCAGACACTCCAGGTATTTGTGTAATAGCCTTGTGTAATAGGTTCCTGCGTAGTTGATACGTTTTTATAGCATTAGGTAAGTAATCCTTTGATATAGTATCTAACATAATAGCAGCGGCTTTTTGCTCGATTGTGCAGGCGCTAACACGAGTGCTGGCAAAGTTAATAGCTGCGGTAATGACTTCTTCATTCCAAGATAGTAAGCACCCTACTCTAGCCCCGCACAAACTATACCGTTTTGATAAGCTATCAACTACAATAATTCTGGGATTTTTAGGCGCTATTTGAAATATAGTTTGTGCTACTATACCATCGTACACAAACTCTCGATACACTTCATCAACTATCAGAAACAAATTGTGTTGCTCACATACATTTAATATGTGCTGCAATTCTTGTGTAGTGTATGTGGTGCCGGTGGGGTTATTAGGACTACACAACAAAACAGCTCGTGTGCGGGGGGTAATAGGCATTTGAGTTGATATGTGAAAGTTGTCACTGAATTGACATGGAGTAGTAACTAATTTTACACCAGCCATAGTAGCAAACCCAGTGTAGTTGGCATAAGTAGGGGTAAATACAATAACTTCATCACCAACGTCGCAACAAATATTAAGCGCAAACTGTAGTGCTTCACTAGAGCCTTGAGTAATTACTAGGTTTTGGTCACTACACTCAATATTATACAGTTTATTAAGATGAAGACTCCAAGATTCCAGCAAGTGTTGATTGCCTCTAGCACTATCGTAAGCTAGTGTAGTGTAATCTAATGATTTAACAGCAGCAATAAATTCTGGTGGTGATGGTAAATCAGGTTGCCCAATGTTAAGTGCATACACTTGTATATCTTTGTTTTTAGGTCTAACTAAGTTTCTAATAGGCGAGACCCGCATACTACTAGCTCTGGTAGAAAGTCTTGTCATAGTGCATTCCTGTGCAAGTATATGTAAATTTATACAGCTTCTATCATGCTATAGCTGATCACCACTTTGGAGAAATCTTCTATTTGCATATTGTGTATCGTGTGATTTGGGTAATTAAGAGCTATGTGTATTTGTAGCATATCGGCAGTGCGAGTGGACATTTTTTTGATGGTTTTAAATACAACTTTAAACATCAGGCAACCTCTCCTCATTGTTGGTGTTTCCCAACATAATATTTCTATCACTCCGGCATGGTGTGCTTTTTCTATGTGTTGTATTAAGGTATCTGGGTCAGAAACGGTCATGTAGTATAAGTGATAGTAATAGTAGTATGTGTGGCGTTTACATACAATACATTTTTAAAATTGTCGGAAATATAAGTTTTTAATTTTTCCATCACAGGTGTGGTCATTAGTGTAGCTACTTCAAATTGTAATTTGTGTGCTACTTTCTTTTCTAGTGTCAGTACACTAATAAATGTATCGGTTGAAGCTCTTACTTGTGTAATAGCTCCTACACACCGAGCTTCACTAATTTTGTCTATTAGTTGACTTATTGAACGTTTCATATAACCAGTATAGCACTAAGAGGCAGGCTTAGCTAGTAAAAATCTTATCCAAGATCTTTGTGCTGGTTCTATATCTCGTATAGCACAAGTACCATAATTGGCATTTATGTGTTGTATTAATATTTTTTGGGTTTCAGGAGTTATATTATTACCAAAGTGTATAGTAATAGCTTGCGAACCTTGCGATGACTGCTCTACGGTATAGTGCAGTATTAGTTGCATTTTTTGTGCTGTGTCGAACTGCTTTACTAGCTGATTAAAAGGCTTAGGCGTTACTATCATATATTATTACCAATTGGTTGTCATAGCTGTCGATTTCTATATTGGTTATTCGTGAGTAGTTGCGATATATGTAATCTCTAACTTGATTTTTTGTTTTAATGTTGGTGTATGGACTAAATCGGACTCGCACTAAAGTTTTAGTTTGTACGAAGCCGGTTATAGCACCATGAAAGTAACAGTCCATTAATTCTTCTATTAGCTCAGTGCGAGTTTTCATGGGTGACGTTTATCTATAGGGTTCCAAAACATATAAGTTAAATCGGCTGTAATTCTAATAAACTCACACTCTTTTAAATTGGGGTTATTTCTAAAAGATTCTACACGCTTTTCATTTTGACGATTGTGCAGCGGGCCCTGAATAATAAAACAGTAACGATATTTCATACACAGCTCGTCTAGTCTGTGTCGTTGATCGGGTGTCATGATAATTGGTTGTGGAATAAGCGGTGGATTAAGCGAGGTATATGTAGTGTAAGTAATAAAGCGGGAGGAGTATCAGCAACTTTAATAGTATAGTTAGCGATATCGTAATTGCCTAATATGTACTTGTTAAAATTTATTAAATTAACGGCAGTAAAATGTGCAGGAAATGTTATGTTAATATTATGTTTGGTGCCATCGATGTTAAGCCCGGTTAAAAATCCCTGAGCCTTGGCTTTTTTTAATTGTTCGTAAAGGTCGCTAGTGTGTCGCATAGTATTTTATTATATTTGTGCAGGAATTGGAAGCTAGTTTTTTATTGCTGGAATGTCTTGGATTCAATTATTTTATAGGACTATGTGCAAGTATGCTCAACACGAGGTAATCGATCCTAGTTGATCCAAGATTTACTAAGTGTCTAATACCATTATGCTTTGGATTTCGATTTTGTGTTGTGCTAGTATAGCTTATTTGGATGCGGCTTTAGCTGCTTTTAGTAGTGCTTGTTTGGCTTGCTCTTCGGTGTCAAATGTGCCTATGGTTCTAAACACTATGCGATTGATTTTAAGACGACTATCACGATAGGTACCACCTAGTGTAACGCTCCATTTATCGTTGTCACCAGGCAGGATATCTGGTGCTCCTGGGTAAAATTCTATAGTACCTACCATTTTACCATCTATTAGTAACGTACTACGATTGTGTGGCATTTTTAGCCACTTTACCACACCTTCGTTTAGATAAGTTTTAAAATTTTTCATAATTTATTCCGTGATAAAATCAACTCGCACAAGATGATAGTTAATAGTAGGATATTTAACCACACCATGAGCTGACTTAATACCGGTGACTTTTTTGGCGGTTGGAACTTTTATTCTTAATGCTCTAAGACAGGCTCGTGATGAGTATCGATTGTAAGCAGCTTCTGGCACTAAAAGTGTAGCTGCACCAGATTTTGCGTCTTTATGCCAAATGATCTGACAAACTTTGCCGGCATCCTCACCCTCTGCAAAAAGTACACCGGCTATGGCTTCAAGTATCGCCATGGGATTTTCTATGTTACGATTTGCAAACAAAATCTACGCTAACCAAATGATAGTTGCCATCATTTGTGCGAATGGGATTAGGATCAACTTTTAGTCTAGTAAGTGCTTTAAGCACAGGTCCTAGTCTTAACTTTAAAAGCTGAAATACTGCTTCATCAAGTCCGTGCTGCCCTCTATCGTGCTTCTGATGCACCATAATAGTTGCTTCACCTGCACGTTGCGAATGCCACACAACAGCATTGACTTGACCATCATACTTAGGAGCCTCGGTAAGAACTTTCTTGGAGTTTTTGGCTAAGTGTTCTTTAAACGTTTTCATGTCCATGGTAATTACCTCAAATAGATTGTAAAAACTTTACCTTTCTTGGAACCAACTATATCAAGTGCGGGTAATTCTAGTATTGATTTACCATCTAGTGTGCGACGTTGAGTGTATATTTTAGTAACAGTAAATCTTTCACCCTTGCGACTAACAAGAGTGTCCCCAACGTGCAAAGGAGTTTTGCGATGTAGTGCGGCTATGGTTGGTTGATCGAACTTGCCAGACACTTCAATAGTCCTAGGAGCACTTTCATTTAAATGTTCTTGAAAATCTTTCATGTTAGTATTTAGTTATACAAGACACGCAACTTCTGTGTTGGATGTATTGCACTGCTTTAGATACTGTGTGTATAGTTGTTGACTAGCTAGATTTTTGGCTTTGCTTTCGCACATGATATCAAAATGTTCCAAAAACTCAAGAGCATAAGCATTTACAGCCAGATTCCAATAAAAATTGCTATGTGCTCGCAGTTTGGGTTTGCTGTAGCCTTCTTTGATAAGCATACGATACTGAGGCTTGGTGTTGATGTCGTGACCACATAACAAGTCTTCACGACTTTGACTGTAGTGCAAAACTGGTCTGACACCACGCCAGCTATCAAGAATGGTCTTGATACGAGTATCGCCTAGTCGCAAATAGAAACCATCATGAACCCAATGATGATGTAAATCTAACACGATAGGCACATGATTGGCCAGTTGCAAGCATTGATCCAAACCGTAGGTGTTTTCCTCGTTTTCTATAGTAATACAATTCCTAGCCGCAGATGATAAACGAGGTAGTACAGAAATAATACCATCGGGACCTAATTTGCCAGATATGTGTACATTGATTTTGAAATCTTGAAACGTGCGACCATAACCCATCATGCAAGCCATGTCAGTGTGATACTCGAACTCGGCGATGCTATTGTCAACAACGTCAGGGCGATGAGATGCCAAAACAGTAAATTGTCCGGGGTGAAAACTAAGTCTAACGTCGTGTTGTCGTGCAATATCACCAACTTTGGCAAATTCCGTAATCATATATTGCTGAACATCCGATTGTTGATAGAAGCTAGTCCAATCCTTGTGTGTGTAAAGTGGTAATATTTCGCTACTGAGACGCACCATACGAAGAGAAGCAGGCAGAGAACCTACACGAGAAACCAGCAACTGTATGCTGGTAATATTGTGTTGCATAATTTGCCACAAGCGGTCGTGTGCAACAGATTGTGATTGACGATTGACCCACGCCAAGGTTGTAGTTTGTGTGCTTAATGCACGAGCAGGATCCGAAGATTTTATACCGTCAATTTGATTAACGGTGTCAATCCATTTGCAAGCAAAACCAATACGTTTTATCATATTATAATAATATCACACCAAATATGTGTGTGCAATAGAGAATTTTATTGGATTTAATAATTTATCCAAATAGTGGATTCTGTTTGAGATATTGCTTGTATGCAATAGTTATGTTCAATATGATTGATCAATTTTTGTTTGATTGTGGAAACATCTTTAGTGTTGTGTAAAACTATTGCCATAGTATAATTCCAACATATTTCGCCTTCGCTGCGATTATCATTCATTACAAAATATCGATGAATTAGCTTCTGTCGTTTAGCTATCTGAAGTTGTAATATTAAATCGTTTATTGAACGTCTCATGATATTTGGCGATCTTTATCAACTCGTGTTAAATTTAAAGATTTTATTCGTTGAAATTCTTTAAGCTGCTCTAGTGTTATCGATGATAATTTTTGCTGTATATTTGTACACACTCTCTCAAACTCTGAAATGTTTACTCTATTTTCAAAATCTTCTTTTGATGGATTTGAAACCTCAGTTTCATACTTTGCATAACAGGCTTGGTACCCAATAGCGTGGGCTCTATCTTCTATAGAAGGTAGTTCACGCAATAGTTCTTCTGTCAACTCCAAATTTTGTATTTCTTTGGATACATTAGATTCAATATTAAGTGTTTGTAAATCGAAGGAAAATACCAAATTGTCGAGCAAATTTTTAGAATTCATAAGCAAAAAATTGTAGCAAAGTTTTTATAAACAGTCAATATATCTTATGTAAAGAGTTGATCCACCTTCGTGGATTACAGAATGTACATACGAAATATCTTGATATTTAGATTTGATATAATCTTTTAGCTTGACTATCGCACGTTCAGATGTGTTGGGTTTCAAACGAATTAATAGCACATCTTTGTTCAGACAGTTTTCATATCCATCAATTAAGTCTTTCTCATAAGCCAAGTTTAATTCATGTTTTAAATTTTCTATAGATTTCATGGAGTATTTTCCTGTTTTTCTTTTATTTGTTGTTTTCTCATTTCAGCAAAATGAAATATTTCGAGTGTAGGATAATCATCGTCTGTTAGAGAAGGTCGAGTGTGAAAATATCTAATTCGAGGAAAAGAACACTCATAGTTATTGGTAATGTATGCTATTATTTTATGTATGGTTTTTTTAACGTGTTTTGTTTCGTGAAATTGTATCACTATGCTTTGGGGATAAAATTCTACAGCTTGTATTAAATTTAACAGCTTTGCTTCTAGCAACACATCTTCCAAATCTTCTAAAGATTTTAATTTAATACTCATCTAAAGCAGTTTTCTGAACAAATTTCTAGTTATTGATATTTTATGCGTGGTCCTCATCTTAATTTCAAAATTAAAGTCTCCATATGTTTTGTGTAAATAATCAAAGACTTTGCAAACTGTAGGTATCTTAACACAATCATCAAACGTCAAAAGAGTTATTTGTTTTCTTACAAAAATCTCATCCGTTTGAGTGGTTTTTACTGAGACCAAATTGCTTTTTTTGGCATTTTCTATATCAAAATAAAATTTTTCTAGTATGTTACTCATATACAGTTCTTTTAGATCGAATGTGTCTTTGGTCTAATAGTTCATGATCATGCCAAATCACTATGTATTGTGTGAATACGTCCACATTCAATACTTTCTGAAAATTGTTTTGTATATATTGTTTTAATTCATGTTTTCTTTTTTCTATGTCGGTCATACTGTACGGAAGAACTATCACAATATGATCTCCATAGATATGTAAAACATCAAGTGTATGCTCAGCCTCTATAAATTCTTCACGCAATTCAAATATGGATTTTTTAGACATTTAATATGTTTCTACAACTAGCACACGAATTATTGATCCATATTTTTCTCTAAGATATTTTTTTAGAGGAATTTCTCTTTCTAATAAAGATGGATTTAATCCTATATAAACATCTATTACATCAGCAAATTCAACTTCTTCGTATGCTGTCAAAACATTATTAGCCGGCACCTTACCCAAATGAAAGTATGGTATTAAGTTAGCTCCTTTTGCTAGAGAAAGCTCATCATGTAAGTTATCTATGAGTGCTTTGTTCAGTGAGTTCATAATTAATTTAAAATTTCTCGTATTTCAAACTTGCAGGGTTCTTCGATGCTTCTGCACACAAACACATATTGTCCATACTTTATTCTAAGATGTCGCAAAACCATTTCTATAGTGAAATTTTTAATATTAGAATTAAATGTTCCGCTGATGTGACAGTCTGATTCCGACAACTCTGTAAGATAGTCTTTATCCTTAGCTTTTCTTAATTGTTGACCGATGATGCTCAACACTTGACTGCATGATGTTTCGTTCATCCCTCGAAGGCCTTTTTTAATTCAAGATTATTTTTAGGAACGTTATCTTTAACCCAATTATATAATGTATTTTTTACTTCTTTATCTAACTCGGCGTATGCTGGTAGTGGTTGACCAGACTTTTTAAGTGTGATGTACTTGAAATCTCTAATTACAGAAGCAAAAACTGGAGCACCACCTTTATCTAACTTGGGAGAAACCGGTGAAGATGCAAATTTATTAGTTTTATTGTAAACTGGCACAGCTTTATCATAATACTTAACATCTTCTAAATTGTTTAATATTACTGTAATGCTACCATTTACCGATTTAGGAAGTCCACCTTTTAGAATATTGCTTACAGTCAGTGCAGCGCCAGTGTGAGTCTTTAATAGAATATCATCTGGAACTACTCGCTCTCTTTGCTTATTTCTAACAACCGCAACTTCATAGTTTGTCAACACCCATGTTATGTGTATATTTTCGGGTTTATAACCCACTTGCATCAGAAGAGGAACATATTTTTCTACATCCTCCAAATCTTTCATTGTTATATCAAACAAAATATTTGGTAAGGTGTCAGGATTTTTCATTCCACTTATCCAAGACATGATTTGTTTGTCTGGTATTCCTTCTTTTTTGGCAATTTGGTGTAATTTAAAAACGTTGTCGGGGTTTTTTAAGGTCATAGTAGCCAGCTCAGGATATTTTTGATGAAGACTTTTCATCTTTAACATTTGAACTTTTAATTGATCAACGTCTCTGATTTTAAATTTGCTGCTGTCTATGAAATTGCTGATAGAAAATCCTTTTCCTGATCCAGCACCACCTGCAAAAAATACAATTTGACCGTAATTGGCGTTTTTGCCATACTGTATTTGTTTTTCTGTAATTTGTTGAAAAAACTCTAAAAACGTTTTCATATGAGATATTTAGCTATTTAATCACTATCTTTTTGCTCGTGATTATATTAGCGTCGGATGATAAAAATGCTTTAATGGTATAAACACCTTTTTTATTAATTTTAATTCTAACAAATCCTTGAGGATTAGTAATTTTTTTAGATAATTTGCTTTTTCCGATTCTGTACGATATTTCTTGGTTTTCGATAGGAACACCGTTTTCCGAAAGCAGCGTTATATAAACAAAGTGTTTTTTGTGAGTGATAACAAGTTTGGAATTATTTAAAGATGGTGGTAACAACTCTGTGGATAAGCACGACCCAAAATAGCTCAAAAACGAATTAATCTGACTTAGACTAGAATCACTGAATTGTACCGACCCAAAACTGATAGAAGGATACATGAGAGTTCCATATCCTGCATAGTCATGTTGAGCATTTAGATTGTGTCCTACTTCATGTGCAAAAATATTAGATGTTAATACACCATAATTCTGTGTCACTCCAAAGGCATATTCTGGACTATAACATACGGCACCAATGTATGCTATTCCTATCGTAGTTCCGTCCATATCCTTGCCGGTAAAAAGATGTTTTATATTAGCTGTAGTAGTTCCTGTGATGGTGTTTCTGAAATTACTTAATATTTTTCCTGGGGAGGTTTCAATATTACTATCAAAAATCTCTTGAGAAAAAACTCTAAATCTTATTCCCAACTGATTGTTGTAAATTGCTTCTGCTTCATTAATGATGGCTAAAATTTGAGCGTTTGAGTTATCACCATATATTTGTCTCCACTCTACATCCGCATATGTTGAAACTGTGACTATTTTTATAGATTCTAGCTGTTGAGCAGAAACTGGTTTGGTGTGTTCGGTTGTAGCACGAACTATGTGAGAGTCTTCTTCGGCACAATTTTTATGAGACATAGCAGAAGATGGTACACTAGCAATTCTAATATTTTTATTAGAATATTTTACTGTGTATAATCGTTGTCTTGATTTTCTAGAACCAGTTACTCGACCAGGAAATGTAATAGAAAGTGTGTTGTTTATTTGGTTGGCTGCGGTTGGAAATGTATTGCGTCCAATTTTTACATACCCCTGAAAATATTTGGCTGAGCTATTTGAGTTAAATATTCTTTGTTTTGTTAATTTAATATGTACATTTCCTGCACCACGAACCTTAACATATCGATTGGTTAGAGGTATAGAAACAACATCTGTGCTCTGACACAGAGCCGACAGAGGAAGAAAACAAAATAATATTTTCACTAGAGTGAATGAAATTTTAATGAAAAACGAGATATTTTTTTGGAAATGATTTGTTTTCATGCGAGCGAATTAATTTTGCTATAAGTTATACTATCCATTATAGCAAAATCATCGCACACAAGTCAAACTCACAAATTTTTGGATAGTAATTCCAAAAATAATTTTACGTCATCTTTGGAAAAAGTAAGAGAAGGTCGAATGCGAACAGATTTGGTTCCACATCCAAGAATGAATAATCCATTTTTCAAACATCTTTTAATTAATTCATCTCTGGAATTACTGTCAGGCATATCAAATGCACACATCAATCCTTTACCACGAACGTTTTCTAAACCTAGCGTTTTCATTCCAGCCAAAATCTCTTGACCACGAATTGTTGTGTTTTCTATCAGATTATCTTGTTGTATTATTTTTAAATACTGTTCTGCTCGAATCATGTCTACAAGATTTCCACCCCAAGTAGAATTAATTCTAGATTTTTCTACAAACACATTATTATCAACTTCTCTAATTCTTGGTCCACTCAAGATGCCACAAACTTGCATCTTTTTACCAAAAGCGATGATATCGGGAATCACATCATAATTTTGATGCGCCCACATTTTTCCCGTCAAACCCACACCTGTTTGAACTTCGTCGTAGATTAATAGCATTTCTTTTTCATCAGCCAGTTTGCGTAAATTTTGATGAAACGTTTTTGTAAAGTGATTATCACCACCCTCGCCCTGTATGGGCTCTATAATGATAGCTGCACATTCATTGCCTTGTCTCTCAATGTCGTCTAACATTGAAGTATAAAACTTATTATCACGCTCGTGCTGCTCGGATTCTGTATATTTTTCGTGAACTGCTGGTGCTACAAATCTGGGCCACTTATGAAACTTGGGGAACAAATCATATTTTCTAGGATCTGCGGTGTTGGTGAGGCTCAAGCAGTATCCAGATCTACCATGAAATGCGTTTTTGAAATGTACGATTTTTAGATCATTATAGTTTACCTTTATTCCTTTTTGCAACAGCTTCTTATACTTCCAATCAAAAGCGGTTTTCAGAGCATTTTCTACGGCTAATGTACCACCAGCAATAAAAAACGAATCGATAAAATAATTTGGCACGGCGATGCTAAAAAAGGTGTGCAAGAAATCCACATACTCTTGAGTTAGTATGTCAGAATTAGAGGGATTCACTCTGGCGACTCTAAGCAGTTTTTCTTGAAATTCTGCATTAAACATCTTAGGGTGATTGTGTCCTATAGGATTGCTGGCGATGAAACTAAAAACATCCAAATATTTTTTGCCTGTTATCTTATCAACAATAAAATTGTCATGACTCTTTTCTATGTCATAGACAACATCAAAATGATCTAACAAAATATGCTTGTTGGCTATCGAGTGAATATTACTTAAAGTCATAAAAAGTCAGTCTGTTATTTTCATAAATCGTGTGTTGGCAAGAATATGATTTTGAGACATACTCGGCGATTTTGTTTATAGTTTCTTTCTTTACGATATCAGCAAATTTGACAAGAATGGAGCGACATAGTGGTATATTATCTAAATCATTATTTTTACGTTGCAAAGATTCTTCCACTGTGTCCATGTTGGACCATTCGTTTTTATACATGGCACTATCTGGATCATAAATAATTTTTACATCCGGTCGCTCTAACTCTAAATCAATTCTTAAAATAAACCCACCATCACGAGCTTTAATAAGCTCTTGAATAATTTTCTTTTGATGAGATTGTTTTAAAGAAATGGTTTTAGCACTCATAATATACGTTTATGCTATGCTTTTTTGCAAAAAACAATGCTTCTAAATTATATCGAGATCGAATGGTCTGAGCGATTTGATTGGCGTTATAGACACTTACATTTGCTGGTAGACCAATTTCAATCCCTTTCTTATTTGGCATATGATTTAAGTGAATTATTAAACCCTCTCTAAGAACTTGCTGCATATCTTTCTCAAACTGAACAACCTCTGGAAGGATTTTCTTTGTGTTTGTCTTTTTCTTGCTCATATAGCTCTCTCACCGTATTGAACTAACAATATTTTAGGCAATTTTCCTGCTTCTATCAAAAAATTTAATACTACAAAATTATACTGTCTCTCTATGTATGTTCCTATTTTATTAATCTGTTTATCGCTTACTGTATCTAAAAAAAGTATTTCTGCTCCTATAGTTTCTGTTCCTCCACAAAGATCGCTATGTCTTTTGATGATTGTTATTTCGTGTATATAACCTTTGCTTTTAACCTCGTATAACTCTTTCTCAAAATTTTTTATTTTTATTGAAAGAATCGGATTATTGCTTATCATCTATCAGTATAGCTTTTAATTCAATTTTTAATTCAACTATTCTTTTCCTCGTTTGATCTATCCGATATCTATCCATCCAGGACACATAGTTATCAGAAAGCATCTGTTGTAGATCCAATTCTAAAGACTGAATTTCTCTTTTTATCTTAAAAACTTCGTATGGGTATATCTTTGCCATATACTTAATTATAGCAAATAGCAAAGATTAGTCAATTTTTATTCGACAAGATTTTTATTCTGGGGTCGTACTCAAAAATAACACGATGAATTTTTTGGTTCGATGTTCTGCTTATTATTTTTTCCTGCTGGATACTTCTAAACTCGTATGTGGTTTCCATAGCCTTAACAAAAACTTTAAATTGAGAGCAACTTTGTTCGTAGTTATCCGAGCAAGGAATCTCTACTTGCAGTATGTAAATATTATTAGGCGTTCTTGTATGCGTACATGATGATATAACACCAGCATCTATACACTGATTTAACTTGTCCTGTAGTTGATTCTTTTTGGGGAAAAAGTCTGGTGGAGTTAATATTTCACCAACATCGTCTTGATCGTGTGAGTACCAAGAAGTGGGGAAAACGGGAAGATTCGGTGATGAGGGTGCACAAGATTTTGGAGCTTTTTTAGTTGATACTATCCAAGTCCCATCAGATCTAAGTATAATTACTTTATCTCTAGGCAAAATGTCAGTATCTTCTTTAAAGAAGTTTGCAACATGAGAGATAAAATCGAATATTCCACGAACAAAAGACATTAGCTACACGAATACTCAACAGTAACAGATGGACGAATGGAATAAATCATACCACCATTAGGACAATCTTTTGCCATTCTGTCTTTACAATCTTCTGATTTGGTGCAAGACACAACCTGATGTGCAACTTCTCCTGTAACCATTCTTTTGACTGCACAACCAGTCAGAGATAAGGTAGTTAAACAAATCAAAGCGGTGTAACATACTATTTTCATATTAATCTCCAGAATTAACAACTCTTAGCACAGACTGTCCTACTACAGACTGCTCATTTAATTTGTGCGTAATCTCATACTTTGTTGAAGTTATGAGAGAATCTAATTTATTTATGCGCTCTTTAAGATACGAGATTTCCTCGTGCAATCGTTTCATTTCTTCTTGAAACGTGACTTTTTCTTTCTCGGCATTTTTTATTTCTTGTAGTTTTTTGGCTATTGTTTCTGCCAATTCTGTTGTTTCTTTGTCTATCACAGTCTATCTCCCAAAGTTCTCTAAATGCTGTAAATAATATTAAGTATAAAATTCCCAGCTCTTCGTTTCCACGAATAAGAATCGTTTGAGCAGCCATCAAAAGCGATCCTATTAAAAGAATCGCTTTTATATAAGTCATCATACATCACCATTTTCTATCACCTTTTCGTCCTCATATGGAGCGACGCTTCTACGATACAATTCCATCTTACAACACTCTAACATACCCACAGCAGAATTGTGATCGGAGTATGAAAGAGCATTTTTGCCGGTGACTGCATGATATGTGGCTTTAATCATTACCGTGACACAATAGTTTAAGATACCCGG
>Ga0214921_10007275_pt1 | contig 14816 bp, 10 predicted proteins | sample LL1505_MetaG_FD_177992 | JGI IMG/M metagenome (GOLD analysis project Ga0214921, IMG submission 177992) | Freshwater microbial communities from Lake Lanier, Atlanta, Georgia, United States - LL-1505 | ecosystem: Environmental > Aquatic > Freshwater > Lake | place: USA: Georgia | collected... | reverse complement strand
GTTGGAAAAAATCTTAACATATTAGGAGATGTAGCCTTTAATAGTCGTTTATCTGTAAATAGTGATGTATCATTTAATAAGAATTTCACAGTTGCTGGAATTAATAATATGTTGACATTCGTAACATATACGCAAAAAGCTATTGCTAGTGCAATTACATCCACTACTGGTATTTTATCTAGTAGTTATCCATGGAGTAATATAAGTATAGAAACTTCAACAGGATCGATAACTGGTAAAAATTGGTCTGGTTCTGCATTATCACAAACCGGTCAATATCAATATTTATACAACACTCAAGATAATAATTTATTATATACCTCTAATAACTACGGTATATCTTGGTCTACATCCTCTTTGGGTGGTAATGTAAACAATGGACAAACAACTATTAGTCCTACTAATCCAACAATGGTGAATCAAATAGCTATGAGTTATAATGGTCAATATGTAATGGTTGTTGGACAAAATATTATAGCATATTCTAATAATTATGGAGGATCTTTTACAAATCTTAATAATATTAATATGGCTACTGCTACCGCTGTAACATTCTCTGGTGATGGTCAGAATATAATAGTTGGTGGTAAAGGTACTAATTTATATACTGGTGTTGCTGGTTCTACTGCATTAGCTAGTGATACTACAACCGTTGTATCTGATGGAAACCAACAATGGACTTGTTTTGCAATGAATGTTAATGGTCAATATGCATTAGCAGCATCAACAACCCAATTATATATTGCTACCAATTCAGCATCTACTTTTGCAGCAAATAATTGGCGAAGAAGTGCTGCTATTACACCTTCTACTATTAAAACCGCTGTTATTAATAATACTGGAACTATTTTTGCAGTAGGTACTACTGCAGGTATATGGATTTCAAATAATACTTTTGGTAGTAGTTGGACACAAAAAATATCAGCATCATCTATTAATTGTTTAAGTATTACAACATCTACTACTTCTGCTATTGATGGACAATATTTATTTGCGTCTCTTAATGGAGCAGCTTCGCAAATTTATGTTTCAACTGATAGTGGTAATACTTATAATTTCAATACTGCTAGTACTACAGCTAATTATAGTTATGTTTCTGTTACTAGTACAGGTGCTTATACATTGGCTTTAACTAGTGGTCAAACTGTTACACCATATTTACAAGCATTTACAGGTGGTGCTACAACATCTATTCCTAGTGGTGTTGCATTTATTTTGAGTAATGATGCTTCTATGAATAATCGTATGTTTGTAAATGGAGATGTTTCTATGAATTCCAATGTCTTTGCAGGTGCAAAAACAATATTGAATGGCGATGTTTCCATGAATAATCGTTTGTTCATAAATGGCGATGTTTCTATGAATTCTAATTTATATGCTCGTGGTAAAACAATATTGAATGATGATGTTTCCATGAATAATAGATTATTTGTTTTTGGAGATGTTTCATTGAATCAAGATCTATTTGTTAGTTTAGATGTATCCTTTAATTCTAGACTTTCCGTACTTGGTGATGTAAGTCTCAATAAAAATATGGGAGTATTAGGAAAATCCATATTTGGAAATGATGTATCAATGAACACTAAAGTCTTTATAGGTGGAGATGTTTCTATGAATTCCCGTCTATCAGTCCTAAGTGATGTTAGTCTCAATAGTAATTTGGGAGTAATAGGAACAGCTGTTATTGGTGGCGATGTTTCATTGAATCAACGTCTCTTTGTTAGTAGAGATGTTTCTATGAATTCCCGTCTATCAGTCCTAAGTGATGTTAGTCTCAATAGTAATTTGGGAGTATTAGGAAGATCCATTTTAGGAGGTGATGTTTCCATGAATTCCCGTGTATCAGTACTAAATGATGTTAGTCTCAATAGTAATTTGGGAGTATTAGGAAAATCCATCTTTGGAAATGATGTTTCCATGAACACTAGAGTCTTTATAAGTGGAGATGTTTCTATGAATTCCCGTCTATCAGTCCTAAGTGATGTATCCTTGAATGGAAACATGGGAGTAATAGGAACAGCTGTTATTGGTGGCGATGTTTCATTGAATCAACGTCTCTTTGTTAGTAGAGATGTTTCTATGAATTCCCGTCTATCAGTCCTAAGTGATGTATCCTTGAATGGAAACATGGGAGTAATAGGAAGATCCATTTTAGGTGGCGATGTTTCCATGAACAGTAGATTATTTGTTGCAGGTGATGCATCATTGAATACCAGACTATATGTTGGTGGTGATGTTACTATATATGGTAGACTCAATGTTAATAACTATAGTAATAATACTATTATCAATACAACTACAACAAATTACACTATGATAGTTGGTGAAGATATTTCATTGAATGGTAGATTATATGTAAGAGATGATGTTAGTTTCAATGGAAAAATGTTTGTAAGCGGTGATGTTTCTATGAATGGTATTATATCCGTACCAACACAACTAACTAGTGATAATTCAACAAGGGTTGCTACTACTGCTTATGTAACAAATAAAGTCGCTGCATTAACTGGTGCAACTGCTAGTTTCTCTAATGATGTTGCTATTGGAAATCGTTTATTAGTCACTAATGATGTTAGTTTCAATGGTAAAATGTTTGTAAATGGTGATGTTTCTATGAATGGATCTATATCCGTACCAACACAATTAACTAGTGATAATTCATCCAAGGTTGCCAGTACTGCTTATGTAACAAATAAAGTCTCTGCTTTAACTGGTGCAACTGCTAGTTTCTCTAATGATGTTGCTATTGGAAATCGTTTATTAGTCACTAATGATGTTAGTTTCAATGGTAAAATGTTTGTAAATGGTGATGTTTCTATGAATGGATCTATATCCGTACCAACACAATTAACTAGTGATAATTCATCCAAGGTTGCCAGTACTGCTTTTGTAACAAATAAGGTAGCTTCCATTACTGGTTCGAGTGCTGGATTCATAAATGATGTAAATATTACAAACCGTTTATTTGTAGGTAGTGATGTTAGTTTCAATGGTAAAATGTATGTAAGTGGTGATGTTTCTATGAATGGTATTATATCCGTACCAACACAATTAAGTAGTGATAATTCAACAAGAGTTGCTACTACTGCCTTTGTAACCAATAAAATAGCAGGTTTTTCGACATCTAATTTTACTAGTGATGTTTCTATGAATAACAGATTGAATGTGTTAAGTGATGTATCTTTGAATAAGAGATTATTTGTTGGAAGTGATGCGTCAATCAATGGTAATGTATATGTATCTGGTAATATTATTGCCAATTATACAGCAAATTCGATCCCATCATCAGCTATTATTGGTGGTATTACACCATCTAATTTTACTAATGATGTTTCTATGGATAAACGATTATTTGTAAATGGTGAGGCAATATTCGATAATGCAGTAAATTTTAATTTAACTGATAATTTGGGAAAAAGTAATTGGATCAATGCTTCGCCTTCAACTATTACTACACAACCAATTTCAAATATTCAAATATCTCAAGACGGACAATATGCTATTGCTGGATCTTCTAATAATTTATTTGGAAATACGGTAGGTATTTTCTATTCTACAAATTATGGACAAATTTGGAATCAATCAAATATTGATTTTTATACTGGTTGGCAAACAGCTTCATCCGCTGATGGTAAATATGCTATAGCAGCACCATGGAATTCTAGTGGATATCATTATTATTCATCCACGTATGGTCAAACATGGATTACTTCTAACTTAAATAATGTTTCTGATACAGTACTATCTATGTCAGGTAATGGTGTATATGCATTAACAATTTCAGGCTATTATTCATCTAATTATGGTCAAACATGGGTTTCATTAGGATTAGGATCATTAGGACCTACATCTATGTCATATACTGGGCAATATGCTCTCTCTGTACAGTCTAATCTTCTTAAATATTCAAGTACATATGGTGTAACTTGGATCACACCTGTATTAACTACTGGTGGTAATGTAACTGGCACATGGACAGTTCAAATATTTGCACCTGGTTCAGGCGTTCCTTATGCTATTGCTTCCAATAATACTACTGGTGTATACTATTCTACCACTTATGGTTATTCTTGGACTCAATCTAATATCACAAATCTTGCATTCAGACATATTGCTATGACAACTACTGGTCAATATGTAGTTGCTGGTGCATATGGTACTAGTAATTTATATGTTTCAACTAATTATGGTTTATATTGGTCATATATTAGTAATAATGTTAGTTTTAGTTCTCCTATAAATAACTTAGCTATATCAGGTGATGGAAAATATATATTATATGGTGGTTATGATGGTATAAAATATATAATTAATTCATATTATAATAACTTTAGAATATATAATACTTTACCTTCTTGTGTTATAGATATTACTGGTGCATCACAGTTTAATGGTGATATTAATATGAATAAACGCTTGTTCGCAACTAATGTAGGAATTAATCAATCAACGATTGCGAATGATTTTGCATTAGATGTTAACGGAAAAATGTGTGTTAGAAGTGATTTATCATTAAATGGTGATTCTTATTTTACAAATAATAAACTGATAGTAACAAACACACCTGCGATAGATACAACTACTTTTATTAATAAAGCATGGAGTCTATCTTCTCCGTCAGTTTTAAATAGTGCTGCTTGGCCGACTGCAACAGTAATGTTAGCCGATAATGGATATGCTCTTTTTGGTGCTTCTGTAAATTCGGGAGTTTTAAGCGGAATATATTATTCTACAAATTATGGACAAAATTGGATTCAATCAAATATTACTACTGGTAAATGGACGGTAGCAGCATCATTAACTGGAAGATTTGCCATAGCAGGACAATGGGATGGTACACAAGTATATTATTCGACAAATTATGGCATATCATGGATACTTTCAAATGGTAGCGCTTCTAATGTAGGTTGGGGAGTTGCTGTCTCTGGAAATGGTTTGTATGCTATAGTAGGTTCACTTATAAATTCTAGTGATGGTGGAATAACTTGGAGTGCATCAACCGGTAGTAATGCTCAAGTTTCAGTATGTAGTATGTCATATAGTGGACAATATGCATTAGCAGGTACTTCTCCTGGAAATAATGGTTCATTAGTGTTTTCAAGTACTTATGGTAGAACATGGACTAAACCAATATATAATACAACAGGCGGAACTATATCTGGTGCATCTTGGAGTGGTCTAGCACACGCAAGAGATTCAAATTCATCCTATGCTATTGCATCTTCTTGGGAATTTGGTACTTATTATTCAACAAATTATGGATATTCTTGGATACTTTCTAATTTAATTGGATCAACCGGAATTTGTTTAAGTGCTATTACAATGTCTCTAACTGGTCAATATGCATTAGGAGGGCGTTTGAATACTGCTGAATTGTATATGACAACGAATTATGGTGCTTTTTGGACACTTTTAACTACTACCTCAGGAGCTGGCTATTTTTTCAATTCAAAGGCATTAGCAGTAACAAGTGATTTCACATATTTATTATATGGAGGATATTCCGGAATAATGTATAAATCTATACCTTATGTTTATGGTGGAGTTGGTGTAGGAAAAACAGCAACACCTGGTGTTGCATTAGATGTTAGTGGTGCAACAATAATAAGTGGTTCAACATTATTTGTTAGTGACGTATCGATCAATGGAAGATTATCTTTTAATAATATTTCAAATGAAATTATTCCACCATCTGCATTAAACCCTACAACATTAACAACTATTAATTTAAATACTGCAAATACTAGTTTTAGTGCATTCTTTAATCGACCCAATACAGGATTACGATTTGAAGATATGAAGATTTCATCGGATGGAAAATATATTATAACATGTTCAAATACTTACGTAAATAATAGTTATTTATATAGTCCTCTTCCTCCTCCTGCAATTGGATATTATGTTCATATATCCAGTAATTATGGAAATAGTTTTTATACTCTGAATGATAACCCAAATACAGGTATTAATAATCTTGCTATTACATCAGATGGTAAGTATATGGTTTATGGTATTGGTATCAACAACGTAGGATCAGTCAATAGTACTACTTCTGTACCTAATTTATATATTTCATCTAATTATGGAAATAGTTTTTTTGGAAAACTTATATTAAGAGGTGATGGTAATAGAGCCCAAATAATTTCAATTTCTATTACAAATGCAGGCGATAGGATTATGGTAGCTGGTGATGGTAATTTGTTTATGTCAACCAATTTTGGTAATAATTTCTATATAGCACAAGCAAGCGATACTATAATTGGTGGAACTGCAATGCAATTTAATACTGCAAGAATGTCTCCTACAACAGGAAAATATATTATTTGTATAGATGGTGGTAGATATTGTGTAATGTCATCCAATTATGGTACTAGTTTTTATAGACTAACGGGAATTGATTTTTATAATCCATATATGGGTGAAAGTGGCGGAGGGGGTTACCAGAATTCTCCAATAACATTCTCTTCAGATGAAAAATATATTTATTTAACTAGATATAAGGATTGGAGTGGTATTATTTATAGATCTTATGATTTTGGCGTTACATGGAGTTATTGGGATGGTAGAAACCCAACAATGATACTTGAAGAAGGTTTAGTAAACAGTTTACATTGTACAGCCGATGGTAAGAATATAGTAGTAGGAACTGGTTATACCAATGCTGGAATAACTGGATACGTTTATATTTCATCAAATTATGGTGTTAATTATAGTAAAATTATAACTTCAGCAGGTTATTGGGCTGCTGCTATATCAGCTAATGGAGAATATATATACGCACGTGAAATGTATTCGTCATTATATAAATCAACTGCACAAGTAACGTATACAACAAATAAATATTTAGAATTCAATAGTTATGATTTGAGTATGAATAAACGTTTGTTTGTTAATAGTATTGGAATTAATACTTCAACTATTACTTCTGGTTTTGCATTAGATGTTAATGGTAATATAAGATATGTCGCTGCTACTGCAACATCTGATTATCGTGTAAAACAAAATGTTAAACCATTAGACGAAACATTTAATGTAGATAATTTACGTCCTGTATCTTATTATAATACACTTTCTAATAATCAAGATGTTGGTTTGATTGCGCATGAATTACAAGAATATTATCCATCTTTAGTACATGGAAATAAAGACGACGATGATTATCAATCTGTTAATTATACTAGTTTAATTAGTGTATTAATACACGAAATACAACAATTAAAGAAAAGAATCATCAAATTAGAAAATAATACAATTGATCCTTCAAATAACACAGATCCAGTAGTTCCTATTGAAAACACTGATCCAGTAGTTCCGGTTGAAAACACCGAGCCAGTAGTTCCTACTGAAAACACTGATCCAGTAGTTCCTGTTGAAAACACTGATCCAGTAGCTCCTGTTGAAACCACTGATCCAGTAGTTCCGGTTGAAAACACAGATCCAGTAGTTCCGGTTGAAAACACCGAGTCTGTAGTTCCTACTGAAAACACATCCGTATAATATCAATAATCAATAAATATAAAAATATATCAATAAATATCTATTTATTAATATATATGTCAATTGCAACATTAAAAAGAAAAACACAAACTCAATATAATAATATGAGTGTAAATTCAAAACATGGATTTTCTCTCAATGGAACAACCCGTAGTCAAGGATATATAGGACAAACTACACTATCAAGATCTTTACCGAGAACTTTAATGAGAGATGGTGCACCAAGAGGGCATGGTGGTTGCTGTGGTACTTTTGTAAAACATCCTATTATCACATCAGCAGTAACATCTTTGAATGATCCAAATATTGTCAAACCATCTACTATTAATACATTAGGTATGATTGAAAACAAATACAAAAAATCATTACACCATGAAGTATCAATAAAACCAGATAATAATCAAAACATAAATACACAAAATCAATATATAAAAAATTTAGCAAAAACAACAATAGAATGTGCTAATGCTTTGAAAGCAACCGATGCTGAAATAAATGATGCAGCATGTAATGCTTGTATTAATTATAATACATTCTATAAAAAGAAAATACGAAATTTCACAAAAGTTAGTACACTTCCAGTTTCACAAGGAGAACGTTTATTAAAATTAAGTAATAATTGTATTGAATCAGATGTTAAATATGTTCCATCTACAATCAATAAAGGACCTATACCTACATGCTCTTCGTAAAAAATTGAATATTATATAGATATAATTATAATAAATATATCTATAATGAAAAGTACATCAAAAACTGCTGAAAATACACAACAATCATCCGAACAACATATAATGAAAGCATATTTAGATAGCCTTGCCGAAAAAGAAAAAAAAGGTTATGAAATAGCAAAGTCTCATTTGGGTATGTCATTCCAACTAGAAAAAAGTCTAGGTTATCTACAATATAAAAAATCATTGGAGAACCCATGATCATGATTTGATATTATTACGTAAATTCTTATATTCTTTATAATCCATCACTTTTTTTTGTAGTTTCGTTTCTCCGGATAAATTATCTAATAAATTCGATCCAAAACCATTTAATAAATTATGTTTTGATTCGGATTGTAAAAATTTAAAATTTATTATTTTTCCCAAATAAATGAAACGATTTGTATTTGTTATGGGTGGTTCGATAATTTGTTTCATTTTTTGCTGATTTTTTTGTGCTGAAAAATTTTGTGATAATGTATTGATTTTATTCAGGGTTTTTTTCATATGATTTTTCTTTACATCATTTTTTTTTTCTGGTTCATCCATATGTATTTTAATAAGTGGAGATGCTTTTTCTATGGGTGTAACACCATCATCCATGAAAAAATCGCGACAAAAATACGTCATCACATATTTCATTGCCACTGCATTCAAGAGTCCATATGGTAAATTATATGAATCTGAATAATATGCAAACCCCTGTTTATATGCATCATAATACATTATAATATTACCACGAGGTGTGTTCTCAAACAAAATACGTTTTTTCCAGTTTGTTTCTAACGTATTTAATGGATGTATTATAGTATTTTTATATTTATCTTTATTATAAAATTCTTCTTCGATATTGGTATTATAATCTATGGTCTTATCGAATGATTCTATAAAATTTCGTTTTCGTGTTTCAATGTATTCATTTGTAACATCTAAAATGCTAGGAACATATGTTAGTTTTGCTATAGGAAAAAAAATGATATAAATTTTATAAAAAAACAAATATATAATAAAATATAATTTTCGAATATTAATGTCCATTATATTTATAAAACCATTATGTTTATGTCATTTTTATGAATCTATTTTTTATTGACTTCTTCCATACGTTCCTTTACTAAAGCTTTCATTTCCTTTTCTAAAAATGGCACTTTAATGCGTTCATATGTTTTATAAATGTTATCAGGATGAATACAAACTAAATATAAATCTGTAACTTTTTTTCCATATTTATGTTCTAATATTGTCTTATAGGTATTCAATTGTAGCGCATAATGCCAGAAATTAGTATCTGGTAAATGTGAAATACAAGTGGTCATTGCGAATTTGCCAAATTCCGCTTCATGTTTGATTTCCTGACAACGTTTCCAATCATAAATTTGAATTGTTCCATCTGGGTTCTCGAATACCATATCAATTGAACCTGAAAGTTTCAATTCTTCATAATAAACCATCCATTCTGTTCTATATGGTATCAATTCAGGATGATCTTTTACAAATTGTCGGAAATATTGAAATTCAATACTATCATTTTTGACGTTTACTCCATTGTAAAACAATTCGATATCATTATGCATTTTTGTTCCTGATCCAGATGATGCATCGCGTTTTTCATCCCACATTTTTTTGATTTGTTCCTTCGTCATATTATAGTATTTGTAATTAGGATCGCTCATATTTTTAGTATTTGCTAGCATTTTATCGATAACCGCATCCGCATCAAATTTCGAAAAATGATGATGATTCCATGTAGTTACTGATGTAAAAGTTCCTCGTTCTCCACAAACCGTATAAATATGAGGCCCTTCTTCGAATGATATATGAATATCACGGGGGTGTGCATTTTTAACTGATAAATAATTAGGTGTTCCTGGTACTGCCATTTTATATAATTATGATAAAAAAATATATTGATACTAATTTTCAATTTTTTGTATTTACATAAAATCATATTCCACAATAGATTTGATATTTTGTTTTATAATAGAATAAATAAATTGTCGTATTTTTATATTTCTAGACTCATCACTAATACGTTCATTACCACCTAATATACTTTTATAATAATTAACATACATATCCTTATAATTTTCATAATGCTCTATTTTTTCCTGATTTGGAATGAACCAATTGTTTTTGAATTGAACAATAAATTGGTGACATATTTTTGATAATATTTTATTGAATTCATCATTTGTTAATATTTTCCATTCAAAACCGCCCTCTTTTTCTTGAAAAATATAAAACATATTTGGTTTGTTCTCATATGCACGCATTGGAAGTTGGTTCAAATCATCCGCTTTTATTATATTTTCAAATAAATTCATTAATCCAGTTGATAGATTTGTTTGGTATACTATTTCTAATATATTTTTTATTTCAGGAAAAACCACTTTCAAAATCCATTCGTTGAAATAGATATTAGGATTGTTTGAATTATTCGGTGAATTTAACCATTCTAGTATATTGATTTTTTGTTTTTGAACTTGCTTTAATTTTGCGATTTCTTTTTCTAATTTTTCATTACGTAATGCTAGTTCTTGTATCAACATATACATTTCTTTTTGTGTAGGTATTTTTTCTATTTGATCTAATTCATTCAATTGTTCTCGACGAGATTTACATAAAAATTCACAACAAACCTTATGTCGATCATAATTGAATTTTTCTTTGTATTCACGCTTACAAAAGCAACATTGATAACCATAATCGTTTTTTATTTCCATAGTTTTTTATGTAATTAAAAATTATACATAAAGTTCAATTTTTCAATGAAAATGATATTTAGTATAAATAAACAAAAACCACCAAAAAGTCAAAAAATTCAAAATAATGTAAAACCACAAATAATTGATAATATAGAACCAAGTATTCCTGAAAGTTTCAATTTTTTTCAAAAAACTGCAATGTTTAAGCAAATCTTATTACCTCATAATTGTGGAGCTTGTGGTAAATAAAATATAATAACAACATATATATGAATTTTTTTACAACAAAAAATTTTCTATTATTACTTGTATTTATTTTCAGTTTTTTCATTATTATGACTTTATTAAAATCAATGAATATTTATGAAGGTTTAGATGAAAATAAAAGCGAAACAGAAGGAAAAAGTACAAATAAAAACGTGGTTGTTATGGCTAATAATGGTTAAAAATAAAATATAAATATATAAACAACAATATATAATGAGTGAATATAATAATATGGATTTATTCTTAGAACCAAAAACAAAACAATATGGTAGTCATATGGTCATGACAAATGTTCATAAACAATCAAAAACTAAATTAGTTAATGTTGATATGAAATTCAGAGATGAATATAATTATTCTCAAATTGCAAATTATAATATTACATTACCTGAACGTATAAATGATGTAAAAAGTATCGAAATTATGAATGTTGAAGTTCCTATTAGTTATTATAATATTTCTAGTAATTTGGGTAATAATTATTTTAAATTAATGAACCCAGATGGTTCAAATCCCGCAGTCATTACTATACCAGATGGTCAATATACTGGTTTTATATTAGCTGAAAAAATCAATAATTTATTAACTACTAGTATTTATAGTGGTTTACAATATAATTTTGATGGAACTAGATCTAAATTTACTGGTAATGTCAAAATCGAATTTGATATTGATAGTACCGGAAATAGTGATAAATATAATTTCAAATCTAAATTAGGGTGGTTACTCGGATTTCGTAATACAATTTATATAATTACATCCAATATTATTTCTGAAGCTGCAGTTGATTTGAATGGACCAAGGTATTTATATTTAGCAGTGGATGAATTCAATAATAAAGGAAATCAAAATTCATTTGTTACGCCGTTATCAAACTCGATTATCAATAAAAAAGTTATTGCTAGAGTAGCTATGAATACTTATATGTTTCCATATAATTTAAATGCTTCATTTACACGTTTTAATGGTCTAACTAGTGATGTTCGTAGTTATAATGGTACTGTAGATATACAAAAACTGAATGTCCAATTGTTGAATGAGAATGGTACTCCCATGCAGTTAAATGGTCTTGATTTTTCATTTTTAATGAAAATAACATATGAATAAAAAAATTGAATTTATATATAATTTTTTTTATATATAAAAACATATTGTAATGGATATAAATAATTTTGATTCATATAAGTACGTAGAAGAAAACGTTTATGATAGTGATGATTCTGATAAACCTACTAATAAAAAACTGAAAACTATGAAAGATTCGGATTCATTAAAATCAGCAAAAGAAACATCTAATACTGAAACAGTATCAACAATACCATCCATAGTAGCAGACGAAAAGAAAATAATCAATCAATCAACCCCAACAAAATGTGAAGGAGATATAAATATAAATGATTTATCACTAGAACAAAAAATAGCCTACAAAAAAGTACTTCAAGGTCAAAATGTCTTTATTACTGGTCCTGGAGGTACAGGTAAAACAAAATTAATAAAAGCTATCATCGATTTTCTAAAATCAACAACAAAAACACATGCTGTATGTGCAATGACTGGTTGTGCTGCTATCTTATTAAATAGTAATGCAAAAACTCTTCATTCATGGAGTGGCATCAAATTAGCAAAAGGACATAAACGCGAAGTCATCGAATTGGTTTTAAGAAATAAAAAACTTGTACAGAACTGGAAACGTACAAAATGTATTATATTGGATGAAGTTAGTATGTTATCAAAGAAAATATTTGAAATCATCGAAGAATTAGGGAGAATTATTCATGGATCATCACTGCCATTTGGTGGAATGCAAGTCATTTTCACTGGGGATTTCTTTCAATTACCACCTGTTCCAACACTTGGAGATCAAGATACAGATAAATTCTGTTTTGAAAGTCCTATATGGAATTCTGTTTTCAAACCAGAGAACCAAATAGAATTAAAAACAATTTTCCGTCAAAATGATCCCATTTATGTGAATATTTTGATGCAAATACGTCAAGGAGAACTGGATGAAAAAAATATAAGTATTCTCTATAAATATTTAAATAGGGATTTTGATGAGACCGCTCATAATGGATGTGTTCCTACAAAAATATTCCCACTTCGTACAAAAGTGGACTATGTCAATACAATGATGTTCTCTAAATTGAAAGAAAAAGAATATGTTTTCAACCATATTAAATTAACTAATTGTGTTTCTATGCTGGAATCGGGAAAACCTCTTGATTTTGATACATTAAAATACTGTTCAATGATGAGTTCTCAAGCTATTGAATATGAAATAACCCAACTAATTAATAGTACACCTTGTTTACCGGTTTTAAGATTGAAAAAAGGTGCAGCAGTGATGTGTACTGTTAATCTTGATATGGAAAATGGTATTTGTAATGGTTCTCAAGGTATTATTATAGATATCATTGAATCTACGCCATATAATATTCCTGTTGTACAATTTTCAAATGGACTTATCAAAAAAATATCAATCCATTATTGGCAATCGGAAGAATATCCTATAATAGCTATAGGACAAATACCATTATGTTTAGCATGGGCACTCACTATTCATAAGATACAAGGTGCTACTTTAGAAATGGCAGAGATGGATATTGGACAATCTATATTCGAGTATGGACAAACATATGTTGCCCTTTCAAGAATCAAATCATTAGATGGTCTTTATTTATCCGAGTTTCATCCATACAAAATAAAAGCAAATCCAATAGTCAAACAATATTATAATAATTTATCAAAAATGTCTGATAATAATACTAAGATCGAAATTGAACCAGAAGAATATATCGAACAACCTAATGTTAAAATTATCAAATTATAAAATATCATGTATATATAAATGGTAGCTGGGAGTATACTACCGATTTCAATGTATGAAAATAAATTATATTTTTTATTTGGTAAAGAGAACCCGTTAGAAGATAGTGCAAAAGGTTGGTCTGATTTTGGTGGAGGTGTTGAAAATGATGAAACACCATTTCAAACAGCTGTTCGTGAAGGCGGTGAAGAACTTACCGGATTTTTAGGAGATGGCGAACAAATAAAAAAATTAATAAAGAAAAATGGTGGATTTTATAAATTAATAAATAAAAAATATCATGTTCATATGTTTTTTTTAGACTATGATGAGAACCTTCCGAAATATTATAATCAAAATCATCGTTTTTTATGGAATAGAATGAATCATGAATTACTAAGTAAAACAAAGCTATTTGAGAAAATAGAAATTGGTTGGTTCTCAATTGATGATATAAAAAACCGAAAAAAAGAGTTTCGAAACTTTTATCAAGAAATCGTCGAAGATATTTTATCAAATATTGAGAACATCGAGAAATTTATTTTAAAAAAATCATTAAAAACTAGGAAAAATAAAACAAGGAAAAATTATCATTAAAAATCAACTATTTTAGACATAAAATAATTGATTTATAAAAAATACTATTCATATCTTCATGTTGAAAAAATCAAAAAAAAATACATTCTAATTGTATATAGCTATATATTATGTCCAATAATTCATGGAAACAATATGGTGGATTATCAAAAATAGATAGTTTGAATAGCATAAAAGTAGGTACTGTTATTGCTGATCAAATTATATCAAGATCATCTAATCCACAATATC
>Ga0214921_10007274_pt1 | contig 14817 bp, 23 predicted proteins | sample LL1505_MetaG_FD_177992 | JGI IMG/M metagenome (GOLD analysis project Ga0214921, IMG submission 177992) | Freshwater microbial communities from Lake Lanier, Atlanta, Georgia, United States - LL-1505 | ecosystem: Environmental > Aquatic > Freshwater > Lake | place: USA: Georgia | collected... | reverse complement strand
GTGGAAGCCTTCATCACGTGCGATCTTGGCATAGGTCTTGCTCACGAACTCGTCTTCGATGCACTCGGCCATTTGATCCCAAACAGCTTCGGCACGACCTTCAGCAACCAATTGATAAGCAGCCAAGGCCACTGGATCATTTTCTGCACCGTATTTGGCCAACAAGCCAGCACCTTTGGCTGTGGGCTTGGCAGCTTCGGCGGCAATAGCGGCCTCTACATCAACAGGACGGCCTGAAATGTGTTCAATGACTTCTTTGACCAGACGGAAATGAACTGCTTCGTCATGTGCTTGTTGTGTGAGCAACTGTAGTTCCACAGGATCTGCGTCAGCAGGCATGTCAGCAATGGCTTTGGAAATTTCTACCATGTTCATGCGCTCGTTGACCATGCGTCCAACAAAGTGCTCAACTAGTTCTTCCTGTGCAGGCTTGCTGTCAAAATAGGCTTTGACATTGTGTTGACTAGCCTTAAACAGGGCTTGATTGTCGGCCACGATACGGGCAACAAATTCTTTCGAGTTCATATAATCTCCTTAAATAGTTATCTGAAATTAACAAGAGCCGTAAATTTTTTTACTCTTTGTTAAAATTATTTATCAAATACGGAAAATTTTTAATGAATACCAAAATTTTTGCACTAATCAAGAAAAATTTGGACACAGCATTTAGTCTGCCCAAATATGAGAGTGTGCGCAATAGTATTGGCGCAGATACCATAGTGGAGGATCTGTCCTGGACTCCGGCACGCTATCGCAAGTTCAAAGACGCTGTGGAAGCTGAACTGGCTTTGTCCTGTGACTATCGTGGCACATTAAAAGACATCATTGCTGACTTGAGCGAACGCTATACTCACAGATTTTTTGCTGAAATTTGGAAACCCAGGACCGGTGAATACGATCACTCAGGCTGGGCCCTGGCTGAAGAAATTGCCAAACAAGATCCCCGAAATGTCCTGGATGTGGGTTGTGGATATCATCCATTCAAAGGCCGCATACCCAATCTTGTTGGTATTGATCCTTACAATAACTGCGCAGATTATGAAGTAGATATCTTAGACTATAAAGTCAAACCTGGCACACACGATCATATCATTGCGTTAGGATCAATCAATTTCAACAGTCGAGACGAAATCGAACAACGTTTTGCCCACTGTGTCAATTTATTGGCACCTGGCGGCAAATTTTATCTGCGTGCAAATCCAGGACTTCCGCACAAGACAGGCCCATATGTGGATATCTTTCCTTGGACCTTTGAAATAGTAAATGAATTTGCTGAACATTACAATCTAAAACTGTTGGAATTTAAACGAGAACCTGCCGAACTAGGACGGTTGTATTTTGTTTATCAAAAAATCTAACATATAATCGGCAGCTGCCTGATGTGCTTGTTCCAACGGATGAGACCTGACAGATTCAGCATATCCATGTTGGCGACTCCAGTTCAAGAATGTTTGCCCCTCAAATGATATCAAGTGAGGAGCCACCTGTTGTTGCAGACATTCCACAGCTGGGGTTAAATGCCATTGTTTATCGAATATCAAATCATCTTCATAGGTCATGATATACTTGATGTTTTTTTGTGTCAATGTATCGATCACACTTTTAATATAAATCAATGTGGTAAGTTTGTCCTTGTATTCCGAATGTAAATTTTTATAATAATTTTCATCCAAAAACGACTGGTTACCTGGTCTAAGTGTGTTCCATGGTTGCCAAAGTCCTACTGGTAATCGTTGCCATTGGTCTTGAGACTCTATGTAATCAAATCTATCTATATAGGTCCAATTTATTATAAAAAATTGCTCTTGATCCGATGAACATTCGTTCAAAATTCTTTCTGCAATTTGTAAATTGCCTGAACCAGGTCTGGCATGGCAACAATATTCATAATCTAATTTTTTTGCCAATAATGCCGGCCAAGTCAGTCGACTAAACTGACCCACCGGATTGTCTTCTACTTTTTGTTCAGGGTTGTCGGCTAAATCGCTGCCAAAAATAAAACTGCAACCAAAACTTTTGATTTTCATAGGTAATTATATACCTATTTTTAGATCAAGGTTTTAAATTATTCCAGCAGCACTTTGTATGGCTTGTAGAGATCTATCACGTTTGTCGTAGGTTGTGACCACGGCTAAGCCGGCCGCTAAACGTACTTCATTGAGATCTTTTTCATAGCGTTCACGATAGGCTCGGGGGCTCAAGGGCACGGTGGCATCAAAGATGTCACGGCTAAACGGGATTTCTTTGTCGCGGTAGTGCATGGTCCATGCCGACGAATCTTCCCACTCGGTAAGAGTGTTGAGATCATTTAGCAGTTGCTCAACGTTGACACCGGCTGTGCTTCGACGGCGTATTTCCACATAAACCAGGAATCTTCCAGGTTTGATTTCTCCTGGACTGCGATCAGCATCCAGCACAAAGTCATAGCCCTTTTCAAACCAGCTCATCAAATCTTTAGCAGCCTGCGGATCTCTCACAAAGAAACTGACGACGATGATGTCATCATCGTCACCCATTTTGCTGCTGAATTCATCCACGTGGATGGTGGGCTTCATCATGCCTTCAAGATCTTTGAAGCCAAGACTTTCAGAAAGCTGGAGCGGCTGATTGGAGTGTTTGTTGTGCATTTTGTGCCTGTTGTTTATTCTGATAACTTTCTTTGTCCAGATCCTGCTCGTAGGCATCATCTAGATCGGCTAAATCAATTTCCTCATCTTCAAGTTCCACTGAACCTGTGCGTATGTCTGTCATCAAGGCCTTGGGCATGGTGATCTGCACCAGCCAGATTTTCTTTTCAATAAGACGTGCTTTTTTGGTGCCAGGGCGATAGTCCGACGGATCTTCAATCTTCATGGGCACTTTCATGGCTGTTCGTTTGTATTTGACTTCGCAGTCAAAAGGCAACAGTCTACGGGCACCTCTGGGATCTGGCATGAGTTTTTCAGGCCACATGAATATGCAGGTCACACGGTATTTGCCTATGTTGGGACCTGAAACCAGTTCGCCAATCTGCCAGTTTTTGAAAGCATACAAATCCAGCTCGTCCAGCACTCGCTCAAAATCCAACAGCGTGAGCAAGCTGCCTTCGCTCATGTAAATGTCGCGGATGTTTTCGGCCACTTGCCAGTAGTCTTCCCCGTCGCGGAATATGGCTTGATCTATAGTTTTGCTCATATGATTATTTATGGAGGTTGGGTAGCCGGCTGAAGTTTGAAGATTTTACAGTGCAGTCTAATACTTAGCCCGCACATATCAAATATCTACTACCATAAAACTTTGACAGAATATAATCTAAATACCTATGACAGCATCTGCTGTTGATGTACAATTTAACCCAATGGAGAATCGCACTTGAGTAGAAATCGCGCAAACAAAGCACAAAAGCGTATGCAACAAGTCGAGAACACCATCCAGTTTAACCAAGCCCAACCCAAGCAGTACCGCCCTCGCGCCATTGAACTGGTTCCTAGAACCCGTAATCAAGAACGCTTGGTATTGGCTTTACAGGATGAATCTCAGCACATTGTTGTCACAGTAGGACCCGCTGGCACAGGCAAGACTTACTTGGCCATGCAGGCTGCTGTCAAAGCTCTACAAGAAGGAACATGTGAACGCATAGTAATGACAAGACCCGCAGTAGGAGTAGAAGACGAACGGCACGGATTCTTGCCGGGCAACCTAGTTGCTAAAATGGAACCATGGACTCGCCCGCTGTTGGATGTATTGCGTGAGAGTTATCGTCCTCAAGACATTAGTGCGATGATTGAGGATCAGGTCATAGAAATAGCCCCCTTGGCATTCATGCGGGGCCGGACGTTCAAGAGGTCGTGGATTATCGCAGATGAAATGCAAAATGCCACACCAGCCCAGTGCAAAATGTTGATGACACGCATAGGTGTGGATTCAAAGATCATTATAACAGGTGACGTTGAACAAGCCGATCGCAGTCACGGCGACAATGGTCTCATGGACCTGAGTCAACGACTGGGGAAAGGGGGTGTAGAAGGAATTGCTGTGTGCGAGTTACAAGCTCGCGATGTACAGCGACATGTCATTATTGCCAGTGTATTAAAACTCTACGCAGACTAGATCTGCTACGGCTGTTGGATTATTTGTTTGACCTCTTGGGCCAGAGTTTTATATATGTCTGGCCCAGGATGAGTTAGGTCTCGGGCATTACCGTGTGGAAACGGAGGATGTGGCGGAATTTGATCTCTGGTCAATATCACGGACCTTATACCCAAAGAAGAACACATTTGCTCAAAAGCCAAGGTATTTTTTTGTAGATTCATGTCATGATTGGAAGGGCTACTAAACCAAACTTTTACAAAATAATCGTTGGCACAAGGATTATGAGTATCACTGGCTATGACATTCATACTGACATTTCTTACTTCGTCTAGCAGTTCAAATCTGTGACGATCTGTTTGTAACCAGATGGCATATTTGGGTCGAAGGTAATCCAGATAGTGTGCGGCATATCTAAACGCTGTGTCATTGCTGCTGCCAGCATGGCCAAGATTGGCCACTCGTAACCCGGTAATTTTTTCTAGTTGTTCTGGCCAAGTATCTTCTGAATGAATACCTGTACCCATGGTAAAACTACAACCAAAACACACAATGTCGAACTGTTGATCAAATTCTGCAGATCTAAATCCGTGACTGTTGAAATGATATTCAACAGGCCTATTCAAATATCCTAGATCGATTAATCTCTGCCTGGCAAATTCATCTTTTAAATTTTTTGTATGCCAGGCTTGGCTGTCAGAGGTGTCCCAACCAACAGTTTTGCCTGCCAGATGAGAATAATTGTGTATGAGTGGAATCATGCTGTAACTATTTCAAAAATTTCTCGCCAGTTTTTTACCAGGCGAATATCAGGATGATAATGATGCATGTTGTGGCCATGTTCCAACAACAGACATTTCAGTCCTGCTCGATAACCAGCTTCGGCATTTTCGGGCTTGTCTTCAATCCACCAACAACCAGTGCCTTCGTATTCTTCCAGAGCTTCATCCTTGTATGCTCCGGTATCTAAACACACGATACGCTCAAATGCATCGCCGAACAGTTTGTGCAGATTCATTTCTCTCAGTTTCTGCGCATTAGGATCCAGACTTAAACTTGTAATAGCATGGAATCTGTAGCCGTATTCTTCATGTAGACGCTTGATGTAGTACATGGCATCACGCTGGGCTGGAAGGAATCCAATGGCGGCACTTTCATTGAACACTTTGATCAACTTGCGGATCTGATCTTTGCTGACACCATAACGCAGGCTCATGTCATACTGCAATTTACTGCCCGGCACTTCCTCAAAGCCATGTTCCTGCATCCACACATTGAATGCCCACTCCCAGTCCAGGCAAACTCCATCGCAGTCTGTGAGAATAAGCCGATTCAAATTTTTGTATTTTGATGCCATGGTATTATTATGTTATACTCGAAATGGAATCAATGATCAACCAAACTTAAAAATAGTACCGTCTGGACAATAGATTTTACCATTTAAATTACTAGTATGCTCGATTAGTTCAACAATTTGGATAGCTTTACTTGCATCAGCCTTGTTTCCAACTGATTCTGGATTTATACCAAAAAAGATAGCTGGAAAACTTTGGGCAAATGATTTCATAATACATGCATTGGTAAATTTGTTTCCAATATAATCAGCAAATCCAACTTGGGTTGATACCGGATTAGATATCAGGGCTGATAGCATCCATCCAATTTTGGTAGTGCTTGATATTTTATTTTTTAACGAGTGTATTAAATAAAATGGAAACTGAGAAGCCACAAAATAACTTTGTTGCCAATCTTTAAAACTTTGTATTTGATTTTGACTGAACTTTGTCTGATTCAATGCTGACGCATTATGATTAAAAAATATTAAATCTAATTTAGATAAGTTAACAGTTACATCTCGTAAATCTTTAAGATTTAATGTTTTCCAATTTACCGGAATTACAGTTACGCTAGAATTATTCAAATAGGAGTTTGGGGTTCCGGTTATTAAATACACATGATACCCGGCAGAAATTAATGCATCAGTTAATTTATAACCAAACTTAGATCCCCCGCCGGTGATTAAACAATTTTTCATATTACAAGTTCCGGAAAGGCCTGTTGCCAGTTGGTTCCTCGAATTTTATCAAGCCTAGTAAAATATTCAATATATCCCGTGCTGTTTTCTATAGGTTGTTCTATTTCTTTAAGACATCTTGCAACGTTATAATAAGAGTTAGATTTATGTGGGATTATATTTGCATCTAATAATTTTTTTAATTGATTTTTTGATTGTATTTTTAATGTTTCGGGAGAGTTTCTTGCTAAAAGATATTTGTGTTCGGTTAATTGATTGATTGTAATATCAACAATTCCATGCTCTCTTATAAAATATTCAAGAGTATTAAATATATCTACTACATTGCCAATGAAAAACACAGCATTAAGACGGAGTTGATGCCCAAGGGATTTAATCGTTTCAAGATTTTTTAACGTTAAATTCCAATCTCCGCCATTTCTTATATAATTAAATTTCTCTCCAACAGTATCGGCACTTATTGTCCATAATACATTTTTAAATTTTTTTAGTTCTAAAAAGACTGCGTTATTATCGTTGGCTACACTAATATTAGAGTTAATTCTGATAGGCAATTCTTTGTTGTCAATTTGAGATAGTAGTTTAGCATTTTGTTTAATCAATAAAGGTTCTCCACCCGACAGATAAATTTCTTTCATCACGTATTGATTTTCTATCACCATATTGATAATTTTGTCAATGTTATTTGTAGTAGATTTAATTACGTGTATGCCTTGTTCTTTAGCAATTAAACTACTTTGGCTTGCATTACAATATATACATTTAAAATTACAAGTATTATCCCAATGTAGGTCTATTCCGTGTAGTTTAAATTCATTGAGATTTTCATAATTAATATCAAAATTTTTAAACATTGGATTGTAATGATTCCTAAGATCATAGTGCTCACCATCGGTTGTAAGTCGATGACAATCCATGCAATTATCAATTAACTTGTCTTCTAACAAATTATGTTTTATAGTTATAATTTGATCATTTTCTAAAATTTCTTCTATAGCAGTGTTGTTGATATTCCCCAACGTCTTTCCTTTTGCACAGGTTTTAATTTCGCCGTTTGAAAACACCTCAAAATGATTCCAAGGAACTGAACAAAAATGCGTTGATTGTTTAAATAAAAAAAACTTTTTTTTAGGATTCAATTTTGCTATCCTTGACCTGACTAAGGTCAATTTGATGCCCGTTTTCTTCAAACAAACGTTCTATGGTAGCTGCATAATGTTTATAGTAATAGCTGACCACTGTGTCCCAATCTTTGTTGGCCGTGATTCCGGCCACACTACACAACAACACTTGTTGATCTTGAAAATCCAAGATCACATTGGTCATTTGCCAATCTCGAGGTCTGAGCCTTTTTGAGATAGTCATGACTTCGTCGATCTTGCCCGAAGGTTTGGTATAGTAGGTTAGTAATAGGTATCTCACAGATTACTTAGTTCACACAGTGTGGCACTGAGATTGATTTCCTGATCGGCTACCAAAGGCACATTGACCAGACCATTGCGTATGATTATAATGGCTTGATCCTGCCGTTCTGGGTCTTTGGCCCATAAGTCCAGGTTGTCATACATCCAGCGGAATATGTCATCGGCTTCTTCGGGAGTACTTGATTGACAAATCAAGGTGCGAGCTTCGCGGATTTTGCCATCTTTGAACAGTTGCACACAATCCAGTTTCCAGTCTCCTGCGGCCTTGTCTGCTGAGCTGGGTGCCACCAGGTGACCGGTGGTGCTGTTTTGTTGAGTCAAGTTCAAGCATTTGCGTAGATCTGGATAAGTGGCTCGCACGTAACTGTCCAAGGTGTCAATGTCAAATTCCACTTGTTCTGCGACCAGCACAGTGGCCACACGGGCGGTGAATTCCACTTGATCCGTTTTGACTATGTGCAGTTGTTGGCAACGACTGTGTATGGGTGGAATGATCTTGTTGGGATAGTTGCAGGTCAAGATGAATCTCACATGATCGCTGTAGTCTTCCATGAGATTACGCAGGGCCGGTTGCACACTCTGTGGATTCATGTAGTCGGCTTCGTCAATCAGTACGACCTTGAATGCACCAAATGGCATGGTCTGACAGAAGCTGATCAATTTGTCCACCCACTCAATTTTCCTAGCTTCTTTGGATCCATTGGCCCACAGCACATCATATTCGTCAATGCCCAGCTCGTTGATCAGCATCTTGGCCAAGGTGGTCTTGCCGGTGCCAGGGCTGCCACTAAACAACAAGTGTGGTATGCTCCGGTCTCGTATCCAGCTCATGACCTGTTCGCGTTGTGCGGCGTCCACAAACACATAACCATCCACGGTAGTGGGACGGTATTTTTCTACCCAAAGTTCTTTCATGAAGCCTGTTCCGCTACGGCGATCAGTTCGGCCACGACCAGCAACACCGCGGCTGCTTGTAATTCATAATAGGCTAGAAAGCCAAAGGCCACGATTCTGATGGCGTTTTTACTGAACAAGGCAAATTTGCGCAGTCGAGATTGTGGAAGTTGTGTTCTGGTTGGTTTGGTTAATGCCATATAGTTCTCCTTTTAATTTTAGACTACTTATTGTAACATAATTGCACGTTAGAGTCAAGATATTATTTTGGAAGTTTTTTGCAATTAGGATCTCGGGGATGACTACGGCACCAGTGTTCACGGCCACGACGGTCCCATTCTTCTTGACGCAGGCGTTGTCGTTCCTGTTCATAATAAGTTCGTTGCGTATCTTTCTTGATGGTATTGTATTCTTGCTGACTAATCTGTCGTGACGGATCTACACCACAGGTGTCACAGTTTTTCAAGATATAAGGTGGCTTGTTCTTTCTCTCGCTGGGTTCGTGTGTGATCCACAGCACCATGGCTAAAGTCCACGCTGTCAATCCAATCAAGGTCAGCCATTGTTGCCACGCAGGAAGTTGTTGGTACCATTGATGTGCCCGTTGTAGGTCTTGTATCATCAGCGACGGAAAAAGTTAAAAAAATTACGGATTACTGTTTCCATTATTGCCGGCTCACGCCATGGACAACGTCCTTGACGCCAGTCACAGTCGGATTTGGGCACTTGTCTACAGATCGCACACCGGGCCAGCTTTACCGTTTTAATATTTCTACTACCCGTTCCTGTTCCCATGCCTCTTCTCCTACAAAAGTTGGCAATCTTTTATATTCATCTTCTAGCCAACATTTTAACATATACAGATCTTTTTTGCAACTGCCACTTGTCCACCCATCATTGTAGGGACTGTGGATTTCAACCAAACTACTACGAATGGCCGAATAGGCTGTGCTGATATCTGGTTTGAGAAATCCCATTTTAACTGGGTACTATGTGTGGAATGTAAGGAACGTTTCTAGGGCCGTGACGTTGTTCCAGCAACATTCTGGCCTCGGCTAGATCTCTTGCCCACACACGATCTTTCCGTTCACCTTCTGGTGTTCGAACTGTGGTTTCATACATAGGCATGATTATTCTCTTGTCTGTTTAGGAACGTGAACCGCTGTGCTCATGGTATCGTCTTGTGGACGCTCGTTACCATCGGCAATCAGTAGGATGTCGTTGGGATCAATTTTTCGTATGGTTCGTTTGGTCTTTCCAGATCCATCGTCTATGTCTACACCTCTAGTCCAGCGACCGTGTGCAACCAAGATCCACTGCCCTACTTGCACATCCCGTTGATCCTTACCTACTGCATACACACGACCCCATCTGGGACGTATACCCAGGGTGGTGCCATTGTCATTGGGCAGGATCAAGCCGCTTTGTGTGATACGAGTGTCAAATTCCATGTCACTCACTATGACGTTGTCGTGCAAGGCCTTGATTTGGTCTTGACGGATTTCGTGTGGTGCAAATGCTGGTTTCATGAGTCCTCTTAGATTTTTCTTACACCCTGGGCCTGTTGTTGCTGGCGGCGGGTTTTTTCCAATTCTTGCTTGACTTCTCTAGTTCTAGCAATAGCCGCAGCAAGTCCACCACGTGGTGCATCGGCCACCGGAATTGGTTCGGTCTGCGCTGGTTCTGGAAGTATATCTTCTGTATCGTCCTCGGGCAAGTCCTCAAAGGTGTCTGTGAATTCTTGAGTCGCGGGTTGTTTGGCTTCCCGTGTGCTGGTGGTAACTGGACCAGCACTCACATTGGTTTGTTTGTTGTAGCGACGCTGAACCTGGCGATTTTTGGTTTCTGTGACGCGATTGGTACTGTCCAAGATATCGCCACGAGCATTTACATTCATGTTGCCCACTGCTCGGGTCGTTTCGTTTTGCAACAACAGCGCACCTAGGTCGACAGTTTTGCCCATGGCTGATTTATAAATTTTGCGTGTCATAGTGATTCCTTTTTGAATACGGTATTTAACGTAGAAATTCGCCAATATCTAAATTATAATACAGGCTATCGATGCGATGCACACCTAATTTATATAACACAAAACTGGCCACGCTGCTGCCTCGGCCTACACCCCAGATGATCTTGTTTTCACGCATGACATCTACCAAATACTTGAGATATCGCAGCAAGTCAAACAGACCACGTTCTTGATACAACAATAGTTCTTGTCCACAGCGTTGCAGTTCAGCCTGTGAATCACACAAGCCTAGCACGTGAGCCGCCAGGTCCAACTGTTTGTATTCTTCTGGCATGTGCCAATTAGACTGTTGTTGGGTGTGCCATTCATTCACCGAACAAGAGTGGAATTTTTCTTGCTGTAAGTCGGGCACTGGATCCAAGAAGTCTGGCCAACTATCAAGAGACACTGTGTTGTCTACAATCATGCCCGACAGCTGACTCATGTTGTGCCCTTGCATGACCAGATCTATTACATCTGATTCTGCAAATATCAGTTCTCCAAATTTATTCTGCTTCATCGGGTCGTTTAAAATTTGCAAATACCACAATGTTGCCTGTGGCGTCGGTGGTAGGTGTGTCGTCCCATCCCAAGTCCAGATCTCTCCAGGCCGAACCTGCGGTCATGGATACTATTTTGTCTGAGTCTTTGGGTTCAATATCACTGTGCGTGAGATCTGGAGCGGTCCACCAGGTCGGCTGAGCATAGCCCAAGGTGTTTTCAAAATCACTGTGCAAGTATGTCATGTTTTCGCCTTGGGTACTGGCTAGTTCGGTTTCTACTATGATCATGCGGTCTTCGGTGATGGCATTGAGTTTGTAGTATAACATGATACCCACTAGTTGATCAACCGGATCTCCGGGCATGGTAGTGATATTCAATCCAGCATTGGCAAACTGTCTGCACTGGTCTTCAAGCGCACGGTCAATAAAAATTGTACTGTCTATCTGCGTGTAAACAAAATACTTGATGCGTTCAAATGAAGTATTTTGATCGGCAGGATTTTCACTGTTGGTGGTCATCCATAATCGTAAACTGTAATTGTTCATGCGCAGGAGATCATTGTAGTAGATACCAGCAGTGAAATGCATGTCATACTTGAGTCGCACATTCATGATATGTCTATGACGTCATTGAAATTGTTGTCAGGGTTGCTGCGGATTTTTTCTTGATACTTGTTTTGATGGCTTTCTATGGCCATTCGTATCTGGTCACACAAATAGGAATTGCCCATGCGCATGGCTATGGTGAGTTTTTTGTTTAATTCAGTGATCCGGTCCAGCAGTTGTTCTGCGGTAAGCTCGTCAAGATTGCCAATCAATGGATGTTCCATATACTAAGTGTATACGAAATCGTCGGCTGTGTCAACAGGTTAGATCAGGCAAATGCTGCGCCATTGTTGCCAATGCAGAACCATTTGGAATTGGTATACTGTAAGGTGCAACCTTGGCCACGAGAGGAAAAGGTTATAGTTCCTGTGCCAGATGCTTTCCATCCTGCATTGGTCACAGTAATGACCATGTTTCCGGCTGTGACATCTACGGCACTGAATACCTTGATTTGACCAGCCACACCTGCCGCCAAGGTAGCTGTTTCGGCCGCTGCGGTAGTAAAATAGCTGGTAGTCAGTGCTAGATTAGCACCAGCACCGTTGCTTAAATCTTCACTACTGGTATTGAATGGTGCTATCAACTTGTTGACTTCATTGACAGTGACAGTGGTTCCACCGTCACTGGTGGTAAATTGGAAAGTATAGGTTCCAGTGGCCGCAAATGTGATCACTGCTGTGGTCGGACTTGTAAGATTGAGACCTTGTATGCCCACAGCATTGACCCAGGTTCCGAGACTGGTCAAAGTCACAGTGTGTGCCACACTTGACACCGTGATCTGAACCGTGACTATTGCTTGAGAGCCTGCTGCCGGAAAGTTGGAGAAACCCAAATTCACGCTGCCAGTGGTGGTCAGTGTCTGGAACATGGCCGCCGAATAGTTGATGGTTTGGCTGCCACTGACTGATCCCAGGGCCAGTCTGGTGTAGCTCATGTTGGACAACACAGCATTTGTCAGCGGACTGCCCAGCATGTTGTTGTCTAAGGTAGTTCCAGTCAGGGCCTGTTTCAGTATGACCTTGTTTTGCAGATCTGTTATTTCATCGGCTGCAAACTGGAAGTTGGTTTTGGTATTGGTAAAATTGTCACGAAAACCCTGGCTGTTGTTGTCCTGTCCGGCAACTGGGTATGCGCCGTCGATGTTGTTGGGGTTAATTGCACTGGTCATAATCTATCCTGAGTTATTAGATATATTTATTGTACTTTTGAATGTACTATAATTATCCTATTCTGTACCAACTTGTATCGCCTACTCGGTAAACATACCTATATCCGGTGCCCACTGTGGTGCTACCGGCAAATGTTGGCAATACTGTACCTGTGCCGACTGCTAAAGTCACTGTATTTCCGTGTATAGCGAAGTTACAAATTTGTCCATCCCTTGGGCTTGTGGGCATATTTAGAGTTGCGGTATATCCAGTGTTGTTGGCTATTAAAATATTGATACTATTAGTAATACTTAAACTGTAGGTACCAGTTGCTGTTATGTTTGCATAAGCCGGAACACTGACGTCTATATAACGACTACTTACACCGGTGGTAATAATGTTACCACCGGTTATGTTAGCTACACTAGTGATGTTGCCAGTGGCACTGATCAATCCACCGGTCAATACATTACCAGCAGTTGTATTTCCAGTGGCCGATACATAGCCAGATACTATAATATTTGTACTAGTTACATCTCCGGTTGCACTGACGTTGGCTGAGGTATTGATATTGCCTGTGGCTGAGATTTTGTTTGTAGATATGTTACCAAATGTGACATTGCCAACAACACTGACATTTCCAGAAGTCGAGATATTGCCAGAAACAGTCAATGAAGTCAAGGTGCCCACACTGGTAATGTTGGCCTGTGCATTGGCTATCACATAGTCAGAACTGCCTTTGACATTGGCAAAATTTGTGTCTAGATAACTTAGTGGTATGTTACCTGTGTCGTTTGCAAAAGTATATGGTACCGAACTCATTGTTTTTCCTGTTTTACTCTAAGATGTTGCGTCTGGGGAACACGAGATATTTATCGTAGACTTGAGCATCTGCTAAAGTGCCCGCATACATGTCCACAGGAGCAATAAATTTCAAGCTGTTACCATCAAATGTGGTTTGTTGCCCGTTGTAGGTGCTGGACCAGGCCACAGGATCGCCTGAGTTATTCACCCAGTTTACTGGAGTAAACGCTGTGTATTGCGGATTGTAATTCCCCCAAGATGATATGTTAGTGGTGATTCCATTGTCAAAGTAGGTTTGTGCCGGAGTTGGTACCCATCGATCATCGGCAGGATCCCAGTTGTGACTCAAGAATCTATCAAGCTCATACCGGTCCACTTCGTAGTCAATAACATTTAGCTGGGTGGTGAAATTTTGACCTATGTAGTAGGCCAACTGTTTGCCTCTACCGGGTTTGGCATAAGCTATGACCCAGGCTGGTGTAAATCCCAGGACCTGCCCATTGGCCTGTTGGCTGATCATCCACAGCGGCAACTGTGTGCTGATCTGGCCCACGGTATCAATGACCTGATCTCGCATGTTGATCAAGCTGTTGGGATACACTGTGGTGATTTGCGTTGAATCAGCTAGGTCGATATCGTAGGGCACCCTTACCTGTTTACTGACACTTTGGCCTTGGTCATTGACCAGATTGTCGATGATGCGACTATATACTGCTTCGTAGACCACTTCGCCGGCGCTGTTTTTAGCCTCAGCCACTTCTATTTGCCCCAGAGTTAGATTTTTCCAATAATGATTGATGTCCAGGCTGCGCACATAATCTTCTAACACCGCAGCTGTCAATCCAAAGGCATGATAATATACCACATATTTGGCCACACCAAAATTGGGATCACTAGATCTATAGATCAAATCTTGCTCGAATATGTCTGAATTTTGTAACAGGTCAGTGATCAAGTTTCGATCAGCCAAGGGCGGCATAGCCTGTATGTAGAGATTTTCATAGGGCTGGTTGTAGGCACGTATTACTGTGATGCTGAATCGTTTGTTGACACTGATCAGGCCATTGGTGCTGTAGGCTGTTACTGTAAAACTGAATACCAGATCAAAAGTTGTCGTGTCTTGATCAAAAATAGTGGTGCCGCCATCAAGCGCAAAGGTATTAAAACTGACTCTGCCGGCTATTTCTCCTGAAGGCAACAATTCTAGACCCTGCGGTAAACTACTGTCGCTGCCACTTAGCAAACGATACTGCAAGGGTATGCCACTGGCATTGACAGCCTGTACATAAAACATGCTGGTGCTACCATTGTCTATGCTGCCAAGATT
>Ga0214921_10007272_pt1 | contig 14818 bp, 16 predicted proteins | sample LL1505_MetaG_FD_177992 | JGI IMG/M metagenome (GOLD analysis project Ga0214921, IMG submission 177992) | Freshwater microbial communities from Lake Lanier, Atlanta, Georgia, United States - LL-1505 | ecosystem: Environmental > Aquatic > Freshwater > Lake | place: USA: Georgia | collected... | reverse complement strand
CGCCGGGGCGCTTATTGCCGTCGATGGCGCCCAATCGGTCGCTCACGGGGTTACCAATGTGGCGGGCCTCGATATCGACTTCTTGGCCTTTGGTGCTCACAAAATGCTGGGGCCAACTGGTATCGGAGCGCTCTGGGTGCGACGAAGCATCTTGGACTCCATGCCGCCATTCCTTGGTGGCGGTGGCATGATCGCTGACGTCAGCCTGAACGGGTTTTCGGCGGCCGAGGGCATCGCCAAGTACGAAGCTGGCACTCCCCCAATTGCAGAAGCCATTGGCTTTCACACCGCCGCGCACTACCTCGAAAGTTTGGGCATGGAGGACATCGCGGCCTATGAACACCAACTAACGGCCTCGCTCCTGAGCCAGTTAGCGACTCAGTTTCCAGAACGCATTCGTGTCATCGGACCCACCACAATGGAAATGCGCGGCGGTGTGGTCAGCTTTGACGTCGAGGGTGTCCACCCCCACGACGTGGCCCAAGTCCTCGACCAGTTCGGCGTTTGCGTGCGACCGGGACACCACTGCGCCAAGCCTCTAATGAAGCGCTTTTCTCTCGCTGCTACGGCGCGAGCGAGCTTTGGCCCCTACTCAGATGAATCCGACATCGAAACGCTGATGACAGCGCTCGACGATGCCGTTAGGTTATTTGGCTAACGATGTCAAACCTCGAAGATCTCTACCGCGAAATTATTCTGGACCATTACCGGAACCCCCGTAACCGGGGAGAGTTGGTTACGCCACCGGCCCACAAGGTCGAGGGCTTCAATCCCCTCTGTGGCGATGAAATTACGGTCTACCTCCACGTTGAGGACGGCACGCTGGTCGATATCAAGATCGCCGGCCACGGTTGTTCAATCTCGCAGTCCTCGGCCTCACTCATGACCGCCGCCGTTAAGGGCAAGCCCCTGGAAACGGTGCGAGGCACGATTGACACGTTCAAGCAATTGATGACCGTTCACGAGACTTCTCTTGACACCGAAGTCGAGCCGGAGCCAGTCAACCTTCGAGCACTCGGCGAACTTGCTGCCCTCCAGGGAGTAGTGAAGTTTCCCGTGCGCATCAAGTGTGCCACGCTGGCGTGGAACACGCTCACGCAAGGTCTTAACGACCTCTCGTAATACTTACTTCTTGACCTCACTAGGGAAGCAGGGCTTGGGGTTGAAGTAGTAGGGGTTGTAGGCAGGTTGCGTTGTCGTGGTCACACGGTTCTTCACGGTTGTACCTGTGCGCTTCACCGTGGTCGACGTTGTCGTAGTGGGCAGGGGCACAAACGGTGGTTGGGGTGTTTGCAGCTGCGCGTTTGGTGGCGGATTCGTGGGCTTGATCAAGGAGGCTCCGAAAACGTTCACGAGAAGCTTCTGGGCTGCCGGCTGGTTAACCACGAGAACACTGCCGTAGTTCCCAACGCGACCGGGGCTGATCGTTGGCATCGTGTACGTCTGCATCTGATTCGGGTCAAAGTTGTGGAACTTAACGGCAAGGCCAATCACGTTGTTGATAGTGAATGAATTGTCGATAGTGATGCCCTCTGGCAACTTCCCGAGAACCTTCATGATCGTATTGGGGTTGTACTCCTTCCGGGCCCGCAAAATCATGGCGCGCAGGAATGCGTCTTGACGGTAGATACGGCCGTAGTCGCTCGTTCCGTCGTAGTACCAACGGCCATTTTGGAACCATTCAAAGTGGCGGGAACGAGCCACGGCAAGGGCACTATTGCCGTCAATGTGCTGACAACCGGGATGAAAGATGCGGAGACCGGAGTACGCGTCGCGAGAGCGATAGGGGAAGTTCATGTAGAGGCCGCCCAGTGCAATGACTGAGTTAGCCAGGCCACCAAAGCTGACTTCCACAATGTGGTTAATCGGAATACCGAAGTTTGCGGTAATAGTGCGCGCCAGCAATTCAGGGCCACTGCCGTAGTTCACGTTGATGCGGTTGAACCTGGAGTAGAGACTCGTGTTTTCCAAAAGTGAGACCATCGTGTCTCGAGGGATTGAAATCACCGAAACCTTCTGAGCACCCGGATCTACGTGGATGACCTTCACCACGTCGCTCCGTTGACCCGCTACCGAACCGGCTTGGGCCGCCGCAGATCCGTGAAGTCCGACGCGAGAGTCAGAGCCCACGGAGAGAATGTTGAAAGGCTCATCGCCAATAGTTGGAAGACACGTCTTGCATCCCAAATTGTTGAGCTTTTCGAATTTCGAGCGAACGCTCCAGTAGGAGTAACCGGCAAAGCCGGTTCCGATTACCGCGACGGCGAGGAGTACAACGGTGACTCGACGGCGCAGCGTCGAATTGCTACGCCGCTTGGTGGTGCGCTTGGCACCCCGTGGCGGCTTGCGTGTCACGCCAGACCGACGATCGATGGCGTCACCCAGGGCAATGAGACGGTCTTCGTTACCGATTTTGCGATTACGAGATCCGCCAGTACGCCCAGTTGCCATTTATTCAAAATACCAACGATTAACCGTTAGAGACGGTCATCGCGCAATTCTTTGAATGGTTCGTAGCCGTCACGCTCGAGAACTTCAGCCAATTCGGGGCCGCCTTCAGCGACCACGCGCCCCGCACTCATGACGTGAATCACGTCAGGTGTCAGTTCCTGAAGGAGGCGGCGGAAGTGGGTAATTGCCAAGACGCCAAGTCCCCACTCCTTCGTAGCCAGTTCCAAACGTCGGGCGACGGCACCGAGTGCATCGACATCGAGTCCCGAGTCAATTTCGTCCAACACGGCGAAGGCCGGCTTCAAGACACCGAGTTGCACCACTTCGGCGCGCTTGCGCTCTCCACCGCTGAGGTCGACATTGACAAAACGTTCAAGAAGCTCTGGTCGGAGCCCAACATTGACGGCCTCGAGAGCCATCATGGCTTCGACTTCGTTGCGCTTCGCGCCTGCGGCCACCAGCATGTCCACGGGACGAACGCCAGGAACTTCCATAGGGTGCTGGAGTGCCAGGAAGAGGCCGGCGCGGGTGCGTTCCGATGGGGCGAGCCCCAGGAGTTCTTCGCCATCGAGTTTCACAGACCCACCGGTAACGGAATAGCCGGGTCGACCGGTCAAGGCGTGAGCCAAGGTCGACTTGCCGCATCCATTTGGCCCCATGATGACATGCACTTCGCCACTTCGGATGGTGAGATTGACTCCTCGGAGAATCTCTTTGTCGCCAACGCTGCAGTGAAGGTCACTTATTACGAGTTCACTCATGGGAGGTCCACCTCTACAACTCCATTGACCTGACGGGTGGCGTAGGCCTCGACCGGCTGAGTCGCGGGAAATGTCACCGGAGCGCCGGTTTGCAGAGAAAACAGCGCACCATGTCGTTCGCACTCAATTGTCTTGTCATCAACATCCACTTCGCCCAGGGCTAGCGAAAACTCCTCGTGCGAGCACCGATCGCTGAGAACGTAGACATCGGCATCGAGGAGTACGACGGCCAGCACGCGGCCATCGAGGTGCACCTGCTGGGCCTGACCTTGAACGAGCTGATCGACGGCAATAAGAGGGGTGAAGGTCATACGACAACCACGCCGTCGAGCTGGCCCGCAATGTCGGCTTCAATGAGACTCGCCACATCGCGAGGCAGCACATCCAGCATTTCGTTGAAAAAGCCTTGAATCATCAAACGTTCGGCGTCGTGTCGAGAGACACCTCGCGACTCTAAATACCATCGCTGAAGTTCATCCAACGGTCCAACTGAAGAAGCGTGGGCGCACGTCACATCGTTTTCCCGAATATCAAGATTTGGCACGGTGTCAGCGTGAGCGTGGGGCGAAAGCAGCAAGTTATGGTTCGTCTGGCGAGCGTCCGTACGGCGGGCACCTCGCTCGATTTCAATCAAGCCGGTGTAGATAGAGCGCGACTCTTCGGCTACCGCGCCCTTCGAAAGTAGGCGGGATGCAGTGCGACCAACGTTGTGCAGCTGATGGGAGCGCAGGTCGTGAACCTGGGTTCCGCGGCCGAGGTAGGTCGTCCACAGTTCATTCTGCGCGCCGGTTCCTTGGAACACTGCGTCATTGCGAGCACGGTCGTAGGCGGCACCCATGCCGATAACTGACTGGTGCATACGTGCGTCGCGACCCAGAGTGGTGGTCGTCCTCGATACGTACCAAGCGCTGAGGTCGAGGCGCTGATATGTGGCCAAGCTCAGCGAAGCGTTTTCATCCAAGTGATACTCGGAGACGGGAACAACGAGAGCGTCAAGTCCTCCCGACCAAATCTCAATGACTCGGGCCGAGGCGCTCTTGCCCAGGGAAATCGTTAGTCGAGGAAATGCGGCACCCGCAGTAACGGTGTGCAGGATCACAATCGTCTCGCGAATATCGCTGCCGGGTGTAACGGTGAGTTCAATCACTCCAGGTGTCAGGGCCGCGTTGAGAACGACAAAAGAGTCGTCCTCGTAACCAGTGGTGTGTCCGGCGTTCGGGGACGTGGCGACGGTCACGCCGCTGAGTTGCCCCTCCACGCCCTGCAGGACACCGTTATGCGTTCGAACCACGACGGCACCCAAAGCTGCGATTGAGTTCTCAAGCTGGTCGCCCGCATGATCTTGGAGCGGTGCGTCGACGGCGTACTGGTCCAGGTTGAAGTACTCGAGCGGGGCGTAGCGCCAAACTTCATCGGTCGTCGCCGGAATACCAGTAGCGACAAACCCCGCCAGCATGGTCCGACGCTCGGCGGCATCGGCCTGGTCTTCAATCCAGTGGGTGGCGGTGTCGAGAAATTTCGTCATAAATGGGAATGCTTGGTAGCCCTAGCAGTCTAAAGGCGAGGCGGGTTCTTCCACCCCAAAGGCAATAGGCTCTCGTCAACTCAAATTCGGGAGCCCTTATGTCATTTGAATCATCAGTACTGACCCTCGAAGTCGATGGCCACGTCGCCACTCTCTGGCTCGACCGGGTTGAGGCACGCAACGCCATGGGGCGCGACCTCTGGCAGGACTTGCCTCGCGCTGCCGCTGAAGTTGCCGCCAATAGCGAAATCCGGGCTTTGATCATTGCAGCTCGAGGTCCTCACTTCACCGTGGGTCTCGATCTCAAGCAGATGGGCAACACCTTGATGGGCGCAAGCGGCGAGCGCTCGGCTGCTCAAAAGAGCGAGTCGCTCTACCGGGATGTCCGAAGGATGCAAGACGCCATCACGTGCTTTGCCGAACTCAAGATTCCCGTCATCGCCGCAGTGCACGGATACTGCATTGGTGGCGGAATCGACCTCATCTGTGCAGCCGATGTTCGCTACGCGAGTTCTGACGCCATCTTTTCGGTTCGGGAGGCCAAAGTTGCCATCGTGGCCGACCTCGGGACCCTGCAGCGACTCCCTCAGATTGTCAGCGCTGGGCACGTGGCCGAGCTGGCCTTCACTGGCAAGGACATCGATGCCGCTCGCGCTGAGCGCATCGGACTCGTTAACGACGTGGTCGCTGGTTCCGCAGCCGAGGTCTATGCCAAGGCGCAAGAACTAGCTCTAGAGATTGCGGCCAATTCGCCGTTGGTCGTCGCCGGGACCAAGACCGTGCTGGCGGCTAACGAGGGACGTACCGTTCAGGAGGGTCTCGAATTTGTGGCCGCCTGGAACACCATGTATCTCCAGAGCAATGACCTCATAGAAGCGATGACGGCATTCATGGAGAAGCGCCAGCCAACCTTCCGGGGTAACTAGCGCTGCCAGAACTTCCAGCGGCGACGGCTTTTATTCCTGTCCGCCTCCAGTTGAGCTCGGCGCTCTTCAAACAACTTGGGTGCCACGGCCCCAACGATTTCACTCGCGGCGGCTAAAACATCTTCGCGACTACCGGCCGTCGAGTCAGGAACTTTCGGGGTCGGCGGAGAGACCAACGATCCGTGAGACCAGCCGACATCGGCAAATCGTCGCTCGTACATCACGCACGACTCGGGGCAAGAGAACGGCTGATCCGGGGCGGCACCGAGGACGCAGAAGCGGGCCGTCTCGCCGCTCGCGTAGGAGCGACTCTGAAAGTGCTTGCACTCTTCTCTCATCGCCATAGCTCCATCGTGCCACGACCCGGCACGTGGGGCAAGATAGTCCTCTGATTCCCAGGCCTAGTTGTATTCTTCGCCAATGGACCAATTCCGGATTGACACCAGAGAACTTGACAGCGCCGGCATTAACGAGGTCGCCGTTGTGGCGTCGCGAGCGTTCTACACCGACCCCTTTTTCACCTTCCTATCGAGTCGCTCAATAACCCGATCGCGCGGGTTGACACTCTTCTTCCGAGGCAATCTGCGTCACTGGAAGGCCGGGCGCATTGTGACCGTTCGCGATCAGGATGACCGCATTGTCGGGGCGGCAGCTTGGTTGCCCACTGGCACATACCCCCAGCCGATTCTCACGCAGTTGGCACAGATTCCAGGAACGGTTCGAGCCCTCTACCGCCGACCTCGGTCACTCCTGCATGGCAATACCTTCATCAACGCCATTGCCAAGAACCACCCCAAGGAACTCCATTGGTATCTCTTCTTGTTGGTCGCAGACCCCGAAGTGCAACGTCGAGGCATCGGCCAGATGTTGCTCGACGAGGCGCTCACGCAGATTGACGCTGAAGGTGTGCCGACCTATTTAGAAACGCAAAAAGTTGACAACATCGCCTACTACCGACGCTTTGGATTTGAACTTCAAAACACCCTGACGCCAGTCAAGGGTGGTCCGTCGCTTTATGCCATGTATCGACCGGCTCGCTAGCCGATCGATCCTTCCATCTGGAGTTCGATCAAGCGACTCCACTCCACGGCGTACTCCATGGGGAGCGTGCGCGTTACGGGTTCAATGAAGCCGTTCACGATCATGCCCATGGCCTGACCTTCGGAAAGTCCACGGCTCATGAGATAGAAGAGCTGGTCGTCACCGATCTTGGAAACCGTGGCTTCGTGACCGATTGAGGCGTCCTGCTCGCCGACTTCCATGTAGGGCTTGGTTTCGGACACGGAGTGTTCGTCCAAGATCAAGGCGTCACAACGGACGAACGACTTAGAACCAGTGGCTCCCTCTTCGACCTTAACGAGGCCGCGATAGGTCGTCGTGCCGCCATCCTTAGAGATGGACTTGCTCACAATGGTGGAGGTGGTCTCAGGGGCGCAGTGGACCATCTTGGCGCCAGCGTCCTGCATCTGACCGGCTCCGGCGTAGGCCACGGAGAGCACTTCACCAGAGGCCTTGGGTCCCATGAGGTACACCGAGGGGTACTTCATGGTGAGACGCGAACCGATGTTGCCGTCAATCCATTCGACACGGGCTTCCGCTTCCGCGCGGGCCCGCTTCGTTACGAGGTTGTAGACGTTGTTCGACCAGTTCTGAATCGTGGTGTACGTGATTCGTGAACCTTCGAGCGCGACGAGTTCGACCACGGCCGAGTGCAGCGAGTCGGTCGAATAGACCGGAGCCGAACAACCTTCGACATAGTGAACCTGGCTACCCTCGTCAGCAATGATCAACGTCCGCTCGAACTGACCCATGTTTTCGGTGTTGATGCGAAAGTAGGCCTGGAGAGGCTGGTCAACCACCACGCCTGGTGGGACGTAGATAAAAGATCCGCCGGACCAGACGGCTGAGTTCAGTGCGGCGAACTTGTTGTCGTTCGGTGGGATGACGGTGCCGAAATACTTTTGAACAAGTTCGGGGTACTCCCGAACTGCGGTGTCCATGTCCGTGAAGATGACACCGAGCGACTCGAGGTCGGCTCGGTTGCGGTGAAAGACCACTTCGGATTCATACTGGGCAGTAACACCCGCGAGGTATTTGCGCTCAGCTTCAGGGATACCGAGCTTCTCGTAGGTCTGCTTAATGGCGTCGGGTAGGTCTTCCCAGTCGTTGACCTGATTTTCGGTCGGCTTGATGTAGTAGTAGATGTCGTTGAAGTCGAGGTCGGGCATGCGATCGGCGAACCAGGGCAACATGGGCTTCTTCTCGAAACGCTTGAGGGCGTTGAGACGGAACTTCTGCATCCAATCGGCTTCGTTCTTGATGCCGGACATCTCGCGAACGATGGCTTCGTTAATACCCTTCTTGGGCTTAAAGACGACGTCATGTTCGTCGCTCCATCCAAGCTTGTATTTACTGAAATCTAGGTTTTCGACGGTCACAATGCCCCTTTATGGAGTTACCACTACCTAGATAGTACTAACCCCACCGCTCGGCCAAGCACTTTGAGGTGGCAGAGTGGCATGGTGACTCCAGCCCCACGTGCCCCCAAGCGACCCTTTGAAATAACGAGACACGGTGATACCCGTATCGACCCTTACTACTGGCTTATGGATCGCGAGAGTGAAGAGGTCACCGCACTACTCACGGCTGAGAATGCCTTCGTCGCGGAATCACTGGCCCACCTCAAGCCCCTCGAGGCCACCATCTTCGATGAAATCAAGGCTCGCGTCGTAGAAACCGATACATCAGTACCGGTCCGTCGTGATGGCTGGTGGTACTTCGATCGCACCAAGGAGGGCCTCGAGTACTCGATTAGTTGCCGCGTCCCAGCGGGTGACGATCTCGTCACGCCCCCCACAATCGACGTCAACTCCACACTCCCCGGTGAGCAGATCATCCTGGATGAAAACGTCGAGGCCCAAGGACACGACTTCTTATCCGTCGGCATCTTGAGTGTCAGCCCGGACGACACCTGGGTCGCCGTCGGTACCGACACCAACGGCAGCGAACGTCATCGCGTCACCGTCCGCCCACTGGCCGGACAGGCCGCTTGCGCCGAGGTACTCACCGACGTCTACTACGGCTTCACGTGGGCCAGCGACAGTCGTCACATCTTCTACACCAAGGTTGACGAGGCCATGCGTCCGTGGCAGCTCTGGCGACACGAGATTGGCACGGACCAGTCGAGCGATGCCCTCATCCTCCAAGAAGAAGACCCGCAGTACTTCATCGGCGTCAGTCGTTCACGCGACCGACAGGTCATTATCGTCACGCTGTCTTCCTCGATGACCTCTGAGTCACGGTGGATTCCGGCCAATAACCCCACGGCTCCCCTGGCCATTCTCGACCAGCGTCAGCACGGCATTGAGTACGGCGTCGAGCACTACCAGTCGCCTTCGGGAGAAAACTTCTGGCTCAAGGTCACCAACGAGCAGGCCACTGACTTTCGACTTATGGTGCGCGCGGAGTCCGAGGGTTCGTGGCGCGAACTGATCGGTGAGCGGAGCGGTAACCGCCTCGACGGTGTTGAGGCCTATGCGAAGTATTTAGTGTTGAGTGAACGTGTCGACGGCTGCGCCGCCGTGCGCGTGCTGCCCCTGTCGACCTCTGGCGATCCCTTTGGTGACGACCTCCTCGAACGTAGTTATCTCCTCACTTCCGGCGTCTCGCCCCACACGATTGTGGCGGCCGACACACCGACCTACGACACCGAGTACCTCCGTATCGTGGAGACGTCACTCATCACGCCTCGCCGAGTCGCCGATGTGAATCTCGCCACCGGCGAAATGATTACGCGCAAACAGCAGGAGGTTCGAGGCGGGTTTAACCCCGAGAACTACATCACGGGTCGTATCTGGGTACCGGCATCTGACGGCCACCTCATTCCCGTTTCCGTTGTCGCACGGCGCGACCTCGTCGTGCAGAACCCCGACGGCAACCTCACGCCGACCGGCGAGGCGCCGATGCTCCTTGAGGGATACGGCAGCTACGAGATTTCATTCGACCCGGCCTTCTCGGCCTTCCGTGTATCGATGCTGGATCGCGGTGTGATTTACGCCATCGCCCACATCCGTGGCGGTGGTGAGATGGGTCGTGCGTGGTACGAAATGGGCAAGCTGGCACAAAAGCCCACGACGTTTAGTGACTTCGTCACGTGTGCCCGGTGGTTCGTTAACCACCAGTGGACTTCCAGCGATCGCTTTGCCGCCCGCGGCGGTTCGGCCGGTGGCCTTTTGATGGGTGCCGTCATGAACTTAGATCCCACCCTCTTTACGGCCGTGGTGGCCGAGGTGCCATTCGTGGATGCTCTAACGACGATGCTGGATGCCTCGCTCCCCCTCACGACGAATGAGTGGGAGGAGTGGGGCAACCCCGACGCCGACCCACTCGCCTACCGAACTATGAAGGGCTACTCGCCCTACGACAACCTTCGCTCTGAGCGCTACCCCACTTTGTTTGCCACCGGGGGGTTGAACGATTCCCGAGTTGGGTTCTGGGAGCCCGCCAAGTGGGTCCAGGCACTCCGTGACGCTAACGAGAGCAATGTGGCCTATCTCAAGATGGAAATGGGTGCCGGACACGGCGGACCGTCCGGCCGTTACGACGCGTGGCGTGACGAGGCAGCGGTCTACGCCTTCATCCTGAACGCCATCGGAGTTGGCGCTTAACGCTGCGCCAGCAGGGTGCCCGCTACGAGTAGCACCGCAACAACCACCAGAGCGAACCCGAGAATCTTTACCGAACCTCGGGGCCATCGACTGCGGTGGGACGACCGTTCAATCGCCCACTTCTCACGGGGTGAGCTCAGAGTCGGATAGTTCTGAGGTGGGTCGAGATTTTCCCCAAAGACGTAGTTTTTTGACTTATCGATACTGGGTCGGTGCAGCTCCATTGACGGGAGCGGGGGCATGTCGGAACCGACGACTCGAATAATTGGCCGAACTTCCAGGGGTGGTATCGATGGTGGAGCGATCAATCGCTGGGTATCGCGGTGCAACTTGTTGACGCGCAGTGCGACCAATGTAAGAACAAGCACACCGATGAGGATGCCCACGACAATCATGCAATGACCCTTTGGTCATTGGAAATTTGTGCTTGCCTACACCGCAAAGGTCCCGAATCCCCCCCGAAAGTACAGGAGCGGAGCTCCTGCGCGTGCCTCTAGTCCGGTCACTGCAGCGACGACGATGTCGTGATCACCGTGCTCACTCGAATGCTCGATGGACGCTTCAACTATTGCGATAGATCCAGCGATCTGCGGCGCGCCATTCGTTCCTGGCGACCACGCCACTGCGGCAAACTTGTCAATGCCTGATGTCGCAAAGGTACGAGCCACGGACTCTTGATCTTCGCCAAGTACTGATATCGCAAGCGAACCAGCGCCCTGCATGCGCGGCCAGGAACTCCCGTTGCGTTGCGCGGCAAACGTTACGAGGAGTGGTTCGAGCGAGAGTCCCGCAAAGGACTGGCAGGTAAACCCAACGGGTCCTTCGGGTGTCATAGCGGCAATCACTACGACGCCAGTGGCGAAGTGGCCGAGCACTTCGCGGTACTTCGGGATTGAAAGTTCGGTCACAGTCGCGAGGCTACAGGCATCATTGAGTACCGTGGCGGTATGCGTACTTCTTCAATAGACCTCGGTGACGTCACGATCTCCTACACATCGGCTGGCGAGCCGGCCGGACCACTCGCCGTCCTGCTCCACGGTTTTCCCGATACCAACTACACCTTTCGCTACCTCATGCCGTACCTTGCCGGCCTGGGCTATCACGTCGTGGCACCGGCCATGCGCGGGTACGCCCCGAGTTCCATTTCGGCATCAGGTGACTACCACACGACGGCAGTGGCCCACGACGTCAACCAACTGCATGAAGCACTCGGGGGTGGCAGTGACGCCGTCCTCATCGGACACGACTGGGGTGCCGTTGCGGCCTACGCCGCGCTGGCCTCAGCGCCGCAGCGCTGGCGCAAGGGGGTCACTATGTCCGTACCCCCTACCCCACTAATGGCGCAGGCCTTTATGACCTATGACCAACTTCGGCTCAGTTGGTACATGTTCTTCTTCCAGTCACCACTCGCTGACATTGTGGTCTCTCTCAATGAGCTTTCGTTTATTGACCAACTCTGGAATGACTGGTCACCCGGGTACGCCCACGAAGACGATTTTGCGTCGGTACGCACCGCACTTGGCACACCTGAGAATCTCGGCGCCGCGCTGGGCTACTACCGCGCCATGTTTACGCCGCCCCAGCCCAAAGAAGAGTTGCAATACATGCGCGACTCCTTTAACAAAGTTCCAGACATGCCGGTTCTCTACCTCCACGGAGAGAACGATGGTTGCATCGCCCCGTCGGTTACTGACGGCACGTTGCAGTTCCTCGCGACCGGCTCGGAGATGGACGTTCTCCCCGGGCTTGGTCACTTCCTGCACCTCGAAGATCCCGATACCGTGCACCACCTCATCGGTGAATTTCTCGGTCGTTAATCCCCCGGCAGACAGTACGAAGATTTCCTGCGCTCGATGAGCCCGTCACCCTGAAGTCCGTCCAAGACCTCTTGCAACCGGTCGGTATCGATTCCGGTCTGTCGTTCGAGAAGGCCACGCGTCATCGGCCGATCCCCGAGGTATCGCAGCACCAGTCCCCGTTGTTGACGAAGAGAACCGACGAAACGTGTCTGTGGCGTCGAGACCCCACCCGAGCCCGTTGCCGGGTCGGGTCCGCCAGCCCGGTGCCAGGCGCAGCCTGTCGCCACAGGGCAGGAGTCGCACAGCGGCTTCGCTCGACAGAACTGAGCGCCGAGATCGAGCATCAACTGGTTCCACTGGGCCGAATCGGTCGTGTCGAGCAGTTCGGTGGCCACTTCCTGGGCTCGCTTCGGAGTGAGAGTTTCATTGGCGATAGCCCGCGCCACGACCCGTCCGACATTGGTATCGAGTACCGCAACGAGTTCGCCGAACGCAAAGCTCGCCACGGCGTTGGCGGTGTAGGCACCAACTCCCGGCAAGGTTCGCAGGGCCTCGGTCGAGGATGGCACGGCACCGTCGAACTTCTCCACGATGACCTGAGCGGCGAGTTGCAGGTTGCGCGCTCTGCGGGCAAAACCCATCCCCTGCCAGGCTCGCAGGATGTCGGCCAGCGGCGCGGTGGCGCAGACCTGTGGCGTGGGAAACAGTTCAAGGAAGTTCAGCCACGCGGGAATCACCCGAGCCACTTGCGTCTGCTGCAGCATTACTTCGCTGACCAGAATCGCCCAGGGGTCGCTCACGCTCGACCAGGGCAACGACCGATGAAGTTGTGGCGCTGCTTCTAAGAGTGATTGTTGAAACGCGCGAATGGCGTTAGGCCCAGACATCACCGGAGTAGGGACGCTGGCGGACCGGAGCGAACTCCTTCTTCCAAACCATGACCTTGCGACGGAAGTAGCAAACCTCAAGGCCGTCCTGGTTGAAACCCTTGGTCTCGACCTTGACGATGCCACGGTCGTTCTTGGAACTCGACTCTGTCTTGTCCAAGACGCGAGTCTCGGCGTAGATGGTGTCTCCGTGGAACGTGGGGTTCTTGTGGAGCAGCGACTCAATCTCGAGGTTGGCAATGGCTGCGCCCGAAATGTCGGGGACCGACATGCCGAGAACGAGCGAATAGACCAAGTTTCCGACCACGACGTTGCGCTTTTGAACACTCTCGTGCTCGGCGAAGTAGACGTTGGTGTGGAGTGGGTGGTGGTTCATCGTCATCATGCAGAAGAGGTGATCGTCGAATTCGGTGATGGTCTTGCCGGGCCAGTGCTTAAACGTGTCACCGGGCTCAAAATCTTCGAAGTAGCGGCCAAAGGGGCGGTCGTGGGTGGTCATGTCGGGTACCTTTCTTTTTTACAGCGAATCGGGAGTAGTACTTCGGGTGGAGAAGCTAAGTGCGCCACCGCTCGGCGTCTCGCCGTCAATAACCAGGCGCCAGGTGTAGCGAGCGCCGGGCATCAACGGCAGTGGTCCGAAGTTAATGGCAATCGGAAGATCAATAGGGGCTCCTTCGGGAATCCCGACGGGCTCTCCGGCCTCGAACTCCCCTCGAACCTCAACCGTCTGGGGTCCCTCAGGGGTCTCCAAGAGGACCAGTTGGCCGTCGGCATCCTCGAGAAATAACTCCCAATGATGGCTAATTCCCGTCTCGTGGCGGTCGATTTCCAGCTTGACGACAACGGCCGAGGGGGTGGGGTCAGGACCGGTCAGAGACCATCCGCCGCCCAGGATGTACAGCTTCCCGTCGGCTACGTGGGCTGCATCGGCCAGCATCATCGTTACGCGCATAAGTCAGAGCCTAGGACTGTCCGGTGGAGATGACTTCACCGGTAAATTCGAGTCCATGACCGCACCTGCCCTTGACCTCTCCAACGCTGCCGAATTAATCGCGGCCGCCCAACGCCTGCTCGATGGAGCAGTGGATCAACTCGCCGCCCGCGGTGGCATTGATGAGAACCAGACGTTGGCCTACGACATCGCACACGCTTCGAGTGCGATTGCTACCGCTCGATTCAACCTCGACTACGCCTCCAAGGGTTCGACTGAGTCCAACCTCACGGCCGCCTTCTTGGCCGGGGCTCTCACCGACTTGGCGGGTCGCGTCATCGGCCGCGAATCAACGTGGGGCTTCCCCGCCGACTGGTACGCCCAGTTCGCATCGTTCGTTGAGACCTACCGTGACCCCAAGTTCTTGGGCAGCCTCGCCGACAAGCCGGGTGCACGTCACCTCGACGAAGCCTTCCAGATGGTGGGCGATACCTTCCACCGCTTCGCCGAACAAGAAGTGCGACCCCACGCCGAGCACATTCACCGCACCAACGGCGACATCCCTGAATCAATCATCGGTGGACTCGCCGAAGTCGGCGGCTTCGGTCTGTCGGTCCCCGAGGAGTACGGCGGCTTCGCCGACGGCTCCGAGAGCGACTACCTCGGCATGGTCGTGGCGACCGAAGAACTCACTTGGGGTGGTCTCGGTATTGGTGGATCGCTCATCACCCGTCCCGAAATTCTGACCCGTGCCCTCGTTAGCGGTGGCACCGAGGAGCAGAAGGAGAAGTGGCTCCCCAAGCTCGCGACGGCCGAAGTTATGGCCGCCGTAGCCGTTACGGAGCCCGACTACGGCAGTGACGTCGCGAGC
>Ga0214921_10007271_pt1 | contig 14818 bp, 18 predicted proteins | sample LL1505_MetaG_FD_177992 | JGI IMG/M metagenome (GOLD analysis project Ga0214921, IMG submission 177992) | Freshwater microbial communities from Lake Lanier, Atlanta, Georgia, United States - LL-1505 | ecosystem: Environmental > Aquatic > Freshwater > Lake | place: USA: Georgia | collected... | reverse complement strand
CACTTATAACTTCATATTTAAATTCAGTTTCCTCTTTAAATGGATTATCAATGTACCATTTTTCGTACTCTTGTTGTATTTTTTTTAATGTATCCCTTAAAACACCATTAATTTCAATTCCTATCCTCATTGTTTTCGTAATTCTTTAATAGTTTAGTTATTAGTGGATTTCTAACAATATCGTCTTGACCGAACTCAAAAACACCAATATCATCAGTTTTACTATGTCTACGCATCGCATCCCATAAACCTGTTTGTGTTTTATCCTTGTGTCTATCAAATTGTTCCAAATCACCGGAAATTAAAAACTTACTATTAAAACCAATTCTCGTTAACAATAATTTCATTTGATTAGGTGTTGAATTTTGTGCCTCTTCAAATATTAAAATTGAATTATCAATATTCATCCCTCTCATATATGCAAGTGCAAATACTTCAATAACATCCATATCTTTTAAGGTTTCTCTTGCCTCCTTACCAATGATTTTATTCATTAAATAATAAGATGGGAAAATATATGGGTCTAACTTTTCTTCAACATTACCCGGGAGAGAACCTAATTTTTCTTCGGCTTCAACCGCAGGTCTAACAATGATAATTTTCTCGTAGGTATTTGAGGGGTCAGCCAATAAATCAAGAGCAGCTTTCATTGCAATATAACTTTTACCAACACCTGCAGGTCCAACACAAATAGTAATCTGATTGGTTTTCAATATATCGTAATATTGTCTCTGACTTTCAGATAAAAATTTTTGTTTACTTGGTTTTTTTATTATTTGAAGAATTTGTTCTTTTTTAGAAAGTTGTGTTTTTTCTTCTGTTGGTTTTGGTGTTTGATTTGTAGGTTTTTTTCTTGCCTTTTTTTCCATTTTTTATTTTGAGTATTTATTTAGCCAATATTCCACCATTTCATCTAACATAGATTCAAATGTGTAATTTGGTTTCCATCCTGTTATATTTTATTTTATTTTTATTATTTAATTAAGTTTTCTAAAAATAAAACTTTAATTATCAAAAGTTACTGAATCATATTTTATTTTTCCATGAGGACTCCAACTATATGAGGTATAATTATTAGGTAAATGATAAGACCAACATAGTTTACTTATATTTTTACCCCCCAATAAAACATATGGGGTTTTACCTAATGTCCAAATAACGTACGACGCTGCGGTTTCTCTACTATCAGTTTGTATTGCGAAATTTTCGTTTATGGATTCTTTTAGTTCTTTTTGAGGTAAAATCCAAAAACCGTGGTATGGGGCATCTAAATTTACAAATGTTTGATTTTCAAACTTTAACGTAGGCCTATCATATTGTAGATTAACTAAATCTACAATATATAATTCATTATTTTTTTCCTCTAATCTTATAAATGAAGGAACACAGTTGATTTCATATAGTTTCGAAAAATTTTCTATATAATATATGAAATTTTCATATGGTAATAAGATATCATCTTCGATATACATAAAATAATCATAATCGTTTATTTTATTTAAAATATTTTTTCTATGCATCCAAGTTAAATAAAATGGGTGACCCAAATTATTATGTTCAATAATAGAAATATTTTTATGTTCAGAAAAAAAATCAAAAGATTTATTTGTGTCTATTACAATATGAGTATTTATTTCATAATTTAATATATTTTCAACAATTTTTTTTAAAAAAACAATTCTTTCTTCAACAAAATGAAAACAAATACAAATTAATAATTTTTTATTTATCATTTTTATAATTTTTACTTTTTAACCCACCATTGTTGGTAACCAATTTTATTTACATTGTTTTCAAAAATTTCATTAACCGCTTGAATAACTCCTGGCCATCCAGGGGTGTAATCGTCACCACAAATAATTCCGCCAATTTTTACTTTAGGTAACCAACTAAGAATATCTTTTTTAACTGATTCGTATTCATGACTGGCATCGATATATATGATATCGAAAAACTCATCATCATAGTTTTTAGATTCCGATAATGAATCATTTTTAATTATTTTAACATTCTCAATAATTGGTCGTAAATTATTTAAGGTGATACCATAATAATCAATTTCTTTAGAATGTTCGTTAGAACCTAAAAAATGGTCAACGGCATAATATTCGTAATTAACTCCAACATTGATTAACTCAACATTCCACAGTGACGTTCCTCTTCCTTGATATACGCCGAGTTCTAAAATTTTAATTTTATCCTTAAGATTAATTTCTTTTAAAATTTCTTTAAGTAATTCTCCTTGGTCTTCCATTGTAGACCATCCTTTTAAATTTTGATAAAAATGTTCCATTGTATTTTTTTTTAATATCATTAACCCATTATTATTTATTTTTTAGTATCATTAATCCATTATTATTTTCATAATGTTCGTGAATTTCCCATTTTAATCCCTCTTCAGATTTTAAAAAATCCTCAACCGCAGTCAACAAACCTCGTTTGTTGTTATCAAAATTTTTAATTAATTCACTAGCGTGGTCGTACACATTTTCATCGACCCTACCAAAAGAAACGGTATCATGAAGTATTATAAATTTCTTCACTTTTTTAGCGTGTAAATTTAATTCTAAAATTAATTGATTATATGTGTGTAAAGTGTCTATGAATAAAAGTTCTGTCTCATCAATTTCTGTTTTTAAAACGTCTTGTTCTATAAATTCATAATTTATACCATACTTTTGAGATAGTCTTATAACTTCATCAACATTATCATACTTTAAAATATCATAACTGATTAATTTTTTAGGATTAGATAACAAAAAAGCCCATGTAGATGATACCCATCTAACCCCCATTTCGGTAATTGTTTCAGAACTATACGCATATTCCAATAATTTTGGTAAATGCTCATTAATATCTGACGGGATTGAATGACAATTATTGTAATAATTTTTAATTTCTTCCATTTTCTAATATTTTTTTATAGTAAAAGTTAATATCTATTTCCGAATATGTAAATTTTTTACCTGTTATTATATTCATCTTTTAATTTTTTTATGTTATACATAGTTTCAACATCAAAATTTCTATCATGATTTTTTAGTCTATAATGAAAGAAATTCATTGGTATTCCTGTTCCGTAGGATACATCAAATCTTTCATTAAAAGATGGATTTATATTATTATCAAATAGTAATTTAGCAATTGCAACATCATCAACTAAATTGTGATTCCAATTATTTTTTTGATTTAAAACTAAATTAAGTAAATCTTTACTTAAAATATATCCGCAACCTGACGAAAAATTTATGCCGTCGTGATTCCCAATAACCCCTGAATAATAATTAAATTTTGGTTTTGTTTTTACATATTCAAGTAACATTTTTTTATCTACATATGAACTAGAATTTGTTCTAAATATATAATCAAAATCAAGTTCTTTAATTAAATTAAACGTCCTTATAGTTTTATGACCACAGTAGTATGATTCACCGACGTTGACTAAAATTTCATTACCATCTATTCTATCGTTTTCATCCATAAAACGATGAGAGTTAATACCACTATTTCCAAAATAATATAATGTTTCAACACCATCAATCTTTTCAGAATCCCATGTTTTTTTTTGAGCTTCGTAAAACTTATCGTATATGCCACCATCGTTTAATGATAATACCAAAATTAAAATTTTCATAAAAATAATAAATTAATTAAGTTATCTATTTCTTTTTTATGTTCTTTGTATGGTCTTATGCTGTGAGAATCGAAATAATAATCTTGATTAACAAGATTTGATTCATATCCCCAACCACCTCTATCTATTCTAAACCCATTTTGACCCCCTTCTCTTTCTAAAAGAATTATTTCATCAGGAAAAGAATTTTTATACTCTAAAATTTTATTAGATGAAAATCTTTCATCACTAAACCAAAAATTTTTACCCGATAAATTATCACCGGGGGAGTTACCAATATTTAGTGAATGTAAATAATTTATACTATCCTCCCAATTATCATGTAAATTTAATATCTCTTTAAACTTTTTACCTTTTGACACATGATAACATGATGGAATCATTCCATATGAACTAATACACGGATTTAAGTGGACATACTTATCTTCATTGATTTTTGAAATTTTATCAATAAAATATTTTTTTGACATTGGTAACATGTCAATGTCAGATAAAATACAAACATTATCTAAAAAATTTGAAAAGGCCCAATACCTAACCCATAAACATTGTAAATATATTGGAATACCATCAATTGGTTTTAACCTTACAACTTTACCATAAGTCTCGTCAATTTCTAATGTTTGATTATCATCTATATAGTATAGTACGGGTGTAATGTTAAATTTATTTTTCCAAATTTTAGAGACCGGACCCCAAAAATCTAAATACAAATTATTTGAGTCACTACTCATAATTGCATATTCTATTTTCATTTTTTAATAATTTTATAATAATCAGGATGTCTTTTATCAAATTCACCACCTATTTTAATATCAGCATGAATAAATGAACCATCCAATCCATTACTACCTGTTACTAATAGTTTTTTCATATAAATATTTTTGGTCAGCATGCCAAGTTTCAATAATCTAATTTTTTTATCTTTATAACTTGAAAAAACGTTGTCATAACTATGGTCTAACGCCTTGTCAGTCCCCCCATCTATCTCCATATCCGTGGATTTTCTTTTTGATTAAAACATTTAGTATTTTTTACATTATTTTAATTTAAATTCTTTCATTTCTTTAATTTGTTCCGATAAGTCAGGAATTTCAAAAATTGGTTTATAAATAGACGATAGAGTTCTATCAACAGGATTCTCTGATTTTATTTCAATTACTGATATATTTAACTCATATGTTTTGTTAATCATATCTAATAACTCATATTTATTAATACTTTTAGGTGAAAAAATATGTTTAACCCCAACCCAATAGTTATTGGTATCAATTATTTTTTTTACATATTTTGTCCATTCTAAACAAGTAACACCATTCCATAAATGGTCATTAAAACCGTTGGCACTTCCATTTTTCTGAGATTTAACCCATTCAACTAGTGACCTACTATTTTCTAATTCTTCGCCAATTATTGATGTTCTTATTATCATACAATTATTTGGTTCCCCAAGAGATTTTGTTCTACCATAAACATCCGTGATGTCGTGAATTGAATTCTCATTGTACTTTCCTTTTTTTCCGTCATAAACACAATCAGTTGACGGATGTATCATTTTGGTGCCAATTTCACAACAAACATTTGATAGAATCCTTGGAAATACTGAATTAACTTTTATTGCGTTTAAATCACCTAAAGAATCTATCATTGGTTTAATTGTACCAATACAATTTATTAAAAAATCATCTTTTGTAAGACCTAAATGAAGTAATTTAGTTGTCAATTCTTTTTCACTAACAGTTGATGCATCTATTTCATCCCTATTTATGTTAACTACCGTAAAATAATTAGATAGATAATTGCTAACATATCTACCGAGCATTCCTTTAGAACCTAATACGTATATTTTCATATTTTTAATTTTTTTTTATTATCTGTAATCCTCCTCCCAAATATTCCATTTATTATAATCTTGTCTTATGTCATCTCCCAAACTCTCTTCAAGAGTAGAAGTTGAAAAAAACATAATTTTTGTGTTTTCTTCTAAAGATTTAAAACCATTGTAGTTTCCTTCCGGTATCCACAAAACTTTTGGTTGTTTAGAACTGATTACAAATTTTTGTATTTCTTCAGTTTCCATATTTACAATACCAATAAGTGCTGACCCATTTACAACATAAACATATTTACCTTCCTTTTTATGTCCGTGCCATGCCCGTATAAACCCCCGACTATGATTTTCCACCATGTAAAATCTTTTGACTTTATCAAAGTTAAAATCGTTTACAAAACTCACATACCCTCTGTCATCGACAGATAACCCCCCAGTGATTAATTTTGCCTTTTCCATTTTAAAAAAATTTTTTATTAGCTTTTTTATTTTTTAAGTAACTTCCATTGTGATATATATTATCTTCAGGATTTACTACTCTATTGTCTTTAAAGATTTTCAACATTTTTGTTACTTCATCTTCTACGGTTATTTTTGGTTTATAAATAAATGTAGTCAAAGATTTTTTATTATCTACCCTATAATTTCTAGCGTCTTGGAAAGATATTTCAGTATAAATAATTTTTGTGTTTGGAATTATTTTACAAACTCTCTCCCCAAGTTCTTTAATGATAACATTTTCTTTAGATAAAATATATACTCCCTTGTGTTTTTTAATACACGATTCAACTACATATTCCGCAATATCTTCAACAGCAATAATAGGCCTCCATTGTTCTCCACCATTAATTATTATTTTTCCATCCTTAATAGATTTCATAGTTAAAACATTAACTACCAAATCCATTCTTAATCTTGAGTAAGTATCTCCAAGACCGAAAACAGTACCCAATCTGAATACTGTTCCATTTTTTTCTATTATGTGTTTTTCTGCCCTTAGTTTTGTTGATGCGTATGATGATAAAGGATTAGTTTGACTTTCCTCGTTAAGTATTCCATTTTGTGCGCCATAAACCGAACAGGTTGACATAAAAATTAAGTGTTTGTCATCATCTACAACATCACAAAAATTTTTAATTGAGGTGTAATTAATCTCTTCTGTAAGATTAGGGTCAACACTACATGCCGGGTCTCCAACTAATGCAGACATTAAAACTATTGTATCAAAATCTTTGGCGATTAAATTTAATTTTTCAGTATCTCTGATATCACCATATACAAAAGGGATATCTTTTAAAAATCTGTTCTCATATAGTAAATTATCATAAACTGTGACATCAAATCCTTTCTTGATTAATAAATCACAGGTTAATCCCCCTATGTAACCAGCCCCACCACAAACTAAAATTTTATTATTCATAATTTTTACTTTTTAATTTTAAGATATATAATCTACCGTAATATTCAGTTTTTTGGTCTTCAATGACAAAAAATTTTTCAATAATTGGGCTCCAATAATCCATGTTTTCTTGTATTAAATGTAATTCAACTTCATTTTGGATGTCAGAATGATTTGCAATAGTTATTAGTGAATATTTAGAAATTTTACTTAAAAGCTCAAAAACGTCATTTACGCAGTTTTTTTCAATGTGTTCTAAAACATCTAAACAAGTTAGTAAATCATATTTTTTATTAAAAATACTACCATATGAATTTTTATCACAAAGATTTAATTCTAAAAATGGAACATCATAATCATGGAATTTACTTAAATCGGTCGATGTAATTTCTACGTTAGAATTTAATTCTTTTAATATTTTTATGATATTTCCTCTCCCTGAACCAATGTCTATCATAGTTTTTACATTATTTTCGAGTACGTATTTTTTAACTAATTCGAATCTCGGCTCTTCATCTGTATGCATATTATACCATTCGTTTGAAAACGCGTTATCGTACATTTTTTTAAACTCCATAAAATAATTTTTTATTTAATTTGAATTTTCAACGAAATCGAGTATTTTATAATTTTTATTTTTTATGATAATCATTAACTACTTAGATTTTTATATATTTGAATTTTTAATTATTTGTATTATTTTTTCCGCAGTTTTTCCATCCCCTAACCATTCTTGGTTAATTGTTATTTTTCCTGTAAAATTATTGTCTAACCATATTTTAGATTTTTCAATTGTGTCATTCACTTTGTCATTAACATTTAACATAAACGAACAATTATTTTCAACTGATTCTGGTCTTTCTGTAAAATCTCTCGGTACAATCACAGGAGTGTTCATTAATGCCGGTTCTTCTTGAGCAGTACCGGAATCTGAAATTATAAATTTAGAATTATAAACACACTCTACATATTTTTTAAATGGCATCAAATCAACAACTTCAATGTCACCTAAATCAATTTCATACTCTGAAATTGATTTCATAGTTCTTCCGAAGGATAACATTTTTACTGGTAGATTGTATAGTTTTGACATAGTATTTGTATAATAAATTATATTTTCTAATCTGTCTTTATATTTAAAGTTTTCAGGCCTGTGAATATCAAGTAATATCATATTATTTGAAGGGTTATGGTCAAATTTTACTTTATTGGAAACCTCAACAATTGTGTTACCAACAACAAAAATTAAATCTTCATTTATGTTTTCTTTCAACGCTTTCTTTTTGTAGTTTTCATGATAAACAAATAAAAAGTCACTACAATGGTCACAAACAATTCTGTTAATTTCTTCTAACATTCTTTTATCATATGACCTCATACCAGCCTCAATGTGACCTATTTTATAACCTTCTTTTTTTAATGAAACTGCGGAAACAACAGAATTAGAATCACCTAAAAATAAAATTAGATTGGGGTTCAAATTATCCCTTCTTATTAATTCAATTAATTTAACCGACAAATCAGATGTTTGGTGAAAATGTTCTTTTCCAAGTCCGCCAATTTCTAAATTATAATCAGGTTTTCTTATTTCTAATTCTTCAAAAAAAATATCTGATAACAATCTATCAAAATGTTGACCTGTATGAATTAAAATATGATTAAAATTTTCATCTAACTTTTTAAATATTTCAGACATTCTAATAAAATCTGGTCTAATTCCTGTAACAGTTATTATTGTTTTATTTTTCATAATTTTTTTTAATTTGTTTACTTTTAACATATTTTTTTTCAAATGTTATATTATAATATTAAATTGTTTGATTAAAAATATCTCTGTTTATTCGGACTTTTTCTGCGGCATTTTCTATTGTATAGTTATTAGATATATTATAATGATATTGATGTATTGTAAATGGGTTTTCTATAAACTTTACATTATACCTTTGTGATATTCTCCTAAGAAATTCGTCATCATCATATCCAATACCGTTAGCATACCTTTCATCAAATCCCCCCAATTCATCTAAGTTTTTTTTCATGATGGCACTGGTAAAGTGGTAACCTTTAGGTCTAAATATAGGATGGTTATACCAACCTGAATCCCCATCACTACCTACGGTTCTGTTATTAAAAATAATATTTTCTTTTATATTATTTTCAGTTAAATCATAATTTTTTAAATTATTTGTAGTACCTTCAGTAGCGGAATAACAAGAATAACTAAAATAATTATTTTCTTTCATGTTTTCAACTACGTGAGAAATCACATCCCCAACGTGTAAACACTCTGGATTTTGTATTATTACTACGTCACCTGTTACATTTTTGAAACCAATATTAAATGGGATACATGGATTAGAATACCATTTATCTTTTCTCTCAAGTCTAATTACCTTGAGAAAAGAATATTCATCAATTAATGACTCAATTCTATGTTCATCATCACTACAATCATCAACAACTATCATTTCATAATCATTATGTGATGTTTTTTTTATTGTATTTAATGTGTTTATTAATAACTGTTTTCTATTATAATATGCGGTAACTATTGATACTTTCATTACACTAAAATAATTTTTCTGTTTTTTTTATGTTATGCAATACACAAGGGATACCCCCCAATAAAACTTGATTTGGATATTCCCAATTATTGTAGTGTTCAACTAATTTATCTATACTATCACGAAAGTTTACGGAAGCTGAACTATTTTCTAATTTTTGTCTAATATTATTTCTAATATATGACCCGTGATTCATTTCAATTTCGTTTCTTTCAAAAATTTTATATTTGCCGGGTTCCATCCTTCTTGTTGGGTCAACCACTACCGGGCAATTTTTAGCAAATTCAAACATATTATTATTTTTAATTTTAAATAATAACGAAACATAATATTCTTCCGGGGGGTCTAATTGATATTCCCAAGACTTATAATAAGTTTTCATTTGGCAATAAGAAGAATCTAAATCATTTTTTATTGTTTGCTCTTTGAGATATTCAAATTGTGGTTGAGTATAATACTCATCCGCGTCAATTGACATATGGTGGGTACATTCATTGCGTATTGACAATGATAGACCAATATTTCTTTTTGTTATTTCATTAAAATGTGCCCCTAAATTTGTGATAGGTTTGTATTCAAAAAGATAATCAATTAATCCATCTTCTTTTAATTTTTTTAAAAGTGGTACGAGATTGTCATTACAAGGTTTTCCAAAATTAGAATTTGTTTGATAGACAACACTGACAAAATTGACGGAATTTCTAATTTGTTTTATTGAATTTTCTAATAATTCTTCCGAATCAAAAATATTGTAACTTATTCCTATCTTCATATTTAATTTTTGTTATACAACAATAGTTTATTTTTTAATTTTTCATAGTTGTTTTTAACAAAAGGTAATAAATTATTTAAATAATCTGATTGTAATTTTTGTAGATTTTCAGAATCTTCATTTCTTGTCTTACTTTCGTAATGAAATGCGACAGAATTTCCGTCACAATAATTTTCCAAATTCATAAGTGAACATTTCATATTCAATTCAACATCTTCAAAACAACTTATGTAGTTTTCATTAAAAAATCCACATTTTTCAAATATTTTTTTTCTTATCATTAATAACGCACCGGTAGAACCAATAACTTTTTTAGTTGAATTTGAAAAATTATAGTATGACCTTAACCCTAAGTGTGAAACCTGAAAGCTTCCATTCTTATCAATAAACGCAACAATACCGTCGTGTTGTATTGTTTTGTCTTCAAAATGAAGTCTACATCCAACAGTCCCTGTGTTTTTATTTTCTTTAAAAATTTTTAACATTCCTGTGATAACATCATTTAATATTTTGATATCGTTATTACAAAATAATAAAAATTCATAATTATTGATTACATAATTTTTCACTACATCATTATTAATTTTTGCAAAATTATAATAATTATACTCAATTAATTTAATATTATTAACTGAATTTATTTTATTTTTAATGATTTCTTTTTCTTCTTCTGTTGACCCAGTATCGGCAATAAAAATGTCAAATAGTTCTGAATTTGAATTATTGTAAAACGAATCAATACAATCGAATAACATTTGAATATTTCCTTTTGTTGGTATTATTATCGCGACCTTCCCAATATTCTTAATGGGTTTTATTTTTAATTCTGGAACAAATACCTCTTCAGGTTTTAAATCTAATGGTAGATTTTTTCCAAATTTTTCTAAAAATTTTTCTTTACTCTCCCAAAACTCTTGGTTTGGTTGGCCCACTGACTCATGTGTTATATCAAAAGAACAGGTAACACCTATTTTAACCCCATCTAAATAATTAGGTAAACAAAATAAATGGTCATAAAAGTGAAATTTTCCAATAGATTCATCAAATAAATGTTTTATTTTTTTTTTATTAAATGAAATAAATAAACCATCAATTGTAACCACAGGTATTAAAAATGGTAATTTGGCGGAATAACTACTCAACCATTTATTTTGGCCTTTTGGGTGGTGATATACCTGACCAACCATAGTTTGTTGCATTTTCTCCCAATAAATCCCGGACTCAGGAAAATAACAAGAACCCGCCTTTCCAATTATTCCATAATCAGGATTATTTTCAAAATCTTTAATTAATTTTTTACCCCAACCATTTTCTAATTTTATATCGTTATGACAGCAGACAATGATATCATATTTTGACTCTTTAATACCTTTATTGTAAACCTCAGCTAAACTATACTGATTTAAGTTTACGTATTCTAATAATTCAAAATTATTAATACCAATAGTTTTTGATAAACTATTTTTAAAGTTTTCATTATATTCTTGGTTTTTATGTGTTGAATATATAATTGTTATCATTTATTTAAAATAATTTTTTTTTTGATTTTAAATCCCTGTTGAACCAAAACCATTATTTCCTCTATCTGTTTCACCCAATTCATTCACCTCTTGAATGTTTACAAACTTCCCACAAAGAACGGGACATAACACTCCTTGAGCGATTTTCATTCCTTTTTTTATTGTTACGGTTGTTTGATTTGTGTTAAATATGATTACTTTAATTTCTCCACTATAACCAAAATCCACTGTTCCGGGAGAGTTTAATACCGTTAATCCTTGATTAATTGCCAACCCACTTTTTGGTCTTACTTGAAGTTCCATCCCCTCATTAAATGAGACCGATATTCCTGTCGGTACTAAGGCTCTTCCTAACGCAGGTATGATTACCTCTTCTACGGAATATAAATCAAATCCTGAGTCTCCTTCGTAGTTATAAGAAGGGATTACCGCATCCTCATGTAATTTCTTTACATTTAAATTATGCGTCATCATGGAATCAGTTAAATCTTTTTCAAATTCATCCGTGAATGTCAAATTTAATAAGTTTTCCAATTCTTTTTGGTAATCTTCATCTGGTGAAAAGTTCTCAGACAATTTAATTTTTTCAAATTGGTTTTGTATTTCTTCTAAAATTTTTGGGTCTAATTGGTTCATTATTCTAAATTTTTTAATTTTTTAATTATATCGATTAATACTTTAACATCTTTCTCGCAATATTCAACAATTTCTTTTAACATATTCTTATTCCAATATGCGTCGTGCACCCCTTCTCCGGTTACTTCACCTTCTTTTGGTGTTGGTATATCCATTGTAGTACAAAGTAAATCCAACGAACCTATGGATGTATAAGCCCCGTATTGCCAAATTTCTTTGGTGTCTATGGCTTTAATTTCCCAAGGTTTTGTATCATAACTTGGAAGTATTGATGGTGGCATAAGTCCGTTGATAATCATTCTTTTTGCCAACATCGGTATATCAAAGTTCTTTAAATTGTGTCCGCAAAGATAAAAATCTAACTTTCCACATCTGTCTAACAATTTTTGACAATCTTTCAATAATTGTTTCTCATCATCACCTGAAAAAGTTTGAGTTTTAATTTCATCTTTATCTGTAACAAATGCAACACTAACACAAACTATTTTTGCAAATTCGGGAACAAGCGCCGCCCTTTTAACAAAGATATTATTCTTTTTAACAAGAGCAACATCTCTGTTAGCAACTGCAGTATCGTCTTCAGGAAATCTTTTAAGAAACCAATCGTAATACTTATTAAATTGGTTTGCAACAGAAGGGTTGTTTTTCTTACAATCTTCCAAATCCTTACAACCTCCAACGGTTTCAATGTCAAGAAATAAGATTTTTGTTAATGGTGTTTTTATCATATTTTTTATTTTATAAGTGACAAATAAAATTCACGTCTGTTTTTTGTTACCGTGTTTAAATCATATGTGTCCTTTACGGTCTCATATAATCTTTCACCCATATCTTTAACCAAATTGGGGTTCTTAACCAACTTCTCAATATATTTAGCCCAATCAGTATGGTTTCTGTTTTCATCAACAAGAAGTGCGTTTCCGTCCACAAAGTTACCATTTTTTAAGCAATGTTTCAAATCAATTGTATAAGGTCCGATATTTGACGCAATTATCGCCTTCTTATAAAATCCCGCCTCAATAACTTTTAATTGAGATTTAACCCGATTAAAGATATGATTTTTGATTGGTGCCAAAGATACGTCAAATTTTGAATAATTCTTCGCATATGATGTAACAGGTTTCGTCCAAACTCTAACATATCCTTCATTTTCAAGCCCAGCGTATTGTTCGTCTTTAAAATTATCTAAAAACTTTTTATATTCCGGACTAACATTTGAATACTTCTGTGTAAATATTTTCTCATATTCCGCCCAAACCGTTTCGTGAGGTAAGATATTTCTTTTCTTTTGCTCTCCGGTTTGTTGATTAATTTCTGTCATCGTTCCTCTTGTATCAAAACCACATAAAACATATTGTAACTTATCGTTATATTGTGATAATTTGCTAAATGATTGGTCTAACAATTGTAAATCGTGTAAATGAGAAGAACCTCCAAGCCAACCAACCCTTAATCTATCTGACTCTAACGTTGGTTCTCTAAATTGTGCTTCTTTTGGATTAATGGCGTTTGGAAAAATGGCAACATTAGGGTTAATTTTTCTAATCTCTTCCGCAAATATTGTTGTAGTTGTGGTTACATATTTTGCAACTCTAAGATTGGCAACAATTTTTTCATTTATCTTATTAACTCTAATAATGTCGTGTATTGGATGTTCCTTTCCCGGTAACCAATAATCATCGATATCCGCAACTGTAACAACACCCATTGAGTTTAATTTCTCTATTAGTTGTACCGACTTCTCAAAGTCCGACCCAATACTTCTATGAAATACTACAATTGGATATTCCTTCCAAAAATTCATGTCGTCCATATTTGGTTCGTAGATGATATCAACATGAAACTCATCACCATAAAGGTTCTGTAAGAAAATGTGGGGGTCAACTGAACGAAATTTTCCAACGCCGGTTCTGTCGCTAGGGATTACAAGGACTTTAATTTTTGACATATTTTTTGATTATATTTTTAATATAATTTGGTTTTTCAAAATCACATTCCCAAATTATTATTAAATAATAACCATAATTTTTAATTAATTCAAGTTATTTCACATATAAAATAAAAAACCCCCACTGGTTAGAGTGAGGGTATATGATAATAATAAATTATATTTTAAGACAATTTTTTAATTTTTGTTACCTTACCTTCGAAGATATGTTTTCCAACTTTAAAAGTAAAAACTTCATTAGACTTTTCTGTTGATTCCACCAATAACCCATTTTCTTTTAAAGCATTGTTTACTGCGGATTCAATTATCTTTTGAATTTTTCCGTAGTTAATTCCCTCCGTTTGTTCGACAATTTTTTTGGTTGGTTTTGCGGATTCAGGAACATACCCTGACTTATTGTCTTTCATAAGTCTTGCGGCTTTTTCAATTAACTCGTTAGATAACGTTGTTGTTTGTTGCTGTGGTTGTGCGATTGGATGTTCCATCATTAACCTTTTAATTTCGTCAGGTAGTT
>Ga0214921_10007269_pt1 | contig 14821 bp, 15 predicted proteins | sample LL1505_MetaG_FD_177992 | JGI IMG/M metagenome (GOLD analysis project Ga0214921, IMG submission 177992) | Freshwater microbial communities from Lake Lanier, Atlanta, Georgia, United States - LL-1505 | ecosystem: Environmental > Aquatic > Freshwater > Lake | place: USA: Georgia | collected... | reverse complement strand
GCCGGCGGCCGCGAGATTAGCGGAGCAGTGGGTGGGGCAGGGGAGTTTGGTTCTGATTGGATTAGTGGTTTTGATAGTCGGCGGTTTGATTTGGGGAGCGGGTAAAAAAAAGGAGTGAGTTAGCGGGAGAAGTTCCAGTCGTGTGTGGCGTAGCGCTCTTTTTCTAGAGAGTTGGAGAGTTGCTCCTCGGCTAAGGTGAGTGAGGAGGGAGTGGAATTTTCGCCCAGGCAATCGGCGAGGGATGTGAGCAGGAGATTAAGAAGGATCGGAGGAATGGTTTGAGAAAGAAGGATGCTTCCTTGGTGGAGACAACCCTGTTTGGTGCGGCGTTGGGCGGCTCCTGCAAGTTTGTGGCCTTGGGGATTGAGAATATCCGCTGGAACAGGTTTGAGGAAACAAGCGGGGTCATCCTGTTTGGGTTGATCTGTGGCGAGCTGGCAAGGGACGCCGCTTTTCTGGAGAGCGTGAGCGATTGCAGAGTGGATTTTTCGGTAAGAGGAGAGAGTGCCTGAGGTAGTGAGAGGGTGAGTGGGGGGAAGGACGAGAGTGTAGGTGAGATCTTTTCCGTGTTCGACGAGGCCTCCTCCCGTAAAGCGGCGAACCATAGGACGGTCCGTGGGGGCGAGCTGGGCTTTTTGAAAATATCCGATTGATACGCAAGGTTGATCCCAGGAGTAGATGCGAAGAACGGGGGATTGGACGTGACGCAGGAGGGATTCATCGATGGCCATATTACGAGCGGGAGACGCAGCGGTGTGAAGGAGTAAGCGAAAAGGCATGAGGGTACGATGCTTAGAAGAAGAGGGGCGGGCAAGAGTTGCCAGCGTCTTGGGGTTTGCTAGGGAAAGGGGATGAAATTTATTCTGGCGGTGAGTGGTGTGGCTCTTCTGTTTCTGGCGGGTTGTGCAAGTTCGGGGAGTCGGGATGCGGGGATGGCGATGATTTTATCCGATGTCCCGTTCAAGGAAGCAGGGCCGAACCAGGTGACGCCTGCGACATCGACCCTACGGAGGGGTGATCGTGTGAGTGTGAGGAGAGTGATTGGGGATTATGCGGAGGTGGAAACGATGGATCATCGTCGGGGGTACGTTCCGACGGCAGTTTTAGAAGACCAGTAAATTGGAAAAATAATTGGCGTTGGGGCAAGGGAGGTTTATGTTTGTTTTGTGGGGAGTCCAGACGGCTGGGCTGAGAGTCGGGAACCGTGGTCCCGAGACCCTTAAAACCTGATGCGGGTCATGCCGCCGTAGGGAACAGGGACGACCCTTTTTCCACGGCAGCGCGCACTGGGGAAAGGATTCAAGATGAGTAAGAATGTAAAGACGCCGAAGATTGAAGAGTTGGAGGATTTGGAGGGGATGAAGCGGGTGTATGTGAAGGGTTCCCGCCCTGATTTAAAAGTTCCATTTCGCGAGATTGAGTTGCAACCCACGCGCCAACCCGATGGAAAACTCCAGTCGAATGAACCGGTGCGGGTGTATGACACGAGTGGACCTTGGGGAGATCTGGATTTTCATGGTGATGTGAGGCGAGGGTTACCTGCGCTGAGGGATGCGTGGATTCAAGAAAGGGGCGACACGGAGACTTATGTGGGTCGTTCTGTTCGTCCTGAGGACAATGGTCATTCGGGTGCGAATGGAGTAGTTCTGGAGCAGTTTCCTGGGGTTTCGAGAAAGCCTAGACGAGCAAAAGCGGGTTCCGTATCGCAGTTGAGCTATGCGCGTAAAGGGGTGATTACCCCGGAAATGGAATTTATCGCGATTCGGGAGAACATGAAATTGCAGGCGGCGAAGGAGGCGGTGGAGATGTCGGTCCAGGCATCACGGGATGATTTGCGGTTCCAACATCCAGGCCATTCATGGGGTGCTGCGATTCCTAAAGATATCACGCCGGAGTTCGTGCGAAGTGAGGTGGCGCGTGGGCGGGCGATTATTCCTGCCAACATCAACCATCCGGAGTTAGAGCCGATGATCATCGGGCGGAATTTTCTGGTGAAGATCAATGCGAATATTGGAAATAGTGCGGTGGCGTCATCGATCGAGGAGGAGGTGGAGAAGTTGCGATGGTCGATTCGTTGGGGGGCGGACACTGTGATGGATCTTTCCACGGGAAAGAATATTCATCAGACGCGGGAGTGGATCTTGCGCAATTCGCCTGTGCCGATCGGAACAGTTCCGATTTATCAAGCGTTGGAGAAGGTGGGGGGCAAGGCGGAGGATCTGACGTGGGAACTTTTCCGCGACACCTTGTTGGAGCAGGCGGAGCAGGGGGTGGATTATTTCACCATCCATGCGGGAGTTCTGTTGAGGTTCATTCCGATGACTGCGAAGCGGATGACGGGAATTGTGAGCCGAGGGGGTTCTATTATGGCGAAGTGGTGTCTATCGCATCACAAGGAGAACTTTCTGTGGACTCACTGGGATGACATCTGTGACATCATGGCGGCGTATGATATTAGTTTTTCGATCGGGGATGGTTTACGACCCGGATCGTTGGCCGATGCCAATGATGAGGCGCAGTTTGGGGAGTTGAAGGCTCAGGGGGATCTAACCAAGAGGGCGTGGGAACGCGGGGTGCAGGTAATGAATGAGGGGCCAGGTCATGTACCGATGAATCTCATTCAGGAAAATATGGAAAAGCAGTTGGAGTGGTGTCATGAGGCGCCCTTTTACACGCTGGGACCGTTGACGACCGATATTGCACCTGGGTACGACCATATTACGTCCGCGATCGGAGCTGCGATGATTGGTTGGTATGGGTGTGCGATGCTTTGTTATGTGACCCCCAAAGAGCATTTGGGTTTGCCGAATCGGGACGATGTGAAGGCGGGTGTGATTGCCTACAAAATTGCTGCTCATGCAGCGGATTTAGCCAAGGGCCATCCTGGAGCGCAGTATCGGGATAATGCGTTATCGAAAGCGCGATTTGAGTTTCGTTGGAGGGATCAGTTCAACCTTGGATTAGATCCGGTCACAGCCCGAGAGTATCACGATGAGACATTACCTGCGGAGGGAGCGAAGAGTGCGCACTTTTGTTCGATGTGTGGGCCTCAGTTCTGCTCGATGAAGATTACGGAGGATGTGCGAAAGTATGCTGCGCAGCAGGGGTTGAAGCAGGAGGAGGCGTTGGAAAAAGGTATGAAGGAGAAGTCGAAGGAGTTTGCGGAGAAAGGGGCGGAGGTTTACGGGTAGAGGTTTTGCGTGATAGGTGGGGTTCTCTTGTAATTAGGCCCCTAATTTAACGATGGCAGAGAAGAGGGTAGGTGGGATAGGCATAACAGAGAGTCGGGATTGGCGAAGAAGTAGCAGTTCAGAAAACCTTTTATCGGCTTTGAGTTGATCGAGGGTAATAGGTTTGGACAGCGCTCGTGTAGCCCCCAGGAGCACGGAACTCCACTCCTCTCCTTTGGGTGAGGTGGGGTCAGGGAACGCGGTTTTAAGAACTTGGGCAATTCCGACAACGGCCTTTTCATCCACGCTGTGGTAGTAGAGGACTTGATCCCCCACTTGCATGGCACGAAGGAAATTGCGGGCTTGGTAGTTTCTGACACCGTCCCAGATCGTCTTCTTTTCCTTTAAAAAGAGGGAGAAGGGATATTTGGAGGGCTCCTGTTTGACCAGCCAGTTGTTCATGCGGGAATATTGTTAGTGCAGAAGGGGAAAAAGATGAAGATTAAGTTGAGGTTTAGGTTTTTGGGTTTTCATAGTTTGGGGTAATGTCTGCTATAGCGGTCTCTTTCAGACTCCCCCTTTTTGCGGCATTTGATACGCTATAACGATGCACGGTTTCCAGAGAAAAGGAGGAAAGCTTTTTGCCGAAGGAGTCAGCCTTGATGGGTTGGCCGATCGGTATGGCACCCCTTTGTATGTGTACTCTGCAGGCACGATCGTGGATCACTATCGCAGGTTGCGAGGGGTGCTGCGTGCCGTGAATCCCTTGATCTGTTACTCGGTTAAGGCGAATAGCAATTTGGCTATTTTGTCGATTCTGTCCCGTTTGGGTAGTGGTTTTGATGTGGTGAGTGGTGGCGAGTTGGAGCGAGTGCGCAAGGTCGGGGGCAAGATGGATCGATGCGTCTTTGCTGGGGTGGGAAAAACACGGGAGGAGATTGAGCTAGGGCTCCGTTTTGGAGTGAAGGCTTTCCATGTGGAGAGTGAGGAGGAGCTGGAGCAGATCGCGGCAGTAGCAGGCCGTAAAAAAGGGCGTCGTGCTCCGATCGCCTTACGCGTGAATCCTGATGTTGAGGCGGGTGGTCATGCCAAGATCACAACAGGAACATATGCAAATAAGTTCGGCATCCCCTATGAGTTGGTGGCCGCGGCTTATCGGAGGGCTGGGGCGGATCCGCGTCTTCATCTGCGTGGAATTCAGATGCATATAGGGTCACAGATCACGCGAGTGGAGCCTTTTCGTGCGGCCGTTCGCAAGATGATCCCCTTGGTGCAGCGCTTGAGGGATCGGCACGGGTTGGAATACTTCGATGTCGGGGGTGGAGTAGGAATTGTATATGAAGATGCGCTGGCCAGTGGGCGGGATGGTTGGTGGAAGACCTTGCGTTCTGAAAAGGCGATGACCCTGAATGAGTATGCCACTTCTCTTGTGCCGATGTTGCGGGATCTCAAGATGGATATTCTGTTGGAGCCCGGACGTTTTCTTGTGGGAAATGCGGGAGTTCTGGTTTCCGAAGTTCTCTACCGGAAGTCGACAGGACAGAAGTACTTCACAATTGTAGATGCTGGAATGAATGATCTTGTTCGGCCTGCTCTGTACGAGGCGTATCACCAGATTGAGCCTGTCGGAAAGCCACGACCTGGGGCAATACCAACCGATGTGGTGGGGCCTGTATGTGAGTCGGGTGATGTGTTTTGTCGCGACCGATCGTTGCCTCCTTTGGAGAGGGGAGATCGTGTGGCCATCCTGAGTGCGGGGGCATATGGGTTCTCGATGAGCTCGAACTACAACACCCGACCTCGCCCGGCCGAAGTTCTGGTCACAGGTTCACGGGCAAGAGTTGTCAGGGCGCGGGAGCGGGTGGCTGGTTTGTGGCAAGGGGAGAGGAAGTCGTGAGCCGTGCCGTTCGTTTCTGGAAGTTAGAGGGAGCGGGTAATGATTTCCTAGGGTTTGATGGAAGATCGAAAGCGTTGCGACTATCTCGTGCGGGGATTGCGCGCTTTTGTGATCGCCGACGTGGGGTAGGGGCGGATGGAGTTCTAGTTGTGGAAAAACCGAGAAGTCCAAAGGCTGATTTTCGGATGCGGTACTACAACTCGGACGGGGGTGAGGCCGAGATGTGTGGAAATGGAGCACGTTGCTTTGCTTTGTTGGCGCGTGCCGTTACAGCCCGTACAGGGAAGAGTCTTCGTGTGGAGACACGCGCGGGTTTGGTCGTACTAGAGATTTGTGGAAAAGATGTGCGTGTCTCGATGACGGAGCCTGGCTTGCCGAGATTGGGGAGAAAAATTGTTGCGGCGGGTCGAAAGGTGACGTTGGACAGCATCAACACTGGGGTACCCCATGCGGTGGAGTTTGTGCATTCGTTGTCGTCGGTGGATGTTTTAAGAAGTGGACGTGCGATTCGCACTCACTCGGCTTTTGCCCCAGCTGGAACGAATGTGAATTTTGTACAATTTGGAAAAGGTGGGTGGATCGAAGTAAGGACGTATGAGAGAGGGGTCGAGGGGGAGACATTGGCTTGTGGGACAGGAGTTGTTGCTTCGTCGATTCTTTCGAGTCTGCGCCGTGGAATCAGACCCCCGATACGTGTAAGGACCCGAGGAGGGGATCTTTTAACTGTGGATTTTGAGTTAGAGGCGGGACGTGCCAGGAAAGTAACCCTGCAAGGACACGCCCGAATCGTGTATACGGGAGTGCTGTATGTTTAATGGAACTTATACCGCGCTAGTCACCCCGTTTCGTAACGGGCAGGTGGATGTGAAGGCATTTGAGGCTCTGATTGATCGGCAGGCTGTGGCTGGGATTGAGGGAATTATTCCTGTCGGAACGACGGGTGAGTCTCCCACTTTAAACATGCAGGAGCATGTTCGGGTAATTGAGTTGGCCGTACAGTTCGCGAAAAAGCGGATGAAGGTAGTGGCGGGTACGGGATCGAACAGCACCGCGGAGGCGATTGAACTTTCTACGGGAGCCCAAAGGGCTCGGGCGGATGCTCTTCTCCTTGTTGCGCCTTACTACAACAAGCCGAGTCCTGAGGGGATGTTTCAGCACTTTCGTGCGATTGCGAAGGAGGTGGATCTGCCGATCATGTTGTACAGCGTCCCCGGTCGTTGTGCAGTTGAGATTACCGTGGAGACGATTGGGAGATTGGCGGAGGCTTGTCCGACGATTGTTTCCATCAAGGAGTCGGGAGGGAAGCCTGAGCGAGTGGACGAAATTAAGAAGGTGGTGCCACCGACTTTTGAAATTGTCAGCGGAGATGACAGTATGACAGTTGAATTCATGAAGCGAGGAGCGGTGGGTGTAGTGAGTGTCGCCTCGAATCTAATCCCTGCGGAGGTTAGGGCTTTGGTGAATGCGGCGCAGAGAAAGGACTGGGAAAAGGCGGAGGAGCTACATCAAAAATATTCGGGAATCTTTCGGGATCTATTTATTGAGAGCAATCCAGCGCCTGTGAAGGCGGCGATGGCAGCCAAGGGTTGGCTTGCGGAGGATTTGCGGTTGCCTTTGGTGCCAATCACCGAGGGGAGTCGGCGGAAGCTTTTCGCTACTTTAAAAGAGGCAGGATTGTCGTAGGGTAGAGTAGTCATGGTGACCCAGTTACTCATGGTAGGGGCGAAGGGAAGGATGGGGCAGGCCATTTTGGCCTTAGCCCGGAAGGATAAGGGTTTTCACATCGTGGGAGAGGTGGACAAGGGAGATGATTTGAGTGGTTTAGTTGAAAAGGCGGATGTGGTGGTGGATTTCAGTCATCGATCGGCGACGGAAGGGGTTCTTGAGAAGGTGTGTTCTGCAAAAGTTGCTTATGTGTGTGGAACGACGGGTCAGACCGAGGCGGATCTGAAGCTTATTCAGGCTGCTTCAAAAAAGGTGCCCTTGATCCAGTCGCCAAACTTTTCTGTTGGGGTGAACCTGCTTTTTTATCTGACGGAGCAGGCGGCCAAAGCTTTGCCTGAGGGGTACGATCCTGAAGTGATTGAGATTCATCATCGCCTTAAGAAGGATGCCCCGAGTGGAACGGCCAAGCGTCTCTTGGAAATTATCGCTCAAGCACGGGGAGCCAAGGTCGATCAGGTTACGAAGCATGGTCGATCAGGTGAGCCCGGAGAGCGTACAGGCAGTGAGATCGGGGTGCATGCAGTGCGGGGCGGAGATGTGGTGGGAGATCATACCGTTTTGTTTGCGGGAGAAGGGGAAAGAATTGAGCTGGTGCATCGGGCGAGCTCGCGTGACGTGTTTGCCCAAGGTGCGTTGCGAGCGGCGAAGTGGTTGGTTGGGAGGCCGGCTCGTGCTTATCAAATGGTGGATGTGCTTGGGTTGAGCTGATGCGGATTGGGATAGGGATGGGCTCGAATGTTGGGGATCGAGCAAAACAGTTAGCTCTGGCCCGGCGTTGGTTGCGTGGTTTGGATGTTGGGGCGCGCTTTTCATCGGAATATGAAACTTCGCCCGTGGATTGCCTTCCGGGAACGCCTCCGTTTTGGAATCAGGTGGCGGAGATTAACTGGTCGGGAAGTTTAGAAACTCTTTTACAGTGGATGCAGGAGTATGAGAGGTCTTGTGGGCGAAAAACTGTTCGCGGAAAGAATGAGCCACGGGTTTTGGATTTGGATCTACTTTATGCGGGACGGAATTGGATTCAGAATCCGAGATTGGAGATTCCTCATCCTCGAATGGGGGCGCGACGTTTTGTGATGGAGCCTTTGGCGGAACTGTGCCCGGGACGGAGAATCGCGGGTCTGCCCGGAACGGTTTGGGAGACGGCGTGTTGGCTACGCAAGCAGGGGGAGGTGTTATGTCGGCGAGTCGGGTAACGCCAGATCAATTGCGGAGTTGGCCTAAGGGGCAGTCGCTTTTGGCACTTACGGCGTACGATTATCCTTTGGCACGAATTTTGGACGAGGCGGGGGTGGATCTGATTCATGTTGGGGACAGCTTGGGGATGGTGGTATTAGGAATGGCGGACACCACAGGGGTAACGATGACAGACATGGTTCGGGCGACACAGGCGGTTGCGCGTGGGAGGACGAGGGCAATGATTTCGGCAGACTTACCTATTGGAACTTATGATACAGCAAAGGATTGCGTGAAGAGTTCGAAAATCCTTTTGGAGGCGGGTGCAGATGCGGTGAAGCCGGAAGGGGGCAAGGAGAGTCAACCCCAGTGGGAGGCCTTACAGAAAGCTGGGATACCGTGGATTGGACATTTAGGGATGTTGCCCCAAAAGGTGCATGAGGAGGGTGGGTATAAGAGGAAGGGGAAAACTGTTGAGGAGGTGGATCGAATGAAGGCAGATGCCCGAGCTATGGAGAAGGCGGGGGCGTGTGCAATTGTTTTAGAGCTCTTGACCCCCGAGGCAGGGTCGGAGGTGACGGCAGTGTTGAATATTCCGACGATTGGGATCGGAGCGGGTAAGGGTACAACAGGGCAAATTCGGGTTACCTATGATCTCTTGGGACTGACGCCTTGGAATCGACCTGGGTTTGTGAAAGAGGATTTGGGCTTTGCCCAGCAGATCCGCAAAATGGTGGAGGGAATTAGGACGAGCGGGCGCGCCGAGCTTGGATAAAAGAGCGAACTGCCAGAGCAATGTAGAGTAAGGATAGGCCCGCGTTGACCGATTGGGTGACGATGGCAGCAGGTTTTTCGGCGGTGCCGTTGAATAGTTCGGGCAGATGGGTGAGGGATCGAGCCGTGCCAAGAAATGCAAGAAGGGCGATGAGCACGGCTGCATGCATTACGTGTTTACGAAGGTTGTCTTTTCTCGCCAAAAGACCAAAAACGAGAAAGAGAATTCCGAAAATGCAGGGGATGAGTGCGGTTTTATGGGTCGAGCCCGTAAGAACAAATCCAGCGATTCCTAGGACGAGATAGGCAAAAGCAAAAGCAAGTGTGGTGGAAGACATAAAGGTTTTCTACATCTTGGAGGGCGGGATCAAAGGTAAATTTGGGATGCCTTGAGGCTAGGATTTGAAATACGATACCCGCTGGATGAAGTGTGTATTCAAATTGTCTCTTTCTATTTTTCTTTGTATTGCTTTTTGTAGTTGGGCCGCCCCGGACGCAGGGTCGGTAGTTGGGGCGAATAAATATACTGGTGAAGTGGCTAATTTTGCTTTGCAGCCTGTTCCATCTCCCGGGGGTGTTCTTCTCGTTGGAAGTAGCACATTCAAGAGATGGACAAATGCGGTGCAAGATCTTGCGCCCCTACCTGTCACGAATCGTGCTTTTGGTGGATCCCAAACCTCACATCAGCTGATGTTCTTTGATCAAGTGGTGTCGCCATGTCATCCCAAGCTGATCGTCTGGTACTGCGGTAGCAACGACGTCAAGGGTAAGAAAGAACCTCAAAGTATTCTTCGAAGGACCGAGGAGTGGTTGGACAAGGTTATGAAGTACGATTCTTCAATCCAGGTTTTGCTGGTCTCAATTCATCGGTGCCCACAAAAATATCGAGATGCCCAGATCGATGCGGTGGATACGGTCAATCGTGGTTATGAAGAGATTGCTCGAAAAAAAGAGGGAGTTTTTTATGTGGATGTAAACCCAGCTCTTCAAGGCCCGACAGGGGAATCGAGAGTGGAGCTTTATGTTGAAGATGGTCTTCATCTGAACGTGGCGGGGTATCATCAGATGACCACCCTTCTGAAACCCGCGATCGAGAAAGTCTGGGGAACGAAAGCGAATCGATGAATTGGATCGCAAAACTTATCGGACACCGCTGGGCTGTATGCGGCCTTCTGTTTTTTGCCACCACAATCAACTATATCGACCGGCAGATTCTTTCTCTACTTAAGCCGATCCTCGACGACCAACTTCACTGGACCAATGCGGAGTTTGGTATGGTGAACTCCGCTTTTCAGGGAGCCTATGGGGTGAGTTTGCTGATCTTTGGTTGGTTGATCGATAAGTACGGGACCAAAATCGGCTACGCCATTTCGATTGCTGCGTGGAGCTTGGCCGCCATGGGGCACGCTTTGGTCGGGAGCGTTGGGGGTTTTCTTTGGGCGAGGGTGGCCCTCGGTCTCGGGGAAGGGGGGAACTATCCAGCAGCCATCAAGGCCACTGCCATCTGGTTTCCAAAAAAGGAGCGGGCGCTGGCAACAAGTCTATTTAACTCAGGGGCCAATGTCGGAGCTATTCTGGCTCCTGCCATTGTTCCATGGCTGGCCTTTAAGTTTGGTTGGCAATCTGCTTTTTTGGCGGCCGGAGCGATTGGTTTTCTTTGGCTTTTTCTTTTGATGCCATGGTTCGAGACTCCGGACAAAAAGCCGGCCCTGTCCAAGGAAGAACTGGCTTGGATCCAATCCGATCGAGAAGAGGTGCAGGCACAGAAGATTCCGTGGGGGCAGCTGCTGGGATATCGGCAAACGTGGGGTTTTATTTTGCCCAAGCTGATTACAGATCCGGTTTGGTGGTTCTTCCTGATCTGGTTGCCCGATTTCTTCAAACAGACTCGGGGATTGGATATCAAAAAGAGCTGGGTTCTTCTCGTTACCATTTATTCGATCGTCACCGTTCTCAGTATTGCGGGTGGGTGGGTTACGGGGCATCTGGCCAAACGCGGATGGTCAATCAATCGTGCGCGAAAGGCTGGGATGTTGCTTTTTTCGCTTTGTGTGGTGCCGATTGTAGCGGTGACGGGCGCGTCGGACTGGGGCGCCGTTTTCTTGATTGGTTTATCGGGGGCAGCTCATCAGGCTTTTTCGGCCAACCTGTTTACCACTGTATCCGACTCCTTTCCCAAGCAGGCGGTGGCTTCTGTGATTGGAATTGGTGGAATGGCTGGTGCATTGGGGGGCATGCTCTTTCCAATCGTCACCGGTATATTGCTCGATTCTTATAAGGCATCTGGAAACGTATCGGCAGGGTATGGGATCCTTTTTGCCTTTTGTGCCGGGGCTTATCTGTTTTCTTTAGTTCTTCTTCAACTTCTCAATCCGAGGCTTGAACCTGTGCAAATCAAGAAATCCTAAAAAGGAATTGTTTTAGTGAGATAATCTGGAATATTGATCAAAGATAAGAAAGGCATCGATTATAAAAAAACTCATCACATTAACCCTTCTCACAGTTCTCGGTGCATTCCTTGGGATCGCCCAAGAGGCCGCCGCCCCAGCTAAGGTCAAAAAGCCTGCTGTTACGAATTCCTCTTCGGAAACTTTGACTGGAAAACTCGGCTACATTTCCGATAAAAAAGTCACCGTTAAGGCGAAAGGCGCAGAAGCTTCAACAGCTTTCCTAGTGGACGCAGAAACAAAAGTCACAATCAACGGCGAGGCAAAGCCCATCTCTGATCTAAAGAAGGGTTCAATTGTTACAGTTACACCCAAAGCTGGAAGCGTCGCCACCGCATCCTTGATCTCTCTCAAAGAAGTAGTTGGGACGAATTCTCCGGCAACGGGCGGCACGAACCAAGAATAAGCTGTTTTGGTGTATTTGTTCTGCTGACTGGGCGGAACAATAGGATTCCTCAATTGCCTTTCTTTGAAAAGGGTTGATCGGCTAGGTTGTCGAGATGGGGAAGTTGCTGAAAAAGACCAAAAGCAGTCCGGTAAAAAACCCTGTTACCCAGGAAGGCTTTCTTCTCCCGACAAAAACGGCTCGTCGGCTTTATGACGTCGCATTGGAAGAGCCGATTTACGATTATCACTGTCACCTTTCCCCCAAGGAAATCGCAGAGGATAAAAAGTGGACAGATTTGTCCGAGATCTGGCTGGGAGGAGATCACTATAAGTGGAGGGCAATGCGGGCCAATGGGGTGCCCGAGAGCCATATTACGGGAAGTGCCAAGCCTTATGAGAAGTTCCTCGCCTTTGCCCGCACAATGCCCCGCCTACTAAGAAATCCTCTCTGGCATTGGACTCATCTCGAGCTTGATCGGGTTTTTGGCATCAAAGAGATTTTGAATGAGGATACCGCACCGAAAATCTGGGCCAAAGCCAATGACAAGCTGAAGAGCCTTTCGGCTCAAAAGATCCTCAAACAGTTCCGGGTCAGGGTCATCGGCACGACGGATGATCCTTGTGACGATCTGGCGGATCATCAGAAAATCCAAAAGAGTGGGATTGGAACCCGTGTTTATCCGACCTTCCGTCCGGACAAGGCCTTGCTGGTCGATCAACCTGCGATTTTTTCAACCTGGGTTCAGCGTTTGGAGAAAATCTCGGGGGTCGACTGTTCCTCTTTCCACGGATTTCTAAAGGCTTTGGATCAAAGGCATGAGGCTTTCCATCAGCTGGGAAGCCGGATTTCTGATCATGGAATGAACCAGACGTTTGGCCGGGGTGGAAACCGCGAGTTGGCGACCAGAATTTACACGGCCGCCCGAAAAGGGGAAAAGCCGACTCCAGAAGAAGCCGAAGCCTACAAGGGTTTTCTCATGGTCTATTTCGGAGAGTTGGACGCCAAACGTGGATGGACGAAGCAGATTCATTTTGGTGCTTTCCGGAACGGCAATTCGAAGGGGTTTCGTGATTTGGGGCCGGATACCGGCTTTGATTCGATCGGCGATTGGCCCCAGATTGATCGTTTGGCGGGATATATGGACGAGTTAGCCGGTCGGGGAAGCCTTCCGAAGATGGTTCTCTATAATCTCAACCCGGCCGACAACTATGCGGTGGCCACCCTTTGTGGGAGTTTTCAGGGAGAAGGGGCTAGAGGAAAGATTCAGTTCGGGAGCGGTTGGTGGTTTTTGGATCAACTCGAGGGCATGAAGTGGCAGATCAACGCGCTTTCGAGTCTTGGCCTGTTAGCCAATTTTGTCGGGATGCTAACTGACTCACGAAGTTTCCTATCTTATCCCCGGCATGAGTATTTCCGGAGGTTGCTTTGCCAGATTTTGGGCGAAGAGGTCGAGAATGGGACACTCCCGAAGGACATGAAACTTCTCGAGGGGATGGTCCGGGATATCTGTTATCGCAACGCTGAGGCTTATTTTGGGATGGAGCCGGGGAAGGCATAGTCTTTGGATTGAAATCGCCGTGCGTTTTTGAGGTGGTTGGATTAGGATCTTTATATGCCTACGGATAATAGATTTAACCTCTCTAACGAAGTTGCTGTCGTTTTGGGAGGGACTGGAGGATTAGGGGGTGCGATGGCTGAGGGATTGGCCGAAGCGGGGGCTAAGGTGGCGGTTTTGGGGAGAAACAAGGAGAGAGGGGAAGCTAAGGCAAAGGAGATTTCCAAAAAGGGTCAGGCCATCTTTATTTCTGCGGATGCGCTGGATCCAAAAAGTCTTCAGCAGGCGGAGCAGAAAATTGAGAAAGAGCTAGGGCCGGTTACGGTTTTGGTGAATGCGGCTGGTGGAAATCAGCCTGCCGCGGTCGTGACTCCTGAAAATCCGATGGTCACGCTGCCACTCTCTGCTTGGAAGGAGAATTTCGATCTGAATCTCGTGGGTGGGGCGCTTTTGCCCTGCCAAATCTTTGGCGCAGGCATGCTGAAACGGAAAAAGGGAAGTATCATCAATATTGCCAGCGTCTCCGCACATATTCCCTTATCGAAAGTGGTAGCTTACTCTGCCGCCAAGGCCGCGGTGATCAGCTTAAGTCAGTTCCTAGCACGGGAGTGGGCACCATACGGGGTGCGGGTGAATACCCTTACTCCCGGTTTCTTTCCTGCGGAACAGAATAGGAAACTTCTCTTTAAAGAGGACGGCACACCGACGGATCGGGCCAAATCGATCATGGGTCACACCCCGATGGGACGTTTTGGAGAACCGAGCGAGCTGGTCGGTGCCGCAATTTTCCTCGCCAGCCCCAAGGCCAGTGGGTTTGTCACCGGAATCGATCTGCGTGTGGACGGCGGTTTCCTCTCCCAAACGATCTAATGTCCGAAAAGTCGCTCTCTCCTGACGAGGTTAAAAAAATCCTGCAGGCTGGCTTGCCGCAGGGTGAATTCAAAAATCGGAAGGTCCTGCTGATTGTTCCTGACCACACCCGAACCGCTCCTGTGGGGCAGATGTTTAAGGAGGTGCATGTCTGGTTAGGGTCGGTGGCGAAGCAGATCGATGTGATGGTGGCACTGGGAACCCATCCACCGATGAGTCAGGAGGCTATTTGTCACCGACTGGGGCTTTCCACGGAGGAAAAAGCAAAGGGTTATCCTAAGGTTAAATTGCTGAACCATGCGTGGGATGATGACAAGGCACTGGTCGAGGTGGGAAAGATTGCCTCAAGTGAGATACGGGATTTAACGGATGGGTTGTTTGAGATGGAGGTGAAGGTTCGGATTAATCGGGCGGTCCTCGAGTACGACGATTTGGTCATCTTGGGGCCGACCTTTCCGCATGAGGTGGTGGGTTTTTCCGGGGGGAATAAGTATCTCTTCCCAGGGATCAGTGGGCCAGAAGTGCTTAATTTCTTTCACTGGTTGGGAGCGGTGGTGACGAATCCGGGAATCATAGGGAAGAAGTGGACGCCGGTTCGTAAGGTGGTTGATCGGGCGGCAGCTCTGGTTAAGACCCGGAAATGGTGTGCCTCGATGGTCGTCCGACCAGATGCGTCATTGGCGGGTCTTTTCGTCGGAACACCCGAGTCGGCGTGGGAAAAGGCAGCTGATCTCTCGGAAAAGCTCCACATCATTCGGAAGAAGAAGCCGTTCCGGCAGATCCTCTCCTGTGCCCCCGAGATGTATGATGAACTTTGGG
>Ga0214921_10007267_pt1 | contig 14828 bp, 10 predicted proteins | sample LL1505_MetaG_FD_177992 | JGI IMG/M metagenome (GOLD analysis project Ga0214921, IMG submission 177992) | Freshwater microbial communities from Lake Lanier, Atlanta, Georgia, United States - LL-1505 | ecosystem: Environmental > Aquatic > Freshwater > Lake | place: USA: Georgia | collected... | reverse complement strand
ACGCGCGAAGCCTTTGACCTGCAAGACGCCGTGCACATCCGCTGCATGGACAACTTCAGAAGCCCACGCAAAGTGGTGCAGACCATCAACACACTGGGCCTGAACCAAGAGCGCGTCGTCGCCCGCAGCGCGTTTGCGGGAGAAACTCCGCACTTCTACACATGGGCGCCTGGCGCAGTCAACAGCCTGACCGCCTTGAACCAATGCCTGAAACAACTATGGGACGACGGCTACAAACCTGAGCAAGTGGCGGTCGTGAGTTTTCATGGCGTGAAGAGGTCTGAGGCACTGGCGCAAGAAACGCTGGGCGGCTTTAAGACGAAACGCTTTAGCGGCTATGACGCATCTGGCAATGCGCTGTGGACCGACGGCGCATTGCTGGTGGAGAGCGTCTATCGATTTAAAGGACAGAGCATGCCTGTCGTGGTGTTGTGCGAGGTGGATTTTGAAGAGCTCACCGACAAAGAGAAACACAAGTTGTTTGTGGGGCTGACTCGGGGGCAGGTTCGGGTTGATGTGGTGATGAGTGAGGCTAGTGCGAAACAAATCCTGTAATTACGCGTGTACTTATGCGTTAGATTTAACAAACACCGAAGATATCAAAGTTAATACAAAACTTCACATTCAAATCTGACCCTTACACTGTTTTGCATGAAAGCAAAACCTTGTGCCTTTTGCACACTTCCTGTTGATTTAGAAAGTTGAAAGTGCATCCAACATTCTTTAGTACCAAGCCATGATGGTTCTTAATCAGGGCAAATATCAATTGCACAGATGTTTCGATTGAAAAATCCACAAAAGGGCACCTTCAATGACTACTTGGCACCGAGCTACTATCAAGTTTCAATATTCGCCTAAACACGATTTGAATCATCGCTCAATCACATCTGTCACTACGCAGGTCTATGGAAACTCAGAGAGTGCTGCCATGCAGACATTAAAAAAGATGTATCCCAACAGGGATAACTTTGTGATTCTGGAGATTGAATGGAAAACCTGATGCTAAAAGTTTTGAATGGTTTATTTATCTATGTTCTGTAAATTATTCCTTTCGGGATCACTGTTCGGTAATTGCTATGTTTAAGAGGGGCTCTCAATACACTCGAGATGAAATTGCTAATCTCGTTCGCCCAGAAAAACCACCGCATGGTGGAGACTGGGCAACTGGTTATGCTCGAATCGAAGACAAGTTATTTGTTTTTATGAACATAGGAGTTGCGGGTAGAACTGGACACGACTTTGAAAACTACTTCGATGAAAAGACAAACACGCTGATTTGGTTTAGTAAACCGAATAAAAAGTCGACTAACCCACTGTTTCAGAAACTTATTTCTGGAGAACTCAAACCGTATTTTTTTGCAAGGTGGAATCAGAAGCCTCCATTCACATTTCTAGGAACTGGTTCAATCCTGAAATTTGAAGACGGATACAAGACACCACAGGGTCACGAGTGCGTTCGATTTGTTATTTCTGTTGCCGAATTGCAGGAAATCATTTCGCCACACCATAAATCTGTAGCTGCTGAGAATAATTTAGTTACTGAAAATGAGAGAAGTTCATTCTTTTTTGAGAAGCAACTTGAAGACTTCTTGGTGAGTAATTGGGATCGAACCCCTCTCTCTAGAGATTACGAAATCTTTGAAGAACACGGACAAAGATGCGGACAGCAATACAGAACAAACACAGGTCCGATAGACATACTCGGACAGCGAAAAGATAAGTCTGATTTCTTGGTGGTTGAATTAAAACGAGATCGAGCATCTGATGTAGTAGTGGGTCAAACACTCAGATATATGGGATGGGTAAAAGAACACCTTTGTAACTCAAATCAAAAAGTGACTGGATGCATCATTGCGCAAAGGAAAGATGAAAAATTAGACTATGCACTTAAGCATGTCGATTCAATTCGCTTCTTAAAGTATGAAGTTGACTTCAGACTGTTGAGTTAGCGATGACACTTACTTCAAATGACTTTTTTAAATACTAATGCGATTAGAGAGGAGCGAGAGCAAGACTGCCTGTTCTGCGATGTTCAAACAATAGACAGAAAACGCATCATTGCCGAGAACTCACTTGCTTATGCTATTCGTGACGGATTTCCTGTTACTGAGTTTCACACTTTATTTATACCCAAGAGACACACGAGAGATTACTTTGGTCTGGTACCAGCAGAAGTATCAGCAATTAATCAATTGATGGAAGCCCAAAGGAAGTTTCTACTTGAGACTGATCCAACTATCGGTGGGTTCAATATTGGTATGAACTGCGGAGAGATTGCAGGACAGTCCATTTGGCATTGTCATGTTCACTTGATACCGAGACGCCAGGGTGATGTTGAATTCCCGAAAGGTGGTGTTCGGCATGTCATTCCATATAAGGGTAACTATGAGGATTTAAGGTGAAAATTTATATTTTTCACATTTGAGCAGTTACTTATCGGTTGAATTTAAGTATCCAAAAATTGGAAATTACGAAGGTAGGTAAATAGAAATGAGTAATAGCGCAAAGCAACGATCATTTATAAAAGATCTAATCAAACATTTAGAAGAAATTGGTTTGGAGGTAATACTTGAACAAAGCAAAAACTTCATACTTTCAATTATTTATAGGGGCAGAAAAGCAAAGGTTTATATAAGCTGCACCCCCACTAACAGGGCCAGCGCACAACGCGCAGCGTTATCGGATGTAAAACGCACAATTGCTGAATTAGATGCGTCAATTGCGCGTGCTTTTAATCCTCAGGGTCTATTACAAATGATGACAAATAATGGTTCTTTACAAAATAAAAATATGGGTAATGAACCAATTCCAGACTACGAAAGCCTGCGAGACGCCTTAACGACTACCGAGTTAGATAACTCAACAATTGACGACATCATGGAAGCCGTAAAAGTCGCTATTGAAAGTAACGATTTGAGCAATGGGAAAGACAACGGAGGCAGTTCAATTGGCAATGGTGGACCAGCATCAAATGGAATTACTGTTCTCACACCTGATGATAATTTCCCAGCCCAGTGCAGCCGGATAGTTACTGTTTATGCGAGAGAGCAGAAGAATAGGGTAAGAGCCTACTCATTCAAAAAGGCCCTCGAGGCGCTGATAGATTACTACTCGCATTGCTTGCGGATAACAAAGCTTGGCGTAGTTGTTACTGATGTATGGAGACCAAGCGAACTATTTGCTGTTGAAACGGCTTTAGATTTTTATGAAGCTAAAGGCATTCCAACAATAATTATTTTGAAAAGCAACGCGAATCTTCATTTATTGAATTTTCCATGGCGCTAGATGCTAGCTAGATTTAATTTCGCTCACAGTTAAATAAAGATGCAAAAGCTAAACGGCAACCTCCTATTCTCAGCCAGCGACTTAGTGAACTTCCTAGAGTGCACAAACCTCACACACTTAGATTTAAAGAACTTTGATGAAAAACTCACAAAGGCAGAAGACGATGCCCAGGACAAACTGATCCAGGCCAAAGGTCTTGCACATGAAAAATCATTGTTAATACAACTCAAAGCCGAGCACCCAGAGTCGGTTATCAACATTGTTGATATTTGCCCAAATAGAGAAGATCAATTTGCAGCCACTGAGAAAGCCATGCGAGACGGTGCATCCATCATTTACCAAGCTTCATTTCGTCGTGGTGACTTCCTTGGGTTTGCTGACTTTTTACGACGTGTTGAAGTCCCCTCTGATCTTGGCGAATACAGCTATGAAGTTATCGACACCAAGCTATCTAAAACTGCGAAAGGTAAGTACCTCATTCAACTTTGTCTGTATTCAGAGTTGCTGGCAGAAATACAAGGCACTACACCCGCATATACCTATGTAGTTCTTGGCACTGGCATTGAGGAACGTTTCCGTCTTGCAGACTACATGCATTACTTTCACACCTTGAGAGGGCGCTTTCTTGAATTCGTCAAGACCAACCAAGCGCCCTACCCTACACCTTGTGAAAAGTGCGACCAATGCCATTGGCGAGACATATGTAATGCAAAGTGGGATGAAGATGACCACCTTTCACGGGTAGCCAATATCTCCAAACTCCATATCAAAAAATTGGAGTCTGCAGGTATCACAACTTTAGAAAAACTTGGCTCATTACTGGCCAATCATCCGATACCCAAGATTTCAGATGTTGTTCTTAATCGCTTGCGTGAACAAGCTTCTTTGCAACTACAAGCCAGGAAAACAAGCAAGCCAATTTACAAGATTCTTCCTGCGCCCACAGACCTAGGAGACAGACCACACAGTTTCACCAGAATGCCAAAGCCCGATGCTGGCGATATGTTTTTCGACATGGAAGGCAATCCGATGGAAGAAGGAGGCCTGGAGTATTTATTTGGCCTATACATCTTTGAAAATGGAAAACCTGAATTCAAAGCTTTCTGGGCACACAACCGGCCAGAGGAAAAAATTGCCTTTGAGCAATTCATAGATTACGTCACGACAAGACTGCAACAGTATCCAAACGCTTTCATCTATCACTACGCGCCCTACGAGACCACCGCACTCAAAAAATTAATGGGACTACACGGAACTCGTGAAAATGAAGTGGACAACCTACTTAGGAACCGCAAGTTTGTAGATCTTTACCGCGTGGTAAGAGAAGCCATAAGAATTTCAGAGCCCTCTTACTCCATCAAGAATTTAGAGCATTTTTACAGTAAGCCTAGAGATGGAAACGTTCAAAATGCGGGGGCAAGCATTGTTGCGTATGAGAAATGGAAAGAAACACAAGACGGATCTATCTTGAAAGAAATTGCAGATTACAACGAAGACGACGTCAGATCTACATTCCAGCTACGAGATTGGTTAGAGAAACTCAAAGCTGAGGCAGGCATCACAAAACACTTTGATCTTTCACATGTAAACGCCGAACTCACAACAGAAACCGCTGAAAAGACTGAAAAAAGCCTAAAAGCTCAACAAGAACGATCTGAGATAAAAGCCAAACTGCAATCTTCATTACCTGCTGACCCGAAAATTTGGACTGAAGCGCAAAGAGCACGCAATTTAATAGCTGAATTGATCGATTATTTTCAGCGAACTGCCAAGCCGCAATGGTGGGCTATGTTTGAGCGTCAAGCCATGACGCTAGATGAGCAAATAGAAGATGCGGAATGCATTGCCGATTTGCAACTGGACACAAATAGCCCTCCTCGGCCTGAGAGCAGATCTGTTCGATATACGTTCACTTACCCTGAACAAGAATTCAAAGTCAAACCAGGGGGCAATCCTGTAATTGCACAAACTCTAATGGGGGTTTCAGATCTCACGATCGACGATGATGCAAGAAAAGTTAGCTTCAAGATAGGTAATGGCAGAGCACTACCAGAAGGCCCAATCACCATTGGAACAGGTGGCCCTATCAATTCAGATAAGCTAGAGGAAGCTGTCAAACGTTATGCCAAAAGCCTTTTCACAAAGAACAGTTCTTTTGAATCTGCATACCCAGCAATTGATGCATTCTTGTTAAGGAAACTCCCAACAATTACTAGCGTCAAGGTTGGCAATGAAATCATCACTGGCCATGCAGACATTAACAAAATAGTAAATGCCGCAGCCCATATGGACAGCACGTACTTGTTCCTTCAAGGCCCGCCTGGGGCTGGTAAAACCTATAGTGGTTCAGAAATCATTTTGAAACTGATCCAAGATAATAAAAAGGTTGGTGTTACATCTAACAGCCATAAGGCGATCAACAACCTTCTTAAGGAGGTAGATAGAAAATCAGTAGAACGTGGAATGGTCTTCACTGGATACAAATATTCATCCAGTGGCGATGAAGATCAAATCATCAATGGCCAAAACATCAAAGATACAAAACGAGCTGAAGATTGCCTTGGCCCTAGAGCCTCATTAGTTGCAGGCACTGCATGGCTCTTTGCACGCGAAGAGTTTGATCAGAAATTAGATTACATCTTTATTGATGAGGCTGGACAAATCTCACTCGCGCATTTGATAGCTATTGGGTGTGCTGCCAAAAATATTGTTTTGCTAGGTGACCAGATGCAGTTAAGCCAACCCATTCAAGGTACGCATCCAGACAATTCTGGAGTTTCTAGCCTAGATTATTTGTTGCAAGGAAAAGCGACCATCCCGCCAGAACAAGGAATCTTCTTAGACACAACGAGGCGTATGCATTCAGGGGTATGCAAGTTCATTTCAGACCTTGTTTACGACTCTCGCTTGGAAGCAGACCCTTCAACTGACTTGAGAGTGCTGAAGTTAAATGCGAATGCGCATCCCGCCTTAAAGGCGAGTGGAATTAGTTATGTGCCAGTTTTGCATGACTCAAATACACAAAGCAGCATGGAAGAAGCGTTGGTTATTAAGGACATTTACAGAAATTTACTCACCCAGTCTTTTACGACTAGTACGGAAGCTACGAATAAATTTACAGCTGAGAATATTTTGATCGTTGCGCCTTATAACCTTCAAGTACACCTTCTGACCAAAGTGATTGGTAAAGAAGCGCGTATTGGCACTGTTGACAAATTTCAAGGACAAGAAGCTGAAGTAGTGATCTTCTCTATGGCAACGTCAAGCGAAGAAGATTTGCCACGCAATATGGAGTTTTTGTTTAGTCGCAATCGGTTGAATGTTGCTATCTCACGTGCTAAGTGCTTATCCATCATGGTTGCTAATCCAGCATTGATGAACATAACTTGCAAAACCCCTGAACAGATGACTCTAGTAAATACGCTATGTTGGTTGAAAGAATACACCCAACAGAATGTATAGATTGATTTTTTATCCAGCCTCTATTTCTTAGCTTTGGATATACGCATGAATTTCTTTATATTTCTTTCGTTTGCGCGCCAGAGCTTTAAGATTTTTTCATCACTGATAAATACGATTTGAATCATCGTTCAATTACATCTGTCACTATACAGGTCTATGACCAAGCGAACTATTTGCTGTTGAAGCAGCTTTAGATTTTTATGAAACTAATGGCATTCCAAAAATAATTATTCTTAAAAACAATGCTAATCTCCATCTATTGAATTTTCCTTGGCGATAGATGCCGAGGATTACCCACTAAAGATTCAAAAGATTTCAAATCTTGAAGTAGCTTCTTAATTGAAGCCTCTACATTTAATTTTGATTCACCTAACCACCGACTAACTGCAATTTCATAATCAACACCTATTTCAAAAACTCTAGAATTTGAAATTTCATTCCAGTCATGGCAGCCATAAATTTTGAATAATTCATTTTGTCCGTATTCAGGGAAAACTAGGATATTAAAAAAATTTTCGGGAGTTTTTGTCTCAGTTAGCAATCGATAAATTACTTGTTTATAGTAATCATTGGAACTTCCATGCCGCGCGCCATTGATAACTCGATAATCTTTTGCATCAATAAATGCATTTATGTCACCAGAGGAAATTTTCATATCTATTTCCGGTTTTATACCAGATTTTTCTTCTGGTACTTCTGCATAATTAAACCATCTTCCAGCTGCCAAATCTCGGGAATGATTAGAACTATCAAATAGTTCTCTTAAAATGTATTCCCATATATTTTCAAATTCAGCCGTATAAGTTAAAACTTCATCTTTCTGAACCAAATTGCCAGAACTTAGCCTTCCATCACCTAAATAAGTAATAATTAGTTTTTTTAATCTCTGTCCTCTCTCGTCAAAAATATCGTTACATATACTTCCGATATATTTTTTTGGATTTTTGAGAGCTGGTTTAACACTTGAATATGTAAATTCAGAAATCATACCTAGGTAAGTTTTATCACCTGTTAAGGTGAAAATTTCTTTTAGACAAGCCATATGCAATGATGACAGTGGATGATAAAGACTACGTTTTCTTGAGTTATGCGTAGTTCTATTAAAAAAAATCCCATCATCATTAAGTTGCGGCTGAGACTGATTTATAGTTTTTGACCAATTAATGGGTAAATTTTCTTTAGAAAAATCATGATTTTTCTTTTTTCGGTAATAAAGTCCATTTACCTTAAAGTCATTGCGCAGTTTAATGGCTGCTTCCAATGAGTCTAAAACAGGGTCTGATGCATCAAGTAGCTTATCTGCTAATGAATTTGTCTTTATAAAAGACTTTTTATAGTTAGTTTCTCGACCTATTTTATTGAAAACCCTAATCAATTGATAAAGGCTATTATTTATTTTTTCTTTATCAAGCTTTACACTTCTTGAATAATTAGAGCCAAATGCCTTAGGGAAAACAACTACTAATTGATTCTCATCAAGATTGCGACAAAAACCAACAGCTCCAATACTTTTTCGATCTGCAAAACCATTATCTGAAAGTAATCTCCATATATTTGGGCCATAAAGCTTATCAAGCTCCTCTTTAGAATCACCCGAAACAACTAAGAATAATCTAGACTGCGATTTATTAAACACAATCTTTATTCCAGCATTAAATTGAATTAGTTGAATCGATAATTGTTAGCTGCTGCAAAAAGCTTTTATTGAATCCAGCTTCTAATCCCACACTCACCATAGCCTCCTGAAGTGCGCCAAATGTTGAAATGCCATCTTCAAGCCTAAATGGCGAATCACTACTTGATTGGTCGTCTTTGAAAACATCGTGCCAAAGATAAAACAGACATTTGTTTAAAAATGTTTTGTAGTTAATTTTTAAATCATCTTCAGGCTTGATAAACCAAGGACCAATTTGTTTATCCTCCATATTATTAAGAATAATTCGCTTATTAATCTCTACTAATAATTTAATCCAAAACCAGTCCTTTCTCCCATCATGAAGAATTATTTCGGAATTTGGATAAATTAGATTAAGAATATCAAAATTAATTGGGCAAAATACCCATTCCCACCTACGTTTAAATGCTGCATCGATCGGATAAAGTGATTGATCTGATGTATTTATTGTTGCAATTAATGAAAAATTAGAGGGGAAATATAACTTACCGTCACCTTTAATATCAAAATCAACACCTCGATTAAGGAAGTATTTTTTTAATTCAGCCCTTAGTGTTAATCCATATTCTGAGGTTCCAATTGAATCTCTATCGAGCAACTGAAAAATATCTCCAAAAATACTAGCGCATTCCCCGCGGTTTAGTTCATCAATAAGAAGAAAAACCTGTAGTCCTGGATTTTCATATGCCCAAGACAATGCATTTATTAAAGGTCCAGGTACAAATTCAAAATAATTTACTGGTTTTGCAATTTCAATACCATCATATCCCTCAATATAAGGTTGATCAATTTCGTGACCAATTACCGGCCTGTAAGAGCCCAAAAAATCAGAGTACGTATATTCGGGGTGGAACAGTGTGGTGTAAATAACTCCATTTGCAGCATCATTTTTTGCTTTAAAGCTTTTCCCTGAACCAGGAGACCCAAAATAAATTAGATTTTTACCCCCTTGTAAAAATGATGTATTATTTTTATCACTTACTGAAGTTAATGGTTCGTTATTGAAAATATTGAATGAAGCTAAATTATTTAAATACTTTTTCACTACAATGGGATTAATAACCAGCCTATCTTGTTGCCCAACTTTTCCATCTGTAATTAAAAACTCCCAATTAACTAAAGCAGTTATTGGCTTAGCATCTAAAAAACCATTAGGAAGATCACCAAAGTTATCTAAACCATTCATTCGAGCTGTAGCAATATCAGAAATAATTTGAAAAATTAGTTCCTTATTATCTTCGAGTTTAAAGAGAATATATGCAAACTCTTTTCGAGTTAAGTAATTCAAAATTAGCGCGCACCTTATGAATACTTTTGGCGGCTCGATATCTGAGTCACTGTCAAGGCCACAAACATTTCTACCGAATGTTTTTGTTTTAAGAGAATAAATAATCTCTTCAAAAATGGCTTCTTTATTTTTATTTTTAATCCCGTCATAAAAACGACGCCCACTTTCAGTTATTTTTCTTGGAGAACGATTGTCTGAGGGGTCCTCAAAAGTTATAAATCCAAAATAAGATGATATTTGTGTTTTTTTTGTATAAGCCTGAGGTTCCTGAAAAGGTTCTCCTAGTTTATTTTTTAATTCTAAAATAAAATTTGCATTAGTGAGCCAAGTACCAGCTGATTTATAGACCTCTAGCACAGCTTCCATTTCATGAGAGTCAGCGCTATTTTTAGGCATTACTATTTTTCCCATTTTCAGGTCTCCAGCTGATTTATTAATTGAAGCATGACCTTTTTTACCATTAAAGAGGGTATACCTTCACCTATAACTTTACGTATAAAAGTTTCATCTGCCCATTCAGGTATTTTCCAATTAAGTGGTAATGTAGTAACTATAAGTAATTCATAAACAGTAAGGGCTCTGGGATCAGAATATAGGCTTGAACCCGAATTATCTATAAAAGGTCTGCCAGGATGAACACAGCATAATGAGGAAATTACACCGTTATTTTGAGTAATTGTTCTTGATGGTTTATCCCAATGCATTCTTCTGTAATTATTATGATGAGCTTTTATACGAGTTCCATCAGATTTCTGAGGAAAATACTTTTCATTGTAAATGGCAGACTTACCAGAAGGTGTATTCAACATCCACTCGACTTGCTTCCAAGAATGCACCGGAGGTGTGTGCCATTTAGATATTTTTAATGCTTTTTTTCTTTTTTTCTCAAAATCAGGAAATTTTTGTAAAGTTAAATCAATCCCCTCTCTCAACATAGGATCTAGAGGGGGTAATTTACCGATAGAGTCTTTTAAAGTGACTTTGCTTTCTTTAATGGGAAAGCCCCAAGATATGTTTAAACTTTTTTTTGTTAGAAGAAATATGCTTCTTTGCCTCATTTGTGGAACACCTACATCCATGGCCCTTAGGAGAGTTTCTTCATTAAAGTCATAATCGGTGTCTAGTTCATTGTGTATATAGCTTGGAATCGTGACTACTTTACCATCCACAATTAATTTTGTTTTTAATAAAGTTGGTACATTTTCAATCAAAATGAAATCGGGTTTGATTTTCTTTATAACATCTATAGTATAAAAAATTAACTGGTTTCTTTCATCAAAAATATCCCTCTTACCTGCCTCACTCATACCTTGGCAGGGGGGTGTCGCAATAATAAAGTTGACTTTACGTTTTTTTGATTCACTTATAACATTGCTCCTGATGTCATCTTTTGTTATATCACCACAAATCATTTTTGAATCAGGATAAACATATGAATAAAATTCAGCTCTCTTTTTATCAATTTCATTAGCTACTAATATTTCCACACCAATTTCAGAAAATAAAGCTTCAGCAATACCTACGTTTGCAAATAAAGATAATCCGCGAATTTTTTTCACACTATTTTCTCTTTAACTCTGAAAAAATCGATTTTACGAATAAAGGAGGAATACCCTCTCCAATAATACGCCTTATAAATGCTTCAGATGTATCTAACGGAATTGGCCAATTATCAGGTAAGCTCATTACCTTCATTAATTCAAAAAGAGTTAATACTCGCGCATCAGAATAAATAAGATTTTTTTCTGCTTGACTTTCTTTTGGCCTACCTGGATGAACATTATCCTGAGAAGATATTTTAACATTATCCATTGTGACCGCATAAGCTGGGGAATCCCAATTCTGTCGCTTATAGGTATTAGGAAATCCTTTTATTGACGTGCCATCCTCCTTACGTGGCTTAAAATATTTATTAGTAAAAGCACTTTTTCCTGTAGGAGTATGCATCATTGTAATTACTTGCCTTTTAACATGATGCGGTGGATTATTCCATTTAGATATTTTTAGGGCCGCATCTTTTTTTTCAAAAAAATTGGGGAAAATATTTAATAATTCTTTTTCAGTTACATCTTTTATGTAAGGATCAATTGAAGGAAGATGACCTATTGCGTCTTTAAGTGTATAAATTTTATTTTGCTTATGTGGCATGCTCCATTTTTTTCTGGATGGATTTCTCGACATTAGAACTATGGCTCTTTCTCTTGTTTGTGGTACTGAAAAATCCTTAGTGTCTGCCAAATTAATTTCAATTTCGTATTCTTTGCCTAATTCTTTTTTTATGAAATCTGTAATTAAAATATTTTTACTTCCAACCTTAATATATGTTTTCAGAAATTGTGGGACATTTTCGATAAAAACATAAAGGGGCTTTAATTCTTTTATAAATTTTATTGTAGGTATGATTAAATTATTTCTTTTATCATCTGACTTTTGCTGACCTACTGTACTCATCCCTTGGCAGGGGGGTGTTGCCATAACTATGTCAATTTTTAATTTTTTACCTTTAGAAACGAGAGTCTTGAATACATTTTTATCTAATAAATCGCCAAATACCATTTCTGTTTTGGGGTAAATTCTGGAGTAAAGCTTCGCTCTTCTTTCTACAATTTCATTAGCCAAAACTACATTGAATCCTATTTCATCGAGGTATGCTTCAGCAACTCCTATATTTGCAAATAGTGAAACTATATTCATTAAATTATTTCTTTTAAATTTGTTTAATATATTTTTCTAACCAAGCCCCGGGTTCGGTTAAGGTGTTATTCTTTAACAGGGCATATTGATTAAATGGGACGCTAATGTTTGACATTTATAGACTACTGATTGCATGTGACCTTAGTCTACGTGGAACATTCTAGAATTTTTTATCATTTTCTGTGTATAGAAGATCATAGTGTGAGCTACAGCCCCGCTTCACATGGCGGTTAGGGACTAGCTAGCAAGATACTAAAGTACTGTTATTTAGACAAATAAAACTAGTTAGCTGTTTAACCAACTCCACCCATTTTGTTCTGCAATTTTTTCATGCTTGACTTTAGCCCAGCCATTTTTTAACAGCTCACGGCGACTGGCGCCATTTATTTTTCCAACTGGCCTTGTTACAGTGTGACCGCCAGTCTTAAACCGCATCGTTACCGACGAGATTGGCTTTAACATTTTGCCAGAGATCGATAATGACACGATCACAATATCGCCACTCCTAATTCTCAACTTCCGCATATTTTCTCCGCCAGCGGCTCGGTCTTGTTCAAGTTTTGAAGTTAGTGCAACCATGGTTATGTATTATTTTTATGATTTATACTTAATAAGTAATAATTTTTTGTATTTTTTATTTATAAATAAACACAAAAAGAGTTGTCATTTTTGGGAAGTTGTCAATAAATAATTTCATTACTCAACTAGCACTCAAAAAAACACTTGTTGCCTTAAATCTCTTTTAAGCACTACTATAAACCTCTCCCAGTCCCGATCGTCCTTGTCGGAGCAGATAACGGTCTTGCGATTCCCCACAAACTCTCGCCGAACATGCAACGTATTCCCGTTGAGGGTGTAAGTAGAGGTGTAGCGCAGTGGCCCTAGCGCAAACTTCACGTCCTGAGGGATGCGGTCTATCTTCATGGTGGGCAAGAAGGCAATCTCTATGTTCTCCACATGCCGAGAAGACCCACACCCTGTTGGATAGCGCCGCACCTTGGGCGCCTTGCCGCCGGCGAGCGCTTTGATTCTTCCAGGCGCAACGCCCACAGGTATGGTCATGGCGCTCGGGCCTGGGATGTTCACCAACGGGTCTAAGGTGAATTCAGCCTCAACCTTCCAAGGTCTGTCTAAGTCCATGGGCTCGGTTTTCAGCACGCGGCCCGTGCCCGATTCTTGAAACCTAGAAAGCAATCGAGTGACCACCGTCTCTTGGTCGCGGTTGACGTTGCCAAACTGAATGCCGCGTGAACTCACCTGAAAGTAGCCGTGCATGGTGGAGCTGCTTTTGCCCACAATGCTGCCGTCGGGTTTGACTTGCATGCGCACGGTGGTGGTGGTGAAGTCTTTGGCGGGGTCTTCAGCAGGCGTGTGTTTGACTTCGCCCGTGGCTGTGATGACGACTGGTTTTTGCATATCGCTATTAGGCAAGGTGCCCATGGGGGCAAAGCGCGAGGTGGAATCTAAAAACAAATCAAGTGACGGCACGTAGGTGATGACGTGGTCAAACACGCCAGTGGTGGCGAGTTTGGGCAAGATGTATGTGCGTTGCGCGTTGATGAGCGCGGGCGAACTCTCGATGCCCACCGCACGCAACAAGGCTTCGAGCAAGACGACGTGATCTTTGCAGTCGCCATAGCGGTTGGTCAAGATGCTCTGCGCGTCGTGCGGCACCACGCCACCCGAGCCAAGGTAGATGCCGACGTAGCGGATGTTGTGTGCCACCCAGTTGTAGAGTTTGCGCACTTTGTCTTTGTCGCTTTTGCTGTACTGGGTGAGTTGGTTAGCCAGCGCTTGGATGTCTGGCGTGATCTGCGTTTTGGGATAAGCCCGCGCTTGGTACGAGCGCCCTACTTCGGCGTAGGTTTTAAAGCTACTCGCCGCAAAACGCGGCGCAAAGTGCACGAGGTCTAGCCGCCAGTCTTCGGTGGGGTATGTGGTGTCTTGCTCAAAGGTAAAGCTATAGCGCACCGAGCCTTTGGGGTCACCAGGCAAGGGCTCGACCTTGCCGCCCTTCATGCCCTGCGCGTCGATGCCAATGGCAATGGCGGGGTCGTGCGTGAGGTTGAAGGTAACGCCCTTGTATTTGCTGTGGGGCGAGAAGTAATTCTCGGTATAAAAGTGCCCAGGAAAGTCCGGCGTGTGCTGCTCCGCGCGCGACTTGAAGTAGACGGTAGCGCCCACCTCCACCTTAGGAAAGATGATGAGCTTGACCTTGGAGTCGCTATAGATGTTCGAGCCGTCCGCATCCACATCGTCTTGCGTACGGATTTTGTCAGGCTCCACATTCACCCGCGTTCCGTCTGCCAAGAGGGTGTAGGCCTCGAGCACCTCAACGTTCTCCAACGTGCTGTTGTAAGTGATGCGCTGCTCACCCAACAGCTCTATGCCCTGCTGCGTCTCGATTTTTCTTTGCACTTCGGT
>Ga0214921_10007266_pt1 | contig 14829 bp, 8 predicted proteins | sample LL1505_MetaG_FD_177992 | JGI IMG/M metagenome (GOLD analysis project Ga0214921, IMG submission 177992) | Freshwater microbial communities from Lake Lanier, Atlanta, Georgia, United States - LL-1505 | ecosystem: Environmental > Aquatic > Freshwater > Lake | place: USA: Georgia | collected 2015-05-28 | reverse complement strand
ATACCGTCATAGCCATGAGTAGCATTGCCTGCCTCACACTCACCGCATGCGCGAGTAATCCCACCGAGCAAGTGAAATCGCAAGCCCAAGAGGAATATCGCCAGCAAGCCAAGATTGCCAATCAATCCATTGCCGAGGCACCTACGTGGATGAGTAAGCTTCCCAAAGAGACTGGGGTCATCTATGAAAATGGTACCGCGGTTTCAAGCGACTTTGCCATGGCAGACCTCAAAGCTAAGACCATTGCCTATACCAAGATTTGTACTGGAGCAGGTGGGAAGGTACGCAGTCAAATGAAGATGTACCGAGCTGACAATGAAGGTGCCTCAGTAGAGCAATCTGAATTGATTGCGAGAAGCATTTGCCCCGATGTAGACATCACTGGCGTAGAAACTGTAGAGATGAAACACGTAGCTGAAGGTAACCGTATTCGTACCTACGTGCTTGTGGCACTCCCGATGGGATCCAAAAATGTCATGAAATCGACCAAAGACATTCAGAACCGCTCGGTCGATGCCTTTAAAGAGCTCGATAGCATTACCAAAGAGCAGACTCCTCAGACCAATACTCAGCCTAAGGCAGTGACACCAACAGCGCCACCAGCAGTAAGCCAAGCAAAACCTGCTGAGGCGATCACTCCTGTGCCAGAGCCCAAGCTAAATCTCGAGCCTGGTCTAGTTACTGAACCTCCTGCGCAAGTAGAAAACGCTAATCCTGTTGCGCCGGTGACAAAGGCGACCCCCAACACAAACCCAAGCTTACCCATTAAAGAGTCGGAGAAGAGTTTTATGAACTCGGTGCAAGCCGCAGGACCAGATGCCGTGATTGTGAAAAAGCCTGATGGCACACAAGAAGTTGTGCCTCTCGTGCAATCCAATAATCCCGAGTACGTAGCAAGACGGGCAGAAGCCTTGCGCAAACCTGGGGCTGTAATTGGACAGGCAACAATCCAATAACACCCCCCAAATTTACAATTAAATTTATTTAAAAAAATGGCTAATATACGTATTAATATGAAGATACTATAAAAGTAGGACAAAAAAATGAAAATAATTGATAAAGGTAATTTTTTTACTATTGCCGAAAGAGAAGTTTCGGGGATGGCTGGAGTTAGCATTGAATATTTATGTTTATCTCGTGGCGAGAAAAAAAATTTTCTTCTATCAATTGCTGGTTATGAGGCCATCGCAAATATATCAGAATATTACAATGAGAAAATTGATGACTATGAGATTCCAGATGTAGTTAATGGAAAAAAAGTGCATGGAGTTGTGGATGACTATATAGTTGGTGGTGAAATCTGGTTGAATATAAATGACGATGGTGTCGAATTTGACTTACCAACTGACAGCGATGTTCTCTTATGGCTTAATAAAAACAAGTGGCAAAAAATCACTAATAAATCAGATGTAATACCGTCAACTGAAAATATTTTGGCAAGAGTAAAAGAAGCTTTGCAATAGAAATGCGAAGTATAGTCTTTCACGCAACCGAGTGTTGGCACTCAAACAAAAGCGTTGTTTGGAAACGGTTTGTGGAGTCCACCAAAAGGGGTTGGTTTGAGGTGTAAATCTCCATGGATAATCAAAGAAATTAGGAAAAATTCTGGGAGTATTTCAATTTGATAGAAGATTCTATTGGCCCAATTCGACTTCGATTATTCACTACTGACGTTCGGTATTTTTACTATGAGTTATATCTTATGGATGGGACGTCTGAAGATGAAAGTTATGAGGATTTTATGGATGGACTAAATCCCGACACCGATCATTACAGGTTACGGTTAGTAAATCATTTGAGTCCTAAAAATCCAAACACGATTCAATTTGTCTATAAGAATGAAGTTTTGGTAAAGCGTCAGCTAGATAAGCAAGAAATTCAAAAAGTAATAGAAATGATTAAAAAGGTAAAACCAGCTATTCAATTAATCCCTGAGGAACAAATATTTGAAGAACCCGAAATTGGTCATGAAATTCAGATAGAAAGTCAACGCTTGACGTGCTCTTACTATTGGTCATCATCTGAGGCGCTTTCAAGTTCAAAGCAGCTTAAAGAGATTATTGATTTACATGAGTTAATCCCAAGTTTGATTGATGTGGATTACACAGGTCTCGATATGCCGATGTATCTTTAGGTTAGGAATGAAATTAAAAATATAGGGTACTTTTTTTAATCATTACTGAATCTTTAGTAAAAGAACTCATGCAGCGGTTTCTTAATGATTGAGCGGCACTATAGCCATTTACAGGTCATACAGGCGATTCGCAATTACGCTGGGTTAATACTAGGAGGCTAATTAAGGCGGATATCAAGGTTGTGGATAGCTATCCCAGCAAGAATCGGGCTGAACGAGAGCTTCGGGTGTGCGATTAAGTGCGCGATTGCATATTGGCGCATAGTTCGAATTTGTAGGCCGGATATCAAACTTTTGGAAGTACGTTGCAGCTCAAATTATGAGCTTTTCAAGTGAAATTATAAGCTGTTAAATCTTGCCAAATTAGTAATTAAAAGTCATCCAACAATAAAGAAAGTTTCAGCTAACCTATGGGCTCATTTGGAAATATTGAGGGCGGGACCAAAAAATATATTGGTGAGATTTTAGAGGCTAGGCTGGAGAAGGCAAGACTTAGGCCTGGAGATCTATTCTTATGCATACGAGGTTCAGTAGGGAAAGTATGCTTAATGGGGCCTGAAAGTGATATTCCAACAGTTCCAAATCAAAGCTTTGTAAAGCCCTCCTTTAAGAAGAAGAATTCAAAAGAGAATGAGATAAATCCCGAATTACTATTTTCGTGGCTTAATTCAGTTCAATGCAGAGAACTCCTGGCTTCCAAAGCTCTCTCACAGGGGGTGCCAAGGTTATCCATTTCCGATGTTGAGGATTTATTGGTTCCAATCGGGCCATGGGCTATATTAGAACTGGAGTATAAAAAGTATAAGCAATGGAATGAGGAAGTGAAGGTAGCCTTAGATTACGCAAATAAGGCTCATGAATTGAGCCAGTATGCATTTAGCTAAATATCTAAGCAATGCTAATCGCATCCATTTTTTTTATATTAAATAATGAAAAAAAGCGCTATGTATAGGAAGATATGTCATTAATTACCCCTTACCACGCTAAATATTTTGCGTATGCTCTTACGCAAAAGAATACTGCAGATGGGATTGGTCGTCTTTCTCAGTCCCTTTTCGATGCAAGTGTAGACCTTAACCCGCATCAGATTGAGGCAGCATTATTTGCGCTGAAATCACCCTTATCAAAAGGTGTTCTTTTGGCTGATGAAGTTGGCTTGGGCAAGACTATTGAGGCTGGAATCGTTTTATGTCAGAACTGGTCAGAAAGAAAGCGCCGGCTATTAGTTTTGTGCCCTGCTGCATTAAGAAAGCAGTGGGCTATTGAGTTAGAGGAAAAATTTAATTTACCATCCGTTGTTCTCGACGCTAAAACTTGGCGGGATACTTTAAAAAAAGGGATTCATCCGCTTAATCAAAAAGCAATTGTAATAATGTCATATAACTATGCCGGTCGTATGAAAGATGAATTAAAGGCCGTTACTTGGAATTTAGTTGTAATTGATGAGGCTCACAAACTTAGAAATTCTTATCGTGAGAGCAATAAGATCGGACAGGCAATTAAGTGGGCGACCGCAGATTGTAGAAAGTTATTGTTAACCGCAACACCACTACAAAATTCACTAGTGGAGCTCTATGGCTTATCTACTCTAATAGATGATCATATTTTTGGCGATCTCAATGCATTTAGAAGTCAGTATGTATCTGCTGGCGGGGATGTAGAAGGTCTGCGTGATAGGTTATCAAGCTTTTGTAGAAGGACATTACGCAATCAGGTTACTGAATATATTCGTTATACAGAGCGCAAAGCAATAACGAGACCTTTTAGCCCAACAGATGATGAGCACAAGCTATATGAAGCAGTAAGCGCATTTCTGTTGCGACCTAAAAGTTATGCGATTCCGCATCGACAAAAGCATCTTACTGAGCTCATATTAAGAAAGCTGCTTGCTTCTTCATCGCTTGCAATTGCTGGAACTCTCGAGACTCTCAAGATTCGTCTAGAGGCCTTGCAGGATAAAAAAATACAGGACGACATAGAGTTTACTGAGAGACTTATTGAGGAAGAAGATCTTGAAATAGATTTAGTAGATGAATTAGACGATATTCTGGATGAGGATGAGGGATCTTCAGGTCAAGTTGAAGATGTAACTATTGATAGGAAGCAGCTCAAAGAAGAAATTGGTTTACTCGATGATTTAATAGTCTTTGCCCGAAGCATTGGAACTGACACCAAAACAAAGAGTCTATTAAGCGCGTTGGAGATTGGGTTTGAGCAAATGGCCATTACAGGGGCTCAGCGAAAGGCTTTAGTTTTTACTGAATCCCGTCGTACGCAGGCATATTTAAATCAATATCTTCAGGCGAATGGTTATGGCGGTAAAGTGATTCAATTTAGCGGCACAAACAATAGCCCTGAAACAGCAAAGATATACGAGGAGTGGTTAAATAAAAATCGCAAGACAGGGAGGGTAACCGGCTCACGTGACATAGATGTGAGAACAGCTCTAATAGAGCACTTCAGAGACAAGGGCACAATTATGATTGCCACTGAAGCGGCCGCCGAAGGTGTCAATATTCAATTTTGCTCTCTAGTAATTAATTATGATTTGCCATGGAATCCTCAAAGAGTTGAGCAAAGGATTGGAAGGTGTCATCGCTACGGGCAAAAGCATGATGTTGTAGTCATTAATTTTCTTAATGAACGCAATCATGCCGATAGACGTGTTCTTGAGCTTCTTACAGAAAAATTCAATTTATTTAGCGGCGTTTTTGGTGCATCAGATGATGTTCTTGGAAGTGTTGAGTCGGGCGTAGATTTTGAGAAAAGAATCCTCTCCATATATCAAGACTGCCGTACGCCCAAAGAGATAGAAACAGCATTTAAAAAGCTTCAACAAGAGATGGATGAAAATATTCAGGCACGGATGAGTGATACCCGTAAAGCATTATTGGAGAATTTTGATGAGGATGTCCATGAGCGGCTCAAGATTCAGCTGCGAGAAGCCAAAGATCAGTTAGATAAGTTTAGCAAGAGATTTTGGGCGCTAACTCATTTTATGCTGAATAAGCGAGCAACATTTGATGACGACAAACTTGCTTTTGATTTGGATTCATCCCCCAAGCCTGAGATCGAGACTGGTAGATATCACTTAATTACAAAGTCTTCACCGGAGAAGCATGAGGCGGGCATTCAATCGCAAGATTATGGAAGTTTCTTATATCGACTCTCTCATCCATTGGGTGAGTATGTAATCGATGAAGCAAAAGGCTTGCCATCTGATATTTGTCAGTTAGACTTTGATATCTCCAATCACCCCGTTAGGTTGGCGCAAGTTGAGGAGTTAAAAGGGAATAGCGGCTATTTAACTTTAAATAATTTGTGCATTGAGAGTTATGAGCGTGAGGAGTATTTATTATTCACGGGGATAGATAGACAGGGAAATTCACTTGATTCTGAGACTTGTGAAAAGCTGTTTAACTGCCTTGCTAAAGAGCGGCAGTCTGGTTCAATTCCTAGCGAAATAATACAAAAGCTAGCAGGAGAGTCTTCTAGATTTGCGAAGGCTACTGTATCTAAGTCTCTTGAGCAAAATAATCAGTACTTTAATGAAGCTCGCGAAAAGCTTGAAAAGTGGGCTGATGATTTAGTGCTTGCTGCAGAAAAATCCCTTAAAGATACAAAGGAAAAAATTAAGATTCTTCAGAGGCAGGCTAGGGTTGCTGCCAATCTTGAAGAGCAGCATAGTGTTCAGCAGGAAATGCAGAAGTTGGAAAGGCTCCAGCGTAAGCAAAGACAGGAAATCTTTAAGGTTGAAGATGAGATTATTGAAAAAAGAGATAGCCTTATCGATGCCCTTGAAAAAAGATTGACTCAAAAAACTGAAGTAAATAATTTATTCACAATTAAGTGGTCTGTAATTTAAATAGAGATTAGCAATGAGCAAGTACGATGATTTAGTAAAAAAACTCAAAGAAATATTCCAGATAGATAGGCCTGAATTAGATTTTGGTATTTATAGAATTTTGGGTTCGAAATCGAAAGAAATTAATCACTATCTTGAAATAGACCTTAAAAGCAAGGCGGAAAGTAGTCTCTCAAGTCGTTTAGGGAGCGATTTGAAGTTATTGCAAAAAGAACTAGATGAAAAAATTATTCAATACAGAGCTGATGGCATTGATCCAGATGCAGTGCCAAAAATTATTGAGTTAAGAGAGGCTATCTCACAAAAGGTCTTATCAGTAGATATTGAAAATGAGGTTTACTCTCACCTATTGGCATTCTTTTCAAGATATTTTGACCACGGTGATTTTATTAGCAAGAGACGCTACAAGGGTGACACTTATTCAATCCCATATTCCGGTGAAGAGGTAATCCTGTATTGGGCGAATGGAGATCAGTACTATACGAAAAGCGGTGAAAATTTCTCTAATTTTTCATTTAAGCTGGCTGACGGTAGGGCAGTAACCTTTAGGCTTGTCAGTGCAGAGACTTCAAAAGATAACCGTAAGGATTCGGATAAAGATCGTCGATTTGTTTTGTTTGATGGTCGGCCTTTGATTAGATGCGATGAGGATGGGGTTGAGTATGAGGAGGTGATGCCTCAGTTCTATGAAATTAGCAGTCTGGGCGGGGATGAGCTAATAATCAATTTTGAATATAAGACAGCTTCAAAAGGTGTAAAGCAAGATGACTTGATTGCTGAGGCTGTTAAATCGGTGCTTTCAAGCGAGATTATCAAAGTTCGTTGGACAGAGCTTGCTACGCGCGAGCCAACAGAGAAGAACCCAAATCGGACTCTTTTAGAGAAGTGCTTTAACACCTATGTAAGTAAAAATAATTCTGACTATTTCATTCATAAGAATTTAAAAAAATTCCTAACTAATGAGCTGGATTTCTATATCAAGAATGAAATCATGCTACTTGACGATATACAGGACAGCAATGATGCAACAATTATCGGAAAAAAACTAAGTCTAATACAAACTATAAGGTCAATTTCCAGGGATATTATTAACTTCCTTGGGCAATTAGAAGATTTTCAAAAAAGAATTTGGCTCAAGACAAAATTTGTTGTTTCGTCAAACTATTGCATTTCGTTGGATCAATTGTCTCAAGAGCTTTATGCAGAGATAATCAATAATCAAGCCCAAATAGACCAGTGGGTGAACCTCGGCATGATTGAATCCTCCGCTGAAGCAAGTGACCTACTTTCAGGCTCTCAAGTTATCGATGTAGATTTTCTTAAACAGCACCCCAAACTAATGCTTGATACTGGGCTATTTGGGAGCGATTTTAAATATAGAGTTCTTTCGAAAATAGAGAATCTAGATAAAAGCACTGGGGGAGTGCTTATAAATTCAGATAATTTTCAGGCGCTTAAGCTTTTAAGCGAAAAATATCGCGCAAAAATTAGGACTGTCTATATTGATCCCCCTTACAACACGTCTGCATCAGAAATTATTTATAAGAATAACTATAAACACTCTAGCTGGCTATCGCTAATTTCATCGAGACTTGGGTTGGCAAAGGATCTTATGATGGATGATGGATTTATTGCATGCGCAATAGATGATTTAGAAGTAAGCAAGTTACAGGAATTAATGGATCAGCAGATTGGTTTTGAAAATCGCGTTGGGAATACTGTCGTAGTTCAAAACCCAGGCGGACGCCATGATGATAAGTTTATAGCCACTGCACATGAGTATTGCTTGTATTACGCAAAGGATGCTGAGAAGGCAGTTTCTAATTTGCTTCCACTCGAAGAGTCTGATATAGATTCATTTAAGCTGAAAGATTCCCTTGGTTTTTACCGAACTAGAGAGTTTCGAAGAAGCGGAAATAACTCAACTAGAGAGTCGCGTCCATTAATGTACTACCCAGTTTTTCTCAAGAAAGATGATATCTGCCTAATAACTGAGCAAGAATTTTCTGATATCTATAACAAAAAGACTGGTGTATTCAATGACTTATGGGTCGGAGAGCTTCAAAAAAAGTACGAAGGACTTGGGTATAGGATGCTCCTTCCAGTAGATCCAAATTCTATTAAGAGGGTATGGCGGTGGGGGCTTGAGACATTAAAGGCAAAATTATCTGAAGTTGTTGTTGGCGAAGATAGGGGTGGTCAATTTCAGATTAAGGTAAAAGATAGACTTGATAATAAAGAAGGTCTTAAGCCAAAATCTATCTGGAATAAGCCTAAGTATGCAGGTGCGAATGGCACAAATCTTCTTAAAAATCTTTTTGGGGCGGATAATAAATTCAGCTACCCTAAGGCGCTACCTACGGTAGAAGATTCGTTGCGCATTATTGCAAATAAAGACTCTACGGTCCTTGATTTTTTTGCTGGTTCGGGCACTACCGGGCATGCTGTTGTCTCTCTCAATAAGGGTGACGGAGGAGAAAGAAAATTTATTCTAGTTGAGCAGGGCGAATATTTTGATCAGGTTACAAAGCCTAGAATTCAGAAAGTTTGCTACTCCTTGGAGTGGATTGATGGTAAACCTGTCGACCAAACCACTGGAACCTCTTTTATTTTCAAATATATAAATTTGGAGAGTTATGAGGACTCTCTTAACAACATTGAATTTATTGTCTCAGATGAGCAAAAACAATTATTAAGTGATCTCCCAAAATCCATTAAGAATGATTATTTAATTAATTACTTTATTGAGGAAGAATGTAAGGAGTCTTTGCTATCCGTTAACGATTTTATTAACCCTTTTAACTACAAGCTAAAGATTGCAGTCGATTCTTCAGGGGCATATGAGTGGAGGCAAATCGATTTAATTGAAACCTTTAACTATCTTGTGGGCATTGAGGTAAAGCATATAGATAGTCAACTTGACTTGGGATTTGTTGCTGTTTCTGGAATTTTACCAAACAGAGAAAAAGTGCTTGTTCTATGGCGAGATGTTGAAAAACTAGATTACTCAGCCCTTCAAGAGGTATGCAAAAAAATGGCCATTAATCCATCGGATGATGAATTTGACGTTGTATACATAAATGGCGACCATAATTTACCGACAGCATTTACTATGCTTGAACAAGAGGGTGGTATTACGAAGAGTTTAAAGATTCGCCCAATCGATTCTGAATTTTTACGCCGCATGTTTTTTGTTGGTACACACTGATGACAAAGCTTAGTTTTCACAAAGAACTAATACTTAATCAATGGGTATTGAGCTTTTTTAATGGCAAATCCATCCTTGATTTGAAATTGAGGCTTGGTGACTCAAGGCTTGAGGGTATTGATGAAGTTGGGCAAAGCCTATTTTTAAGCGAATTACAGCGAGGACTCTTTCATGCAGATCTAATTTCCTCCAATGATTTGATTAGATATGACGCAAATATATGCAAGTACTGGAACGAGATAACGGTTAGAAGAAATCTTGCGGAGGGTGTCACCCTCAATATGAAATATTTTCAATATCTTTCGCTCTTGTTTACTGAAATTTATCTCGATTGGTATTTTAATAAAAGAGAAGACTTAATTCATGGCCTGAATCAGAGGATAGAGGGCTTTAATAATGAACATAGCCTCGATCAAAGATTTGTAAGTTATTCACAGGATGATCTAAATAAGCTTGCTTTTTGGAACGCTACGGGCAGTGGTAAAACTCTTCTTTTGCATGTGAATATATTGCAGTATCTCTACTATTATCAAAATGGCAATCCAGATCGGTATCCTGACAAAATAATTTTGTTAACTCCCAATGAGGGTTTATCAAGACAGCACTTAGAAGAGTTAACCCTTTCGAATTTTGATTTTGCAAAAATCTTTGAAAAGAACCAAAGCTCTGTCTTTAGGGGGTCAATCGAGGTTATCGATATCAACAAGCTATCTGATGAGATGGGTGATAAGACTATCGCAGTTGATGCATTCGAAGGCGATAACCTTGTGCTTGTCGATGAGGGTCACCGTGGTACCGGTACAGCAGCTGGGGCTTGGATGGCGAGGCGTGAAGCCTTGATTAGCAAGGGCTTTGCATTTGAATATTCGGCAACCTTTGGGCAGGCAGTTTCAAAGTCATTAACAGTGATCAGGGCCGAAGATGAGCTTTTGAAGAAAAAATCTCGACTACTTTTTGAGACTGGCAATCTGAAAAGGCTTACAGATAATCAGAGGGCCGCCTTAACTTTATCTCCTGAGGAAAAACGCAAGGCCCGAACCTTGGCAATTAAAGAAGTCTATGCCAAAAGTATTTTATTTGACTATTCTTATAAATATTTTTACCAAGATGGTTATGGTAAAGAATCTTTAATACTTAATTTAAAAGATGAAGACTACGATCGCGAGGATATTGCTGCACAGTATTTCACCGCTTGCTTATTGGGTTTTTATCAGCAGCAGTATTTATGGGAATCTAATAACGAAAGATTAATTGAATTTAACATTGAAAAGCCGCTATGGATCTTCGTGGGCAATACTGTTTCCGGAGAAGATTCAGATATTCTTAATGTTATTAAATTTATTTCTCGATTCTTAATTGACGAAGAAAAATCTAAAGTTTGGATTAGCGAGCTGTTATCCAATACGCCTATTTTACTTGATCAAAAGGGCCGTAACATTTTCGAAAATAGATTTACTCCGTTATTAAAATTTTCACCACATGAAATTTATAAAAATATCCTTAAAACACTATTTAATGCAGAGGTGCGCCAAAGGTTAAAGGTTGTAAACATCCGCAGTGGAAAAGGTGAGCTAGCCTTAAGGGTCGGTGATAACACACCTTTTGGCTTGATTAATATTGGTGATGATGCTGGCTTCTTTAAGGAAGTTGAGAAGCTTGAAAATACCTCCTTTTTTGATGCAGAAATTGATGAATTTGGACCATCAATCTTTGGCACAATTAATGCAAAAAATTCTAATATCAATATATTGATTGGTTCTAGAAAGTTTACTGAGGGTTGGAGCAGCTGGCGCGTTTCTACTATGGGCTTGCTGAATATGGGTAAAGGTGAGGGCTCTCAAATTATTCAGTTATTTGGACGTGGTGTTCGCCTTAAGGGTAAAGGGTACTCACTTAAGAGGAGCCTCCCATCACAAAGACCTATAGGCGCACATTTGGAAAGGCTTGAAACGCTAAATATATTTGGAGTCAATGCTGGATATATGGCAACTTTCAAAGAGTATTTGAAAGAAGAGGGCATTACGCCTTCTGATGAAATTATTGAGCTAGACTTTGAGACGCGGATCAATCTCCCTACTAAAAATCTTAAAACATTATCTTTGAAGGACGGATATAAGGATAACCAAGTAAAGGGCTTTAAGAGAACTTACTATCCTTGGCTTTATCAAATTCCGTCAGAATTTGAGGGAAAAATAAAGCTTCCTCATATCGATTTGGATTTGTATCCTAAAGTGGAGGCCCTAACTTCAAAAGATATTGCTGGATCTATTCCTGACTCTACAAGTCGTCATAAGGGAAGAATTAAATTCCAAACCATGGCATTTTTTGATTTTGATAGAATTTATTTATCCCTGCAGGATTTCAAAATTGCAAAAGCATGGAGTAATTTGCGTCTTGATTTAAATAGGCTAAAAGAATTTTGCTTAAGTTCTGATGATTGGTATACCTTATTTATTCCTTCGGTAGAGCTTGATTTAATTATGTTTTCAGATGTAAAAAAACAGGAGGATATCCTAATACAGCTCCTCAAAGAATATACAGAAAAGTTTTATAGGGCATTAAAAAATGCCTACGAGGGTCAGTTTTATGAGGTCGTGAATGTTAAAGAGGATGACGAATCTCTCGTTAAGGTTTACCACTTTGAAATAGATAATGATGAGGATGGTGCGGAGTACGAGGCCAAAATCAAGGCTCTGCAAACCCTTGTAATTGAAAAGAAGATCGGTGAAGCTTCAAAATGGAATGCTGGATCGATGGTGGCTATTTGCTTTGACAAGCATCTTTACTATCCACTTTTCTCTATCCTGGGGGATGTCCCATTAAAAATGCGTCCTTTATCTTTCGATGTACCAAGTGAAGTTCAGTTCATCAAGGACTTAGAGAGTTTCTACCAATCGCCTTTAGGAAAAGACACTATTGGCGATAGAAGCTTATATCTTCTTAGGAATGCAGATAGTAAGGCTAAGGGGCTAGGGTTTGCATTAGCTGGAAACTTCTATCCTGATTTCTTGCTTTGGCTTGTGGATGATAAGACTGGCAAGCAATGGCTTAGTTTTATTGATCCAAAGGGGTTAAGACAAATGAGCTTATCTGATCCAAAGTTAAATCTATATAAGGAAGTTAAGGTTATTGAGGATAAATTAGGTGACCCTAATTTAGTTTTGAATGCATTTATTGTCTCGGTCACAAAATTCTCAGACTTAATTAATAAGACATCTACTCAAAATAAATTAGAAGAGAGAAACGTTCTTTTTATGTCTGATGGTCCTGATACTTATTTAAGAAAAATGTTTGGGAAGCTAACTGCTTAACCAATTAAATTAAAACTATATCCCTATGGTATTCGAGAAATCGTTGCTGCTCATTTCTAAAGCTACCTACATTGATGCCCTTATTAATGCTCCACTTATCTAGTATGGAGTTATCCAGTTGGCTTGAAAGAATTAGATTTCCATTCTCTTTGAAAGAAATGAACCCCTTATCAAATAAATGATCGATATGGGGTGCAAGCAAGAGTCCATTAAATCCGCTTAACTTTTCAATGTCATCAGATTTTGCCCAGGGCTTTATGTGGCTTGCGATTAGGTGTTTGGGGTTAGTTACTTTTGTAACTCTGCAGGCGTTCTCAATTAATCGTACATTTGCTTTAAAGACGCCTTGACCTCTTCTTGAATTGATCATTTGGGTTTTTTGTGTGGGCCCAATATCGGTTCTCATAATGATTTTATCAACTTCCGCGGTTTCATCGTTAGGAGGAACAAAGTCTAGGGTTCGGGATAACTCATCAACAATAGAATCTCCTACGCCCCGAGATAGTGCTATTAGTACATCAGCCATTTCCTCTGAAATCTTTGCCAGATAGATTTGGTTACCAGATCCATCAGGACGAATGGGTGAGAGTAAATCGGGTAGGGTGGGACTTAGTAGTCCCATATGTTCCTTTGGCTTAAATTGAGCCATGCCAAGCTCTTGGAATGCAACGTCAACTAACCAACCATCATCGGACCAATTAGCGCCTGCACTACCAAAGTCAGGTTTAACGCTGGACTGTGCTGGACTAGTTACTACTCCAATTGCCTTGATATAGGTATCTGCAAATGAAAAGACGATGTCGCCTATTTTCATATCCTCCATAAAATCATACGAAGGAACTCTTCCGCCTCGAGAGTTTGTCTTGGGTGACCACATGAAGTTCCCAGGAACTTCATGTTTGTAGGTTTGATTTTGGCTGACCCACCAATATTGACGATCTAATAGTTTGATTGTAGGAGCGGCATCAGCTAGCAAGGATGACTGCAAAGGACCAGATACAAACTGAGTGACAAGGCTCTTAGCAATTTGCGCAATCAGTTCTGGGTTATTCTTGATTCCTTGATAAAGCTCATCCTTAAGTTGTGCAGTGATATGGGATTCAATTAGTTGGTTGGGTGTCGGCGTGTTGCTTTGTGAGCTGAACTCAATTGGTCCAGTGATATCCCATACTCCATCATTCTTTAAGCGCCAGAATGGTTCATTTCGGGTATTGGAGGCATTATTAGACCCATATTTTTCAAGCCATTTCTTTAGATCAGGATCAAGCTCTGCAAATGTGAAGTTATTGTCATGACCATTCAGAATTCTCTCAAGCAAGAGCAAAATGAGAATTGGCTTGTGCGGCGCATAACCATCTTCTAGTCTTGCACAATTAATTGAGCTAAACAGTTTTAGTATTTCAGAGTTAGTCATTCCCAATACTTCGCTTTTTCAGGAATAATCCATCTCACTCCACCTCTAGCATCTGCTTGATCACCTTTGTATCTGGGGATGAGATGCACGTGTAAGTGTGGAACAGTTTGACCAGCTGCTGGACCGTCGTTAATTCCAATGTTGTAGCTATCGGGACTAAATTCTTTTTCTAGAAACTTTTGAGCTTTTGTAAGGAGTTGCATTAGGCCCATTTGCTCTTCCTGGCTAATTTCAAACCAGGATCCGACATGCCTTTTGGGAATCACTAAGGTATGCCCAGTGGAGACCGGGAAGCCATCACGAACTATTATCCCAAACCCATTGGAATCGATGATTCGTTCTGGGGGTAGGGTACAAAAGGGGCAATTGCTCATATTGTAGATAGTGTATTAGCGTTTTTATAGCTATTATTTATTTTATCGATAATTTTCATCAAATGGTCACGTCCAAGCTGCTCATAAGGCTGGCCGTTATTAGATCCACTTCTTATAAATGAAGACTTTAATTAACCCAAGTTTTTAGAGAAATAGAGTCAGCCGAGTTACAACGTAAAGCCAGAATCTATGTCAAAGATCGTAACTGGCAAGCAGTAGAGCGCATGATCGATCAACTGCAAGAACGGGCGATCGATAACCCCTGGTTAGAAGAGACCGTGAGCTACTTACGTAAGCTCATGCAAAACCGTGACCACGTCATGATGGAAAAAGAACTCGCCTATGCATCCTTGAACTTAAGTAACCGTTCCTCCGAAATGAATGAGACGGTCTTTTATTCCATGTCGCAAGAGAGCATCAAACCCGCCTACCTACGGAGAAAAGTAGTGAAGGGCAGAAGCACAGAATCCCAGTAAACACCTGCAGCACGCATCAAACCGAATAGCCACCTGCTTACGCGGGT
>Ga0214921_10007264_pt1 | contig 14832 bp, 14 predicted proteins | sample LL1505_MetaG_FD_177992 | JGI IMG/M metagenome (GOLD analysis project Ga0214921, IMG submission 177992) | Freshwater microbial communities from Lake Lanier, Atlanta, Georgia, United States - LL-1505 | ecosystem: Environmental > Aquatic > Freshwater > Lake | place: USA: Georgia | collected... | reverse complement strand
GCTCACCCGTATCAGGCTGGCTGATTAACAAGTCTTGCAAATTCACGCCCAGCTTTTGTGCGTACTGCGAATCGAGCGCGTGCTCAGCATCGACAAACGCACATGTGCCGCCTTGCTTTTGCATCTCAGCAATCACCTGTAAAGTGAGCGTTGTCTTGCCAGAAGACTCTGGGCCGTAAATCTCAATCACGCGGCCACGGGGCAAACCGCCAACGCCCAAGGCGATGTCCAAACCCAGCGAACCGGTAGACACCACCTGAATGTCGTCAATGATCTCGCCCTCACCTAGGCGCATGATCGTGCCCTTACCGAACTGTTTTTCAATCTGCGCCAGAGCGGCTTGCAGGGCTTTGGCTTTTTCGCCGTCTACGACTTGTGGCTTGGCATTCATAAAAATCTCCATTAAAAACAAAAGGTTACCGAAACTCTGCGCTACTGCATGAATCAACATGCTGGATGCTTGACCAGTACTTTAGCCGAAAGTCAAAAGAAGTAAATAGATTTTTTGGTAAGTTTGCCTTACTATGTGAGCGGCACTCAAGCCCGCCGTAAGCGTCACCCCAAAAGGCGAGTAGCGGGTGCTTGTTGCGAGCGACATAAAGCGCGAAGCGCGGAGCCGCAACAAGTACCCGCTGCTCGCCGCGTCCACATGAAGACCGCCCAAGCACCAAACACATGTCCAAAAACCAAGCACAGCCCCAAGACTGGCGCCAATCCCACTTAGGTCGCCTCCTAGGCGCCGCCATGCGCAAATTCGACGACCGCGTCCTCTACCTCATGGCCCACAACGTAGACGTCCCCCTAGCCCTCTCCAACCTAGCCGCCCGAGCCCAGGTAAGCGCCGCCCACATCCACATCACCCGCCACCTCAGCCTAGAAGGCTCACGCTTGAACGACCTAGCAGCCAGCGCCAACATGACCAAACAAGCCATGGGTGACCTCGTCAACCAATGCGAGGCATGGGGCCTAGTCGAACGCACCCCCGACCCACAAGACGCCCGCGCAAGACGCATAGTTTTCACCGCCATCGGCCTCGCGTGGCTCAGAGCCTTTGAACAAGCCGTCGCGCAAACCGAGGCCGAGTTCAAACAGGAAGTTGGTGCAGACGTTGCCACCGTGGTCAGCTTAGGGTTAGAGGCCTATGCAGGCGATTACGCAAGCCTAAAATCGCAGGCATAAAGACCACAATATCAGGAGTACAAGGCCATGCGCATACTGATTGCAGAAGATGACTTGGTCCTCGCGGACGGTTTGCTGCGCACCTTGCGTGCATCCGGCTCAGCTGCCGACCACGTGGCGAGCGGCACCGAAGCAGAAGCGGCGCTGATGACCAGCGACCAGTTTGACCTCCTGATACTCGACTTAGGTCTGCCGCAAATGCACGGCCTCGAAGTTCTCAAACGTTTGCGCGCACGCGGCTCCTCCATCCCCGTATTGATATTGACCGCTGCGGACAGCGTCGAAGAGCGCGTCAAAGGCTTGGATTACGGCGCCGACGACTACATGGCCAAGCCGTTTTCTTTACAAGAGCTTGAAGCACGTGTGCGTGCCTTGACACGGCGCGGTATGGGCGGCGCGACCTCCCTCATCAAACACGGCCCCTTGGTTTACGACCAACAAGGCCGCGTCGCCACCATCGACGGCAAGATGATCGAGCTCTCTGCGCGCGAGCTCGGGCTTTTGGAAGTGTTACTGCAACGCGCTGGTCGCTTGGTCAGCAAAGACCAGCTGGTGGAGCGCCTGTGCGAGTGGGGCGAAGAAGTCAGCAACAACGCGATTGAGGTGTACATCCACCGTTTGCGTAAAAAAATTGAGCGTGACCCGATCCGCATTGCAACCGTGCGCGGCTTGGGTTATTGCCTTGAAAAAATCCCCAACTAAGCAACGCACTGTCGCATGGTGAAGCTCTTTCAGCTACGGCGCAAATCGCTGTTTGGGCAAATTTTGGATTGGATGCTCACCCCGCTTCTTTTGCTCTTGCCATTGAGCGTGATGCTGTCTTGGGTGGTTGCAGAAAGTATTGCCGGTCGACCTTTTGACCGCGGCTTAGAACATAACGTCAAAGCCTTGGTGCAGTTGATCAAAACTGACCGGCAACATCTGTTGTTCAATCTGCCTTCGCCAGCGCGTGAAATTTTGCGCGCCGACGACACCGACATCATTTATTACCAAGTCATTGGGGCGCATGGAGAGTTGGTCAGTGGAGATGGTGACTTCCCGATGCCACCTGAGGATGACAAGTCATCCTTGGGTGAAATGCATTTACGTGACGACAAAATGCATGGCGTCAATATTCGCGTAGCGTATGAATGGGTGAAGGTCGACCTGCCAAACGCCAAACCTGTACTTGTGCAGGTAGGAGAAACACTTGAAAAGCGATCCGTCTTGGCGACCGAAATTATCAAGGGCGTCTTGTTGCCGCAGCTAGTGGTCTTGCCCTTGGTCGTGCTGTTGGTATGGCTGGCCTTGGGCCACGGCATAGAGCCGCTAAACGCTCTGGGCGAGCGGATTCGTCAACGCAAGCCCGATGACATGAGCCCCTTGGAAGGCCATTACGTGCCCAAAGAGATTGCGCCCTTGGTGGCTTCGTTTAATGATTTGCTCACCCGCCTCAAAGATTCGATCGCTACCCAAAAACGTTTCTTGGCAGACGCGGCGCACCAACTCAAAACACCGCTCGCGGGATTGCGTATGCAAGCTGACTTGGCACAACGCGAAGGTTCAAACACACAAGAATTAAAAAAATCCTTGCAATTGATTGGGCGCGCCAGCATCCGCGCTACCCACACCGTCAACCAATTGTTGTCATTGGCGCGCGCTGAAAGCGGCAATGCATCGATTGCGCACTCGCCATGCAATATAGTGGAAATAGCGCAGTCCGTCATACAAGACTCTCTGCCCCATGCCTTGGAAAGACATATCGACTTAGGCTATGAGGGCGTTGGCGCAGATAGCCGCGGCGTTCGAATTTTAGGCAACGCTACTTTGCTCAAAGAATTGGTACGCAACTTAGTCGATAACGCGATGAGCTACACCCCGTCGAACGCACAAACCCCAGGGGTCATTACCGTTCGCGTACTCAGCGATACCGCTGCTAAGGTGGTGGCTTTGCAAGTCGAAGATTCGGGGCCAGGCATTCCCGCCACTGAGCGCGAACAAATATTTCAACCTTTTTACCGCGTATTGGGTACCGAGGTCGATGGCTCTGGCCTTGGTTTGGCCATCGTGATGGAAGTTGCGCAACTTCACGGCGCAACCGTTAATGTGCAAGATGCCTCGCCAGGCAAACCCAACCCTGGTGCGAGTTTCACAGTGCTTTTTCAAAATACTTTGACATAAACCAGTCACACACACGACAACAAAGGGTTGGTGCTACTACCAAGCATTAGGGTAATGCCCCCTTACTGGCTTATGCATTTGTCCTAAAAATGGCGCTGTCTCATGTGGCTATGTCTACATGCGGTATCTCCCACTAGTTAGTCTCATTGGTGCGTGTGCATTTCACATGTCGTGTTTTTAGGAGCTTTCTCGATGTCGTATTCCACAAACTTTCGTTCCTTGCGCCGCCTAGCCACGGCCAGCGCATTGCTTGGCGCGCTGTTGGGCGTACTTGCAAGCCCACAAGCTTTGGCACAATCCGCCAATACCAAACCGATTCGCATTGGCGTGCCAACCTCAGTGCAATTACAAGTCGGACGTGACACCCTCACCGCGGTCAAGATGGCGGTAGATGACATCAACAAAAAAGGCGGTGTGCTCGGACGCAAATTTGAATTTGTTGCCGCAGATGAGACGGAAAACCCAGAGACTGGCATCAGCGCGATCAAAAAACTCACTGCTGACGAAAAAGTAGATTTGCTGATCGGTGGCTACACCAGTGGCGTGACCTTGGCGCAATTACCGCACATCTCTGCGGCCAAAACGATTTATTTGGGTGTGGGTGCCGCGTCACCGTCCATCACGGCCAAAGTTAAACAAGACTACGACAACTACAAATACATCTTCCGCGTTGGACCGATCAATGCAGCACACCAAGCGCGCAATTTGGTCGACTACATCTCCAACTTCGTCATAGGTGAACTCGGCTACAAAAACATCGCCATCGTTGGTGAGAACGCCAAGTGGGTGCAAGACTTAGTTCCCGTTTTGGCCAAAGGCGCCAAGGACGTGGGCGCTGACGTAAAACTCACAGAATTGTTTGACACGCAAACCTCTGACTTCTCTCCCTTGCTTGCCAAGGTCAAGTCCAGCGGCGCGCAATACATGATCGTGGTACTGTCGCACGCCTCTAGCGACGTGTTTGCTAAACAATGGCATGACGCTCAAGTGCCTGTTCCCTATGGCGGCATTGACGTCAAGAGCATGGACGGCGACTTCTACAGTCGTATTGGCGGCAAGTCTATTTCTGAAGTGGCAGCCAACTTTGCCGTGCGCGCGCCTTTGACCAAGAAGACCGTGCCATTCTTTGACGAATTTAAAAAGAACTCTGCCAACTCACCTGTCTACACCGCCTTCTTTGCCTATGACTCTGTCTACATTTATGCAGATGCTGTCAAACGAGCAGGAAGTTTTGATACCGACAAAGTCATCAAAGAGTTGGAGAAAACCAAGCACGAAGGCGTTGCTGGCGAGATTACTTTTGACGAAATGCACGACGTGCAAGTTGGCAAAGGAAAGTTAAGCTTGATTTTTGCCCAGTGGCAAGACAAGGGTGAGCGTGTTGTGATCTATCCAAAAGAGCTTCGTACTGGTAACTTCATCTTGCCTCCTTGGATGAAGAAGTAAATTGGAGATACTGATTTATGGCGCCGTCACCAGCGCCATCTATGCCTTATTGGCAGTTGGCTTCACCCTGATATTTGGGGTGGCCCGCATACTGAATCTAGCCCATGGTTCGTTTTACGCGCTCGGTGCTTATGGCACCTATGTGTTGACTTCAATAGCGGGCCTTCCATTGTGGAGTGCCGCGTTGATTGCCATTGCTTTTGTAGCCCTGTTTGGTGTGGTGGTCGAGAAGGTGTTGATTCGCCCTCTGCGCCACTCGCAGTTAGGCGTGTTGATGATCTCGCTCGCTGTTGCCTTGATCGTTGAACAAGCTCTTTTCTTGGTGTTTGGTTCCGAGTACCGCAACGTTCCGTCGTTTGTCGACTCCAAAATCAACTTTGGTGGCGTGGACGTGGCTGGTCAACGCTTGCTTACCTTGGCTGTTGCCGCAGTGGCCATTGGCGCGCTGTATTTGTTTATCCAGTTCACCCGTTTGGGCAGTGCCATCTTGGCGATCTCGCAAGATCCTGAAGCAGCCAAATACATGGGCATCCCCAGCGACAAGATTTTTTCGGTAGTAATGGCTATCTCAGCGGCGCTTGCTGCATTGGCTGGCGTGATGGCGGGGCCCTTCTTATCTGTGCAGCCGTCCATGCATTTGTTGCCGATCGTCAAAGCGTTTGCGATTGTGGTGGTCGGTGGCTTGGGCTCGATCCCCGGCAGTATTGCTGCGGCATTTTTATTGGGCTACGCAGAAACTTGTGTGGCGTATTTGATTTCAAGCAGCTGGACCGAGATCGTGTCGGTGTTAGCCACTTTGCTGATGTTGGTGTTTAGACCTGCCGGCATTTTTGGCAAGCGTGCTGCGTTTTAAGAGGCCGTTGATTCCATGAAGGCATTTCGCGGTTTAGACAATTTCAGCGTGACTGGGGGTTTGGTAGCTCTGGTCCTCTTGGGCTTTTTGCCCACGCTGTTTCCTGGTAAGTATTTGATTGGCGTTCTCACTGTGGCCGCCATCTACGGCATTTGGTCGGTGAGTTGGGACTTCATGTCTGGTCTGACGGGTCGCGAGAACTTTGGGCATTCGTTGTTCATTGGCGTGGGCGCCTACACCGCTGGGTTTTTGAATGTGCAGTTTGGCTGGGGGCCTTGGTGGAGCTTGCCCGCGTCGATGGTGGTTGCGGCCTTTTTTGGATTGATTCTGGGCTTTCCAACCTTGCGTCTGCGCGGCCCTTACTTTGCGCTGGCCATGTTGTCTGCTGCCGTCATCATGCAACGCTTGATGCTGATTTTTTGGGAGTTCACAGGCGGCGAAGAAGGCATACAAGACATCACGCCGCTCATCAAAGACCCTTTGCATTACTACTGGTTTGTTTTGGCTTTGTTAGGTGCCATCACCTGGTTTCTGGCGTGGATGGCTCGCTCGCGCTGGGGTCTGATATTGCGCGCGATCCGTGGTGACGAAGCCACTTGTCTTGCGGCAGGACTACCCATCACCACGTACAAAATTGCTTCGCTCATCATCAGTGCTGCATTTGCCGGTTTAGGTGGTGCTCTGTATGCGCACTATCAGCTGCAAGTGAGTCCCCAGCTGTTTGCCGTGGTGACCTCGATCACCATCATCACCATGGTGTATGTAGGCGGCATGGGAACGATATTTGGCCCCGTTGGCGGCGCTTTGCTGCTGACATTGATGACCGAAGGTTTGCGTAACTTTGGCGAGTGGCGGCTGATGGTCTACAGCTTGTTACTCATCTTTATCTTGTTCTTCTTGCCCAATGGCATCGTGGCACCCACATGGAACAAGATACGCAATCTTTTTTCACAGGAGCGCCCATGACAGACGCGCTACTTGAGGTCAAACACCTCGACAAACATTTTGGTGGCTTGCATGTATTGAAGGACATCAACATCACCGTGCAAGAGGGTGAGATTGTCGGCATCTTGGGACCTAACGGCGCAGGTAAGACGACATTGTTTAACTTACTTACGGGTTTCATTCCAGCTGATGAGGGGCAAGTGCTCTTGCGCGGCAAGTCTTTGCGCGAAATGCGCTCCAACGACATTGTGGGCTTGGGCGTTGCACGCACGTTCCAGTTGTGTCGGCCATTCGTTGGGTTGACGGTGCTAGAAAACGTCTTGGTTGGCAGTCTCGGACCCCGCGTGAAAACTGACGATATCGGTGCACGCGCCATGCATTTGCTTGATCAAGTGGGCTTGGCTGGCAAAGCGCACACGGCTTCAGAACTTCTGTCTTATGGTGATTTGCGTCGCCTTGAGATCGCCCGCGCATTGGCCACAGACCCTGAGTTGCTTTTGCTGGACGAGCCTTTCGCGGGCTTGGGGTCCTCAGAAATTGAAGCGCTATCAGATTTGATTCGCAAACTGCACCGCGAGCAGAAACTCACCATCATGTTGATTGAACACAAACTGCGCGAGTTCATGCAATTGGTCTCTCGTGTGGTGGCGATTGATTTTGGCGAAGTGATCGCTGAGGGCGTGCCCGCCGATATCGTCAACAACCAACGTGTGATCGAGGCTTATATCGGCCGGCAGAACCCGCTGGAGCTGACCCAACATGCTTGATATCCAAAACCTCAGCGCCGCTTACGGCAAGGCCATGGCCTTAGAGAACATTACCTTGAACGTCATGCCCGGCGAGTTGGTAGCTGTGTTGGGTCCTAACGGCGCAGGCAAGTCCACTTTGCTTAAAGCCATTTCGCGCTCGTTGGCGTCCCAGGGCACTTTGACATTTGAAGGGCGCTCTTTACACGAAGAAGCTACAGAAAATGTTGTTGGTTTAGGCATTTGCCATTGCCCCGAAGGTCGCCGCCTGTTTCCTGAGTTGACTGTTGAAAAAAACCTGCAACTCGGCGCATATTTGCGCAAAGACAAACAAGCGGTGGCCGACGATATGCAACGCGTGTTTGATCTTTTCCCGATTCTGTCGGAGCGGGGCAGCCAGATTGTGAGCACCTTGTCGGGTGGTCAACAACAAATGGTGGCGATCGGACGAGCTTTGATGGGTGCGCCTAAATTGCTGTTGCTAGATGAACCATCGGTTGGCATTGCGCACCGCTTGAAGATGGAGATTTTTGCAGCCATCCAACAAATTCGTAACCGTGGCGTGGCGATTTTGATGGCCGAGCAAGATGCGCAATCCGCTTTACATATTGCAGATCGCGTCTATGTACTCGAGCATGGACATGTGGCCCAAACCGGATACGCCAAAGACCTGGCAAAAGACGATCGGATTCGTCGCATTTATTTGGGATTGAATTAGCTGCTTGCCATCAAATTAAGTTGCAGGCGTTCTCGTGCAATGACCTTGGCGACTGCCTCATTCGTTGCAACTTTGTGCACATAGTCCCATAAAGCCGGAAAGTCTTGTGGACCGACTCCTGCAATCGTTCCCCAACGCGCCAGGGTCAGGGCATAAGCATCCAAGGCCCCGATATGGGCACCGCCCAGCCATGGATGACCAGCTTGCTTGGTATGCGCCACCAAGTTCTGCAATTCGCCCATGAGCCCTTTGTAAGCTTTTATGGCATTGGCTTTGATATCCGCTTGCACGCCCGCCTCTGGGCTGAATTTTTGCGGCAGGAACACATGGGTGAATGTGGGGTGGACGGTGTTGTTCATCCAAGCCAAGGTCTCTAGCGCTTTGGCGCGTGCCATTCCGGAAGTAGGCAGAAAAGCGCTTTGCGGAAATTTCTCATCCAAGTAGAGCGTGATCGCTACGATTTGTGTGACGGCTTGGTCGCCGTCAACCAAGACAGGCACTTGGCCGCGCGGGTTGATGGCTTGGTAGGCGGCTTCGTATTGCTCACCTTTGTGCAGCTTGACCATTTTGGGTTCAAACGCAGCGCCACTGAGTTCGAGTAAGCAATGCGGCACAAAAGAACAGGCACCTGGGGCGAAATAGAGTTGGAGTGACATATTTATCCTTACTTGGTTTCTTGAGGGGGAGGGTTTTGAATCGTCAGGGCTTTCGGTTCGACTTGTTCTTTCAAACGCAGCGGTTCTTGCACCGTCTTAGGCCCCATACCCACTACGCGTAAATAGCCTTGGCTCCACATCCAAAACAGAAGATTGGCGAGCACCAGCAAAAAGGCCAAATTACGCCAGACGATTTTTGAGCTCATGGGGACTCCTCTATGGATGGCCTTACGCGCAATTCTGCGCTGTTGATCAACTGCATGCCTTGCGGTGTCTCCACCCGTAACACCCCCGTATTGTCTACGCCCCGCGCGATACCTTGGCGGCCATCGCTGAGGGTTACTGGCATGTCACGCAAGACGTCTCTTTGCTGGAAGGCCGCTTGCAATGTTGCAAAGCCTTTTGACTCGAACGCCAAGACCGCGGCTAGTAAGGGCTGGGCAATCAAGGCCAAGGCCTGAGCATCGGTGGCCGAGGGGACGGATGCCTTTGTTGCAGAGGCCTTGGCTGCCACTGCTTCTGAGATATCGCGCAGCCCTATCGCTGGAATAGCCAAGTCTTGCGCGCTTGGCTTAGCGATGTTGATACCGACGCCAATCACGCAATACCGCTGTTGTTTTTGTGAATTTGTACCTTGGGGCTGGTTTGTATGAGGCGTTGGCGTGGAAGGCACAGCCGTTTCAATCAGAATGCCCGCCAATTTGCGCCAGGTATTGGAAGCAGTCTTTGGCAATGTTTCCAACATCTGTTGGTTGGTGTCTTGTTGACGCACCCAGATATCGTTTGGCCATTTCAATCCGAGTCCCAAGGCGCCATGTGGGTCTAAGCTTTCTACGACAGAGAGTCCTACCGCCAAAGAGAGTCCAGACCAGTCGGCGGGGTGCAACATGAGCCCTAAGGAGAAAGTCAAGGCATCGCCTGCTTGCGCGTGCCATTGGCGACCCAAACGGCCGCGCCCAGCAGTCTGCGATTCCGCGACCAGCAATAAGGGGTCTGTGAGCCCCGATCTGGCACGTCGCATCAGTTCGGAGTTGGTGGAGTCCACCTCTTTCAAAACCTCTACCGTCAAGGCAGGCAAGAGGGGCACACAGGATTGCCAAATGTCTTCTGCGGGCCAGATCATGGTGCTTAGTTACCAGTCAAAGCTTGTCGATGTTTGTCGCTACTTTTGCTACCAACGCCTAGTGCTTGCGCTTTTTCTTCTTGTCTTTGCCCGACTTGTCTTTATTAGGCTTACCTTTGCCAATCTTTTCTTTACCTGGCTTGACTGAAGAAGAAGACAACAGGGTGCCGCGGCATTTCTTAGCGCCGCACCAACAAGGGTATTCAGCTTGGAGTTCTTCGGTCATCGGGGCATCGATCACCAGGCCGTAGTCGTAACTCAACTCTTCGCCCGCCAGAATATTGCGGCGTGCGGTAATAAAGATACGCCCATCTCGCTCATCCGGCTCGCAGTTGGGTTTGCAGGAATGGTTGATCCAGCGCGACGAATTACCCCCGTAAAGCGCGTCAATTACATGCTTATCGTCGATATGGAAGTAGAAGGTGTGGTTGGGGTCTGTTGGATCATGCGGATGGCGGCGCAACGCCTCTTTCCAAGTGATGATCTCGCCCACGTACTCGATGATGGACTCGCCCTGCGAAAAGTCAGTGAGCGCAAAGACCCCCTTACCATGCACGCCTGAACGTCGGGTTTGGATACGTCGGCCCGAGATCGGCGGAAGGGATTTTTTTGGCACTGGGATTTTTCTGTTAACTTAAATACGTACGCATGTGCGTGCGCGCGTGCGCACGCGCGAGAGGCGCATTGTAGTGGTCTGTTTTCTAAGGAAGTCAAAATGAGTAAAACCCTGGTGATCGCCGAAAAACCTTCGGTCGCGCAAGACATCGTGCGCGCACTCACCCCTGTAGCGGGTAAGTTCGAAAAGCATGACGACCATTTTGAGAACGATTCTTACGTCGTCTCCAGCGCCGTCGGCCATTTGGTAGAAATCCAAGCCCCAGAAGAGTTTGACGTCAAACGCGGCAAATGGAGCTTTGCGCATTTGCCGGTCATTCCGCCTTACTTTGACCTCAAGCCTGTTGAGAAAACCAAGAGCCGTCTGAACGCCGTGGTCAAACTCGCCAAGCGCAAAGACGTCACCGCCTTGATCAACGCCTGCGACGCAGGGCGTGAAGGCGAATTGATCTTCCGGTTAATTGAGCAATACGCCGGCGGCAAAAAGGCGCTAGACAAGCCCGTCAAGCGACTTTGGCTGCAGTCAATGACGCCAGACGCCATCCGCAACGGCTTTGACAGCCTGCGCACGCAAAAACAAATGCAAGGGCTGGCAGACGCCGCCCGCAGCCGCTCCGAAGCCGACTGGCTGGTAGGTATCAACGGCACCCGCGCCTTAACGGCCTTCAACTCCCGCGAAGGTGGCTTCTTCTTGACGACTGTGGGCCGTGTGCAAACGCCGACATTGAGCGTGGTGGTGGAACGCGAAGAGCAAATCCGCAAATTTGTCAGCCGAGACTACTGGGAAGTCCACGCAGAGTTCGCTGCAGCTGCGGGCACGTACCCAGCCAAATGGTTTAACCCGCAGCATAAAAAAGACGCCGAAGACAAAGAGAAAAAAGAAGACCGCGTCTGGAGTTTGCAAGAAGCACATGCCGTGGCTGACGCCGTGCGCGGCAAAGCCGCCACCGTCAGCGAAGAAAGCAAGCCGCGCAGCGAAAGCAGCAAAGGATTGTTTGACTTGACCACTTTGCAAAAAGAAGCCAACAGCCGCTTTGGCTTCTCCGCCAAAACCACGCTCTCACTGGCGCAAAGCTTGTACGAGCGGCACAAAGCGCTGACCTATCCGCGTACAGATTCACAGCATCTGCCAGAAGACTATTTGCAAACCGTCAAGGACACGATGGAAATGCTGGCCAAAAGCCCGATGAAGCATTTGGCGCCGTTCGCCAAAACCGCTATCGAGCAGGGTTACATCAAGCCTAGCCCCAAAGTGTTTAACAACGCCAAGGTGAGTGACCACTTTGCCATCATCCCGACGTTGCAAGCACCTAGCGGCCTCTCAGACGCAGAACAAAAACTCTACGACTTTGTGGTGCGCCGTTTTATGGCGGTGTTTTATCCACCGGCTAAATACATGGACACCACACGCGTGAGCCAAGTGGGCGACAACCACTTCAAATCCAGCGGCAAGGTGTTGGTAGAACCAGGCTGGCAAGCGATTTACGGCAAAGAAGTAGACGAAGAAGAAGATAAAGAGTCTGGGAAAGTGTTGGTCAAGGTCAATGCAGGCGAGACCCCCAAAACAGAAACCGCCGAGCCCAAAGGCCTCAAAACCAAACCGCCAGCGCGCTACACCGAGGCCACGTTATTGACCGCCATGCAAACCGCTGGCAAAAATGTGGAAGACGACGACCAGCGCGAAGCCATGCAAGACAAAGGTCTGGGTACGCCAGCGACGCGCGCTGCCATCATCGAAGGCTTGCTCAACGAGAAATACATGATTCGCGAAATACGCGAAATGGTTCCTACTGCCAAAGCCTTTCAGTTGTTTACTTTGTTACGCGGCTTGGGCGTAGAAGAACTTTCCAAGCCTGAACTCACTGGTGGCTGGGAACACAAACTTTCTTTGATGGAACACGGCGAGTTGAGCCGCGAAGCGTTTATGCGCGAGATCGCCGAGATGACCGAGCACATCGTCAAAAAGGCCAAAGAGTTTGATCGCGATACGATTCCAGGTGACTACACGACCTTGGCAATAGCTTGTCCCACGTGTGGGGGCGTTGTGAAAGAAAACTACCGCCGGTATGGCTGCATTGGAAAGGATGCTCTAGCAGGCGCCAGCGACAAGTCTTTTGCCGCTGATAACGGCGCTGGCGCTGAGGGCGACAGCGCAACCGGCTGTGGTTTCTCTATCAGCAAAATTCCTGGTGGTCGGACTTTCGAAGCGGCTGAAGTAGAGCGACTGATCGAAAACAAAAAGATCGGCCCGCTAGAAGGATTCCGCTCCAAAGCAGGATGGCCTTTCACGGCAGAGATCGCACTCAAGTTCAGTGAGGAAGAGAAAAACTGGAAACTCGAATTTGATTTCGGCGAAGACAAAAACGCAGAATCCGGCGAGATTGTGGAATTCGCTGACACCACCAGTTTGGGCAATTGCCCCAAGTGTTCTAGCCCTGTCTACGACCATGGCAGCAACTATGTGTGTAGTAAATCGGTTCCCACGCATGCACAACCTACGCCAAGTTGTGACTTCAAGAGCGGGAAAATTATTCTGCAACAACCCGTAGCACCCGAGCAAATGACCAAGCTCTTAGCCGAAGGAAAAACCGATTTGCTCGATAAGTTTGTGTCGATGCGCACGCGTCGTCCTTTCAAAGCTTTCTTGCAATGGGACGCCGAGGCTGGCAAGGTGAGTTTTGCTTTTGAGCCGCGCGTTAGCAAATATCCAGCGCGGGCGGGCAAAACACCCACGACCAATGCGTTGATCAAAGCAGCGGGCAAAAAAGTTCCCGCCAAAACTACCAAGGCCGCAAAAGCCAAAGCTGAGAAAGTGGCCAAGCCCAAAGCGCCGCGCAAAGTGACTGCGGGCTTTTTGCCAAGTAACGAATTAGCAGCGGTAATCGGTCCAGAGGCCGTGGCGCGCACCGAGGTGATTAAGAAGATCTGGGACTACATCAAAGCCAACGGCTTACAAGACGCCACGAATAAGCGCGCGATCAATGCCGACGCCAAACTCAAGCCTGTTTTTGGTAAGGACCAAGTCACCATGTTTGAGTTGGCGGGAATTGCAGGTAAGCATTTGCGTCCTGTTGGTGAATAGCGGGCTTTCATGCACGCGACACCCGCTACCTAGATAGCCGTTTACTTGTTATAAAGTCTTCACCTTCTCATGCCTCAACCTTCGCCAAACATGATTGCCATTGCGCAGACCATGCACTTTGCAAATGCGCTTAGCTTGCAAAGTGGTGCAAGCCTGCGCGACTACCACTTGGCCTATGAAACCTATGGCACGCTCAACGCAGACAAGTCGAATGCGGTATTGATTTGCCACGCACTCAACGCCTCCCACCATGTGGCGGGCGTTTACGAGGGGCAAGAAAAAAGTGAAGGCTGGTGGGACAACATGATTGGCCCCGGCAAACCGGTCGATACCAACCACTTCTTTGTGATTGGCGTGAACAACCTAGGGTCTTGTTTTGGATCTACTGGGCCTATGCACATCCATCCTGATACAGGCAAGGTGTATGGCGCAGATTTTCCAGTCGTCACAGTGGAAGACTGGGTCAATGCGCAAGCCTTATTGCTCGATGCATTGGGCATTGACCAACTCGCTGCGGTGATGGGCGGCAGCTTGGGTGGTATGCAAGCCTTGAGCTGGACGTTGCAACACCCTGATCGTGTGCGTCATGCTGTGGTAGTTGCCAGTGCGCCTAACTTAACTGCCGAGAACATCGCATTCAATGAGGTCGCGCGTCGCGCCATCGTGACCGATCCAGATTTTCATGAAGGCCATTTTTATGCGCATGGTGTGATTCCTAAGCGCGGCTTGCGCATCGCACGCATGGTAGGGCACATCACCTATTTGAGCGACGACGTGATGAACGAGAAGTTTGGTCGCGAACTTCGAGAAGCCGTAGTGGGTAGCGAGACGGGCTATCGTTATTCCACGCAAGATGTGGAATTTCAAATAGAGAGCTATTTGCGCTACCAAGGCGACAAGTTCAGCGAGTACTTTGACGCTAACACCTATTTACTGATCACTCGCGCGCTCGATTACTTTGACCCTGCGCGGCTTTTTGGTGGTGATTTGTCAAAAGCCTTTGCCACGATTCGCGCAAAGTTTTTATTGGTGAGTTTTACGACCGACTGGCGCTTCTCATCTGCACGAAGCCGTGAAATGGTCCGCGCGCTGCTCGACAACAAGCGCGATGTGAGTTATGCCGAGATCGATGCCCCACACGGACACGACGCCTTCTTGTTAGACGACCCCCGCTATATGCAAGTGGTGCGCTCCTACTTCGAACGTATTGCACACGAAGCACCTCTGCTAGGAGGCAAAGCATGACGCACAATATCAATTTGCATGCTTTGGCGCAGCTGGTTCCCGTTGGAAGCCGCGTGCTCGATTT
>Ga0214921_10007263_pt1 | contig 14835 bp, 11 predicted proteins | sample LL1505_MetaG_FD_177992 | JGI IMG/M metagenome (GOLD analysis project Ga0214921, IMG submission 177992) | Freshwater microbial communities from Lake Lanier, Atlanta, Georgia, United States - LL-1505 | ecosystem: Environmental > Aquatic > Freshwater > Lake | place: USA: Georgia | collected... | reverse complement strand
GTGCACGGTGTCTTCTACCTGGGCCAGGCTGGATGCCAAAACCTCTGCCAGCCCTTTGAATACGGGCTCCACGTGCTCCTGTTGTTGTAGCAACTGGCAGGCGCGGTGCAAACCTTGCACTGCGCTGTGTTCCTCTTCGTCCAGGCTTTGCACTGCGCCGTTGGCGGCATCCAGCAGGGCCTGCGCGTTGGACAGGCGGCCATGCTCGGTGTTGAGTTCGTCCCACTCGTTGGCGCCGGGTGCCAGCTTAGCTAGCTCGCCAATCTGCCAGGACAGGCGCTCTCGCTCGGTCTGCAGCGTGGCCTGCGCGCTTTGCGCCTGTGCCAGCGCGGCCTGTGCCTGGCGCCAGGCCTGCCACAGCCGGCCCAGCGCCGTGGTGTCCAGGCCGGCATAGGCGTCCAGCAGGCCGCGCACCGCTTCGGGCCGCGTCAGGCTTTGCCAGGCGTGTTGGCCGTGAATGTCCAGCAGCTGCTCGCCCAACTCGCGCAGCTGGGTGGCGGTGGCCGCACTGCCGTTGATCCAGGCCCGGCTCTTGCCCTGGGTGTCCACCGTGCGGCGCAGCAGCAGGCTGCCGTTGGCATCAAAACCGGCCTCGTCCAGCCAGGCGTCAATGGCCGGGCTGGTGTCAAACTCGGCGCTCACATCGGTGCGGCTGGCGCCCTCGCGAATGGCGCCTGCATCCGCCCGCCCGCCGGTGACCAGTTGCAGCGCGTCAATCAGGATGGACTTGCCCGCGCCGGTCTCGCCCGTCAGCACGCTGAAGCCGCTGGCCAGCTCCAGCTCCAGCTCGCTGACAATCACAAAATCACGCAGGGCCAGTCGTTTGAGGCTCACGGTCAGACCGCTCCTTCGTTCCAGTGCAGTTTTTGGCGCAGGGTGTCAAAGTAAGACCAGCCCTTGGGGTGCAAAAAGCGAACATGGTGCTTGGAGCGTGTCACCACCAGGCGGTCGCCATGCAAAAGGGATGCCAGCGACTGCATGTCAAAGTTGGCGCTGGCGTCTTTGCCAGCCACCAGCTCAATGGCAATCTCCATGCTGTTGGCCAGCACAATGGGCCGGTTGGACAGGGTGTGCGGCGCAATCGGCACCAGCACCCAACCCGGGATGGAGGGGTGCAGCAAGGGCCCGCCGGCAGACAGGGCGTAGGCCGTGGAGCCGGTTGGCGTGGCCACAATCAGCCCGTCCGCCCGCTGGTTGGCCACAAAGTGGCCGTCCACCTCCACCCGCAGCTCCACCATGCCCGAGGTGGCGCCCCGGTTGACCACCACGTCGTTCATGGCCAGCGCGTCAAACACGCAATGGCCGTCGCGCATCACCCGGCCGTGCATCAGGCTGCGCTGGTCTTCTTCGTATTCGCCGCGCAGCATGGGTGCCAGAGTGGCCGCAAAATTGTCAAACGGAATGTCGGTGATGAAGCCCAGCCGCCCCTGGTTGATGCCAATCAGCGGCACGCCCATGTGCGCCAGCTTGCGGCCTATGCCCAGCATGGTGCCGTCGCCACCTACCACCAAGGCCAGGTCACAATGGGCGCCGATCTCGGCCACGCCCAGTACCGGGTAGCCGCCAATGCCTATGTTGAGCGCGGTGTCGTGCTCAAACGCCACATCGCAGCCCTGCGCGTGCAAAAAATGGGCAATGTCCTCCATGGACTGTCGTGTCGAGGCACCCGTGGCGCCCGAGGCCAGCGTCTGGTACTTGCCGATCAGCGCCACATGGCGGAATAAGGACTTCATTCACAAATTACATCACTAAAATGAGTCGATGCTGGATGAACGGGCCAAGTTGCTGCTGAAAGCGCTGGTAGAGCGCTACATTGCCGACGGGCAGCCCGTGGGCTCGCGGACGCTCTCCAAAGCCTCAGGGTTGGAGCTGTCGCCCGCCACCATCCGCAACGTGATGTCTGACCTGGAAGAGCTGGGCCTGATCGTCAGCCCCCACACCTCCGCCGGGCGCATCCCCACCGCCCGCGGCTACCGCCTGTTTGTGGACACCATGCTGACCGTGCAGCCCAGCCAGTTGGGCGCGCACAGCCTGGCGCCCGACCAGCCGCAAAAGGTGCTCTCCAACGCCGCCAACCTGTTGTCCAGCCTGTCGCACTTTGTGGGCGTAGTCATGGCGCCGCGCCGCTCATCGGTGTTCAGGCACATCGAGTTTTTGCGCCTGTCCGAGCGCCGGCTGCTGGTCATCATCGTCTCGCCCGAGGGCGACGTGCAAAACCGCGTCATCTTTACCCAGGTGGACTACTCACAGGCGCAGTTGGTCGAGGCGGCCAATTTTCTGAACAGCCACTACGTGGGCCTGGCGCTGGAGCAGGTGCGTGAACGCTTGCAAACCGAGGTGGACAGCCTGCGCTCCGAAATTGCCAGCCTGATGCAAGCAGCGGTGGCCGTTAGCAGCGAGGCCATCGCCGAGACCGGTGACGAGGTGGTGATCTCGGGCGAGCGCAACCTGCTGGCGGTGTCCGACTTTTCGCACGACATGGGCCACCTGCGCCGCGCCTTTGACCTGTTTGAGCAAAAAACCCAGCTCATGCGCCTGCTGGACGTGGCCGGCCGCGCCGAGGGCGTGCGCATCTACATCGGCGGCGAGAGCCAGGTGGTGCCGTTTGAAGAGCTGTCGGTGGTGAGCGCCCCTTACGAGGTGGACGGCCAAGTGGTCGGCACCCTGGGCGTGATCGGCCCCACCCGCATGCCCTATGACCGCATGATCCAGATTGTGGACATCACCTCGCGCCTGGTCAGCAACGCCCTGAGCCACCACAAGTAGGCCCGTACAATCTGCAGCAGGTTGGGGCGTTAGCTCAGTTGGTTAGAGCAGAGGACTCATAATCCTTTGGTCGAGTGTTCAAGTCACTCACGCCCTACCATTTATTCATGCGGGTTTCGAGAGGTTTTGGCTTTTTGGGTTCTGCTTTTTTTTTCGCCAAGGCTCCTTTAAGGCTCCCGGAGACTAAGGATGATTGGGGAAAGATGGCTACTTCAAAAACCTCTATCAGTAACGCAGCAAAGGCGAAGGCTGCTACTGCGAAAAAGCCTTCTCCCGCCAAGGCTGCAAATGGCAAAGTGACCAAGGTAACGATTCCTCAGCAAGTCGGGCCTAGCTTGTCGGAAGAGTCTGTCCAGGACGTGGTTGCTTTAGAGGATCGTTGGTTTTCGCCCAAGGTAATTGGAGCCATTTTCGGCCTTGATGAAAAGTGGTTGAGCAGTGTCCGAGAAGGCTTGAAGGGAATCGACGGCCCTCCATTCAAAAAGCTCGGAACTGGCAAATCTTCACCAATCCGATACAACTACGGCAAATTCAAAGAGTGGTTTGATCAATTCCCCAGCATGATCAATACCCAAGGGAAATTAGCAGCGAGGTCTGCGTCTGTATTGAGTTTCTTTTCGGAGCGCGACCCATACAACCAGTGGCTGTTTGCCGAGGTCAATGGTGAACCTCAAGAGATCATCGTTGCAATCAATAGTGGCGCATTCGACGGTGATGCTGATCCGCTTGTCTATTGGCTGACATATTGGGAGTGGCTCGCCAAAGCTGCCAATTCAGGACGCATGGCAATGATGATTGACAAAGTCGCGCGACAGATAAGTGAGGAGGCCATCGCTATTCACGAAGACGATGACCTCAGGACATCAGTTCCCAAGGCTAAAAAAAATGCAAGGGACAAGAAAATCAGGATAGATGATTAACTGGCGGTACCAAATCTTCTTGAATGAAAATTTTGAACTATGGAAGCACTGGAGGCGCAATTACGCTTTCACTTGCGATGATGTCAGCTACTAATTTATCTGCGGTCGCAATAAGCGCGCCTTGATCCGAAATTGCACAGATTAACTTCTTTAATTCGTTGGCATCTGCTAGTTTGAATTTTCGTGTCAGGTAGGCTTTAGTTCGCTCTCTTAGCCATTTTTCAATAACTGTATGTCCTGCGATTCTTAAGGCTACTGCGTGTTGAGGAACACCGGACAGAACTACTGTTTCGTCGGAATCTCCGACTAACTTCAGTTCTTCAGTGTCATCTGAATAAGACCATTTGATTAGGTTGAATTCAGTTATTGTTGAAGGCCAAGTAACTACTAGGGACACCAATTCGTTTGGTGAATAGTCAGATTTTTCGCAATTGGCGATTTTTTCACCTAAAGCGACCAAATCTCTACGGTGCTCCAAACTTGACGCAATCAATATGCGTGGTGGTGAGCTTGGATCAGATGGCGAGTAAAGGACGCCTTCAAATGTCTCTAGATAAGACGGGCAGGAGAGCACTGCGTATGAGTAGTAGATGATTGCTTTTGACGGAGCGCTACTGAATGCGAACAATGTCGCTAGCTCATTGGATACGTTATCTACCAAAATGCTCTTGTCAATCGAGTCTTTTTCCGGGAATCGGTCACAGTAAACCATCGCGTTGCCGCGCGCAGCGATGTCATTGTCGGGAAGGCTCCAAGCGAAGCAAGCAAACCGCGTCAAAGTTGCTCCTAAGTCACTAGGAGCAGGCGCCACAGCTATCCCGATTGCCCCGGCTTGAAATGCCGATCTGACTTCTGGACGATCTCGAACTCCGCTGCCTTCAGTCTGCTTTAACGCTCCAAAGACTTGATCGCTATTCAGTACGGATCCATGCACAAATGGTCTGAATAGATAGGGTGCCACTTTGGCTTGATTGGCCGCCAGTTTTAAAGCAGCCTTTACCAAGGTAGTCAATTTACTTGACGCTGGCGGTTTTCTTTGCCCGTTGAACCATCTGGAAAGCAGCGTCTCGGGCGCGATACCAACCTGACTAAGATCGATTGATCTGCGAATCAGTATTGGCTTCTGAGTATGAAAAAGCATTGCTGTTGGTGCAAGCTTTACAGCGGAACACTTTTGCAAGAACATGCCGCCACTTGACGAAGTGGATGTTAATGGCCAGCCCTTGAGCCAAAGGTCAACAGGGTAAGTTGCAGAAGGGGCAAATCTCCATTGCGGTTTCGTTGGTATAAAACCAGAAAACGAACTTAGATCAGGAGTGGAATCGAGAAAAGCCAACTTGTTGCTAAGCGGCTGTGCACTTATGTCATGGTGATAGATTGTCGAACCGGAGCTAGCCCCCGAATTGGCTTCCTGTCGAATTGCCAGAATTACTAAGCGACCTTGTAGAACAGAGAAAACGGATTGAGTCGCGTCGCTTCTTCTGGCGTCACCATCGACCTCTAAAACGTATATCTTTTGAAAGTTATCGAGCAACCATTTGCGCGCGTACTGAAACGATACAGCGCGTGCAAATGCGCCTGGCAAAACGAGTGCAAGTATGCCTCTACCGGATTCAATCGCCTTTTCAGCACACCATCGCAAAAATCTATACGCCTCATTGTTCAATGCTTTTTGTATGTTTTGGCGATCGGTTCTCTCCAGAATCGGAGGGCGAAATACACTTAGTTTTGCTTCAATGACTGTCCGTGCAGCACTGCTTGCCGAATGATTTGAAGAAGGAGGATTGCCAATGACGAGGCGCAAGGGTGGATTGCTCAACTGAATAGCATCATTCAGTTCCTCTTCAAACCCATTGCTAGAGCCGCCGCTCGGTCCAAGTAACTGGTCGGCGAGAGTATCAGTCAAGATGATTTTCAATTGCGGGGGGGCAGCGTCGCCGTCAAACAGTTCAGCCAAGCGGTAGTGCGCCAGTGCATATGGTGCGGGAAGGATTTCGAATCCAACCAAGCTTGCCTGCTTTTCCTGATTTGGTTCACGTAGCAAATAGACGGCTTCCAAGAAGCCCCCGGTTCCACAGCATGGATCAATTATTTTTTCTGCCGCTTCCATGATTGGGAGTCCGAACACTTGGCGAGAAATTCCATCTGATGCCTTGGCAATCCAGTCAGTTAGGACCTTGGGCGTGTAGAAAGCTCCTCGGTCGAAACGCGCCTGCTCATCAAAAGTTGTCAGGAATTGCTCGAAAAGTGCATGGAAATCCTGAGGGCCAGTTTCAGTACCCATGTATTCCGCATGTGCGAGGACAGCAAGGACTTCGTCATACCAGTCAGAAAGTAAATTCTGAGAGCTAAGCGACGACGAAAGTGCCAAAACAATTGTCTTGAATGGTCTTAACAGTTCCGGTTGCGCAGCAAGAGAGGCACTCGACCAAAAATTTTTAATTGCTGTCTGCCGTTGAGATGGATCTGTAAGTGATTTCGTATGCCGAGTGTGAGCGTAAAAGAGCCCAAAGGTCAATACTTGCGCGACGAAGTCTGCGCATGCTTTTTCATCCCTGAGCGAGGGATCATGATGGTCGGCGATGGTATCTCGCAGGGCATGCAGGGAGACCAGAAGTTGCTCCTCCTCAACAGAACTTCCGCTACCAGGGGGCGCAGTCAATAAGGACGCCATTTCGTCTGCAGCAGTCCGTGCTCGGTTTGCAAGTTGCTGAACTAACTGGCTTTCAGTCCACTTCCTAAACCCTGGATTAACAAGTAGGTTTCTAAATTGGGTCTCTGCTGAAATATCGATGGTTTGAGCTGACCAATTTGCAGTTGCGCTAAGCGGCTTGGGAATAAGCTGACAGCGAACTCCAGTGGAAATGCTGTCCTTATAAAAAATAAATTCAATGCCGTCGAAAACGAAAACCGGTCTGCCTCATGCAAGATAGCGGGCTATCTGCTTTTGTTCGGCAGATGTGGGCTGGAAGGGAGCCGACGATGCGAGGCTTTTGTGATCACCAAAGCAAAACACACCGAATGTCGATGAATCCTCAATTCTCCAATCAGGCCTATCCGTCTTTGTATAGTTCGTATCATGGTGAATCACAAGCGTGGAGCCAAGCTTCTTGCAATGTTCAGCAATGGTTTCTATGTAGTTGTGCACCACTGGGCGCGTCGCCAGTTCAATGGATTTGGCTCCAGACGATAAAGCGTTTGTCACGCTGATCTGGAAGTCTTTGAGGTAGTTCTTTGTGATTTTTTCAAAGGTCACTTCACATCTCCCTTGTGTAAGACAATCGCTTTGGATATGGCGCGTCCAATTGCGGCTGCAAACTTTGGAGGGACTGCGTTACCGATTTGACGAGCAACTTCTACCTTGGTACCTGAAAATTGGAACTTCGCGGGAAATGTTTGAAGTAATGCACCCTCCAGTAAAGAGATGCTTCGTAATTGTTCGGGATGCCCGAACTTGCCGCGAGTGAAAGAATCGAATCTGGCTGTAATCGTCGGAGCGACTTCGTCCCACGCCATACGACCATAGACATTTCGATGACCTATAACATCAGAGCTCACCCTGTGACATTCGGCCAATAAATGATCTGGAAGGTCATCGCGAGCTTGGCCCCCTTTAAGCGCCATTAATCGGGCTTTGTTTACCTCCGACAAACGATCTGCGCGATGTCCAACGTGTTGAGGATGATCGCCGCCTTCAGGGGGTGGAGGGGGCAAATGTCCAATTGCGGTCCTCACCGTGTTTTTGCCCGTTCGACTTATTTGTTTAGGCCACTCAAAGTGGGGGCCTCCCTTTGATAATTTTTCTCCAACGAGAATGAATCTCCTCCGCCTTTGAGGAACCCCAAAATCTTGCGCGTCTAGGATTTTTTCGTGACAAAAATACCCCATGGAGGACATTCGCGTCTTGAAGCTATCAACTATTTCTCTGCCGCGCTTTCCACCAATTCCCGGGACGTTTTCCATCAAGAAAAATCGTGGCAGGACTTCAGCAATGAGGTCTCCGTAATCGTCGACTAGCAAATTTCTGGAATCACTATCTCCACCGACTGTTCTTTGGACACTGAATCCTTGACATGGAGGGCCACCCGCTAACAGATCGAGTTCGCTCTTTTTGATACCAACTTTTTTCAGCAGCGCTCCACCCAGCATGTCTTTTACATCTGATTGAAATGACTCGTGCTTGATGAACTTTGGATTCCCGTTCAAAGTTTCTATACACCTTGGATCCAAGTCAAAGGCGGCAAGTATTTCGAAACCGACATTAGTGAGGCCAAGTGAAAGGCCACCAGCTCCACAAAAAGCATCAATTGCAGTAAAACCCGTCATCGGCGAGCCCCCTTGATACCCGCTATCACGCCTGCGAATGAATCATTGACTGGCTCAGAAATCAATTTTTCGTGGAGTGAGTCTATTTCTCCACCGAAAGCTGCAAGTGTGGATGCGGCGACCGACAGGGAAAGCATTGGCGGTACGGCCTCGCCAATCTGCCTAAAGACATCGTCAAAGCCACCAATGAATTCGAATCCGTCAGGGAAACTTTGCAACCGCGCGGCTTCACGCATAGTTAGCCCTCGGTTCTGCTCGGGATGGACAAACCTTCCACTCGCTGGATTTCTCGCATAGTGAGTAATGGTTATTGAAGGCCGATCCCAAGCCAGTCGTCCATAAACGTCTGCAAATCCCTTGAAGTCCTGCAAGCACTTTGGCCCCACACCGTTTGGCCGACTCCCACCGTTTACTGGAACGGCCTTTATCACTTCAATAGTGGACGCCCGGTGAGTTGCACTTTTGTGCATCACGTCTACGCTGGATTGTTCGCCTGCGCGAACTGGTGGCAGGTCAAATATCGCATCTTTGACCGTCACAAACTCATTTCGAGAAAGACGAGCTTTTGGCATTGAAAAGTCAGTTTTCATCGCGATTACCAACGCTCGAAATCTCTCTTGAGGGGCGCCGTGCTCTGCCGCGCTGTGTATTTCTTGCTTTACTGTGTAGCCAGCCTCGACCAAACGATCACGTAGGTATTCAAAGTGCTTCCAATAGCGGCCAGATAGTAGCTCTGGCACGTTTTCCATGATCACACAATCAGGCATCATGGAAACCGCTACGTCAGCGAATGCTTCTACCAATCCGTTTCTGCTGTCCGGCTGGTCCCAATTTTTTTTCCTATGTGCTGTAAATCCTTGGCAAGGGGCACATCCAATCAGAATCGTGGGAACTTTGCGGTCGTACTCAGGTAAGGATTTAAGGTATGCATTCAAAGCGTCTTTCGAAACTGCAAGAGATCTAACATCAACTTTTTGAGCCGGGACTCCATAGTTATGTTCATAGGTCTTGAGTGAAACTTCGTTTACATCAATTCCACCGATAAGACGAAATGCGCCGTTGGCTTTTGCCATTGCCGCAAAGCCAAGAGACATGCCTCCGCAACCGCAGAACATGTCAATTACTTGAGCGACCGGCTTGGTGACTTTGGCCTTGCCTGGGCGCCATTCAGTTAAGGCCAACAAACCTTCTTTCACGTATTTTTCGAAAGCTGACTTCTTCGCCAAGCCTTCCTTTGGCACTGCTTTGACGATTTTTTTCTTGTCTTTGATAGCTTTCTGTGGAATGGAAGCTATTGCTTTTGGCTTTGTTTGCATTGGGTCTGAATTTTTGGGCTGTGTGGCCTGTCCACCGCGATTCTCATAAGCCATTTTTAGGTCTGCCCGCTATTTGGCCTTCGTCGTGCCTCTCCGCGTTTGTCATAAGCGGTAGTGACATTTGGGTTCTATGAGAAATATAGGATTGAGCACTTTTCAGGAACCAGTCCTTAAGAGTCAAACCCTCGCGACTAAGCGCAGAGTAAAGCTCGCGCTTAATGTCGGTCTCTACTTCGATCACAATTCTTCCACTGGTACCAATGCTCATTTTGTTCAATCAAAGTGATGTGACCAATGTAACATGACATCGAGGTCCGGCGATTGCAAATGCGACCTTGGCGTATGCGGGCCCGATATGCTTCCAACCATAGAAGTCCGTGAGTGTCAACACTTTTCCTTGACAAATGTTTTCTTCCTCCATACAATTCGCAACTTGGATCAGCAAACTACACAACGCGCTGACGAAACACTGAAATCTGCGTGATGCGTCTCTGCAAAGACCTTTACGCGGCGTTGATCCAACTGAGTTGTCGGAATATCGCCGACCGGAGACACGGCTGTGACCCGCAAGGGTCGAGGTGAAAACACCTTATCGGACTGGCCGAACGGAATTGAGTGCGCGCGACCAGCCTTTGTCACTTCGGCGCGGAAACGCACGACCTTCGACCGCATGCTGACATCCTCCCATTTCAGCGAAAGCGTCTCAGTGAGTCGTCCACCGAATAGAAGTGAGAGAATCAGATAGTCAGCGATGGTCGGACTATCCTTTGCCTGATGGGCCGTTGCACCACGTAGCTGTTCAACCCCTTTCCACCATCTTTCAAGATCACCATCGGTTTCGGCAACGATGTTGGTTCGGGCATTGGTTTTATACCAGCCGGGGACGAGCTTGTTGAGTCGGACAAATGGATCAGGCACCTCGACCTCCATGGCCAAAAGCTTATGCTTTATGGCTGCTCGTAACGAGCGCATGATCGAGCTGGCTTGGGCTTCGCCGGTGGTGCTGGCTTTTCCTTTGCTGGATAGGGTCTTGACCCGCCGATATTCCGTCGCCAAGTGTGTTCCCTTGACTTCCAAAACCGGCATCTTCCAAAGCGAGCCCTTCGATAGACGATCAGCAGCCTTGGCATAGTCCTTGATAGTGGTTGGCGCAAGGGATGCAACTACTTCTTTTTGGTACTCGGTAAACGCGACCTGAACCGTTGCTTTTGTCTGTGTTCGGAGTGACTCCGTTTCAATTCCCTGCTGCCTAGCTTCAAGACGTGGGTCAATGCCCTTCCTTATCTTGTCGGCGATTCCGACTGACTCTTCCTCCGCTTTTTTGTAGGTAACGTCAGGGAATTGCCCAATGACGTATTTGCGCGGCTTGCGACCAAGTTTCTTTTGGACAATCCACGACTTGACCCCGCTTGAGTAGATACGCAGCGCCAGGCCCGTTGTTCGATTGTTGATGTCCCGGATCAAATAGTCACCGACCGTCGGAACCTTAGCGGCCCTAGCCAGATCTTGGGATAGCTTCGCAGTAGAGTTGGGCAGGGTTCCAGGTTTTCTTTTTGTTGCCATAAGAATGATCTAAGAAGGATTGCAAAGCAATTTTAGGTCAAGGCTCCCTCAAGGCTCCCGGAGACTGCGGAAAAATGGGGTAAGTTGGGGAAAAAACGGAAATCTCTCGAAAGGCGCATGAATGCTACATTTCACAGGGAAAATCAGGGTTTCAGAGGGGGGCGAAGAGACGTGATTATTTCTTATCGTCCTGCCTCATAATCCTTTGGTCGAGTGTTCAAGTCACTCACGCCCTACCATTCAAACGTTCGAGCGCGCCGCAGATCCAAGCAGGCAACTGCTCGTTTATATATAGCAAATAACCCAATATCCATAAGGTCCAGAAGAGTTTTATACTTAAAAACTCTCAGGTGACGGCGGGCTATCTGCAGCAGACTGAACACGGTCTCAGGCGTCTATTTGCTTGCTGCTGCAAAAGCAATGGCGGCTGTCCGGACCATGCTCGGATGCAGGGTTCCGAGCATGGGAATTTGGCCGTGCGGCGCGTGGGGTGGGACCGAGAAGTAGGCGTCATTGAACGGAAGCTCAAGAACGTTTCTCAGATCGAACTTGCTGTCGTAGCTCAAACCGGCGCTGGCATAGGCAGCAGGGTGCTCGCTCTTTGTGATTCTGAATTCCCCGCTGTAAAGGCGATCCGTTATTTGGCTCGTGCCGTAGGCCACGCTCACGAAGATCATGCCTTCGTCATCTTCCTTGGTCGAAACAATGAGGCCAGGGCGTGGTGTGGGTTTGGTGTGAATGTTGTCGGGGAAGTGGCACCAGACGATTTCGCCAGCCGTGGGTTCCGGCCACCAGCGCATCAGGCGTTTTCCGATTCAAAAAGGCTGCTGCGGACGGTGCCTCCTTTGGCCTTGGGGGCTGTTTTTTTAATCTGATTGAGTTGGCTTTTGGTCAATACCCCTTCATCTGCCTGGTATTGAGGCAGGAACTTGGTGGCCAGCGCATGCAGCGCCAGGTGAATCACCTGCGTTTCGTCAACACCTAAAACTTCCGCCAGACGCTTGGTCGTTGTGCGGGTCACGCCAGTTGCGCTGTCTTGCGGGCGATAACGGAAGGCGATCTGGCCTGATGCAACTTTCATCTACGGCTCCTTTGGGTTTTAGATATCTTAAAGACATCAAAAAGCAGGGTCGGCGTCAACAAGGCCAACTGATTCAAGCTGACCCGGAAGTCCCGTTCTGTAGGGCGAGTTGAGAGGCCTAGTCAAGGCTGTTTGGGGAATTCCTCAAGGTACATGCACCGACAAGGGCCGCAGCGGCGCCACCGGGTGAGATTGCAGCTCTTGGGTGATGAGGCTCACCATTTCGCACAGGCTGGGGCCCAGTTGCTTGTGCAGGGCCTGGTGGTCCAGCTGGCTGGCCGGGCCGGCGCAATTGAAGACAAACAGCCCGGCCTGGTGCGGCACGCGGGTGGCCACGGCCACGGCGCTGACCTCGCGGCCCCATGATTTTTGCGATGTGACAAAGCCCAGGCTGGCAAATTCGGCATTAGCCAGGGCAATGCGCTGGCGCACCTCGGGCCAGTCGTGCGGGTGGCGCTTGCGCAGGGCATCGAGCAGGCGGCTGGTCTCGCCCACCGGCGCGGCCGCCAGGTAGGCCAGGCCGATGGCGGTGGACTCGATGGGCAGCACGGTGCCGGCGTCTGAGTTGATGACCAGCCGGTTGTTGCGCGGGCGCTCCAGCTCCAGCAGGGTGATGCCCAGCCGGTCGCGCACGCCCACGCCCACCGACATGTCGCTGTGCTGGGCCAGCGCCGCCATCAGGGGCCTTGCCACGCGCAGCAAGCCGATGTTGCGCTCCACGCTGGCGCCCATGCCCATCAACCGCGTGCCGATGGCAAAACCCCGGCTGTGCTCGTCGCGGCGCAGGTAGCCCAGCGCGCTGAGGGTGCTGGTCAGCCGTGACACTGTGGCCTTGGGATAGCCGGTGCGCCGAGCCAGCTCCAGGTTGCCCAGCACTTCGGCGTTGGCAAAGGCGCTCAGCAGGGTCAGCCCTTTGATGAGCGACTGCACCTGCTCATTGCGGCCGGCCTGGGCCCTTGGGGCTGGTGGCAGCGGGTCGGGTGGTTGGGGCGGCTCTAAGGGTTGAAGGGCGGTGCGCATGGCGGCATTATTCCGCATGCCGGAACTTGCGGCGATATTCATGGTGACCAGCGGCAGCCCAACTCAAAATCAGCGTCATGTTGAACCCGTATCAGGAAGCCCTACGCCCATGACGCCCTATTTGTTTCCCGATTACCAGGTGGCCGGTGCCGGCGACACCACGGTGTTTTTGTTGCACGGCGCCTATGGCGCCAAAGACTATTTCCGCCATGAGATCCAGGCCCTGGTACAGCAGGGCCTGCGGGTGGTGGCCTGGGACGCGCCGGGCTACGGCATGAGCCCACTGCCCGCGCACCTGAGCATTGAAGGCCTGGCCGAGGCGGCGGCCCGGCTGATCCAGGCCGTGGGCACTGGCACCAACATCCTCGTAGGGCACAGCATGGGCGGCATTGTGGCGCCGGCGGTGTGTGGCCTCATTCCAGACCGGGTGCACGGCCTCGTTATTTCGGCCACAGTGGCATCTTTCTCGCAAAAAACCGATGAAGAAAAAGCCATCTTCCTGGAGGAACGCATTGCGCCGCTGAACCGCGGCAAGTCGTTCCGCGAGACAGCGGGAGCGGTGGTGGACTCGATGTTTGCGCCTGGCTCGCAGGGCCCCAAGGTGGATCTTGTGAAGGAGGTGGCGCTCTCCACCAGCAAAGAGACCTTTATTGCCGCCATCACTGCCATCGTCAACTACGAAGGGGTGCCGGCCCTGCGCGCCGTTCGCTGCCCCACGCTGCTGCTGGCCGGTGCCCATGACAAGGTGGGCAAGCCCGAGGCCATGGCCAAGATGGTCGATTTCATCCCACATGCCCGTTACGCCCGAATTGAGGGCGCTGGCCACTACGCCTTTGCCGAGCAGCAGGACGTGTTCAACCAGCACCTGCTGGCCTTCATCAGCGCGGTCCGGCCGGAATCGCCCGCAGTCAACGCCTAGACCACGAGGGCTACTCCATGCAAAACATCATCAAAACCTGGAGCTCCAGCATTGCCAGTGACAACGACCATCCCTTTTTGCACGGGCCCTTCACCCCGGCCATGGACGAGTATGTGGCTGACACCGACAGCATGCAGGTGATCGGCGAGATTCCGGCCGACCTGCATGGTGCCTATGTGCGCAACACCCACAACCAGGTGCACGAGTCGATTGGCATGTACCACCCGTTCGATGGCGACGGCATGCTGCACGCCATGTCGTTTGAGAACGGGCGCGCCACTTACCGTAACCGCTTTGTGCAGACCACCGGCTTTTTGGCCGAGCAGGCCGCGGGCCGGTCACTGTGGCCTGGCCTCTTGTCGCCGCAGCTCGGCACCCGGCGCGGCTGGGGCGCCATCGGGGCCATGAAGGACAACGCCGGCACCGATGTGAAGTGCCACGCCGGCAAGCTGCTGGCCTCGATGTCGCAGGGCAGCGAGCCCTGGCGGCTGGACCCGGTCACGCTGGAGACCCTTGGCCCTGATGCGGACTGGGCGCGCCAGGTGCCTGACGGCGTGGCCTCGCACTACAAGATAGACCCCGCCACGGGCGAGATGATGTTCTTCAACTACCCCGAAACCTGGCCTTACATGAACTACGGCGTGGTGGACAAGCACAACCGGCTGGTGCACTACGTGCCCATTGAATTGCCGGGCGCACGCTGGCCGCATGACCTGGGCATCACCAAAAACTACACGGTGGTGCATGACCTGCCGTTCCACTTCAACAACGCCTTGCTGGCCAAGGGCGAGCGCAAACTGGAGTTCAACCGCGACCAGCCCGCCCGCTTTGGCGTGCTGCCGCGCCATGGCGACAGCGCTTCGGTGCGCTGGTTTGAGGGCACGCCCTGCCACATCCTGCACCTGGCCAACTGCTATGAGGATG
>Ga0214921_10007262_pt1 | contig 14836 bp, 16 predicted proteins | sample LL1505_MetaG_FD_177992 | JGI IMG/M metagenome (GOLD analysis project Ga0214921, IMG submission 177992) | Freshwater microbial communities from Lake Lanier, Atlanta, Georgia, United States - LL-1505 | ecosystem: Environmental > Aquatic > Freshwater > Lake | place: USA: Georgia | collected... | reverse complement strand
TAAGATGACTATTTTTACATTTGGCGACAGTCATTCCGTTCATCCTTTTGATAAATTGCCCTATGTAAATCGTAATAGTATTGGACCTACACTCGCCTTTTCAATTGGACGTGATCGACTCGCACGCCTTGACTTACGTAAGTTTCCTGTTGCTGAGGGGGATACTGTTATTTTCTCTTTTGGGGAGATTGATTGTCGCTGCCATATTCATAAGTATGTGACAGAAGAGACTTCTTATCAATCGATTATTAAGAAGACGGTTGATTCCTATTTTGAGGGACTTCGGGATATAGTCTCACATTTCAAGAAACTAAATGTCTATGTGTACAATGTAATTCCACCAATTGAAGTGGATTCCACTATCTGGAATAATCCTGAATATCCGTTTCTTGGAACAAATGAGGACCGAAAGAATTACGCGCGTTACTTCAATGAATGCATTGCGATTAACTGTCGGTCATATGGCTACGGATTTTTTGATATCTATAACAAGTATACTGACTCCAATGGATGTCTTATCCGAAGTGAATCAGATAATCTAGTTCATATTATTAATCCGCATCATCACCATGAATTTATGGTGGCGCGGGGTTTTTTTGAAACTAAACCCTCTCTTCCGACTATGAAGGCAACGCTCGGTCAGATTCACTCAGAGACAGTGGCTGGACGTATTCTCATGGGTCTGGTGCAGCATGATATGAGTATTAATACAATTCTAGATGTAGGTTGCTGGAATGGCCTCGGAACCACTCTCTGTTGTGTACTCGGTGCACTAAGTCGGCCTGAGTATAAGCCTGTAAAGATTCTCTCACTGGAGACAAATCGCGAGAACCTCCAATATGCAAAGGAGAATTGGGCTATTAGACCAGGGCGTGAGATGGTCGATTTTGTAAATGGTCGCATCGCTACAAGCCTAATGCCCGATGAAGAGATTCGTGCGCATCCGACTTTCCTGAAGAATAAACCGCACTATGACCTCTGGTACGAATCTGATAAGAGGGCCTTCATGGAGGTGCCACATGTTCAGGTGGGACAGACAATAGATGTAGTCATTCTGGACGGTGGAGAGTATTGTGGATTTTCCGATTACCAGGAGGCGTGTAAATTAAATCCGAAGTATCTCTTTCTGGATGATACAGATACAATGAAGACGGATAAAGTTCTAGAACACGCACAAAATAACGGATTTACGCTAGTGTTTCAAAATGCAGAGAGGAATGGTGTGGCACTTCTAAAGAGAAATGCCTAGGATTACTAGAATGGAGGCACCATGGTACTGTTATTGTCTAGTGTCTTCAGGTGGAGCGACATATATTGGTGCAACTGTCGATGTAGATCGCCGGTTGCGTCAGCATAGGGGAGAGATTGTGGGCGGTGCTCGGGCCACACGGGCAAAAGTGGCCGCTGGAGAGACATGGCGGCGGCACTGTTATGTAGGTCCATTTACAAAACATGATGCGCTATCATTTGAATGGCATTGGAAACATGTATCAAAGAAACAGCGTGGTGGAGCGTTAGAGCGGCGCATTGCGGCTCTCAATAGCCTCCTTGCTGATCGAACGGCGTGTGTAGTTGTTGAGGATCAAAACTCCCAGGGTCTAGGAGTCCCTGTCGACGGTCCTCTTGGAAATTCTGTTTCGGCGGGGGCGGGGCCTGAGGCCCCTGAGGCGCCTTTGGAATAGGTGTAGACGCCTGGTAGGCCTGAGCCGTAGTCGGTGTAGGTGCTGTAAAGAGAATGAAACAGAGGGCATAGAGTAAGACCAATAGGCCTATAAAGACAAAATGGAGCGGAATCGATTTCAGATACATGGCGCCGCCTGCCGTGGCGATTACCATTAATGCATCCGCTACAAGAATCTTTGCGCCATTCTCCTTTGCGTAATCCTGGAAGACATCAATCATTTCATTATAACCGCGAGGGAGGCCCTTGATGGTCGTGAAATAGAAGAAGAGGTCATGGAATAATTGAAAGAGAACTACACACAGCATAAAATAGAGCGGTGACCAGTCCATGACGCTCTTGAAGAAATAGGTGTAGAGAAAACGGGCGGCCACAACGCCAATCATCAGGCTCATAACATCTGCGCCCACAGCAAAAATGCCAAAGCGTTCATACCAATCATTAAGTGCCATAGTACCCACGGTTGGTTTGGATCCGGCATATTTAACAAGAAAAAGAGTGATAAGTTCTACAAAGATCGCCGCAGTGCCAATAAAGACCAGGTCTTGAGAATCTGTAGTATTTGAAATATCCATCCTACATGAGCACTGGGAAAAATTTGAGGCCAATGGGTGACCGGACTACTGTCAAAGTGTTTATGTCATATAGGGAATATTGTTCCAATACATGCAAGCAGGTTGGTGGCTGGGGTCTTATTACCGCAGTAGGCATTGGTTTTGTAGCGTGGTCGTCCAGTCATGTCTATATGTGTTTCTGTGCTCCACAGGGTGCGTGGGGATTTATACAGAGTCTTCTCGTCATGGATAGTAGTTTCTGTCAGATTCTAATGGGTCTAATGATTCATATGCAAAGTATGTATAGGGCAATGCTCGTAGCCTTCTTATTTGGAGTTGTTGGTAGTCTTACAAAGGTTGTAAATTGGGTGAATGGTGAAGAATTAGATATTCCAACAGAAATTCAGGGTCCTGTTCTTCGTAGGCGTAGAATTAGAAACTAAAATTTGAGTAATTCGCGGGCTTTTTATTGTAGTTCAATGAAGCCATCCACTTCCACCACTTCACTTACAGAACTCACTGCGGTGACTCCTGAGAATGAATGTTTTGCCTGTCTTGAACTCACTCATGAAAGTGGCGCCGCTCTCGTAGAGAGTAGTAAATATATAACATGCGGCTGTCGATTCCATGTTCATCCAGTTTGCTGGAATCAATGGATTCACGAAAAACGGGGCATTAGTAATCTTGAATTTCCATTCTGTCCAATTTGTCGCAAAAATTCAGAACATCCATCTTTACCACCCATCACAGCATTTTCAGTTGCATCCATGAAGTGGTTTTATCTATATGTGTTATCGGCAATCCTACTTAGTTGTATGGCAATTATGGGTATTATTCTTGCATCTTTTAGGAAGTAATTTTGCTGCGACGATTTTGAAATTTAATAAGAAGTTTATTAAACTTTATTTTTTTTTCTGTATCCTGAAGTTGTTTCCATTGCATGGATAGTTCTGTAATATCATCATTGAAAACTTCATCTTTTCCATGGGCACTTTCATAGAGTTCAATACATTTTTCTGGTTTTGATAAATCTAAGTATCCACGAAGTTCTACTTTTGACATATTATGACGACCTGTCTGTGTTAATGTCAATGCATGAGATTCAGATTGTAATGCTGTTTTAATATATTTGATACATTCTTTTTCATTTAATTTTAAAGCACTCATCTCTTCTATTTTTTTAATAAATAGAATAGATCGATTATCTCTTTTGCAAAGTTCAAGATATTCATGAAGTTTATTTTTTACATAATACTCTAATATTTTTCGCGGACGAATATAACTTGCTTTATTTTCTTCATTCTCTATTTCTTCAGATATTTCAGTTTTATTAATAAGATGTAGATATATTTTTTTTATTTTATTAATAAATTTATCTAAAGATGCATTATTCTTCATTGTATTACATTCACTACAACAGGGCACAATGTTTTTAATACTATATCCCTTTGATGAATCTAGCCGGTCTAATCCAATTACTCTTTCACTATTATATTCATCGCAATAATAACAATGTGAATTTACAAGTTCTTCAAAATCATCTATATCTATACTAAATTCTAGATTGCGTTTAATTGCTCCTCTTTGATATTCATTATAATGTTTTTGTATATTTTGTTTTCGTTCAATATTATAATCTCGTTCATTTCTCTCTCTTTCTTTTTCAATCTCCTTTAATTTATTATAACATTCAGCACATCGTTGTACTGTCTCTTTTTTAAAGCCTTCTGTCTTTGTATCCATTTTAATACCACATGTAAGACAAAGAGATTCATCAAGTTGTCTTTGTCTATATTCTTTTCTTTCAATTTCTCTTGTTTTTTCCAAACATTTTTCACATTTTAATTGATTATCTTTGGTTATATTTATACACGAACGCTTCCCATCATCGCAAACACGTTGCCCATTTTTACTTACACTTTCAATAAGTGTATTGCGTTCAAAATGTTTTCCACAATAATCTCCAGTTGATGCTTGTTTATCGCACTGAGTACCTTTATTATTATTCTGTTGGATAATTGCTTTACATATTTTTTTTACTTTTTTAGCAGACTCCTTCACAGATTTACAGATATTACAATATTTATCATTTATTTCAATAAATTCATTACATCGATGAGTTGTACATTTCTTCTTTCCTTCTTGAAATCCCTTTTCTAGGGCTGCATAGGTCTGATGCTTTCCACAATAGCCATCTTTAAAATTAGGTCGCCAACACTGTTTTCCTTTATTTTCTCCTTGTTCTAGGATTGCTTTACAAGTTATTTGTAAGTCTATTGTTGCCATTTTCTAAATAAGAGCAATAGATTTTATGTCAATCAAATTTAATATGCTATAATGAATATTTTATAAAAATGAAATCCGGAGGTATATTGAAACCAATACATAAAAGTATTAATTTGAGTACGCGAGTCCACCCATGCCAGACATCACGCGGAGAACGTTGTAGTTCGTCGCATAGACGTAGACCGTGGAGGAGGTGGCCGTGCCAACGGCGTTGTTGGACACCGTGAGGAGGAGCGTGGTGTTATCAATGCGTGATAAGTTGCACGTGCCAGACGGTTGGTGCTGCTCCGGCTGGAGGGCGAATGAGTAGACGTTGATGCCAACAGACGGGATGTTGGTGTGGTGCTGGTAGGGCTGGACCTCGTTGAAGTAGCGGCCCTCGCGCACCTGGAATCGGTCGTGGCCGTTGAGCTGGATGAGCGCCGTGACGCACGGGTTGCCGCCAGCCATGCCCTCAATGCGCGTGACTGAGTAGCCAGACTCGAGGACTGACCGGTCCCACCAGTCAGAGAAGTTGAACGGCTGCTGGCCCTTCCAGGGGTTGATGACGTTGGTGTCGCAGCTGGTGAAGGAGTCGCGCTGGACAACCCAGACAAGCTCCTTGCACGGGTGGTTGAAGTTCAGCTTGAGCTTGTTGGAGCTCGAGGTGATGGACTCGCCGCCAGTGAACTGGAGAACCTCGATGAGGTACTCGTGGGACACCTGGGCGAACTTGCGACGCTCATCCGTGTCGAGGTAGATGTAGTCAACATACAGAGAGCACGCAACGAGGCCAGCGTTGCCAACACGGGTCTGGATGGCCGTGGTGGAGGACGCCTGGGGCGTGTACGCCCAGCAGAGGTTGGTGAGGTCGTTGAACTGGAGGTTGATGCGCACCTCGTGGTACTGGAGCGCGATGAGCGGGAGCGCAAGACCAGGGTTGCGGCAGAACCAGAACTGGAGCGGCACGTAGAGGGTGTACTCAGGGGAGCAGTTGAGGACCTCATTGGACGTGTTGGGCTCGCCGCCTGAGCAGTAGTTGTCGCAGGTCTCGCCGCCCTGAACAAGGAGGTTGGTGAGCTGGGGGATGTTGCCAACCATCTTGGCATAGCCGGCCTGCTTACCAGGCTCCTGGGTGAGCTCATTCCAGATGTGGAGCCACTGTCCATAGTGCTTGTCGATGCGCTGGCCGCCGATCTGGAGCTCGACCCAGTCGATGAGGTTGTGGCCAACCCAGTTGAGCCAGCGGAACTGGGCACCTGAGCCGTCTGAGGCCAGGAGGGAGACGCTGGGGAGCGTGGCCTGGAGGTACATACGGTAGATCAAGTCACCGTTGCGCTGGATCGTGCACGTGACCTGCTTGCCGAAGTTGGGGGCGCCGTTCCACGGGTTCTCGATGGCCTCCATGGCAAAGTTCGTGTGGCGACGGTAGACCACCTTGAAGAAGGTGATCTGGGGGTTACCAGTGAGGTAAACATCCTGGGCTCCATAGGCGACGAGCTGCATAAGACCACCACCTGTCATTTTAGTTTATAACCTTCACTTAGAAAAAAATTTTGGCGCAAGAGGAAATATTCTTCTGGAATGCCTAAACGGATTCAGGAAAACTCAATAGAATTTAGTATGGGTGAACCCTACTTCAAGATAAGGCCAACAAAGCGGTCTAATCCGGAGGCTCGTACTACGCTCGATGCAATTCATCAAGTGAAAATGTCCCAACTTATGGAACAAAAACAGGGAATTGAGTCATTAAAGGCACATCAAAAACAGTTAACCCATGAAATAGAGGTTTGCGAAAACATTATTGAAAGGAACCTGAAGGAGAATCGCCTGCGTGAAGTGACCCGTGAGATCGAATCGATTGATAAGGAGGATGACTTACTGAATTATTTTTTGGAGACTGGTGATATTCTTTACAAGTATTACGATATCCAGGAGAAGATTCAAAATGGAGTAGAGAGTCTCCAGAAAACCAGGAATTATGTGAAGCCGGGGAGTGTCCTTGCGGCCCTCCATGAAGCGGCTGGCGAGAGCAGTGAAGCCACAACGGATCTCAAAAAGGAGATGAAGGGTGAGAATTTACAAAGGGATAAACTCCTCGATAAATATTTACAGAAGGTGGATCCTGGCCATGCGAGAAATACATCGGTCGAGGCTGAGAGTGGATTTGGTCTCTGCGATGAGTGCTCATCCGAGATGATTTTTAGTGCAAATGAGGCCATGTTTAGTTGTGCGACATGTGGCCACCAGGAGTTTGTTCTTATGGACAGTGATAAGCCGAGTTACAAGGACCCGCCGCGTGAAGTGAGTTATTATGCATACAAGCGTATTAATCATTTTAATGAATGGCTGGCACAGTTCCAGGCCAAGGAGTGTACCGATATTCCTCAGGAGATCTATGACCAGATTTTACTGGAACTCAAGAAGGAGCGTATTACACAACTTGAGGGCCTGAAGCCGGCGAAGATTCGTGAGATTTTGAAGAAAATCAAGGCGAATAAATACTATGAACACGTGCCCCACATTACAAATCGTCTCAATGGCAAAAATGCCCCTGTGATGAATCGCGAGATTGAGGAGAAACTTCGGTATATGTTCAAGGAGATCCAGCCACACTTTCAGAAGCACTGTCCCAAGGGACGCAGCAATTTCCTTTCGTATTCGTATGTTCTGTATAAGTTCTGTGAACTGCTTGAACTGGATGACTATCTTCCGAATTTTCCTTTACTGAAAAATCGGGACAAACTCTATACCCAGGATAAAATCTGGCAGAAGATCTGTGAAGACCTCGGATGGGGATTCATTCGCAGTATCTAATTCATGTAATATCCGCCGGCATAAGGAAAGACCCAGGGACGGAGTTGACCAGGGTCCTCACCCGTCATATCTGCAATTTCACGACGCACCATCTTCGGGTAGATATTATTGTAATAGTTATAGTCCTCTGCAGTCGGTACATGGCTGGTCGTCAGTTGCACCATGGTTCCAGGAGATGTGAAGAATTCACGTAGAGGGCTGATCACAGAGAGAAGGATGGCGGAGGCAAAAATAACGAGGATAAGCGCTGTATTGGAAAGACGCATTCTACTTAACCCCTACCAATTTGTGAGGCGGCCTGTTTGAGGGATGCTGCAGCCGCCATATCACCTGTAGTCGCGGCTTGCCTTGCTTGGCCTAAAAGTGTTTCCTTTTGAGCCACTACTTCAGGTGAAAATCCGCCAGCCATTTGGGGCATTGGAGCCATTTGAGCCATTTGGGGCATTTGGCCGTAAGGGGCACCCTGGAGTTGCATAGCAGCAGTTGCGCGATAGCGATTAAATGCCGGTGATTGGATTGGTAAGAGAACCTGTGCATCAAACGGTAATGAAATAGGTTCAGTCATAGGAGGCTCCATTTGCATGGGCATTTGCATGGGCATTTGCATGGGCTGCATCATAGGCTGCAGTTGCATAGGCATCTGCATAGGCTGTGCCATAATGTCCTTGACAGGCGTTGCTTGAGCAGTAGGGGCCGGAACCGGATTTCCACTTGCATCTTCAAATCTCTCCAAATATGAACGCGATACCATAAGTCCTCCAAAGAGAACTGTGCAAATAAGTACAATAAGTGCAACGGTTATTGTTGACATACGCATTTACTATTTATCTATATCATAGAAAAATAGTAGATTTATTCATAGTCTTATTACTTACCTTAACGCTTACCCATGAAGGGCTCGCTGCGCTTACCGAGGGAAGCCAACGAGGTTCGCGCCAATGCCGAAGCCGGCACCCTGGCGAGCCGTCACGCCGATGGACGGGGAGACGAGGTCGAGCACGGCGAAAACGGCCGCGGCGACGATGGCGATGGCGACGACCTCCTGGAAGTCAATGCCCTTCCGGGGAACGAGCACGGCCGCAAGACCGACGGCGATACCCTCAATGAGATACTTGATAGCGCGATTGAGAACTTCAGCGAGATCCATTATTTATATTGGTTGGTGAGAAATTTTTTGGGCGCAGCCGTCTGCGTGGAAACCCCCTAAAGAAATATACCAGTAAGCCCTTAGAATGTCAAAGGAGGTGAACTATACGGAGAAGGAGGACTTTCTTGAGGAGGACCAGGAGATCCCTGGTCAGAAGTTCTGTCTACTGAGTTTCCTGAGTCCGGAGAAGGTCCTGGCCAGTAAGGATTCATTCCTCTTTTCAACTTTCGTAAAGGACTATGAGATTCAGTACAAGACCAAGAAGCTCGAGGCGTTTCTCGCCGATACGGTTCGCTCAGTCAACTCGAAGCTTGAGGCGGAGGCTGTCAAGGCGGAGAAGGCCGATCTCTCGGGTGTTGCACTCATTTGCCGTACAAGCCAGGTGAAGATGGAGACGGTGCTTGCTGACCTCGAGGGCTATGTCCGCAAGAACCAGGCTGAGATCAAGGAGACGACGATCCAGGAGGCGTATGAGGACTTTCTCTACAAGAATGGCAGCCATCTCGAGGAGGAGTTCTATGCAAAGAATAACTTCAGGACCTCTGTGCGTGGCCTCAAGATTCGCGGTGTTTATGGAACTCAGGGCGAGGCCGTTGCTCGTTCCAAGAAGCTCCAGCGCAACGACACGATTCACAATGTCTTTGTGGGTGAGGTCGGTAAGTGGCTGCCCTGGGACCCGAATCCCAATGCGGTTGCAGAGCAGGAGTATGCGGAGGACCAACTCAACACGCTCATGAAGAAGTACAAGGAGAATGAGAATGCTCGTGATACCTTTTATTCCGAGCAGCGCAAGAAGGGCGTCAAGGGCATGGCGGGGCAGCAACTCCAAGGTTCAGAGCACCCTGAGCCTGAGGCGGTCGATACCTCACCGTTCACGGCCGGTGTCGGTTCCTATGCCAGCATGTTCAGCGGCCCTGCTGACCTAGCCATGGAGCGCAGGAAGGAGAAGAAGGAAGAGAAGGACGATAAGAAGGACTAGTCTGTTTACAGTTTTTTGAAAAAACATAGAACAGATATTTACGCGTAATATCCAGTGGCACCCGCTGAATTCGTCATTGCAGGCGTTACGATCGGAATGCACTGGTCACTCTGGCAGAACGTTCCCTCAGGGCACATTGTCTCACGCTTGCAATCGTAGTTGGAAAAGCCCTGTACGAGGCCGGGGAACATGCTGCGCAGCGTGGGCATAATCATCAACACCGCAAATAAGATAACAAGGGCCATGCCCGCTACTCCTAAACGCATCATCTTAGCCATTCTATTCAGTGTGGAGAAAGCCGCCAGGATTTCCAAGATCGGAAGGCTCAACAGGTAAATTGGAAACGGCCGGTAACATCGGTGCACTGAGTGAAGTACAGTATCCGTTCATGCACCGTGTACCATGTGCACACGGAGGCATATCAACTCCGCACATCTGACCTTCTCTTGCTGCAAATCCCTCAGCACGCCCTTCAATTACATACCAGCCCATCAGGATACATGCAAATAGAAGTATGCATAAAATCGCTATTGTGTCGCTCTTCATCTCTACATCTTGCGGATATTAATAGGAGGTCCCTTGAGTTTCCGTGCTGCACTCGGGTCATACTGGTTAATATCCTCTTCATCCTTGTCGCGATAGTGTTGTTCACTGTGTTGCCAGAACTCGGGTGCTCCAATACGGAACTTCTCAGGGTGCATTTCAGCCTTGTACCAGAAAATACAGTCCTCGAGTTTATTGCTCTGTGATGTGTTGTCAATCACAAGGCACTCGTAGTTCTGAGTACACTGATCCATCACCTGACAGAAGAATTCAAAGGAGGGAAAGGCCGAGCCGTAGTTATCATAGATGCGTTTGCGGTTGGAGGCATAGGGCTCACGGAGAATGAAAACATAGTCTACGTTGGTTCGGAGAGCCGGCTGAATACCGAGGGGGTACTGCATAGTAATCAAAAAAAAGACCTTGAGCCAACGACCGTTCATAAAGAGATACTTAATGTTCTTGTCGTGTGTCCAGGAGTCGTCGTACATACAGTCGTCGAGAATCATAAAGGATCGGGGGTCAATCTTGCTCTGTTTTCCAACGGCAAGGTCCTGCTGAATTTTGTGCATCACGAGTTTCTGGCGTTTACAGAAATTTGCCAGAATAACGGGACTGAATTCTCCATGGATAAAGAGTGGCGGAATCATTTGTCCGTAAAAACTGTTCGACTCCTCTGTACCACTAATAACTGTGCCAAGCGGCATATTCTGATGGTGGTAGAGGAGGTCACGAACAAGAGTACTCTTACCTGTACGACGGCGCCCAATGAAAACGGCCACGGCGTCTTGAGGAATCTTTTTCATATCGAACTTTCGGAGGGATACATTCATAGCGGAGGCGGCTGCCATTGCGTCTCTATATACTAGGGACGCAAACGCAATTGTAACGCGATACGCTGTTTAATGTTTACGAGTACGGTATTTCTTGGAGTGTCTTCTGCGTCTGCGAGTTCCACCACCCAATGAGGCTATATTTAATTTACTAGTATTAGATTCAAATGCATGTTCACTATTTTCTTTTATTCTATGCAAATTAGTAATTACTTCTGTATATTTATTAAAAATATCATTAAAAATATCATCATTATTAATATTGATTAAATCTGTTTCATCTAGTTTTATTTCAAAATATGTATCTAGAATAAAATCTGTAATTTTATTCGATATTTCTTCTTTTACTCCTCCAAACTGTAGTTTTATCCCACCTCCCGTACGAGTATATATTTTTCTATAAACTTCAATATCTTCACCTATTTTTTGAATATGTATTCTGATGTGTTCTTCTGAATGCTGAACTAGGCGATCTTCAAAGTCTACTTTTAATAATTGTAATTTGGCTTCTGCCTGTGTAAAATATTCTTCTAAACGAGCCTGTTCAGTCTGAGGAATTAATTCTTCAAATGCTTCTCTAGGGTTTGAACTTGGATGTGTTTCAATATAGTCTAAAAGTTGAGTTTTAAAATGATGTAAATCTCTATCAATAGGCAATAAATTATTTGGACTGTTTAATTTATCTCTTAACCATTCTACAGTAGTGCGTTCAGGCGTTCCTAAATTAATATCTAATTTTATTGCTCTATTAATTTCATAGCAATGTTCAATATCTTGTCTTGTACTGTCAACAATAATACCATTTGCAATGCACACATTTTTTAATTGTGCCGTTTTATAAGCATACATACTACGTACAATTTTTGGTATTGTATATTGGCTATCAGCATATGTGCGTATCCATAATATTTCATAGTCGGTTTGTTCTGTTACAGCCTCTTCAAATGCTCTAAATAATCTTAATTGATATTCATTCTTGCTACGATATGCTCTAGCCACTGGGTTTTCTAAATGTCTCATTATTTTTATTAAAGTACCATTTGTTGGGTATATTTTACTTAGTTTTTTTATTTCAGGTACTATATCAATAATTTTATTTTGTGGTAATCTACCACTTTTAATTTGAGCAGCTGTTATTTCCATCGTATTTCTTAATAATTTCAAATTCGCAGAAGCACTTTTATGAGAATATTTAGGAATTATAGGTGTTATAGCAAGACGTGCAGTAGCACGTTCTGCATTAGCAGCCATATGGCGAACTTCTGCTAGATGTAATTCACCATTTTTAATAAGATGGGATGGTTTAAAAGCAGTAGCAAAACTACGCGCAGCAGGAGTAAAACTACGTGCAGCAGGTGCTGCAGCCCGCACAGCAGGAGCAAAACTACGCGCAGCGCGAGCAAAAGATGGGGCTAATCTACTGCCCATAGTAAGCATACCACCTCTTACTTTTTTTGTTTTCTTTCTAGAATTATTATTCTTAACCATACCTACTAATGTAAAATAAATAAACGCGTTCTAAAAAAAGCCTCGAATCCTTAACCCCGACCAGAAAGAATGTCAGGCGAGCAATGGGATGCGGCATTTAAAAGTGTTTCCCCACCATCAGTTGTTCCAATACAAGAGGTTCTTACGAGCGACCACATGGTACAAATGTCTGGGTATCGGAACATAAGTTTATCTCATCCGGCGTATTCACTTCTTGGACTTGATTCAAAGACACAGGCCTGGCTCGACCACAAGTGGCGCTGGCAGGCGCAGAGCAGTGAGGCAGGAAAGGGGGATTGCGAGATTACACTCGGAAATGGAAAGCAGAAGGCGTATTGCAAGGTAACTCATCTTCTGGATCCTGTTCGTTGGATGAAGGGTCGCTATGAATTTGCACCGGCTCCTGCCAATCCGAGTCGTACGAAGGGATGGGCTCGGGCCCAGGAGAAACTGAAGGATCCCATGAATCAGGCGTATGTCGAGGCGTTGTCGTATTTTAGTCTCTCTCGACTCCGTGAACTTGATGCATCGCCTCATTTTCCTTTTTTCTATGGCTCTATGACTGCCATTGCTGATAAGTATATGTTCAATATCAGTGAAGAGTACGACAGTTTTCGCAATACTCGTTGGTTCTGGAGGGGTCTTGATGCGAAGCGATTTGCCGTTCAGGCGGATTTTGAAACGGATTCGGATCGAGCGTATTGGACTCAGAAGCCGTCGTTTATTAATGAGGGCGGTGATTCTACAAATTCTGAAGAGGATTCGGATGTAGATGCATCTGGCGATGAATCTCTGAAGGCGGAGTCTGTTCCTGATGAAACAGGAAGTATTCACACAGCCGATAATCTGAGTTTTCACAGCCAGTCTGAGGAATCAGATGAATCTGAGGAGGAAGAAGATACCGAAGATGATGACCCGCATTTCTTTGCAGAGTTTAATGATTTCCCAGTGATGCTTATGTATCTTGAAAAGTCAGAGGGTGTTATGGATTCTCTTCTTGAGAATCATACACTGGTAGGAGCGGAGCCTGGTGATGAAGAGTGGGAAGCGCGTTGGTCAGCATGGCTCTTTCAAGTGATTGCTGGACTCTGCGCCATGCAACACACGCTTTCAATGACACATAATGACCTTCACTCCAATAATATTGTCTGGTCATCAACGGAGAAGGAATTCTTGTACTACGCCAAGCGTGATGGAACCACATGGAAAGTGCCGACATATGGAAAGATTTTCCAGATTATTGATTTCGGCCGTGCGGTATTTAAGTTAGGCGACAAGGTCGTATACAGTGATGATTTCCGCCCAGGAAATGATGCGGCCACGCAGTATAATTTTGGTGAGTTTGCCGTAAAGAAGGAGACGATTGTCACACCGAATCCATCTTTTGACCTCTGTCGCCTTGCAGTGAGCCTTTTTGAGGCCGTATTTCCTCACAAAATGGAGGGGAAGAAGGGTGGTCGTGTAATGTCCTCTGAAGAGGGTATGGAGATGCGTGAGACTGACTCTGATCTCTTTAATACAATGTGGACCTGGATGGTGACCGATGGACGGGAGAATGTGTTAATTGATGCCGACGGAAATGAAAAATATCCGAGTTTTGACCTCTACAAAGTCATCGCAGAGGAGTGCCATATGGCGCGGCCGCGGGACCAGGTGGAAAAGAAGCCGTTTAGTGGATTCAAGGTGAAGCGGGCACCGAAGGATGAGAAGGTCTATAGCCTCTTTTTTTGATCATGTGTCGTTATACGAAACTAAATCAAAGATTTACTTACGGTTCTTGCGTGTACGCTTGCCACCGGATTTACTATTATTTACATTATTGTTATTATTATTGTTCACGTTATTATTATTATTATTATTATTATTGTTGTTGTTATTTACGTTATTCGAATTCAGATACTTGAGATTGCTGAGAACCTTCTTTGTGTTAAAGGCTTTAATCGCCTTCAGGTCTAAGTGATACTCCTTACAAAGATGCTTCATTACACGTATAACATTATCATGAGTCTTCAGTAAATCCTTCTTCTGGTGCTCATAATCCGGGTCTTCAACTAATTCAAAGAGGGCATCCTTGAGGTGAGCCATTCCAAAGAGAGTGCTCATTGCATAGTTATATTGAATATCCTTATCTTTGATACTAGCAATACGCCCAACATGCTCAAGTTCACCCGTTGCCCACATCATCACTCCCTTTGCGGTACTTTCATAGTGATGCGCCATTTCTAGTTAAAGTGTTGATTTAAAACCTCGGAACTCCAGTTTGAAGGTCAAAGTCCGTCTCTGAGCCTACCATCATCACAGATGCAGGGGAGCCACCTGACATCTTTGGCATCTCAGGCATCTTAAATCCTGATAAAAAGGTTCCCACTGAAACAACTGAATCGGGAACCATCTGATAGAGAAATGTCACCATGATGGCTCCAATGCAGAAATCACGAATGGCACCCTTCATTTGAAAGGGCTCATTCTGGTAATAAATCGTCTGTGCAGTTCCAAGTGCCGATAGAATTAAACCGCCAAGCAGAACTGTAA
>Ga0214921_10007261_pt1 | contig 14837 bp, 16 predicted proteins | sample LL1505_MetaG_FD_177992 | JGI IMG/M metagenome (GOLD analysis project Ga0214921, IMG submission 177992) | Freshwater microbial communities from Lake Lanier, Atlanta, Georgia, United States - LL-1505 | ecosystem: Environmental > Aquatic > Freshwater > Lake | place: USA: Georgia | collected... | reverse complement strand
CTCCCCCAGCAAGAACAGCAACAGCACCTAATGTCATAGAGGTTAAAATCATGTACTTCTATCTAACTACGAATCTGATCAAGACAAGGAAACTCCCCACCCAGATCAATCCAAAGGTTTCCCCTTGTTATCGATCGTTCGAGACTGGTTTCCAACACGAACATGAGCCTTCCCATTATGAAAATCTGTTGCTTCATCAAACTCTGGAGCGATCGCGATCCCTCCCTTTGAATTGATATACCCAAACTTGCCTGCAATCCGGTCCTCCAGCTGAACGCGAGCCAAGCCCTCAGAAAATACTCCTGCCCATGCATACTTTGAGTCAAAAGGGCTTTTGCCATCTGGCTGAATAAAAACCCAAGTCTTTTTATCTCCCGGGGGCCCACTTTTTTGAGCCGGAGCAAGACCCTCGGAGAAACCACCAACCTGATCAAAGTCAGGCTCGACCACGAGCTTTCCCTTGGCGTCTACAAAACCCCACTTGGATCCATCCTTAACAGCCCCATATCCCCCTTGAAAAGGTCGCGTCCAATCATACTCAGGCTCAATGGCCCATCTGCCTTGGCGATCGATATACCCAAACTTGCCCGTCAAGCGATCACCCTCGGACGCAGGGGCCAGATTTTCTGAGAACTCCCCCGCCCAAGAAAAGCGAGGCGGTATTTTCCAGTTTCCAGTCGCATCAATATAGCCCCATTTATCCTTCTCCCGTGCCGCTGCCACATCTCCTTGAAAAGGCTTCACCTCAATAAATTTCGCCTCCACAGCCCAGGTCCCGTCCGGGGATAAAAACCCCCACTTCCCATTTTCGCCCTTGGCGGGGGCAGGACCTTTAGCAAAAAGAAGCTTCTCCGCCTCGTCTTGGGCCCGAGCAGTAAAAGTCAGGCCCCCAATCACTAGCCCCATGGCAAAGATAGAGACCCACTTCATCTATATAGGCATAGGATTAGAAAAAAAGGGGTCAAGGCAGGGCTGGCACTTTATCCAGAACATCGGATAATGAATCTATGACAACTCCCCTGCTCCTCCCCCTCCTTTGCCTCCTCTCCATTTTATCCTTCCCCATTTCTGCTCCTTCTCAAGACATCGGTTTTGAGGGTGGCGCTAGCCCGTATAGCCCCCAGCAACTTCACGAGCTTCTGGTCGGACAGAACAATATTGGAGTTATTAATTTCTTTGGGCGCGCCCCAAACCATCAACAGGGCTTTGACTGGATCTACAACCGCCTCCTCATCGAAATCCCGGATCGCAACGAGTACTACACAACTGCTGTAATCTGCTTTTCGCACGGTGACCATAGGGTATGGCAGGTGGTTTGTTATCCGTAAGGTTTTCCACTACAATAAATCATGTTACTTCGCGCGCTTAGCTCAGCGGTAGAGCGGCTGCCTTACACGCAGTTGGTCGGAGGTTCAAATCCTTCAGCGCGCATTCTGCTGCTCACTCTTTTTCTTTCGAGCTCCCCATTTGCATATTCTGCCCCGACGCCGTCCGAAGGTTCTGTCTATGTCCTTCCGATTCAGGGCGAAATTCAAAAAGGCACCGTCTATGTGGTTCGACGCGGAGTTAAAGCCGCACTGGAAGCTAAAGCCTCTGCACTGGTTCTGGACATGAATACCCCTGGCGGCGAGGGAGAGGCAATGAAGGAAGTCATGGCAACGATTGCAAAATTTGAACCAGCAGATCAAACCTACACTTATGTAAATCGAGAGGCCTTCTCTGCAGGTGCTTTTATCTCTGCTTCTACTCGCCACATCTGGATGGCCCCTGGGTCCATTATCGGCGCTGCCTCGCCCGTGACATTAGGACAAGAGGGACCGAAGGAGCTTCCGCCTAAATTTGTTTCGGGTTACGCGGCTATGATTCGCGCTGCTGCAGAACAAAACGGCCACAACCCCGCTATATTCGATGCCATGGTAAACAAGCAGATAGGCCTCAACATCGACGGTCGTGAAATAGTTGCCAAGGGCGATATTCTCACCCTCACGACCCAAGAAGCGACTCGTCGTTTCGGATCCCCACCCCGCCCCCTCTTGGCCGAAGGGGTTGTATCTGACCTTGAAACTCTAATTCAAAAGACGGTATTCCCAGGGGCAACAATTGTGAGAATTGAACCCACAGGTTTTGAGAGCATCAGCCGATGGATTATTACCATCTCACCCCTGCTCCTCAGCGCCGCATTTCTTTTTGGTTACCTCGAGTTTAAAACTCCGGGCTTTGGTTTGTTCGGAGTTCTTTGTGGCATCTGCGCCTTCATCTTTCTCTTTGGGCACTATATTGCCGGCTTATCTGGGTACGAAAACGCTCTCCTTCTTGTGCTTGGAGTGGCTCTACTGATCGTGGAACTATTTGTTTTTCCTGGAACACTGATTCCGGGTCTCCTCGGGTTTGCTTTTATTCTGTATGCTGCACTTAACACGATGATCGATCGTTATCCCTCCGATGCCACCCTCCCTACCCTTGCCCAGCTTCACTCTCCTGCCTTTAACCTGTCCTTAGGATTCTTTGGTGGGCTAGCAGCTATTTTACTGGCTGCTCGATATCTTCCAGAAACCGTACTATTTCGACCTTTTCGCCTGAGCACAACCTCTCCGACCCCATCCCTTCCCATTGAACTGAACCTCCCTCCTCGAACCAAAGGAACGGCTCTGACGGATCTCCGCCCTAGTGGAACTGCCAAGTTTCATGGGAAAACATTCGATGTTTTAGCGGAAGGACAATTTATTCCTCGAGGTGGCGGCATTCGAATTCATAAGGTCGAAGGGGCGACTATCTTTGTTGAGGCCATCCAAAGCGGAAAAAAGAAGAAGTAACCTCATCCCTTCACGCTCATAACGGTTAGAAGACAACTTTCTACTTCCTGCTTGGTTCGTTCCACCATAAATTAATATATGCCTATATTTCTCCTTATCGCAGTTGCCGCTGTGGGTTTGGTCTTTGCTGTTGTCCTGATTAATTTTTTCGGCCTTTGGCTTCGCGCTCTCACTTCAGGAGCTCCAGTGGGAATTCCAACACTCATTGCGATGCGGCTACGCGGAATTCCCAACTCCCTCATTGTGAATGCACGGATTACAGCCGTTCGGGCAGGAATTGAGGTTTCCACAGCACAACTCGAAACTCACTACCTTGCAGGGGGTAGCGTGGATCAAGTGATTCGAGCCCTCATTGCTGCAGACAAAGCTGGCATTAAGCTCGATTTTAATCGATGCTGCGCAATCGATTTGGCTACCTCAGGTTCTGGGAAAACCGTATTTGATGCAGTCCGCACGAGCGTGAACCCAAGAGTGATTGACTGCCCTGGCACCGATTCAGGAAAAGGCACGATCGATGGTGTCGCTAAAGATGGAATCACTGTTCGTGCAAGGGCTCGTGTCACCGTTCGCTCGAACTTGGATCGTTTTGTGGGTGGTGCCACAGAAGAGACCATCATCGCTCGTGTGGGCGAAGGAATCGTGCGGGCCATCGGCTCCAAAGAGACATACAAAGGTGTTCTGGAAAATCCCCAGGACATTTCCAAAGATGTGCTGAATCGCGGTCTGGATGCGGGTACGGCGTACGAAATCCTTTCGATCGATATCGCAGATGTCGGGGTAGGTACAAACATCGGAGCCAAGCTCCAAGCCGAACAGGCGGATGCCGACAAACAGGTTGCCCAAGCCAAGGCAGAGATGCGCCGTGCCGCCGCTGTCGCAGCCGAACAGGAAATGCGCGCGAAAGTTGTCGAAGCTGAGGCTCAAGTTCCACTCGCAATGGCGGAAGCTTTTCGTAAGGGCAACCTAGGGATTATGGACTACCAAAAGATCCGAAACGTCTCTGCAGATACCGATATGCGATCCTCCATTGCGAAGGACGCGGGCAAGACAAACTAAAATCATGATCCTTTGACATGGAATGGCTTGTTCCGATTCTCTTTGTCTTAGTTAGTATTGCCCAGTGGTGGATTAGGCGTCGTCACGTAGTTCCGCCCTCCTCTCCTACTCACCAAGAGCGTGATCCCGCTACGAGTGCAGATCCAATGGATGAGTTCGGGGATCTTCTTGAGGCACTCGGCAGGAGACGGCATGAATCACCCCCTGCCCCTCCTAAAATTGAAAAGCCTTTACCACCACGAATTCTCCCTCCTCTCGAGCCCATGACCCCAACCCTCGCTCCATCTGTTGAAGTTGCCACCATGCCTTTACTCCGTATTGCCCACCATGAAGCCTCTTTGCCCAAGCAATCCAACGTTCAGAAAACAAAAAAAGACCCTTACTCCTTGAAATCTCTCTTTCGTGGCGTTCCTACAGACTGGCCAAGGGCGGTTGTTCTTTCCGAAGTGCTCGCTCCCCCCGTTGCTTTACGCTGATATACCCCTATGTCGCATCCCAAGAAAATCTCTGTCGCACTCATTCAGATGTCCTGTAGTGCTGACCCAGCTCGCAACCTTCGAACGGCATTGGATAAAATCGCTTCGGCAGCCAAAAAAGGGGCCAAACTTGTATGTTTGCCTGAGCTTTTTCGATCTCTCTACTTTTGTCAAAAGCAGGATTACAAATGCTTTCAGCTGGCTGAACCCATTCCCGGGCCCACGACTCAGGCGCTATCCAATGTGGCAAAAAAACATAAGATCACACTTGTCTCCAGCCTTTTTGAGAAACGCACGGGTGGGCTCTACCACAATACGGCAGTTGTTTTTGGACCTAATGGCAAAATTCTTGGGACCTATCGCAAAATGCACATTCCGGATGACCCTGGGTTCAATGAGAAGTTCTACTTCACGCCTGGGGATACAGGATTTCAACCGATTGACACACCTGCGGGCCGTTTGGGGGTTCTCGTGTGTTGGGACCAGTGGTATCCCGAAGCTGCTCGATTAATGGCTCTCCGTGGGGCACAGATTTTAATTTACCCAACGGCAATTGGTTGGGCACGTGGAGAGAAAAAAGAAGTCTGTCAGGACCAACGTAGCGCTTGGCAGACCATCCAAAGAAGCCATGCCATCGCGAACGGACTTTTTGTTCTCTCCATCAATCGAACAGGTCGTGAAAATAACTTAGACTTCTGGGGCACCTCTTTTATCAGCAACCCGATTGGGCATGTGGTTTCAGAAGCCCCCACAGATCGGTCCGAAATCCTTCATGCCACCCTGAATCTTTCCGAAACAACGATTACGCGACAACACTGGCCTTTTCTGAGGGATCGGCGTATCGATGCTTACGCAGGCCTAGATCAACGTTTTCTTAAAACTTGAAACAGCCGATTTCTAGCCACTCATTCGACGGATCCACTTACCGTCTTCCAGCTGAATGGGAAAAGCACGAGGCTACATTCCTCGCTTGGCCTCACAACTCAGAGACCTGGCCTGGGCTTCTTGCTGGCGTGCAGAAGACTTACCATAAGATCATTCAAGCCCTCGTGCCTGGAGAAAAAGTTTATCTGCTCGCAAAAGATTGCGAGGCGGCTGAAGAGATCAATCAAGTATTACAAAAAGCAAAACTCCACTCTCCCAACCTAAAAGTCCTTATAATTCCAAACGACGATGCTTGGGTTAGAGATAGCGGCCCGATCTTCATTTTGAGGCAGGACGAAGGATCTCCCCGCCGAGTCGCTCACGACTTTACCTTCAATAGCTGGGGAAGGAAATATGGCCCATGGGACAATGACGATGTCATTCCGCAACAGGCTTCGAAAATCCTCGATTTCCCAGTTGTGACTCACGACTTCGTTCTTGAGGGAGGTTCATTAGACACCGATGGCGAAGGAACGCTTCTGACTACGGAAAAGTGCCTTCTGAATCCGAATCGGAATCCCTCCTTGAGCCGAAATGAAATTGAGAATCGGCTTTGCAACTGGTTCGGGATTCAGAAAATTATTTGGCTTCACGATGGAGTGGAAGGAGATGACACAGACGGTCATGTTGATGATATTTCCCGATTTATAGCTCCTGGAGTTGTGGTCACGGTTGTCGAACCAAACAAACAAGACGCAAACCATGCGCCTCTGGCTGAGAATCTGCTTCGACTTAAAAGCGCAACAAACGCGAAGGGCCAACCATTAAAAGTGCTCGAGATGCCTATGCCGCCCCGCGCCGATGGCCCGCACCATCGGAACCCTGCAAGTCATGCAAACTTCTATATCGGTAACTCAGCTGTTCTCGTGCCAGTTTTTGACTCCCCTACGGACTCGGTCGCTTTAGATCTACTTCGACCATACTTCCCTGATCGTTCAGTCATAGGCATCGATTGCCGCGATCTCGTGTCAGGCCTTGGAGCCATTCACTGTATCACTCAGCAGATGCCTGCTATTCCCTCCGCCTCTTGACCCTCTCGAGGGAACCCAAACGGGTGGGTTGAGTCTTACGCCATTTCCGACTACCCTTTCAATCCATGAAACCCTTACGCATTGGTCTACCCTCAGGAAGCCTCCAAGAGGCCACACTGGATTTATTCCGCAGGGCTGGTTACTCGATTTCTCGCGCCTCACGCACCTACCGTCCTACTATTGACGACCCTAATTTCGAGGTCCGACTTCTGCGGGCTCAAGAAATTGCAGCTTATGTGCAGGATGGTTTTCTTGATCTAGGCCTTACTGGAAGTGATTGGATTCAGGAAACCAAAGCAAAAGTTCAAACCGTTTCCACGCTTCGATTTAGTAAGGCAACTGCTCAACCTGCTCGTTGGGTGATTGCTGTACCGAATCGATCCCCGATCCGTCGGCCTGCACAGCTTCGTGGTAAAAGAATAGCCACCGAGGCGGTCGGACTAGTTCGCCAATATTTGGCAAAGCGAAAGATCAAGGCCAAAGTTGAATTTTCATGGGGCGCTACCGAGGTCAAGGTCCCGGAATTAGCAGATGCAGTGGCCGATATTACTGAGACGGGATCCTCACTCGTTGCAAACGGGCTTAGAATTTTAGACACGATCCTCGAGTCCTACCCTCAACTGATTGCTAATCGAAAAGTTTGGGCCAGCACCCCTGACAGAACCCGAATCCAAAACTTATCGATGCTTTTGGAAGGTGCCTTGCGTGCCAGGGATCTTGTCGGTCTTAAGATGAATGTTCCTCAGAAGTGTTTGCGGTCTGTGAACTCCACCCTCTCTTCCCTAAGGGATCCGACGATATCGCCACTCGCAAGGAGTGGATGGGTAGCGGTTGAGACTGTGATGGAGGAAAAGACCGTCCGCTCCATTATTCCGCGTCTCAAGGAGTTAGGGGCAGAAGGAATCATTGAATACCCACTGAATAAGGTTGTCAGTTAAGCCTTCGAACGCCACGATGCCTGTATGGGATCAGTCAAAAAGAAGCGGAAATCTAAAATCGCCAAGCATAAACGCCGCAAGCGTAGCCGCGCGAACCGCCATAAGAAGCGTCTCCGGTATAAGACGTAAAGTTGGGGCGTTCCTCGCCCTAATTTCGTTGGTTACCTTTCCGCTTATAGCCGCTGAATCGGCAAGGTCGGGTCGTGTCGAATCTACTCTATCCTTTGCCGAAGGTCGTCGGGCAGATGCTCTTGGGTTAAGCCATATCGCACTTCAGGCTTACTCTAGAGCCCTAGAGTTCGATCCTTCGTCCCGACAAGCCGCGCTTGCCAAATCAGCGTCTCTTCTCGATCTAGGCAGAGCGGAGGATGCTCGCGCTCTTCTTGAATCCTTGGCGCCTTCCCCGGAGGACGAGGCCGAACGCTCTACCCTCCTCTGTCTTGCCTTGATTCAGTGCAAGCAGGGTGAAGCTGCAAGTCTCGCACAGCGAGACGCCCTAACAGCCCTTGCTGGATGGCAAATTGAAGATCCTGCCCGACTTGCACGTGTCGCTGAGGGACTTCTACGGTCCGGAGCTTCCCTATCGCGTAAATCACAACGAGAAATCGCCTCCTCGGTTTTACCTGCCTTTGTCCGTGCAGCCGACCTGAACACAGGTCTGGGAGGCTTTACCTTACGTGCTGCTGAGATTGCCCTAGTGGCCGACGATCTGCCCACTGCGATCCGCTATTTTCGTGATTTTGTTGATGAGCAACCCAACGAAGTCTCATTCCTTGAACAGCTTGCGGCAGTTCTAATTCTCAACGGTCAACCTGCCGAAGCCGATACCCTTCTCCAGCGCGCAGAGATTGAGAAACCGAGCAGATCCAATCTCTATCCCGTAATGGCGAATCTTTATGAGGAGCTTAATCTTCCGGCACGTGCTGAAATTTATCGCGTTCTAGCTCTTCACACATCACCCAAGCCAACAGTTCTGGACTATCTCCGTTTAGCTCTTATGCAACTGAAGCAGAATCAGACTCGGAGGACCCACTACACCCTCACTCAAGCTGCCCTGGCATATCCTGACTCACTTCAGCTTCTTTTGGTTCGAGGCCTTACAGAAAAAGCTGAAAATCGAATGTCGGATGCTGCCTCTTCATTCGCTCAAGTCGAGAGATTGGCAAAAGGAAAGTCAGATGTTCTCGATGCGGGTTTCTACTTTGAGTATGGAGCTGCCTGTGAGCAAGCGGGCCAACCTCAGCGATCGGAATCCGCCCTTCGTCGTGCATTAGAGCTAAACCCAAATCACCACCAGTCTCTTAATTACCTCGGATACATGTGGGCAGAGCGAAACAAAAATCTGCCAGAAGCTCTTATTCTGATCGAAAAAGCCTTATCGTTAAGCCCTGAAAATCCGGCGTACTTAGATAGTCAGGCTTGGGCCCTCTTTCGCCTTGGAAACCCTACTGCAGCCAGACCTTTAATTGAGGAAGCTTTGAAACAGGTGCCTGATGACCCCACACTCTTGGAACACTTTGGAGATGTGGCAAGCCGACTCGGCTTACAAAATGAGGCAAAAGATGCTTATCAAAAAGCCATACAACAAGGTGGGTCACGCGTCCCTCTTCAAGACAAGATTCGAATGCAACCACACCATTCTCAGGAAAGTATCACTTCCCCATCCGCAAGATAGGCGAAGTGTAATTATTCACTCTTTTGCCTTAAGTTTTGTAGGATCGCCTCCCCAAGCAGCAACCTTTGCTTTCCCAGCCATTTCCTCAGCATCCAAAATCCTGCCCGCTCGGCCGTAGGCGAGAGAAAGACTTGTATACGCCAACTGATCTTTCGGCCTCAAAGAAACCAGTGTTTCTAACGCAGGAATAGCCTCCTCTAATTTCTCAAGTTTCACCAGGCACATGCCTAGGGCCTGCCAAGCCTCCGAATTCTTCGGATTCAATTCTGTGGCAGAGCGATAACACAAAACGGCTTGCTCCATCTCACCCATAGCCAAAGCAGTGTGCCCATCATCCATCGTTTTCTCGTCCGGAGTATTTGTCATGATTTGAGAATCCCCCTTAAAACCGAGTCTGACGAGGGTTCCTTTGCCACGGCGCATACCTTCCATCCGACATGTTTGGCACTCCACGCGGTAGCCGGCCCGATGGCTAGCACTTTAGGCTCAGAGCTCCAACGCGGAATGATCTTCCGAAATCGCTCAGCTGCTGTCCCGCTCGCAAAAACCACCCAATCTGCTCCCTCAGTGCGTAAAATCTGAAGGACTGGATCAGGCACTTTCTCCCCAGCGCTATTGCTATAAATGACTAGTCGCTCTGCTGGAAAACCCATTTTTCGAAAACCTTTCACAAGTTCTCCATTTCCCGCATCCCCTGTTAGATGAAGGATTCTCCCTTGAGCCTTTTTCGGCCATCCAGAAAGCAACTCTTTCGACCCTGGACCCGCCCCGACCCAATCCGGAACCAAGCCGATGGATCGCAGGACTTGAGCCGTTGACTTTCCAACGGCTGCGATTTTACAGCGGGGTATACTTCTCAAATCCCCAGCGACAGCTGGAAAAGCGCGCACACCCGCTGCACTGGTAAAGACAAGCCAATCGGATTTAAGCACTTGGGCTCTCCACCTCTTCTGCACAGGTAGTGCCTCAATACGAGTCATCGGAATCTCCCACACCTCTGCTCCCTGCTCCTCAAAAACCCTGCGCCACTCTTTCCCCAGATTTTGACTCACGGTTAGAATAACCCTTTTCCCAAGGAGGGGTTTCTTGGTTTTTGGGGTACAACGGTTGCGAAGCGAGACAACCTCTCCAACAACAATGACAGCAGGTGCCTGTACCTTGAGCTTGTTCGCCTTTTTGGCGAGTGTACCCACAGTCCCAATTACCACCCTTTGCTTAGTCGTTGTTCCTCTCTCAATCAGGCTGGCCGGAGTTCTTTTGGTGAAGCCCAACTCTGTTGCATGAGTTAAAAACTGATCCAAACCATCCACAGACATATACCCCACTAGAGTCTTACCGGAGACAGTTCCTTCCGCTCGACTTCCTATTCGAAAAACAGCCTCCGTACTGATTCCCCTGTGAGTGACAGGAATGCCTGCATAAGCAGGAGCAGCGATCCCTGCTGTAACTCCAGGAACGACTTCAAACGAAACACCAGCACGAACCAAGGCCTCCGCTTCCTCACTGCCCCTTCCAAAGACATAGGGATCCCCTCCCTTTAATCGAACTACATTCAATCCCCTTTTTGCGAAACGAATCAAAAGTCGATGAATTTCGCTTTGCTCCATTCTCTTTCCGCGAGGGGTTTTTCCTGCGTCGACAAAGAGCGTCTTGGGGCGAGTCCCAAGCAAAATGCCGGGGTTAACTAAACGATCATACAAAACAACTTGGGCTTGAAGTAGCGCCTCTTTTCCGCGTTGTGTAATTAAGCCCATAGCGCCCGGCCCTGCGCCTACCAACCACACTTTTCCAGGCTTAGCCACGACGCATAACCTCGGCGAGTTTTCGCCCCAAAAGATCTTCCTCAGAACGTGGGCCCTCAAGCTTGGCTCGATACACTCCCCCTGAAGCGCTCTTTACGCCTGCCTGGATCAGAAGTGTTTGATTTGGCTGAATCTGCGCAAATGCACCTAAAGATTCAGAACACCCGCCTCCGAAACATTGCAAAAAACTTCTCTCCGCAGTTACGCAGCAGCGAACTTCATTGTCGTCGATTTTACTAAGTGCCTGAATCACCTGCTTATCCTCTTTTCTGCACTGAACCGCGATAGCGCCCTGCCCTGGAGCAGGAATCATCCATTTTATTTCAAGGCGCTCCATCTTCAGACCAACAGGAAGACCACCAAGACGATCGATTCCTGCGCATGCCAAAATAACACCTTTCCAATCTTCGTCGCTTGCACAGCGTTCCATTCTGCGATCCACATTCCCCCTGATATTCTTAAATTGAGCCAAGGGATCCCTCTCCGCCCAAAATAACCTTCGGCGTGGACTTTCGGTTCCTACCCATCGCCCCTCCTTTTTGTTGGACATAGGTTCTACTTGAGAAACCCAAGCATCCCGAGGATCTGCACGCTCCGGATAAGCACCTACCAGTAGAGAATCGGGCATCTTTGTGGGTAGATCCTTTGCACTATGAACAGCCGCATCAATATCATTTGAAATGAGCGCTTTTTCGAGCTCAGAACTAAACTCACCCACAGTAGTCGAAATCTCATCTCCGAATTCAGATCGCACATCTCCACTGGTTTTCAGAATAACCAGCTCCACCCCAATCCCCGGGCATTTACTCCGAATCAAATCCGCAACGACTCTGGCCTGGACAAGGGCAAGGCGACTACCGCGAGTTCCCAGCCGCAACCTCATTCTCCGAACACCATGCTCCCATCTCTACGGACTCGACCCAATACATAGGACTCCTCGTGCTTCCTTAAAACTTCCTCCGCACGGTGAATGGCTTGCAGTGAGCTTGGCTTTACTTCGCTTTTTCTAGCCAACTCCTCCAGATCTACCCATTTGGATTGGGGGAATGATCGCCGCAGACCTGTTAATGTTCGGGGAACACCTAAATCAAGCAGAAGCTCGGGCCCCCGAGCCTCACATTCAGACCATGGTAACTCACCCCCAGCCAAAGCAGAAACTACCACCGATGCAGCTTTTACGGCACGTGCCCAATCGCTCCAATGGACAGCTTCAGCGCCGACATCTTGGGCAAACTGTTTCAGGCGTTCTTCAGAACGAGAAGAGACCCAGATAGAACGATTTGAAAAAGATTTCTCGGCTAAAATGAAGCTTCTCGCGGTAAGCCCTGAACCTAGAACCAGAAGGGGTCGACGCTCCTTGCCCTCTAAGATTTCATCCATCGCTTCCGAGGCCAGTTTTCCAACGGATGCATCCCCTTTCCCAAAGCCAGCGGCTGCACGAGCAGACTTCGCCGCCCTTAGGGAGGATTGAAATAGGGCATGCATGGCCTTACCTGTCCCACCCGCTTCGTGTGAGGCGCCATAAGCTTGACGGACTTGAGCTAATATTTCCGACTCCCCCACCACCATGGAGCGTAAACCGGAGGCAACCTCCGCGAGATGGCGCCAACAAGAAATACCTTCATGCAAATAGACTCCACATGCATCACTCCAGTTTTTCCCTAGCTCATGAGGGAGGGCCTGTGCAAGGGCAGAGAGAATCTCAAGCCCTCTCCTTTCAGTCCTTCCGTAGATCTCTACCCGATTGCAGGTGCTTAAGAATACGACTTCGTCTGCACCCCGGTATTCAATCAAATGAGGGATCCAGCGTTCAGGGGCTGAGGATGCGAGAATCTCTCTGATTCTTAAAGGAGTTGCATGGTGGTCAACGCCCACACAAAAAATGGATTGAGAGGTACTCATCCTTTGCGCATGAGAATCTTAGACTTTTTAGGTATGGCGTCAGGTGGCGTGGGAACGGGTTTGCCTAACAGTTTTTCAATCTCCGCTTGTAGGGATGCTGGTGTTCTCAAATTCAAATTTGACCATACCACATCTCCATTCTTCCCGAAGATCGATACTTTCATTTTCGTGTCATCACCACCCCAACCCAAGGACTCAGTGACCTTTCCATCAAAATCGGCAATACCACACAGGTCAGGCCGCGGATTGTTTGGATTTTTATTGGCTCTGTACCATGGAATGAGTCTCTCCGCCTCCTCGTCCAGATCTGCCCTCATCTTTCCAACAGTCCAACCCTTGAAAAGAGTTCCCAGAGATTTCCTTAAATCTACAACGACAATAACGCGAAACTCACTTCTCCCCTGCCATCCGTAAACTGCCCGCCCAAATTCCCGGGTGGTATCCGCCAAAGGTTGGCTGCTTGCCAGCACAACTGTGATTCTGTTCGTTGGATTGAGCTCCACGACCTTCCCGTCACAATCCTTGGGATGCGCCAACTCCTTCGCACCCACAGGAGCGCACATGAACAGCAGCGCCAGCGCAAAGAGCCTCATACCACCTCCAGAAGAAAGCCGCTCAAATAGCGACTTTCAGAAAAAGCTGGGTCCACAGGATGATCGGATGACTGCCCAAGGGTGGTCTTGATCTGCAAGACCCGACCCTCCTCTTTGGCAACTTGTTTGACCATGCCTAACAATTCCTCACTGCCGACGCGGTGCGAGCAAGAAAACGTGGCCAGCAATCCACCCCTGGCGAGGACCTTCATGGAGCTGCGATGAAGTTCAGCCATCACCCTGGTTCCTCCTTCCGCACTATCTCGGCTTTTGACTAGCCCCGGTGGATCTAAAATCACCAGATCGTACTCCCCCTTGCGACACGTCCGAAGAAACCGTATCACGTCTTCCTGAGCCCACCGGATCTTCAGTCCATGATGCTCTGCACTCTGCCGAGCCAACTCCAAGGAAGGACGGGAGCTATCCACTCCAGTCACCTCGATCGCACCAGCACGTGCCGAACGAAGAGCAAAGCCCCCATTGTGACAAAAGAGATCAAGAACCTTTCGACCCTTACTCTCCTTCGCGACGATCCCGTAATTCTCCTGCTGATCCAAATAGGTCCCCGTTTTCTGCCCAGCCCTCAAATCGACCCAGACTTCCATTTCACCTATTTCAACCAAGACAGGCTTTTCCGGGACTGTTCCGAATGCCTCGCCCGGCAGAATCTCCATCCCTTCGAGTTTTCTTCCTGAAGCATCCCGCCGGATCCATATCCCATCAGGATGAAGGAGCTTTTCTGCGACAGTGCGAACAAGCTCCCAATTCCTTTCCATGCCCTCGGTAGTGATCTGTGCTACTAGATACTTTCCATACTGATCCAGCACCAGTCCTGGCATCGAGTCCGCTTCCGACCAAACAATCCTCCGTGCTGGTGTTGCCTTTCGTTTTTGTAGGGCTATCTGCAAAGCCTTCTCCACAAAACCCGCATCAAAATCACCGACATCTTTACGAAATCTTCGCCATGCCACCCTTGCTCCCTCGCGATAAAACCCGGTTCCAATCAACTGCCCCTGCTCACCCGTTGCTACGACCGATTGACCGCTCCACTCCTTGGCGAGTTCAGCTTCGATTTCCGACTTAAGAATCCAAGGGTGCCCAGCAAGAGCTTTTGATCGTACGCCCGGTTTAAGCCGAAGCGTCGGACGGTCTACAGAGGTCAACCGCGAAGGTCGGCTATACGAGTTTGGCCGATTTCAGGGTATTCATACACATCACCCTTGTAGTTTTTTAGAATTACACGATTATCCGCCATTCCAACGATGTAGTTAGGGCCAATGGGAATCTTACCCCCTCCTCCTGGCCCATCCACGACGTATGTAGGAACAGCATAGCCAGTAGTATGACCGCGTAGTTGTTCCATGATCTCCTGTCCTTCTCGAATGGTTGTTCGCAAATGCGCAGATCCACTGATCAGATCACACTGATAGAGGTAGTAGGGACGAACTCGACACAGAAGGAGCTTGTGAAAAAGGGACTTTAACGTGTCCGCACGATCATTCACCCCCTTCAAAAGGACACTCTGATTTCCTAAAGGAATACCTGCGTCCGCAAGCCGCCCTAACGCCATTCGCACTTCCTGCGTCAACTCCTTGGGATGATTGGAATGCACGCTCATCCAAAGGGG
>Ga0214921_10007260_pt1 | contig 14841 bp, 16 predicted proteins | sample LL1505_MetaG_FD_177992 | JGI IMG/M metagenome (GOLD analysis project Ga0214921, IMG submission 177992) | Freshwater microbial communities from Lake Lanier, Atlanta, Georgia, United States - LL-1505 | ecosystem: Environmental > Aquatic > Freshwater > Lake | place: USA: Georgia | collected... | reverse complement strand
GAAAAATATGGTAGAAATATTATACAACAAGATAGGCAATGAGCATTTTAGATTTTCTAGTGATGTAAATTCTGTAAAAAAAATTCACGAATCACCATGTATATTCGAAATTCAACTAGATAATGGTGTTAAATATAATTGCAATAGAGTAATAGTAGCCATTACTATTTCTGGAATAAAAAAAATATTACCAGAAGCTAATAATAAAAATAGTTTATATCAGCAAATTCATGGACAACCATTTCTACGTTTGTATGGTAAGTTCGACAAAAAATCAACAGAAATTATGAAAAAATATGTTCTAAACTATACTATTGTCCCAGGACCGTTACAAAAAATTATTCCTATTGATGCCAATAAAGGGGTTTATATGATTGCTTATAGTGATAATAATAATGCATTAGTACTAAAAGAATATTTAGAAAATACCTCTAAAAATCGGAAGATATATTGTAATCTTATAGAAAAATCTCTAGGAATTCCTAGTGGTTCTTTACATTTAATTGCGGTTAAAGACTATTATTGGCCTATTGGTACTCACTACTATGAACCATTAAAATCTACAAATATAGAAATAGTTAAAAATCGGAATGAATTTGTTTATGCTGTACAACATCCGCAAAAAGGTATTCTAGTAGTAGGTGAAGTCGTAAGTAGATATCAAGGCTGGACTGAAGGAGCATTAGAAAGCGTTAAAAAAGTTCTTACAAAAGAATGGATTACACATAATTGTTAATAAAATAAATAGTATCCATGATAACCAATTGATGCAAAGCCCAACATTAACAACAATTCAAAATATAATCTGCTTGTTTTTTCACCATAATAACCAATATATATAAGCAAAGGACCTATTATAAAAATATGTAACAAATTTATCCAATACTGTTTACCTTGTCGCAAATAATTATATGTTTTATATGAATGATACAATACAATAAAAATACCTAATACTAAAAGTGTTGTAAACATTTGTTTATGAACTTTATCTCGTTGAGTTCCAACATAAAGAAATAGACCACCTACAAATATAATATGAAATAAATGAAGTAATGTAATATTCATGTATAGTATGTAAATAATATATTAATTTATATACATATTATTATTTTTATTTTATACTAAACTTTTTATTTTTTTCTACTTTTATTTTATAAATGTCAGTGAATAATAAATTTAGTTATCATAATACTGAAATTAAAAAACAACTGGGTGGTAAAAGTATCCGAACAGTAACAATAAAAAATGGTAATGGATATAAAAGTGTAACTAAATATCATAACGGTAAAAAAGTTTACACTATTAAGAAGCCAATACATAAATCTCATATAAACCTAATCAGTTTAGGTACTTTTATACCTAAATTATTTGCAGATTGTAAATGTAATAATAATAAAACTAGGAGAAATAAATAATTATTTGTATTATGAATAAAATATTACAAATATATATATTTTATAAAATAATAATACTTTTTATATTATTTTATGTTTGTTAAATACATTGTTATAATTTATATTTTTTTAAATTTATACTGCAGACGATAAAGAGTGTGTATATGGATTATTTCTAAATGCATTTAATAAATCTGGCTGAATACGTTCGCAACCAGCACTTTCATTATAATGCTGAGATGAATTTAATGCGCCATATGTATTTACTGAAGGTGGCAAGGATGATAATCTTGAGTTTGGTGGATTTACACGTCCATCATTTGTATTTATATCTGATTTATTTATTGAAACATTCATTTGTTGATTAAACATTTGTGTACCACCTATATTAGGTCTATTTGCGATCGTGGAAGATTTAATATCATTATTGTGTTGTCTATAATTTGCATCATAAACCATATTGCCTTGTTGTGTATTTGCACCTCCTGCATTTCCCAAATAACTAATATTTGTAGTATCTCTCTGGGTTAATTCTGTAGGAGTATAATTATTAACATAAATACCTTCTTTTTGATTATTGATATTAAAATTAGGTGAATATAATGTGGTTTCTTTAATGGTCGTTGAAGTAGTGTCATTCATATTAATAACATAACTATTCGGAACCGCAGTTCCAACTTCTCCTAATACACGCAAATTACACACAGTTTCTTCTTTTCTTGAAGGTCTTAATATATCCATTAAAGGAGCAATTACTGCTCCAATAGCGCCGCTGTATCCACTTCTTAAAGTATCTGGTTGCTTTACAGTTGTTCTGTGATTTTCATAATTTGTATGACTACGTAAAAATGTATCACCGTCACTACTTGGTCCTTTGCCTACTGCAGTTGAGTGATTAACATTATTTCCGGGTAAATTATTTCGTTTACTTTTTTCAAAATTTTTTGGAGCAGTTATACCCTTATGAATTACAGAACCAGCTGGACCAACATAATCATTAACTACATCGTTACGTTTTATTACTCCCATTTCTTGAATAGGACGTTGAGTTTCTGCTTTTTCTGAGCCAGTTGTAGTAAACCATCTATCTTGAGTATTAATATAAAATGTATCTGGGCGCTGTTTTTCAACACGACCTTGTATACCAAGATTTTTTATTTGTGCACCAGCTGGTCCTTCATGATTAATTAATTCATATTCTAATTTAGGATTTGTTTCAACTCTTAATTGATCTACTGTATAGGGTAACCATTTATCTCGTGCTTCAACACCAGAATTATATCCACCAGAACCGATTGTAGAATATCCTTGATTTAATCCCGGACCAACATTAACTGTATCAAATGGTTTCACGTTATTTGCTTTCATTCCGGGATTTTGACGCGACAAAAAGAATTCAGTATTATTAGGTGTTCCATATGTCCAGTTCATATTTGCTTCTGGTTTAAATAAAGGTGCTTGTTCTATTTTTTTAATTACTTGAGCACCCGATCCGACCATATTATCTAATACAGACTCTTCAATATTTGAATTATAATTATAACCTTTTATTTTCCCACCTACAAATGGAACCATGTTATTATGTTTAAATTGTTGAGAATCTAAATAGTTTCCAGTTAATGAATATATTTGTTGCGGATTTTGTCCAACTTTTACACCATTTTCAACTTTTTGTTCATATAAATTCTGATTAAAATACTTATCCGTTGCAACATTTGGATTTGGATATTCTTGAACAGTATCAACGAGTTGACTCATATTTTCAACTGGATAATTTTGTGGAGGTATATTTGTGTTTGGTAGTTCATTTATTCTTTTTCCCATGCTCATAAAATTTTCTTTATTTGTATTGTTATTGCATTTTTTTGAAGGTTGATTTGATACAATATACATACCACCTAATGCTATTAAAGGTATAGCTAGTTCCATGTTTATATATAAAGTATTATATTTTTAATTTATTAAATAATAACTATATTTAATAAATTAAAAATAATAAATTAAAATTATTTGCTTATAGTTTGACAAGAATCAGTTGTAGTACATAAATTAGGACCTCCTACGTATGATCCGCGTATTAAATTATAACTTGATGGTAAATTATTGTTTATTTCATTTACTACACAATCCCTCTTTGGTGTATAATAATCTTTTTCTAATATTCGTGTGCTTAGATTATTTTGAAAAGGATAACATACATTTTCTTGTGGATTTATAGGTAAAAACTCAAAATTATTTTGTTCTGCATCTCTAACCATCCATGCTGGTGCAATTGCTCTAGATTGTTCAGTATATAACTGATTGCACGATGGATATTTAATTGCTTCACTTTTTGTTATATTTTGTTTTACTAAACAATCTCTACCAAGATTTTGATTCATACCTAATAAATCACTCTCTAAATTAATTGCATTTGTTCTTAAATTTGCGCCCCATTTTTGAATAATAATTTGTGGGTCTTCTATATAACATGGATCTGATCCATTTCCCGGAACGTTCATTATCCATCTGCCGGGGTCTGTTGATTGTTGTAACTCTTTTTTTGTTCTGCACTCATCATATTTGAATCTAGTAAATGCCATATTATTATATTATATAATAATTTATATATTATTTTATACAATTATTTTATTTTGTATTTTATATTTTGTATTTTGTATTTTGTATTTTATCTTTTATATTTTTGTATTTTATATTTTGTATTTTATCTTTTATATTTTTGTATTTTTTATTTTATATTTTATCTTTTATATTTTGTATTTTATCTTTTATATTTTTGTATTTTGTATTTTATATTTTATCTTTTATATTTTTGTATTTTTTCTTTTATATTTTATATTTTTATTTTATATAATTTTGGTTTGTTGTAAATTATATAAAAATTTTATACATTACGATGAAGGTAATACAGAGAGACATAATTTAATCTCACCAAGACTCGCAACATTATATTTAACCACAAGAGGCAAATCATTTTCTAGGTAAACCTCAATTTGAGAACATAAATTTGTGCATTTTATAAAATATCCTAAATTTTTCAGAGAGAATTCTCCTTGAATAATTTTTGACGGATCTTGTTTTGAAATATATTCCATACTTCCGTCAGACTCAGTTCTGTGAATTTCTGCAGAAGCAAATTGTCCAGAACATTTAAAAATAAGCTCATTTCCAACAGATTTAATTTCTAATTTATCTGATATACAAGATAAATCGCGAATTATTTTTTGAAAATCTGATGAAGGCAAGTTTATTATTGAAGAAAATTTTACATCTGGATAATGCAATTCTTCTGGTTCTGGCTCAATTAAACGCAATTTTTGTGTCTTGCATTGCTTAATTTCTCCATTTTCAAATTTTAAAGCTAAATTTGATACAATTCCATCTGCGTAATCTGATTTTTCAATATAAATAGTTAAAGTGTCGTCATTATCTATTGAATTAATCAATTTAAACAAATGAAACATATTTACACCAATAATAATTTTGTCTTTTTTGCATTCGTAAAATTCAAAATTTTTTGCGGCTAAAAATAAATGGACTAATATTGTATGAGATTTATCCATATTTATGATTTTAATACCATCTGGCTCAAATGTTATATTCGTTTCTAAAAGTATATCTTTTAATGCAGTCATTAATGTTCTGAACGGAGAAATTTGGACAGTTTTTATTGTTAATACATTGTTGTCTGTTATTATATTTTTGTCACACATTTACTTAATTTATAATAAAAGTCTTTTAAATCTTTAAATTAATATTTTTATTAATATATTTTTGTAATACATAATATTTAATTACTTAATATTTATTTCTTGGCGGCATACCACTTCCTCCCGGCTGTCCCTCAGTGCGTCCCAAATAATTTATTGAAAGAGGTTCTCCTAAATAAAAATTACCATACTGAACACTTCCGCCTAAATTATTTTTAAGTTTTTGAGATATTACCATATTATTCGATGTATATGATTTTTTTAAAGTTAGGTTAGGATTACATTTTATACATTTAGCTTTAACACATCTAGTGTATACGTTATTGTAAAATGTATATACATTATTTACCATAATAATATTAATCTATATTTTTTGTTTTTATTTTTAAATAAAATTGAAATTATTTAAACAGATAGTATGTAACTATATATATTTGAATTTACGTATGACAACAAACATGACTGACATTAATTTAGCCACTAAATATCAACAAAAAACAGATAAACAGCATATTTTAGATAATCCAGATACCTATATTGGTTCTGTTGAGGAAATTGACTCAAATGTTTGGATATTGAATGAAGAGGGGAATAAAATTATTGAAAAAAATATTAAATATATTCCCGGATTGTTTAAATTATTTGATGAAGGTATAGTTAATTGTCGCGATCACGTAGTTAGAATGGAACAAGCAATTGCAAATAAAGTTGACAGTGCATTGCCAGTAACTAATATTGATATTTCTATTCAAGAGGATGGAACAATCACAATGATGAATGATGGTAATGGTATTGATGTAGCTGAACACCCAGAACATAAAATATGGATTCCAGAAATGATTTTTGGACATCTTAGAACATCTACTAATTATGATAAAACAGAAAAAAAAATAGTAGGTGGAAAAAATGGATTTGGATTTAAACTTGTATTAATCTGGTCAGAATGCGGATCTGTTGAAACTGTCGATCACATGCGTGGTCTAAAATATAAACAAGAATTTAAAAATAATTTAGATGAAATATGCAAACCTACTATAACTAAATGCAAAACAAAACCATATACAAAAATTACGTTTAAACCAGATTATAAACGACTAGGAATTAATGGTTTATCTATCGATGTAATTTCATTACTCAAGAAACGTGTATACGACATAGCTGCCATAACCGATAAAAATTTAAAAGTAAAATATAATTCTACTTTGATTCCAATTAAAAATTTTCAACAATACATAGATATGTATATTGGAGATAAATCAATGTGTCCACGTGTATATGAAGAAAGTAATGAAAGGTGGGAATATGCAGTAGCGCTTTCTTCAAGTCACGAATTTATACAAGTATCATTTGTAAATGGTATTCATACATCTAAGGGTGGAAAGCATGTTGAGTACATTTTAAATCAAATTACACGAAAATTAGTAGAATATATTGAAAAAAAGAAAAAAACAAAAGTAAATCCAAACAGCATTAAAGAACAGCTTATAATATTTATAAGATGTGATATTGAAAATCCAGCATTTGATAGTCAAACTAAAGATTTTATGAATACACCATCTACTAAATTTGGATCTAAGTGTGAAGTTACAGATAAATTTATTGAAAAGGTTGCTAAAATGGGTGTAATGGATGCAGCTTGTGCATTAACAGAAATTAAAGAAAATAAGGCCGCAAAAAAAACAGATGGTACAAAAAGTAAAAGTGTAAGAGGAATCCCAAAGCTAACAGATGCAAATTGGGCTGGAACAGATAAATCATGTAATTGCATAATTATATTTTGTGAGGGCGATTCAGCCAAAGCCGGAATCATTTCTGGTTTAAGTGCAGAAGATCGAAATATAATTGGCGTCTATCCAATGAAAGGTAAAATGTTAAATGTGCGTGGAGAAAATGTAAAAAAAATATCAGAAAATAAAGAAATTACAGAAATTAAAAAAATATTAGGATTAGAAACTGGAAAAGTATATAATACAATTGAAGATGTTCATAAACATTTGCGTTATGGTAAGGTATTATTTATGACAGATCAAGATTTAGATGGAAGTCATATAAAAGGTCTTGGAATAAATTTATTTCAGTCTGAATGGTCCTCGCTTTCTGAAATTCCCGGATTTATTGGATTTATGAATACTCCTATTTTAAAAGCAAAAAAAGGAATTCAAGAAATAGATTTCTATAATGACGGTGAATTTCAAGTGTGGAAAGAAATGAATGATTTGAAGAGCTGGAAAATAAAATATTATAAAGGATTAGGTACAAGTACTGGAAAAGAATTTCGCGAATATTTTGAAAAAAAGAAAATAGTTGGTTTCGAACATACTGGAACTGACAGTAATAATGCAATTGATATGGTGTTTAACAAAAAACGTGCAGAAGATAGAAAAAAATGGCTTGAAAATTATGATCGCGATGCATATTTAGATACAAATCAACAGTGTATTTCATATCAAGAATTTATAAATAAAGAATTAATACATTTTTCAAAATATGATTGTGACAGAAGTATTCCAAATTTGATGGATGGACTAAAAATTAGTTTGAGAAAAATATTATACTCAGCTTTTAAAAAAAATCTAACAACTGAAATAAAAGTAGCACAATTTTCTGGATATGTGTCAGAAAATTCTGGATACCATCATGGGGAAGCCAGTTTGAATAGTGCTATTGTAGGGCTTGCCCAGAATTTTGTAGGCTCAAATAATATTAATTTATTGTTACCAAATGGTCAATTTGGAACTAGAATGCAAGGTGGCAAAGATAGTGCATCAGAAAGATATATATTTACGATGTTAAATAAAATTACAAGATGTATATTTCCATCAGAAGATGATAATATTTTAAATTATTTAAATGACGATGGGTTATTAGTTGAACCAATATTTTATGCACCAATTATTCCAATGATATTAGTTAATGGATCAAAAGGTATTGGAACTGGATTTAGCACAGACATTATGTGCTATAATCCAGAAGTTATTATAAATTATATTACACGTAAATTAAATGAAAAAGATACATCAGATATTGAATTTATACCATATTATGAAGGGTTTAACGGTAGTATTCGTAAACTTACAAACGATAAGTTTTTAATAAAAGGAAAATATGAAAAAATAGGAGATGATAAAATTAGAGTAACCGAATTGCCAGTTGGCTATTGGACAGAAGATTTTAAAGAATTATTAGAAAATCTTATAGAACCCGGCGTAGACAAGGAAGGAAAAAAAATACAGCCTACAATTAAAGATTATGATGATATGAGTAAAGACACAAATGTTGATTTTACTGTAACATTTGTTAAAGGTAAGTTACAAGAATTGGAAGGCTGTAAGGCAGATTATGAATGTAATGGATTAGAAAAAGTATTAAAATTATATACTACAAATAGTACTACAAATATGCATTTATTTAATTCTGAAGATAAATTAAAAAAATACGAAACAATTCAAGAAATAATAGATGATTATTATGATGTGCGATATTTAATGTATCAAACAAGAAAAGATTACATGATTCGCATTTTAGAAAATGAATTAATTTTATTAACGAATAAAGTTAAATATATAAAAGAAAATTTAGATGGAACAATTGATTTAAGAAGAAAAAAGAGAGAAGAAGTTATAGGTATGTTACAAGACAAACAATATGATATAATTGATGGTGACTCTGAATATAAATATTTAACTAAAATGACAATGGATAGTGTTACAGATGAAAATATAGAAAAACTATTTAAAGAAAAAGAGAGAAAAACACAAGAACTTGAAAAAATAAAACAAACCACTATTAATTGTATGTGGTTAACCGAATTAGATAAGTTATCTGTTTTATATAATGAATACAAAGAAGATAGAAGTAGAACTATGAGAGGCGAAGAAAAAATAATGATAAAAGGCAAAAAGAAAATACTCAAAATAAAAAATTAAATATTTAATCCTTAAGATTATTATTTAAAACATCAATAATTTTATTTTCATCATAGTCGTTAGAACATTCAATAAATGTAAATAATTTATATATATTTTCTTTTTTTAACATTTGTTCAAATGTTATAAAATAGCAAAATTCTTTATTTTTAATATAAAAATTATAAAATTCAGTATTCAATGCATATAAATCGCGTAAAGCATTTTTATTTTTTCTCATAAAATTACTTTGAGATTGTGCTAATACATTTTCTCTCACTTGAATAATAACTTTTGTCTGTGGAAAGAGTTCTCTAAATGCATGTAAATATTTAATGTTTCCACAATCATAACGTATTTCTTTAAACCCCCATACATTAGTTTCGTTTGTTTTTTTAAACATATTTACTATTAAACTTTTTATCATATCGATCATTTTATTAAAATTATATGAATTATACCAAGATGGTTTTACGTTTTTTGAAACAATGTCTTCATATTTTGCTGGGTTAAAATGTCCTGGAACTTGAATTTGTGTTGTATATTTTAATCTGAGGTAAAACTCTAATAAACTGTTAATAGCACCATTATTTTCTCCACAAATATTACAATTCGGCAAAGTATTTATAAGTCTTTGTAAAGTTGTTGAACCAGAACGCCCAGTTGCACAAATTAATATTATTTTATCCATATATTTTATTATAAAAGTAATAAAATATATTTTCACACGTAACGAGTATTATAATGGTGGACCATAAAAACCAGAATAAAGTGGTTTATTGGTTTTTTTATTTACATGTTGTTTTTCATTTGTTTTACTTTTTACATCACAAACGACATTAGATGGTTTAATATGTATTTCCTCAAGAGAATTATCTAAACTAAATGTATAAATATTTATTATTTTTGTATTATTTAAATATGTATTAGTATTTAAATTTCCCATATATATAAAAATATTAATATATATTTGAATACTCATATTCAATTATTTTCTTTATATTTTTAAAACAACTAAATACTACTAAACAAGAACATAGTTGAATTCTGACGTTATTATCTTTTACATCTGGTCTTATGCCAACACTTACATTGTCGTTGCTTAATATGTCGGTTCCTTTGTTTTCTTTAGTATCTTTATTTTCTTTAGTATCTTTATTTTCTTTAGTATCTTGTTTTTCTGTTTCTTTTAGCATAATTTCTTCATTGTTAAAATTATTTATGTTAATTACTGAATCATTGTTTTTGTTTACTCCATTTATTTCATTATTCATTTACTATAAATAAATATTTAATAAATGAGGTACAAATAAAAATATAAGTTTTTATATTATTTTAAAACCAACCTTTAAAATAAAGTTCTTTATCTGATTCTGTTGCCATAACTGGATGAGCAATAGGTATTGGTAAAGTACTAACATCATCTATATATTTTAAATAACCTTGTGCCTCACCATAAACTTGTTTAATACAATAGTCTAATACAATTTTGTTTAATTCTGCTATTTGTTTAGAAATATTATTAGGTTGATTAGAAGAATTTTGCAAAAATACACTTCTCATAATAATTTTTAATGAATCGCAATCTTGTTCTCCTATTATATATTGTCTATTAGATAAATTATATACACCAACACGTATTCCGTTTTGTAAAATTTGAATATTTTCTTTAGAAAAAAATAATTGTGACAAAATTGTTTCATTCCATAATCCTTCTGTTGCATTTCTAAAAGTAGAACATTGATTAGCTGGTATTTTGTCATACATTGTAAATAATGTAGAAGTATTTGGTGTTTTTATATCTACACGTCCATTATTAAATCTATGTGTCATTTATATTACTTCAATAGAAAAAAATATATATTTATCTTATATATGCAAACATTTCAAAAAATTGTATTATTTAGTGCTATAATTATTTTAATACTTGCTTTAGTATTTATAGGAATTGCTTTGATGTATAACAAATCATCACAATGGCCTCCAATACAATCCAGTTGTCCAGATTACTGGTTAATGGATGGTTCTGGAAATAATGCTACATGCACTAATATTAAAGATCTAGGTGTATGTCAAGTTGATTCGGGCAATACATCGCAAACAGATAGTAAACATCTAATCATGAATTTTAATAATGGCGTTTTTTCTGGTAGCAATGGAACATGTGCAAAATATAAATGGGCAAATAATTGTCAAGTGACATGGGATGGAATAACTTATGGTGTAAATAATCCGTGTCAATAATTTATATTATCTTTATAAATTATATAATATTACATTATATATTGTGTTTTCGTTAAAAATCAACATAAAAATAAAATAATTAATCATATAAGATATATTTATGGAAAATTTGAATATGAATAAAATATTAAATAGAGAGAAACAAGCAGAATTATTAAAAAATTCACTACATTTATTTAATTATGACAAATTAAATATTAGTTTAAAAAAAGGTATATATGTATATGGAGATTCTGGATCTGGTAAAACAACATTTGTTTTAAATATTTTAAAAGAATTAAATTATGATGTAATTAAATATGATGCCGGAGATATAAGAAATACTTCTGTAATCGAAAAAATAACAACAAGCAACATGTCAGATAAAAATATAATGAGTATTTTTGATAAAAAAATGTTTAACACAAAAATAAAAAAAATAGTTATCGTTATGGATGAAATAGATGGTATGAATAGCGGAGACAAAGGTGGAATCAACACTCTAATTAAATTAATACGACCAAAAAAAACAAAAAAACAAAGATTAGAAGACATTTCTATTAATCCAATTATATGTATTGGAAATTGTTATCTAGACAAAAAAAATAAAGAACTAATGAAAGTATGTAATACAATTGAACTAAATAACCCTACCAATAATCAAATGTCAGAAATAATTGATACAATATTACCTAATTTAGATATTAGCACAAAGCAATTAATAATAAATTATACTCAAGGAGACTTAAAAAAATTAAATAATATATACAATATTTGCAAAAATTACTCTTACACGCTAAATGATAATATACTTAAATATATATTTCAAATAAAATCATATAATATAGATACAAAAAAAATAACTAAAAAACTTTTTACAGATTATTATAACATATCTAAACATAATAGCATAATTAATGAAACTGATAGAACAAGTATTGGGCTATTATGGCATGAAAATATTATTGACAATTTTGAAAACATGAATAAACAATCTACAATCCCATTTTATATAAATCAGCTCGACAATATTTGTTTTTCTGACTATATTGATAGAATAACTTTTCAAAAACAAATATGGCAATTTAATGAAATGAGCTCATTAATTAAAACATTTAAAAACAATAAACTGTATCATAATTATTTACAAAATAATTCACAGAATAAAAAAATAAATATAACAGATATTAGATTTACAAAAGTATTAACTAAATATTCAACTGAATACAACAATTCTTTATTTATCCAAAAAATGTGTCAAAAACTAGGAATGGATAAAAAGGATATGTTAGGATTTTTTTATGAATTAAAATATAAATATAATGATGAAAACGAAATAATAGATTTTCTTAATAATTGTGAAATAAATAAATTAGATGTAAATAGAGTATACAGATACATAGATAAATATTTAAAAGAAAATGCAGCTGGTTTGCAATATAAAGAAGTTGAAGTAGATGAAAATGATGAAATAGATGAAGAAGAAATGTGTGATTTTGTATGTTAACTTGTTACTGTTAAAAATAATTAATTAATAATTATTGTGATAATTATTAATTAATAATATTAATTTCAAAGTATTTTATTTATATATTTTCTAAAAAATCATCCATTAATTTATTCATAGAAATATCAGCTGGTGTTATATCATTAGATGTGTCTATTATTTTTAATTTTGCATATAGAGATATATTTGGATCTTGCAATATATTTAATAAATACTTTTTTTTTAAATTGTACTGAATTATTGATTTAGTAGTCAAATTTAAATCTGATTGATTAGAATATCTATTATCAAATCCAACATAGTCTATATTGGTATTATTATTATTATTATTATTATTTTTTTTTAAATTCACGTTGTTTATATTATTTGATGGATTATTATAAGTATTTAAATTTACATTATTAAATATTTGTTTTTTGATAAAAAATAAATAACTAGTTAATAAAATAAATAATATCATTTAATAATATATATTTATTGCTTTAATTCATTTATATAATTAATCTTTTTTTCATTCCATTGTTCAATACGGCTTGCATCTGGTTTAATATGTAAATGTGAATAAAACTCTTCTGGCGAAGAATAATAAAATGTATTAGACCCATTTTTACATTTGCATTCACCGGTGGATAATGCCACTTTAAAGAAAAAGTTTTCATCATTCGTCCCTACTTTGTAACAATAATATTTACCAGTAACTGCGTCGCGAATATTACTGTTTGCATCTCCGCTTGAATACATTTCAATTTTGGTTAATTTCATTTTTCCATTACCTTTAGGAACAACTCTAAAAATTTTACAATAACCCCGATCTATTGATTTTATGTCATCAATGACCTTTGCACGGATGTCATCATAATCATTTTCAGTAGTTGGATGATATTGATCTTCATAGAACATTTTTATAAATAATTTATAATGTATTAATGTATATTACCTTTAAATCATTTATTATTATTTATTAAATACAATATTATGGTGTTTAATATTATATTTAATAATATGTTAAATATTATATTTAATAATATGTTAAATATTATATTTAATTATTATTATGGGCCACGCGCATCATTTGTCATATTACTTTGTGTAGTTTTATCTTTAATTTTATCCTTTATCAATTGATTAATTTTATTTTCTAAATATAATACTTTTTCTTTTAATAAAGTATTTTCATGAATTAATTTATTATTTTCAATAGTTAATTCATTTACTTTATTTAAATTTACTTTTTTCATTATATTTGTATAATCTAACTGTTTTTTTTCTTGTTCTAATATATTTTTAGTTCTTTCTTGAGTAATTGCTTGCATTTGTTTTATAACATCTGGTTTATATTCTGGTCTTCCATACGTATATGATTCTAACAAATCATCAATGTCGTTCATAAAAAAATTTAAAATAGATTTATCTAATATTAATTCTTCTGGTTCTATGCTTACTTCTTTTACGTATGGATTTGGTAATTGTTTTAGTAATTCTTTTTTATCAAAAGAGTTATGATTATGAGAAAATACAACTATTGATTTTATTGGATCTAACTGAACAAATGGAATTGTATAATCTTTTAAAAAATATTTTTCTTCTGCTATGGATGCACTCTCTTTAAATTTTGTTATATTTAGTAATTTTTTTCTAAATGCAAATGTTGCCGCAGTTGCATGATTAGGTCCGTAAGGACCAAAAGTATACATTTTATGAATATGTTTAAAATACATATACATAGTGCTCGAACCGGCACATAATGCTTTAGGATTAGCATTCAATATTTCTACACAATGACTTATTCTCTCTGGTGGATAATAATCATCATCATCCATATAAACAATTATGTCTCCTTTACATTCACCATTTGCAATATTTCTTTTTTTTCCTAAAGTCAATTTTTCTTCATATTTTAGATATTTAATTTGTGGAATATGTTTTATTAAATCTTCTATTTTATCAGTTCCATCATCTACTATGATCCATTCTATTTTATCTTTTGGATATGTTTGATGTTCAAAACATTTTATCATCATTGGAATAAATGGGCGTCTATTAAATGTTGGGGTACATACACTGACAAAAGGTAACTTATTTTTGTTTATCATTTAATAATA
>Ga0214921_10007259_pt1 | contig 14841 bp, 15 predicted proteins | sample LL1505_MetaG_FD_177992 | JGI IMG/M metagenome (GOLD analysis project Ga0214921, IMG submission 177992) | Freshwater microbial communities from Lake Lanier, Atlanta, Georgia, United States - LL-1505 | ecosystem: Environmental > Aquatic > Freshwater > Lake | place: USA: Georgia | collected... | reverse complement strand
CAAATTTTTTTTTATCTTGAATCTCTATGTATGGGCCCTGTTTAACTTCAATCATTTCTATATCTTTTGAAACTTTAAAGCCATGAGCTCCATCTATCAAAACAATAATTGATTTCTCTTTTACTCTCTGACTAAATAAATACTTTTCTTTGATAGAGTAAAAATCCACTCTAAGCTCACCTTTAATAATATAAATAGCCTCAGTTGTTTTGTGTAGAATTCTTTTTACTGGTCGGTGTTTATGTGGTAGAATCTTACATTCTTTTGGGTGTTTCATAAACCCGACCTGTAAATTCATTGAATTGTTAGTAAAAAAAGTTACTCCTTTTTTTTTAAAGTTGCTACTATCAATTATAATTGCGTAGATCTTATTTTTAAATTTTATTTTTTTTATTTTTTTATAAATCATTTTCTAGAAGAAATTGTTACTACCCTTATAAAGTATACTAAAGATAATTTAAAAAAATGATACAAACTTGGCAAAGTTTTTGATTTACCATTCGGATCATCCATTTGCTGAATATAAGGGATCTCTTTTATTTTAAAAGATTTCAGGTATATATTTAAAATAAACTCAACAAAAAATTCACCATACCCATACCCCAGAGGAACAATTTCTTTTAAAATATCTTTTTTAAGTAAAAAAATTCCGCTCGAGAAATCCTTAATTTTGTTAGTCAAAAATAACCTACAAAACCAATTAAATGATCTGCTAAAAAAGACTCTAATAAATGATCGTTGATCATCTCCTCCTTTTACATATCTCGATAAAAGAACAAGATCATATCCTCGGTCTAATAATTTTTCCATGTTTTTGAATTTATCCATTACATAATCCATATTAGAATCTATCCAACCAATATAATTACCTTTGGCATTAAACATCCCAACTACAAAAGCAGAGGCTAATCCTCTAACTTTTTTTCTTTGTATTAAATTAATATTTTTAGATTTAAATTTTTTGATAATTTTTATTGTGTCGTCAGTAGAATTATCATCAACAATAACAAGTTCTGCTTTTGGGTATACTTTAAAAATTTTTTTTATAGTTTTTTCTATATGAGATTCTTCATTTAATGTGCATAAGATTAATGAAACTTTATGCATTATACTTATTTAATTCCGCTTCCAGCATAATATCTATTAATGAATCTAAATTATTTACAACTTTGTATCCAAGTTCTTTTTGAGCTTTAGAAATATTTGCTGTTAAAGGCAAACTCTTGAATGGTCTTAAAAGATTTTTATTTATTCTTAAATGTTTATTAATGTCTAAATTAAGTTTTTTAAAAACTTTAGTTACAAAATCTCTAACTGAGTTAATTTTCCCAGTTGCAATAATATAAAAATCAGGATTACTTTTTTGCATAATTTTCCATGAATAAAAAACATAATCTTTTGCATAACCCCAGTCTATTTTGGAATTAATATCTCCTAGGTATAAATATTTTCTTTTTTTATAGGCAATTTCACAAGCATGTTTAATTATTTTTTGAGAAACGTACTCAGCTGATCTTTTTGGTGACTCGTGATTAAAAAAAATTGCTCCATATATTTTAAGATTATAAAGTTTTTTATACATTCTACAGAGCATATATGTGGAGGCCTTTCCAAGAGCATATATGCTGTGAGGATCCATAATTGAGTTTTCATTAAATTTCTTACCTTTAGAATGTCCAAAAATATTAGATGATATGGGCTGAAAATATTTAATCTTCTTTTTTTGCTTCCTTAAGATTTCCAAAATAGTCATTACTGAATTAGTTGTTACATTAAAAGAGTAAGTGGGTATCTGATAACTCCAGCCTACATGATCTTGATCCGCAAAATTATAAATCTCATCAGGCTTAATATCGTTAATAATTGTATCAAGAGCAACGTGATCCAGCATATCACCATGTTTAATAAAGAAAGATTTGTTAAAAAGTTTATGATCTTCAATTAAATGGTCTATATTTTTTGTATTGGTAGTTGAAGACTTTCTGACCATTCCATAAACTTTATATTTTTTTTCCAACAAAAGATCAGCGCAGTAAGACCCGTCCTGCCCTGTTACTCCTAATATTAAAGCTTTTTTCATTTAACTATTTTAAATTTTGGATATGGTAGAATAAATTTTCCGCCTCCTTTTAACCATTTTTTTTCTCTTTTTTTAAATTCGCTTATAAAAGCGTAAGGCATTACAAAATAATAATCTGGTTTCATTCTCCTAGCTTGTTCTTCGGAGATAATCTTAATGCCGGTACCTATAGTGTATTTTCCCCATTTTTCTGGACTTCTTTCTGCTGCAAAAGGAATCAATTTATTATTTAATTTATAATATTGTAGCAATGTATTTCCTTTTGTAGATGCTCCATACAAAAAAACTTTCTTTTTTCTTCCAACTTCTTTTTTAATAAAATTAACTGTTTTTAATTTATTCTGTTCAACTCTTGAAAAAAATTTATATATATTTTTTAATGTAGTTTTCTCTTTGTATACAATTGATTTTTTTAAATTTTTTTTACAAAATATTCTATAGCTTCCTCCATTAATATCATTCTCTTCGATTTTAAAAATTTTAAAGCCGTTATTTTCAAATAAATATTTGAGTGATTTGTATGAATAAAATTCCAAATGTTCATGACAAATATTGCCTAGATCATTTTTTTCTATCATAGAATTCAGGCACATAAGTTGAGCAATAAATATACCGTTATCATCCAGACATTTAGCTGCATCAGAAATAAATTTTCCTGGATTTTCTAAATCGTAAAACATACCTATGGCTGTAATTAATTTAGGTTTTTTTAAAATTTTTTTTTCTTTCATTAATTTATTGAAAGCTTCAAAACTCCAAAAATCTCTTAATACAAAATCACAATTTTTTTCTAACTCTTTATGGAGATTTTTTGCTGGTTCACAACCTATTGTATTAATTTTTTTTTCTTTGAAATTTTTTAAAAGGGTTCCATCGTTAGCTCCTATATCTAATACAAAGTCATTCTTTTTTAATTTCGCAAATTTTATTGATGATTCAAAAACATTCTTTAAAGCGTTTCTCATTAATTTTGTGACACTTGATCTATACCAATAAAATTTTTTATACATTATTTCTTGCGGCGCTGAATGACTGAGTTGTAACAAATCGCAATTCTTACAATGAACAAGATTTAGTGGAGCTTTAATTCCTTTATTAATTTCATTTTTAGTTACAAAATTACTTACAAAAAAATTACCAAAATTATAAATATTTTTTAAATTTACACTTTTACACAATCTGCAAAATTTGATTTTTTTAGTTTTTGGAATTTTCATAAAGTTTTGAACAGTTTTTTGATTGTATCAAAGTAATAAAATTATTGATACATAATCATATATAAAGATATAGTAAAATTTTTTTTAATTAATCAAGAAAAAAATAATTATATTAAATGTCGATAAATAAAAAATTAAAATAATTTAAAAATAGAAATTCCTTTATATTAATGAACCATCAACACAACTACACTGACCAAACTCAAAGGGGTTTTCTCTTTGTTTTCGAACGTTTAGTAAGATCACATCCTATGGTTTATTTACTGGCAAGATACTTGGCTAATATACTTGTAATTTTTGAAGATGATTTTAATGGAATTAAATTATTAGGTTTTAAAGAAGGAATTAACCTAATTGATATTGGAGCAAGTGATGGGGTTGCCATTAAATTTATATCAAAAATTTTAGATGTAAAAAGTATTTACGCTTTTGAACCTAATAAAAATTATTATCAAAAATTAAAAAATCTTAATATTAAAAATAAAAAAATTTATAATTATGGTATTAGTAATAAAAATCAAAAATTAGAAGTATATGTGCCTATATACAAATTTTTAAATAAAAAATTTTCTTTAATAACTTATACTTTCTATAACAAAGAACATTTAAGAAAAGTTTTGGAAAAAAATTTTTTTTTTACTAAAAATCTTAAAATTGAAAAAAGAACTATTTATCTAAAAAAAATGCCGACTATTAAAGAAAAGATAGATTTGATTAAAATCGACGTTAACGGACATGAATTTGAAATAATTAAATCTTTAAGCAAAATAATAAAAAAATCTAAGCCAGTTATTATAACCGAGGAGATGTCCAGTATAGATTTAATCAATAAATTTTTAAAAAAATATAACTACAAATGTTGTTATTATGATTACCATAATAACAAAATTGAATCTTACAGACCGAAAGAAAAAAATCCTTTCAACTTCTATTTTATAAATAAAAATCATGCAAATTAAGTAAATCAAAATTTATTTAGAATTATTTAAAAATAATGAGTAAAATTATTTGTATAGATATCGACAATACAATATGCAGAACAAAACTATCTCAATATAGAAAATCAAAACCTAATAAAAAAATTATTAGTTATATTAATAAACTTTATGACAGTGGCTATATAATCAAAATATACACGGCTAGATATATGGGCAGATTTAAAGATAACGAAATTTTAGTAAAAAAATTTGGTTACGCAAAAACAGTTAAACAATTAAAAAAATGGAAAGTTAACTTTCATGTTTTGCATATGGGGAAGCCTAGTGCAGATATTTATATTGATGATAAAAATCTTTATTTTAAAAAAAACTGGACACAAGATCTTAATAGACTTTTGAAAAAATTAAATTGATTTACGCTACAATAATACCTTTTTTTTTTATTTTTATATTAATTGGAATAGCAAATATAGGACGTATTATAAATAAATATTTATTAAAAGATTTAGATAAATTATATTTAAATATAACTTACGGAATATCATTTTTAGCTTTTTTTATTGGACTATTATTATGTCTAAATATTTACAATGTAAAATTTATAATTTTTTTACTAATATCATCTTTTCTATTAAAAATATTTCAACTCAATTTAAATAAAATTAAGACGCTTATTAATAAAAAAAAATTAATTGTAAAAATTTTAATTTTATTATCTTTCTTAATTTCTGTTAAAAGTCTTTATTTTAGCGTAGATGACATTTCGGGATATTTTTTTACTATCACAAAATATATAAATGGAAAAATTTACATCAAAGAAAATATCAATGAAAACTTCAGAGAATACTATCAGTACCCGACGATAAATATAATTAATGGGATATTTGTACATATAGCAGATTTTTATAGTACAAATTTTTTTGATAAGTTTATTGGTTATTTGCTAATTATACTGATAGTAAATGACCAATGCAATTCTCACTCTAATATAAAAAAAAATTTACTAATTCTTATTTCTTTATTACTATCTATATCGGTTAGTGATACCGCATCTGGTAAGATAATAATTATTCCATTTACACTATTATTACTTTTAAAAATAAAAGAGTTTCACAATTTCCCCAGCAATAGGAAGATTTGTTATATTTTACTAATTGCAGCAACTTTATTTATTATAAAATCAATCAGTATTATTTCAATAACGAGTATTTTATTTTTTATTTTATTATTAAAAAAAAAAAATAATAAAACAATTAAACTTAAGAGATTATTATTATACTTCTTTTTAATTTTTTTATTTATTGCACCTTATTTAATATATAATTATAAAATTGATCTTGGTTTTCTGCCAAATATCATTTCTCACAATAAATACTGGTTTTCAAATAGTTCTTCATATAAGGATTTGAACTTACAAATTATAAATAATCAAAATTTCCTGAATTATTATTTTATAAGGCAAAATTATTTAATAATAATTATAACTATAATTAATCTTATTTTTTCTAAAGAGGACAATTATCTAAAATTTAATATTTTAATTTCATTAATAATTTTTCAATTAATAACATTTTTTAATCTTTATCCGGATAATGTTAACCAATTAAGATACGTATTACCATTCTACCAAGGATTAACCATTTTTATATTAATAGGTAATTTTAATAATATAAAAATTAAAATACTTAAAAAATATTCGCAAACAATTTTTGCTATAATTTTTGTCTTAGCATTAAGAATAAATAATAATACTTATATAAATTTAAAGTTGGCATACTACGATCTAAAATTTTTACTCAGTAATAACGCGGAAAAAACTTACTCTTATTATGAGAAATATACAAAAGTAGAAAAAGTGTATCCCAAAGATTACTATGAAAATTTAAATAAAATATTAGATCTAACGTCTGATAAAAATTCTTTACTAGTTATTTCTAGGCCTTATTTAATAAATCCCAATAATTTTAAAAAAATAAATATAAACTACATTGAATTTGCAACTGGCTATTTATTGTCTGAGATAAATTACCCTATTAATAGAGATAAGTACTTAAAAAATAAATTCTTTAAAGATAAAAAAATAAAATTTATTATTTTTGAAAAAAATATAAATATAGAACTAAAAAAATACTACAAAATAGAATTAAGCGACAATATACTTGTTAACAAAAATAATTTTCATGTAGATAGTCTTGTGCAAAAAATATTCTATACAGATCTTATTAATAATATTTTAAGAATTAAGAAAATAAAAATTATAGAAAATGATAATTTTATTATGTGGGAAATAATTTAAATTAACTATAAATAAATATGATATCAATTATTATATCGGCATTAAACGAAGAAAAGAATATTGCAAAAGTGTTCAATAATCTTGAAATAGCATTAATCAAATTTAAATATCAATATGAAATTATACTCATCAATGATGGATCAAAAGATAACACTAAAGCTAAGATGGAACACTTAGAAAGAATAAAAGGAAGCAATATAGTATTTATAAATAACAAGATTAATAAAGGTATTGGATTTTGCATCAAACAAGGCGTTAAAAACGCAAAATATAAATATATTTTGTTTCATCCTAGCGATGGGGAAATAAGTGCAAAAGAAATATTAAAAAACAAAAAGTACTTATTTAAAAAAGACCTTATCATTCCTTATCCAATCAATCAAAAAAATTCCAGAACGATATTTAGATTTTATTTATCCAATATTTATCAGACAATATTAAGAGTAACTTTTTTAAAAAGTATTAAATATTTTAATGGGACTATTATTTTTAATAAAAAAATAATTAACAAATTTAATATTTATTCAGATACATTTTTTATTTTCACCGAAATTATATTAAAGTATACTAAAAATAACACCAACTACATTGAAGTTCCTTACAGACTTAATAAAAGATTAAGTGGAAATTCAAAAGCATTACGTCTCAAGAATTTATTAGACATCATAAGAGACTATTTAAAAATGCTAAAATATTACTATCTTTAATAAAAAAATTTAAAATTTGTAAAATTTTTTTTCATAAACCCTACCAGAGCCACATAATTTTATTTTTGTAGGGATTTTTTTTTTCACAAATTTAGATTGATTAAATAATTCCCGATGAATAATATACATTACTGGTTTGTTTCCATTTACTGAACTTTTTAACATATTATAAGCTTGCTTTGGAGACTGAGGAATTTTTAGAGTCCATCCTTCGAAGTTTTTAAACCATATACTTAAATCTTTGCTATGCTGAGGCCCTTGCCCCATACCTTTTCCAATCTGGCAAATTAAAGTTATGGGAAGCTTAAAGCCTTTTTTATACCAAATTGGTATATGATTAACCAAAGCGCACATTCCACTTGCCAAAAAATCAATTCTTACATGCATCATTACTATTTTTTTTCCAGCTAACGCCAAACCCAATGCACTTGAGTTCATTAAAGACTCTGAAACAGAATAAGTAATAAATTGATTAGGATATTTTTTATAAAGTCCTTCCGTAAGTCCTGCAAAACCATACTTTATGAGCTGACCTCCTAACAATACATTCTTATTACTAAGCAATAACTCCTCTAAAGCTTTATTTATTTGTTCAGCAAAAGTTTTCATTCTTTAAAAAGAATCTGATTTTACATTATTTGCGTTGGTACCACAAAAATCTAACATGGTAGCCATATTTATATGAGCGCATTTAAGTTGTACTTTTATTTCGCAAAAAGTCGGTATTTTTTTTTTTTTTGTTTCTTCAATTGCTGACAATAAGGAATTGTGACATTTAATTCCAAATGACTTTACCCTTTTTGTAATATCGCCAGATTGTCTTTCCGATATTGTGGCATCAACAGACATTCCATTATTTTCACACAAATAAACTATTGGTAATTTGTGAAGTATAGCAAAATTAAGACTCTCCCAAAAAACCCCCTGCTCAACTCCAGCGTCACCAAAACATGATAAAACAATATTTTTAGATTTATTTAATTTTAATGCGTAAGCGGCTCCTGTTGCAGTTCCTATTAACCCCCCAACTATTGCTGTGGAGAAAAAATTAATCTTTTTATCGTTAATAGATTGAGAGCCAGAAAAACCTTTATTAATTCCAGTCTTGAGTCCCATAATTTCATCCCATAATTTTTTTTCAGAACCACCCTTTGCTAAATAATGATGATGATTTCTATGATAAGAAAAAAGCCAATCTTTTTTTTTTAATCCTTTTTTGATATCTATAGCAATTTTTTCATGTCCTATTGATAAATGAACGGGACAAAAAATATTTTTCATATTTTTTTGAAGCCTTCTTTCAAAATTTAATATTTTATCTTGTATTAACATTTGGAATAGTAAATATTGTATATATAGTATTTAAATATTAGCATAATTTTGAAAAAAAAAAGAGTTATTATCATTGGTGGTTGCGGCTATATTGGGACAAAACTCACATTATTTCTTTTAAAAGAAAAATACAAAATCAAAATTATCGATTCGCAACTTTTTGGAAATTATTTACCTAAGCATCCAAATCTACAAATAGTCAAAAAAGACATTAGAAATATTTATTATAAAGATTTTCTAAATTATGACTCAATTATTCATTTAGCTAATATAGCTAATGACCCTAGCGTAGATCTGGATCCTCTTTTATCTTGGGAAGTAAATGTTTTAGGTTCATATTTAATATGCAAAGAGGCTTTAAAAGCAAAAATTCGACATATAATATTTTCAAGCTCTGGCAGTGTCTATGGAATAAAAAAAGAAAAAAAGGTTACAGAGGATTTAGAATTACTACCTATATCGGCATACAATAAAACAAAAATGATAGCCGAAAGAATATTTCTAAGCTTTGCTGATAAAATAAAAATTCACTGTATTAGACCAGCTACTGTTTGTGGCTATTCTCCAAAAATGCGACTAGATTTAACAGTAAATCTTTTAAGTTTTCAGGCGTTAAAAAATAAAAAAATTACCGTATTGGGTGGAAATCAAATTAGACCAAACATACATATTGATGATTTAGTAAGGGTTTTTAGTTTTTTTGTAGAAAATAATAAAATCAAAAATGGTTGTTATAATGCTGGCTTTGAAAACCATTCAATTTATGAAATTGCAAAACAAATAACAAAAATTATTCCCGCTAAAATTGTTTATAAAAAAAGCAATGACAAAAGGTCTTACAGATTAGACTCTTCAAAACTTATTGGTTTAGGATTTAAAAAAAAATATAATTTTATAGATGCAATAAAAGAATTAAAAGAAAAATATAATCAAAACATCATTAAAGATCTAGACAATTATTACTCAATAAAAACTTTAAAAAAAATCAATTTTAAATAAACGTTTTAGAAGGCTAAGAAAATAAAGCAGAAACTGTTTTAATTAAATCTACTTTTAAAGGAAATATTTTGTTGCCTGAATTTTGACCGTGCAAACCCGCATAACAATTACCTAAAAAGGGAACAATCTCATCACTATAACCCATTGATATTAATGAGGAGGTAATTGCAAAATATGCATCTCCACAGCCCGTAGTATCCTTTGGTTGTTTGAAAAAAGCTGGCATATAATAAATATTTCTCTTTTTATCAAGAAACAGGCTGCCCTCTTCTCCCAGAGTAATTGAAATAAAAGAATTTTTTTTAAATACTCTAAGCATATTCTTTTTTAATTCATAATTATTATCAAATTTTTTATTTATTCCTAATTCAAATTCTCTTTTTGTTAGAGATAAATATTTATATCTTTTATATTTCGTAAATAAATTAAATCCATAATTATTAGAATTAGACTGAACATTAATAAAAAGATTCTTATAAGAATTCTCTAATTCTTTAATTATCATGGGTTCATTAAAAATACTTAACCCAAAATCTAATACAATTAAATTTTCATTATTAGACTTAATAATAGACTTTAGTTTTTTGTTAAAATTTTTATAATTGAATTTTCTTAATATCTCTTCATTATTTTTAACGGAAGAACTAGACATTTGAAAAAGGTTTTGTTTTTTATAAAGGCTTACAAATCTAATTTTTTCTAGTATTTTCTCATTTATTAAATTTAAAAAAATAAGTTGAGTATTTTTATTAAATCTTTTTTTAATAAAATCTTTTTCAGCAGAGTCACTTTTATTAACAAGTATCAATTTTAACTTTGCATCAAATTGTTCTAAAATCTTAGTGATAGCCAATGTACCTCCTAAATGTTTTTCTTGATAAAGAAATTCTGTTGATAATACAGGATATTTTGAAGCTGAACCAAGAACCTTAACAAAGTTAAATAAGTCAAATAAAGCATCACCTAAAATTAAAGTTTTAAAACTTTTAATATTTTTAATAATTTCTATTACTTTAGCTAGAGTATATTTTTTTTTTATATTTTTAATTACATCATGAATTTCTCGGCCATGAATATTAAATTGTTTATTAAGAATCTTAGTGGAACTATAAACATCTTCTTCAGTATAAATAATCTTACAATTAATTTTTTTTGCATATTTTGTTTCTTTAATTATATTGCCAGATAAATCATTTTTATGATTTTTATACTCTTGACCCTTAACGTAAAAATTGGGACGAAATATTTTTAACGATTCTATAGCTGTTGGGTTCTTTGATAAAAAAACGTAATCAACCATTTTTAAATTACTTAATACCGCCAATCTATTTGATGCAGAAAAATATGGTCTACCAGGTCCTTTATTAACAAAATTATCGTCAGTAACACTAACAATTAAAATATCTCCCAAGCTTTTGGCTTTTTGAAAATGAAGTAGATGACCTTGGTGGATTAAATCAAATACTCCATGACAAAGAACTATTTTTTTGTTTTTACGATTTAAAATCTGATCTAAATCATTGACTATTTTTTTCATTTACATTTTTTTTTAATTAAGATTATTTTGTTTTGTTAAAAATATTAGTTAGATATATATACTTATGACCTGCATTTATGGAGCAAAATATTTTACTTTCACGGATAAAATCGTAGCTAAAAAAAGAATTGAAATGGTCAAAATAATTAATAATGAAATTAGAGAACATTATATAAATGATATTTTGGACGTGGGTACGGCTGAAGACAAAAATGACAAAGCGCTAAATCTAATAATTAAGAAATTAAGAAAAAAAGGAAGAATTTTTAAATCACTAACTATTGATAACATTAGCGATAATTATTTTAAATATAAATACAAAAAATCAATCACTCAAAATTTTTCTAATCAAGAATACAAAAAAATAAAGTCAGACGCAGTTATATCTGCTGCAACTATTGAGCATGTTGGCTCATTTAATAATCAAGTTAAAATGGTTAAAAATATTATAAATCTAACAAAAAAAATTTTTTTTATAACAACACCAAATCGATTTTATCCTATTGAATTTCATACTAAACTTCCTTTAATTCATTGGCTGCCAAAAAGAATTCATCGTTTTATTCTAAGTAAATTGTTAAATCATAAATTTTTGGCAAAAGAAAAAAATTTAAATTTATTATGTTATCAATCCATTAATTCAATGATGAGTAATTTTAAACAAGATATTCATTATAAAATAATTCCAATAAAACTCTTAGGTATTGTTTCGAATTATATAATTATCGGTAAAAAAAAAATTTAAATAACTATTTAATTAAATTTGATTTTTGAAATGTATCTTTTTTTTCGCCTCTCAACAAAGAGCATATTTCATAGAATCTATGTAAAGATAAATTATCTTGAAAAGCAGATTTTGCATAATTATCCGTAACGCCAAGTCTTCCGGTAATTAAATTATACAAATAAATCTTATTACTAAAGTTAAAATGTTTTGACTCAAATTCTATGAACTCTAACAATCTAATAAAATACTCGTTAACTATTATGTCTTCTAATTTCAGATTTCCTCCACCTTTGCCGAGACCGAGAATTGAAGTGTCTGTAATATCTATATTTTTATTCTTGCATGTATAAAAATTTGTTAATGCTCTACCAGTATGATTATGCAAATGGAACCCAACGCCTATTCCTTGATATTTTATTTTATCAATAGAGTCTTTATACTTATCGTAATCTATAGTTAAATTTAAATTACCGTGACTATCAGCAAAATAAATGTACATAAATTTGTATTTTAATATTTTCGAAACCGTTTCTTCTAATTCTTTTTTAGAATAATTTGTGCAATTTATAATTTGAAAAGATACATCAATATTTGTTTTGTTGTGCAGTTTTTCTGAAAATTTAAGAGCCTGATCAATATCTTCTTTTCTAGAAGTAATTCTTATCATTGTAACTGGCGTTGCAAATTTTTTAGGATAAGAACTCACATCTTTATTGCAATAATGATAATCAATTATCACTACTGCATTATTTTTGCTTTTTGAACCTGTTATCTCTAGAACGTCATCCTCATTTAAATTATAAAATCTATTTTTACTTTTTGCAGTTTGACCCCAATAACCCAATTCTATGAATGGAATATTATAACCACACATTAGCTGATAATATCTTTTTGCAAATTCAATATTCCAATTAAAATTATTTACAAAGCCGCCGTCTCTTAAAGTACAATCAAGAATTTTCATTTTTAAAATATTATTCTACATTTTTATAAATTATTAACTAGCTTTAGCGCCTCAAAGTAATTCTTAACTTTAAAATCAGGCTTAATTCTATTAACTTTTGAACAATACCCATTCGTTACTAAAAAGAATTTAACATTCATTTTTTTTGACATTTGGTAATCAATAAAACTATCACCAAAGAAAAAACAGTTTCTTTTATTTACATTAAAATCAGACAATATTTTTTTTAAATGTCTTTTATCAGGTTTTTTATATTTTAAAGTATCGTATCCATATATAGCGTGGAAAAATCTTAAAATTTTTAATTTTTTAAGTATTTTTTGCGTAACAGATTCTGTCTTATTAGTAGATATAACATTGTAGAATCTGTCTTTAGTATTTTTTAAAAAAGAAAACAAACCATTTTTTGGTAAAGTATTTCTTATACATTGTTTAAAATAAAATCTCTTAAAATCATCATTAATCTTATTTAAAAGGACATCAGTAATAGGGTCGCAGTTTTTTTTTATTAAATATTTGCTGCCTAAACTTGCATTTTTTAAAAAAAAAGAATTATTAATGATTTTAAAATTATTTTTTTTAAAAGCATAATTAAAACTTATAAGGATATCTTTTTTGGAATTAATTAAAGTTCCATCTAGATCAAAAATAAGAAGATTTTTTTTATTCATAATTTTAACTTAGACAACTTTCTAGCTAAGAATAAATGTTCACGATAATCAATATCTAAACTTTCTGGTATTGTTAATTCATAAAAAAAATGATTGTTAGATATTCTTTGCAACCCGTTATTTAGAAATATATTTTTTTTTATTATAAAAAAAGCTCCGTTAAGAACTATAATTTTTTTTAAAGACTGAGTTTTTTGAATCAATCGAGGATCAAAATTTATAGGTTTGACTTTTGAATTTTCTAAATAAGAAAAATTTTGTATCTTTTCGCAAGAGCAAACACTGTCGTAATTGCGCATCTTATTTAAAGCTTTTTTTAATGTCGAAATTTTTAAAAATGGAGATGTTACATGAGATGTAATAATAGGTTCTTTTTTATTTTTAACAAAATTATCTAAAAAATTTTTTATCATTAATGGAGTGGGGCTCTGCGTAAGACTTTTTTCCATACTGATGAATTTTTTATCTCTTTTGTAACAATAAACATGTTTTAAATTTTTATCTTTTTTACATTCAGAAATTATTTTTTCACTATCAGTATCTACAAAAACTTGAAAATTTTTAAATTTGTATAAAGAAATTTTATAAAGTGAAATTCCAGATATTTTTTGAAAATTTTTTTTTTTAATTCTCTCAGATTTTTCTTTAATTATAAAAAATATTTTATTCATAATTATGCGTTAAGACCTATATTTGATATTTTTTTAATATCTGCTTATTAATGTTTGAGAAATATAAGATTATTTTCAAAATAATATATAAAAAAACATTATAATCTATTATTAGTTATTTATATAAAATACAGCGATTACTAATCTATTTTTTTAACTAAACTTAATAACTTACTATTAACCAGCGTAGTACCATAATGGGACAAATGGTTTGTGTCATAAAATAGAATTCTGTTATTTTTAAAAATATAACATTTTTTTTCTTTTTTTTCACAAAAAATCTCTTCTGTTCTCATTTTAAAAATATTTTTATGAGTAAAAGATTCTAAAAATAAATTAGATTCCTCGAGTCTCTTTTTATAAACTTGGTAATCAAGAAAATAGTTATTATATAACAATTTTAGGTACTTTCTTTTATTAGGAATGAACAATGTATTATTATCAGAAACTAATTTTTGCACATTCCAACCAACCTCTGGAACAGGATAAATTAATATTATTTTATTATTATTAGCTAAATTATTAATAGATTGTTTAATTAAATCTTTTTTATTTTTAACTTCTGCGTCATAAATAAAACTCATGCCAAAATTATTATTTTGACCATTAAAATTTTCAACCCCGCCTTTATTATTATCAAAATATTTCTCTGAAAATATCACCGGTAAACGTGCCATTAATACAATTACGGAATCTTTATTT
>Ga0214921_10007257_pt1 | contig 14842 bp, 10 predicted proteins | sample LL1505_MetaG_FD_177992 | JGI IMG/M metagenome (GOLD analysis project Ga0214921, IMG submission 177992) | Freshwater microbial communities from Lake Lanier, Atlanta, Georgia, United States - LL-1505 | ecosystem: Environmental > Aquatic > Freshwater > Lake | place: USA: Georgia | collected... | reverse complement strand
GCAGCAGCCTCAGAGCAGCAGCCTCAGAGGAGCAGTCTTAAAGACAAGCCAGAACGAAACGGTCTTAAAGCAGCAGTCTTAAACCAACAGCCTTAAACCAACAGTCTTAAAGCAACAGCTCCAGCGTGGCGATAGCAGAGCCCTTGCGGTAACAGCGACCGTATTCAGTCGAGCGGATGGAGCCGGCCGCTGCTGTCTAGGGGCCCATGGTCTGTGATTGGAAAGCTGCCGTTTTCCAGGGCTTTCAGTAAATCTTCGGCGAGGCTGTCGCCGAGGTGCAGGCTGCAGGCCGGCGCCGCCCGCAGCCTGTGGCCATCCACCTGGATGCGTCCGGCCAGCAGCTCGCCGTAGCTCACGGTGCCGAAGCCCGGACGGATGCGGCGGGGAATCGAGAAATCCAGCACCGGCGCCTCCAGGGCGCTATCTGGCACCGCCGCCTGGCGGGCCTGGCGTTCCCCTAGCAGCAGCACTGGGGCAGCGATGGCCACCAGCAGGGCCGCCCCATGGCCCTCAAAGAAACAGGGTCGAATCCAGTGGGGGTTTAAATCCCGCAGTTCCACGCCCACCGCCACCGTGGCGCCGGGGGCCTTGGCCTGGCCACTGGCCTGGCGGCGGCAGTTGGGTTGGTGGCCACTGCCGGGCCCCAGCACCCGGCCAATGGCGCCGGCCACCAGCACCGGCTGGCCCGGCCCCAGTTGCGCCAGCCCCGGCATGGTGAGGCCAATGCTGCGGGCGCCACTGCAACTAAACAGGGCATTGCTGAAGGGCCCCTGCAGGGCCCCGATCGGGCTGGAGAGCAGGCCTTCACTGCTGCTCACCGCCACCACACCGTTTTCACTGATCGCCCGGCTCAGCAGCAGGCGGCCACTGCCCAGCCGTTCCAGTTGCAGGGTGGTTTGCAGGTCGCGGCGGGGATGGAGCTGGCTGCCCTCCCCCTGCACCTCCAGGGGCACGGCCTCCCCCCGCAGGAGCTGGTCAAGCACCTGGGCACCCCCGCGCCGCAGGGGCGAATTGAGGCCCCCACCGATGGGCATGCAAAGCTCAGCGGCGCCAAAGCCTCCGCTGGCGGCCATCCCCCCCAGCTGCGCCTGGCGCAGGCGCAGGGGCGGATCGCTGGGGCCAAGGCTGATCCAAACCATGCCCTGGTCGGTGAATTCACAGCTGGCGGCCGCCAACACATCGGTGGCGGCGTAGGCGCTGGCCAGGTCCGTGGCTTCAACCCGCGCCCGGAATTCCAAGGCCGTGCACACCCGGAGGTTGCCATCCCGTTGCTTTTCGCGGAGCTGCTGGGGGGTGCGGGGCCGGAAGGCCATGGGGGGTAGGGGGTTTCGGTAATGTTGGGTGTTCTTAAGGCTGGACGCAGCAGGCAGCGGCATGGCGGATCCCAGCGAACCCACGAACCCCGGCGGTTCTAACGAACGAATAATCCAGACCGATCTGCGCAGCGAGATGTCGCGCTCCTATCTGGAGTACGCCATGAGCGTGATCGTGGGGAGGGCCCTGCCCGACGCCCGCGATGGCCTCAAGCCTGTGCATCGCCGCATCCTCTATGCGATGTACGAGCTGGGTCTTACCAGCGACCGTCCCTACCGGAAATGCGCCCGGGTGGTGGGGGAAGTGCTGGGTAAGTACCACCCCCATGGCGATACGGCCGTCTACGACGCCCTAGTGCGCATGGCCCAAAATTTCTCGATGCGGGCGCCGCTGATCGATGGCCACGGCAACTTCGGCTCGGTAGATAACGATCCCCCGGCCGCCATGAGGTACACGGAATCCCGGCTGCAGGCGCTCACCACCGACAGCCTGCTGGAGGACATCGAAGCTGAAACCGTCGATTTCATCGACAACTTTGATGGGTCCCAGCAGGAGCCCACGGTGATGCCGGCCCGGGTGCCCCATCTGCTGCTGAATGGCTCCTCCGGCATTGCCGTGGGGATGGCCACAAATATTCCGCCCCATAATCTTGGCGAATTGATCGATGGGGTGTTGGCGTTAATCGCTAACCCTGAGATTGAAGATCGCGCCTTGATGGCGATCATTCCTGGTCCCGATTTCCCCACCGGCGGCCAGATCCTGGGTCGCAGTGGCATTCGGGAGACCTACACGGGCGGCCGTGGCTCGATCACCATGCGCGGGGTGGCGGCGATCGAAACCCTTGAGGTAACTGGCCGCCCTGACCGCGATGCGGTGATTATCACTGAGCTTCCGTATCAAACCAACAAAGCGGCGCTGATTGAGCGCATTGCCGAGATGGTAAACGATAAAAAGCTTGAGGGTATTTCCGATATCCGTGATGAAAGCGACCGCGATGGCATGCGGATCGTCATTGAGTTGCGGCGGGATGCCTATCCCCAGGTGGTGCTAAATAACCTCTACAAACTCACACCGTTACAGAATAATTTTAGCGCCTATATGTTGGCGTTGGTTAAATCAGAGCCGGTGCTGTTAAACCTGCGCCGGATGCTTGAGGTATTCCTCGATTTCCGGATTGAAACCATTGAGCGCCGCACCCGTTATCTGCTGCGCAAGGCGGAGGAGCGGGATCACATCCTCCAGGGTCTGTTGGTGGCCCTCAATGATCTCGATGCAGTTATTCATCTGATCCGCCATGCGGCGGATGCCGCTGGGGCCAAGGCCGGCCTCATTGAGGTGCATGGCCTAAGTGAACTCCAGGCCGATGCCATCCTGCAGATGCAGCTGCGCCGGCTCACGGCCCTAGAGGCCGACAAGATCCGGCTGGAACATGAGGATCTGCTCGCCAAGATCACTGACTACAACGACATCCTGCGCCGCCGGGAGCGGGTGCTGGAGATCATTGAAACTGAGTTGCGGCAACTTAAGGAACGCCACAGCACGCCGCGGCGCACGGAAATTCTCGACCTCGAGGGCGGCCTTGAAGACATTGATCTGATTGCCAACGAGCGCTCAGTGGTGCTCGTAACTGAAAACGGCTATCTCAAGCGGATGCCTGTGAGTGAGTTTGAGGCCACCAGCCGCGGCACCCGGGGCAAGGCTGGCACCAAGAGCCAGGGCGATGAGGGGGTGCGGCTGTTCATCAGCTGCAATGACCACGACAGCCTGTTGCTGTTTAGTGACCGCGGCGTGGTTTATTCCGTGCCCGCCTATCGGGTGCCGATTGCCAGCCGGGCCGCCAAGGGCACCCCGGTGGTGCAGCTGCTGCCCATCCCCCGGGAAGAACAGATCACCTCACTGTTGGCGGTTAGTGCCTTTGAAGAAAATGTGCAGCTGTTGATGCTCACCAGTGGTGGCTTCATTAAACGCACGCCCCTTTCTGCCTTTGCCAACATCCGTGCCAATGGCTTGATTGCCATTGGCCTTGAGGAGGCTGATGCCCTGCGCTGGGTGCGACTTGCACTCAAGGGCGACAGCGTTTTGATCGGTTCCTTGAAGGGAATGACGATCCACTTCCGGATCACCGATGGCGAATTGCGCCCCCTGGGCCGCACGGCCCGCGGGGTAAGGGCCATGGCCCTGCGCCAGGGGGACAGCCTGGTGAGCATGGATGTGTTGCCGGCAGAGCTGGCCGACCGGGTGGCCAACAGCGCCGCAGCCGATGAAGACGGCGAAGGCGAAGCCGAGGAAACGGCCGCCAGCGATGGTCCTTGGGTGCTGGTGGCCACCGCCAGTGGCCTCGGTAAGCGGGTGCCGGTGGATCAATTCCGGCTACAACGGCGGGCCGGGCTGGGCCTGCGCGGCATCAAGTTTCGCCGCGATGGCGACACCCTGGTGGGCCTCAAGGTGATGGGGGCCGATGAGGAACTGCTGCTGGTGAGCGAGCGGGGTGTGATCGTGCGCCTGCAGTCGGATGCCATCCCCCAACAGTCGCGGGCGGCCACCGGGGTGCGCCTCCAAAAACTCGACTCCGGCGACCGCCTAACCGAGGTGGTGCTGGTGCCGCCATCGGCGGAAGAGGAGGAGGTGGTTGATGTTGAGGCAGTTGAGACTGCAGTGGTTGATGTAACTGAAACTGCAGTTATTGCTAAGGCAGATCCAGAGGCTGATCCCGAGGCAGTTCCTGAGGAAGATCCCCAAGCGTGAGCTCTTCCCCAAGGGTTGACGCCTTGGTGATCGGCGCTGGGCCCGCCGCCCTGGCCATTGCCAGCTCCCTCGGCGAGCAGGGGTTGCAGGTGGAAGCCCTGGCGGCCCAGGAGCCAGATGCCGCCTGGACAAATACCTATGGCATCTGGGGGGAGGAAGTGGATCGGCTCGGCCTTGGCCATTTGCTTGGCCACCGCTGGAGCAACACGCTTAGTTATTTCGGTTCCGGCGAGGGGGGCGATAACCGGCCCATCGGCCATGGCCGCGACTACGGCCTGTTTAATTCAAATTCCCTGCAGCAGCATTGGCTTGACCAAACCAGTCGCTGCGGCCTGGGTTGGCAGCGGGGGGTGGCGGCTGCCATTGAGCATGGGCCAGGGTTCTCCAGGGTGGTTACCGCCGCTGGCCAGGAGCACCGGGCCCGCCTGGTGATCGATGCCAGTGGCCACGAGCCGATCTTTGTGCAGCGCCCCAGCCCTGGAAAGTTTTCTGCCGGTGTGGCCAGCCAGGCCGCCTATGGAATCGTGGCGGGTTTCTCAGCTCCGCCGGTGGAGCCGGGCCAATTTGTGCTGATGGACTACCGCTGTGATCACCTCACGGCCGCTGAACGTAGCGAGCCCCCCAGCTTTCTCTATGCCATGGACCTGGGGGGCGGCCAATTTTTTGTGGAGGAAACCTCCCTGGCCTTGGCACCGGCCCTGTCATTTGGCTTGCTCAAGCATCGACTGCAGCGGCGCCTGGCCCACCGGGGGGTGACCGTGGGGGAGATCCAGCATGAGGAGTTTTGTTTGTTCCCGATGAATCCGCCCCTACCCGATCGCCACCAGCGGGTGCTGGGCTTTGGTGGGGCAGCATCGATGGTGCATCCGGCCTCCGGCTACATGGTGGGTGCTTTGCTGCGGCGGGCCCCTGGGCTGGCGGCGGCGATAGCTAAGGGGTTGGATTCAGGGGCTCTGACCAGTTCAGCCGCTACTAATGCGTTTAGCACCACTGTTAGTGCCGCCGCCTGGGAGGCGCTTTGGCCCATGGAGTTGCGCCGCAAGCATGGTCTCTATCGCTTTGGCCTTGAAAAGTTGATGCGCTTTTCCGAGGCTCAGCTGCGCCAATTTTTTGCCAGTTTCTTTGAGCTTCCTGGGGACCAGTGGTATGGCTTCCTCTCCAATACGCTCCCGCTGCCGCAGTTGTTGGAGGCCATGCTGGGCTTGTTTGCCACGGCCCCCCAAGGGGTGCGTTGGGGACTAATGCAACCCCGCGGCCGTGAACTGGCTTTGCTGGCACGGTTGATGACCGGCTAAAAGCCTGAAGGGGTCGCTGGCGGCAATCACGGGAGGCTGGATGGGGCTGTTGGGGGTGGGGCGGTGGTGGTGCCTTTTGGTTTTGTGGAAGCCCTTCAGGCCTGGCGCCAATGAAACTCCTTTCAGTGAAACTCTAATGAAAATGACCCTAGTCATTTGACCCTAGTCATTTTCATTAGAGGTGGCAAAACCTTGGCCACCTCTGGAGATCCCTGGCTGAGCTGGCATAAGAGAATGGGTATTGGCAGTTTTTCTAGGTGCCCGCTGGTCACCCCTGGCCCAAGGTTTAGGCCAGCCAGTCATCGGGCTTGATCAGCGGAAAGAGGTTGTCTTCTTCCTCCACTGCCTCTAACCAGCTCAGTTCTTGGTCACTAAGACCTTGATTGTTAATAGCTTGATTCTTAACACCTTGATTGTTAACAGCTTGATTGTTAACAGCTTGATCGCTCTGGCCTGGGCCTGGTTTAAGGGCCTCCAACAGCCGCCAGAAGCGATTTAGGTGGCGTTGGATCCGTTCCTTTGCCAGTTCTGTGGTGGTGCCCGCCCGCAGAATGAAGCTCCAGTCGGAGGCCTGGGCGAGGAGCAACTCCCGGCCCGCTTGGGCCAGGAGCCGTTGGCGCTGGGGATCCTGTTGGCCTTTTTCGCGGCCGCTGGTTTCCACCATCGCCTGGGAGGCCCGGTGCCAGTTGGGCACCACCCAGGCATTGCTCTTACTTAACCAATAGGAGTGGTAACCCCCCTGGCCCCAGCTGGAGGGGGAGGGCCGGCACACCTGTAGTTGTGGCTCACCGCTGAGGCTCTGGCGCAGGGTGCTGAATTGCAGTCCGGCGGCGGCCCCCTGTTGAAAGAGCTGCTCTAGGAATTGAGGACCCTCAAACCACCAATGACCAAATAATTCAGCATCAAAGGGGGCCACCAGCAACGCCGGACGGCCCATGGCACTGCCCAGGCTCTGCAGTTGTTTAAGCCTGGCAGCCCCATAGGCGCCGGCATGGCGGGCCGCGGTTTCGGCGGCGGCCTTGGGGTTGTAGGGCAGTTTGTCGGTGAGCGAACAATTGCCGCCACTCACCCGGCGCAACTTCAAGCCCAGGGGCCGGGTGCTGGGGATGCCGGCCGCCTGCAGCTCGGTTTCGGGTAGATCCCAACCCAGGTCCCGGTGGAATTCCCGATAGCTGCCATCCCCGGGGTAGCCATCACTGGCAGACCACACCGGCAGGGTGGCCTCACTGTCCCGGCCGAAAAAGGCCACCGAGGCCGGCGAACAGATCGGCGCATACACGCCATAGCGGGGCCGGGGCAGGGCATGGAGCAGCCCATGGGCATCGAGCACCGCATAGCGCAGGCCGGCCTTGGCCAGCTCCTGGTCTAGCCCCTCGTAGTAGGCGCATTCCGGCAGCCAAATGCCAGTGGGGGCCTGGCCGATTAGGCGTTCGTGTTCGCGCACTGCCGTGCGCAGTTGGGCCCGCACCGCCTGCACCGGATCGCGCAGCAGCGGCAGGTAGCCATGGGTGGCGCTACAGGTGAGTAGGTCGAGGACGCCGGCCTTTTGTAGGGCAATGAAACCGCGCAGGGGCTGCTTGCCAAAGCCTTTGAAGGCTTTTAGTTGCTGGCGGAAATGGGCGAGCAGCTGCTCTGCCGCTGGCTGTTCTTCCCGGCTGGCCCGTTGCAGCAATTGGCAGCGCTGCTCCACCCAGGGGCTGAAGCGCTCCAGCAACACTGGATCGGTGAGTAGAGAGAGCAACGTGGGCGAGAGGCCCATGCTTAGCCGCGGGTTAACTCCCTGGCGCTGGCGGCTGCGTTCAAGCATGCCCAGCAGCGGCAGGTAGCTTTCCACCAGCGCCTGGAAAAACCAGTCTTCCTCGAGGGAACCGGGCTCGCGACTGCGCACGTAGGGCAGGTGGGCGTGAAGCACCAGGGCCAGTGCGCCTGCGGCCATGGACTTCCAACGGTGGCAGCAGTTTAAGGCCCCCGGCGCCAGGGCTAGGGCGGGGACTTCTTAGAGTTGAAAAAGAGTTGCAGAAGGAGGCGCGGTTTCCGCGAGCGATGGGATGGCGAAGGATCCGGGGCGAGTACTGATTTTTGACACCACCCTGCGGGATGGGGAGCAGTCCCCTGGCGCCAGCCTGAACCTCGACGAAAAGCTGGCGATCGCCCAGCAGCTGGCCCGCCTCGGCGTAGACATCATCGAAGCCGGCTTCCCCTTCGCCAGCCCCGGCGATTTCGATGCGGTGCAGCGGATCGCCGGGCGGGTGGGTACCCCGGAGGGACCAATTATTTGTGGTCTGGCCCGGGCCACCCGGGGCGATATCAAGGCCTGTGCCGAAGCGGTGGCACCAGCGGCCCGCCGCCGCATCCACACCTTCCTTGCCACCAGCGACATCCACCTGGAGCACAAGCTGCGTAAAAGCCGCGCTGAGGTGTTGGCGATCGTGCCGGAGATGGTGGCTTACGCCAGATCTTTGGTGGAAGACGTGGAGTTTTCCTGTGAAGATGCCGGCCGCAGTGATCCGGAATTCATGTATCTGGTGATCGAAGCGGCCATTGCCGCTGGGGCCACCACCATCAACATTCCAGACACCGTGGGCTACACCACCCCAGGGGAATTTGGTGCCTTAATTGCCGGCATCGACCGCCATGTGCCCAACATCAATCAAGCCGTGATCTCGGTGCATGGCCACAACGACCTGGGCCTGGCGGTGGCCAATTTTCTTGAGGCGGTAAAAAACGGCGCCCGCCAGTTGGAATGCACCATCAATGGCATTGGTGAAAGGGCCGGTAATGCCTCCCTAGAGGAATTGGTGATGGCGCTGCATGTGCGCCGCAGCTATTTCAACCCCTTCCTGGGGCGCGATGGCGAGAGCAGCGAACCGCTCACGGCGGTTCGCACCGAAGAGATCTATAAAACCTCGCGGTTGGTGTCCAACCTCACCGGCATGGCGGTGCAGCCCAATAAGGCAATTGTGGGGGCCAATGCCTTTGCCCACGAATCCGGCATTCACCAGGATGGGGTACTCAAAAATCGACTCACCTACGAAATTATTGATGCCCGCACCATTGGCCTCAGTGATAATCGCATCAGCCTCGGTAAACTCAGCGGCCGCAGTGCCGTGCGAGCGCGGTTGGAGGAGTTGGGTTACAAGCTGGAGGGCGTAGACCTTGACGAAGCTTTTGCCCGGTTTAAGGAACTGGCCGATCGCAAACGGGAGATCACTGACCGCGACCTGGAGGCGATTGTTAGTGACCACACCCAGCAGCTGGAGGCCCGTTATCAGTTGGTGGGGGTGCAGGTGAGCTGTGGCACCAACCTGAGACCCACCGCCACCGTGACCCTGCGCACCGCCGATGGGGACGAACTCACCCAGGCGGCCATCGGCACCGGCCCGGTGGATGCGGTGTGCCAGGCCCTCAACCAGTTGGTGCATGTGCCCAATGAACTGGTGGAGTTCAGCGTTAAATCAGTCACGGAAGGCATTGATGCCATGGGGGAAGTAACGATCCGTTTGCGCCAGAACGGGCGCCTCTATTCAGGCCATGCGGCCGACACCGATGTGGTGGTGGCGGCGGCCCAGGCGTTTGTGAATGCGATTAACCGTTTGGTGAGTGGCCTGCAGCGGCAACCGCTGCATCCCCAGCAGGCGCCCTTGCCGGTGCTGTGACAGTTCGCCGTTCTTCCCCATGGTCTTTGGCCCTGCAGTTGGGGCTTTTGCTGTTGGTGGCGCTGCTGGTGTTGGTGCCGTTGTTGTGGCTGCTGAGCACTTCGCTAAAGGGGCCAGCGGAAGATATTTTCAGCAGCCCCCCGGCCCTCTGGCCCCACCAGCCCAGCCTGCAGGCCTACGCCACCCTGTTCTCCCAGAACCCCATGGGCCAGTACCTGCTTAACAGCAGTGTGGTGAGCTTGTTCAGTGTGGTGGCAAATTTATTGTTTTGTTCGCTGGCGGCCTATCCCCTGGCGCGGATGCAATTCCGGGGCCGCGGTTTGGTGCTGGCGGTGGTGGTGGCCACGATCCTGATTCCCTTTCAGGTGGTGATGATCCCCCTTTATTTGTTGATGGTGCAGCTGGGCCTGCGAAATACTTTGCTGGCCTTGATTTTGCCGAACGCCGCCACGGCCTTTGGTATTTTTCTTTTGCGTCAAAGTTTTCTGGCGGTACCCAAGGAGCTGGAGGAGGCGGCCCGCATGGACGGCTGCAGCCCCCTGGGGGAATGGTGGAATGTATTAATCCCTGCGGCCCGGCCAGATCTGATCACCTTGGGGATGTTTGTATTTATTGGCACCTGGAGTGATTTCCTTTGGCCTCTGGTGATTTTAGATGATCCCAAGCTCTATACCCTGCCCTTGGGTTTACAACAACTGGCCAGTAGTTTTTCGCTTGATTGGCGGCTGGTGGCTGCCGGGGCGGTGGTATCAATCGTGCCGGTGCTGGTTTTGTTTGTGTTTCTGCAGCGTTTTATCTTGCCTAGCGCCAGTGGGGATGCTGTTAAGGGCTGATCTGGTGTTGTTTGACTTGGGCTAGATATTTTAATTGTTCACTGAGTTTTAATCGGGGGAGGGTTTTTGAATGGGCGGTTTGTTCTAAATGCGCAGGTTATTTTGAGTGAGGAGGCCATTCTAAATGGGGAGGATATTCTAAGTGGGTAGGATATTCTAAGTGGTTAGGTGTTTCAAGGGCATATTGAAAAATGCCTATAATTCACCCGCGATTTAAGGGCGAGTTGCAACGGAGGTTTCCTAGTTCTATGTGCGAAGTTGCCTCTGAAGTTGCCTGGAGCTGTGTGTGAAGATGCCTCCGAGCTTGCCTAGGGCTGTGTGTGAAGGGGGTGCTGTTGATATTAAACTTATCTCAAGCCAGTAGATAGTTAAAAGCACACAGTGAGCAACCAGGTAATCCCTGTTGTTGGCTAGGTAGTTTCCATTTGATAGCTGCGCAGTGCCCAGTTGATGGCTGGGAAGTACTCAGTTAATGGCTGGGAAGTGCTCGGTTAATGGTTAGATAATTTCCGGCCAATATTGGGCTAATTCCCGGCCAATGGCCGGCTTCTGGTTTGCCATTCTGCTGACTCTATGGAAAATGACTAGGGTCAAATGACTAGGGTCATATTCAAGAGAGGCACGGCTGAGCAGGCTGGGCTATGGAGCCAGGCTATGGAGTCATGCTACGGAGTTGGGCTAAGGCAGTGGGCAAAGGAGCTCGGCGCCAGCAGAGATTGGCCAAAGGGCATAGCAGCTCAATTCAACGGCTCAGTTCAATGCCTCAGTTCAATGCCTCAATGGCGTCAATTACCGCAGCGGCCAGGCTGATTGCCTGATCGGTTTCAAAGGGATCAAATAGTTCCGCCGGCGGCGTGGCATCAATGGGGTAACGGGAGGTGATACTCATGCGGCTCAAGGCCTTGAGGGGCAGCGCCTGCAGGGGGCTCGTGTCTACCCCAGCCCCCTGCAGGTGTTGAAGTAGGTCGCCGAGCACATGGGTGTGGGGAGGTTCAAGGCCAAGCTCAAGGATGGCGCTCTTAAGCGCTTTCTCTGCCGCTTGGGATGAGAAATAACAGGCCTGGGCAAGGAAACCGTTGTCTCGGGCGAGCTCGGCCAGCTGTAGATCATTGCGGGCCTGGCTCAGCCACGCCTGGGGTCGGGCGTTCATGGCTGTAAGCGCAGTAAGGAAATGGCCTGGGCCTTAACCGCGCGCCAGTGGGGGGAGGGGGAAGTGGTCATTTCCTCCCAACTTTGTTGGCCTAGGGCCACCACATCCTGGGCTAGGCCAGCATCCAGCAGCCGATCTGCCCAGTGTTCCGCCCACTCTTGATGGGGGGCCACCACAAGCAGATCAGTATCGGAAAAGCCATCCCAATCCCCGCGGGCACGGGAGCCAAACAGCAGGATCTCTAGCTGCCCATCCTTAGCCCCGGGGGCGCTGGCCACCAGGGCTTCCAGACGGCTAATTAGATCAGCAAGCCAGCGGCCATGGCTCTGCTGCCGCAGGGTCTCGAAGGTGCTAGGGGAGGGGGCAATGGCCATGGGATGAAGCTAGCTGGACCAAGGCCAGATGGACCAAGGCCCGCTGGCCCAGGCTGGATCAGACCGGCAATTGCTGTGCCACTGATCGATTTGACATTGCTGTGATCTGCGCAGCCAGCAGCCAGCAGCCAGCAGCCAGCAGCCAGCAGCCAGCAGCTAGCAGACAGCAGACAGCAGACAGCCAGCAGAGCAATTAAGTGGATCTAAGCCATGGCTATCTTTTACCTTCAGTCGCCGAATCTCTTGCGGGCCGGAATTGGATAGGGGATGCGCCGGTGGCGCATGCGTTTCCACACTTGCACAAAAGAGCGCACTAATAATTCAATGTCGGCAGTGGTGAGCCCGCTATCAGCCAATTGGCCATCTTCGCGGCGGGCCAAAAGGATGCGGCGCACGCTTTCACGGGCTTCGGCTTCACAGGTTTCGGGGGCCATGGAACGCAGGGCCGCTTCGCAACCATCGGCCAACATCAACACCGCCGTTTCCCTGGATTGGGGCGTGGGACCGCGGTAGCGGAAAGGCTTTTCGCTGGCCTTGGGGTTTTGTTCCCTGGCCTTGTGGAGGAAGTAACCCATCTTTAGGGTGCCCTGGTGTTCAGGGATGAAATCAGCCACTGGCCTCGGTAGGCCATAGCGGCGGGCCATCTTTAGGCCCTCATCCACATGGGCCTGGATGATTTCAGCGCTGCGCCAGGGGTCATCGAGGTGGTCGTGGGGATTGCTGCCGCTCTGGTTCTCAATGAACCATTGGGGCGCATGCAATTTGCCTACATCGTGATATAGAGCCCCGGTGCGCACCAGATCCACATCCCCGCCGATGGCGCGCACCCCCTCCTCGGCGAGCCCACAGATCATCAGCGTGTGTTCAAAGGTGCCCGGCGCCTCGGAAGACAGGCGCCGCAGCAGGGGCCGTTGCAGATCGCTCAGTTCCAGCAGCCGCGACCGGGTCACCAGGCCAAACAGGTTTTCAATGATCGGTGCCAGCAACAGGCCCAGCAGCAGCAGGCCCCCCATCAGCACCCCCTCCGACCACAATTCCCCCCCCAGGGGCCGCGCCAGCCGGCCCAGTAATTGCACCAGCAGCGCCTCCAGCAGCAGGGCCCCCACCGTGAGCAACACGGCGTTTTGCAGCATCTCGGCCCTAGAGCGCTGGCGGCCAGCCAACAGCGCCGCCACCGCCGCCACCGCGGCCGCCACCACCAACTTGGCGGTGGCCACCGCATTCAGGGGCACCGGCCAAAGCAGCGTTGCCAGCGCCAGCCAGGCCAGCCCGCAGGCGGGCCCCAACCCCTCCGCCAGCAGCAGGCTGGGGGGCACTAACAAAGCCAGCGGACTGGCGGCCGCCCCAAACCACAGCTTGAAAAACTGCACCAGCCCAAGGCTGCCCAGCACCAGCAGCGCCTGGGGGGCCTCCAGGTCTGGTTTCCAGCGCCTGCAGATCATCACCAGCAGGCCACAGCCGATCACAGCCTCCAGCCAGCTGCCCAGGAATTGGGCCAGGGCCGGCCGGCGGCTGATCAGGCCGAAATGATCGAGCACGTCGTAGGAGCGCTGACTTAAGGGTTCCCCCCGGCGCGTAATAACTTCGCCGGCCCGCACCTGAATCTTTGGTACCCCCGTTTCGTTGATCAGGTCATTAAGTAACAGCTGGGTGAGGCTGTTGTCGGTGCGCAGGTTTGTGCTGCCCTGCAGGGATCGCGTTATTACCTTTGCCCCCAGGCTGCGGCCTGGTTCCTCCAGCTGTCCTAACTGCAGCCAGCTGGCCTGCAGCAACTGGCCGCTGGCGAGGCTGCCCACCACCCCCTGGGCCAACATCCGTTGCTGGGCCAAACGCAACTGATTTCCCCAGGTAGTTAGTTGTTGGGGGCCAGCACTTTCTAGAAATAGTTGTTCCTTTGGGGTAACACTTACCGGTGTCAGTTGTTTTTCATGGCCCCGGCTACTGCTGGCTAATTCCTGGAGCAGTCGATCCAAGCGCTGTTGCAGCTGTTTGTTGGCCTGGGGGTCGGTTATTTGCACCTGCACCCGCGGCCCCAGTTGCGAGCGCCGTTGTTCCAGAGCTTCGCTATCCACCACCGTGGCGGCCCCGGGGGCCCGGGCTTCAAAGGGGGCCGGCACCCCCGGCCGCAGGGTGGGTTGCACCAGCCAGGGCCAGGCCGAAAGCAGGCCCACCAGCATGCAGGCGAGGCCAATACTTACCCCCGCTTGGGCATTCCAGCGCCCAGGGAGGCGATGGGGGCGTTCGTGGCGCAGAAACTGGCGCCAGAGCCGTTGCCCCCGGCGAAACCAGGCCTGGGGCCACTGGGGCAGGGCAGGGGGCAAAACGCAGGCCAGACGCCAGACTGACGCTAGCCCCTTCAAACCCCATGGCAGCCCTTCTTCTAGATGGCCGCGCCCTTGCTAGCCGTTTAGAAGCCCAGTTGGCCGAACTAATACGGTACGGAGTGGCCCAGGCCGGTCGCCCCCCGGGCCTGGCGGTGCTGCGGGTGGGGGATGACCCCGCCAGTGGCGTTTATGTGGCCAACAAAGAAAAGGCCTGTGGCCGCATCGGCGCCCTCAGCTTTGGCGCCCATCTACCCGCCGACACCCCCCAGGCCCAGCTGGAGGTGGAGCTGCGCCGCCTCAATGCCGATCCCGCCGTGGATGGCATCCTCGTGCAATTGCCAGTGCCCGATGGCCTTGATGACCGGGCCCTGCTGCTGGCCCTGGACCCCCATAAGGATGCCGACGGCTTGCATCCCCTCAACCTCGGTCGGCTCGTGCGCGGCGAGGACGGCCCCCGCAGCTGCACCCCCGCCGGGGTGATGGCCCTGCTCAAGACTGCGGAAATTCCCCTCAGGGGCACCCGGGCCGTGGTGGTGGGCCGCAGCATCCTGGTGGGTCAACCGATGGCCTTGATGTTGCAGCAGGCCGATGCCACCGTCACGGTGGCCCATTCCCGCACCAAGGATTTGGTAGCCCTCACCCGCCAGGCGGAGCTGTTGGTGGTGGCGGCGGGGCGGCCGGGCTTGATCGGGGCCGAGCATGTGAGCCCCGGCACCGTGGTGGTGGATGTGGGCATCCATCGCCGCCCGGAAGGGGGGCTTTGCGGCGATGTGCGTTTTGCGGAGGTGGAACCCCTCGCCCAGGCGATCACCCCCGTACCCGGCGGAGTGGGGCCCATGACGGTGACGATGCTGCTGCTTAATACGGTGCGGGCCTGGGCCCGTAGCCATGATTTGGCAAATCCGCTGCCCTCCTTCTGATCGCCATGGGGCTGTTTGTGCAGAAGTTTTCCCTTGCCTGGGCTGGGCCCCGTTTGCTTTGCATGGCCCTGCTGGCCTACCCCCTAGGCGGCTCGCTGGCCTCGGCGGCGCCGGTGAAGCGGGCCCCCCAGGAGCAAACCACCGTGGTGGCCGTGGAGGACGGCCATGTGTTGAGGGTGCGGCTGGGCCGCTGGGAGCGGCGGGTGCGGCTGGCCTGTGTGGATACTCCGG
>Ga0214921_10007256_pt1 | contig 14843 bp, 9 predicted proteins | sample LL1505_MetaG_FD_177992 | JGI IMG/M metagenome (GOLD analysis project Ga0214921, IMG submission 177992) | Freshwater microbial communities from Lake Lanier, Atlanta, Georgia, United States - LL-1505 | ecosystem: Environmental > Aquatic > Freshwater > Lake | place: USA: Georgia | collected 2015-05-28 | reverse complement strand
AGGGTGAGGGCGAGGATGAGGGCGAGGGCGGCAGAAAAGACTGTCGCGATATCGCATCCGTTAAATTAAAGAGCGTCACTGAAAAACTTTCCGCTGACCCAGCCGCCAAAGCCGAATTCGAAAAACTCGACGCAGATTTTAAGGCATTAAAACCAGAAGACGACAAGTGTGAAATTGAAAAACGCATTGACGCGTTTGCCGACAAATATAATTTGAACAAAAAGAATGAATACACTGATTTCACAACACGTCGTTCAGCAAATCTTTCGGCACGCCCTGGAATAATTTCATCTATAGAAAAATTTATTAGCGATAATAAAGAGTTGCTAACACCAAAAGCAATTCGTGAAACTGCGGTTAAAAAATTAGCGGTTGGGTTGGGTCTTCTCTCACAAAAAACTGGAGAACTTTTCAAAAAGGAAGAAATAAACAATATCGTGACCTATTTAATGTACAAAAATATGGGAGCGATTGATTACACTCCGTACGAACTCCCCACAGGAACACATTTAACGTTCAAAGGCGGCAAACGAAGCCTTCGCAAAACCCTCAAAAACAAAAAGCCGTTTTTCTAAACATCCGCCATAAGTAAGATGGCGTTGAATTTGTGTACATTTGGCTGGGACGATGCGATCATTCCAGTCAATTTAGCCAATTTATGTAAACACCTTCCCACGTGGTCGCAACTCAAAACTCTTCGTGATCCAGTTCCTCTTGGAAGCCACGAAGTGTATTTCCCCCATCACTATTTCCACGACCTAAGTGGAACACAATACATGCCCGCGTTCCAGAAAGGGGAATTGTACAACGATGACGGCGGATATAGCCAGGTATTTAAAGCGCAGCGGACGGTCTTTAAGCCCGTTGGGGACAAATACGGCAATGTGCGGCTGGATCGCACCGGTCCGTTCACTGAAATGTGTATCAAAGAGATCGCGCTTCAAGTGGAGCCCGACGACAGCGAAGCCGTGTACAATGACGAAATTAAAGCGATTCTTTACGAAGCGTATCTTCACGCGCTTGTTCAGAAAACGCTGGAAAAAACTGCGTTAAATTCATGCGTCCCCGCGCTCCATGAAATTGTTGCGACAACAACAACCGGCGAGCAAGCAACGTCCCCGAAAGAGGTCACAAGCATCTGGATGACCATGGAACTGCTGAATGGTCAGACGCTTGAGAAGTTTTTGAAACGCAAGTTTTCAACAGGCACGAAGGAAAGCAACACAAAGTTGCTCAAAGAGATTCTGCTTCAACTCGCCGCGATCCTGTACATCCTACAATCGTCCCTCAACTTCAATCACCGCGACCTGAAAATCAATAACGTGTATGTACGCGCCGCCACTGCCGCCGCCACTGCCGCCGCCACTGCCGCTGCCGCGGCGCCGCGCACGGCCACAGTCCCCGGAATCGGCACCTTTGAGTACACGACCGAAGTTGTGATGCTGGATTTTGGGTTCAGTTGTATCGCATGCGGCAGTGGATTCATAAATCCGCATGCGTCGTTACTGAGTGCCGGCAGTTATTTTAGAGCAGAGGACGACTGCTTGAAAAAAGGGCGCGACCTTGCGCAATTCCTGTACTCCCTACATTGTTTCTATCCGCTTCAGGAAGCCGTGACGCCGGCGTTTTTTGAAATTCTTCACGCCGCCCTCAAAGCCACACGTCGTGATCGCACCTACGATCTGCTCATGGGACTCGACAGCATCGGCACCCCGCTCAGCCACGCAACTCTACCCCGCGGCATCAAATACAACAACGGCATTTACTTGTTCTTGCGCAACAACGATGTGGACGTGCCTGGGTGCGAACCGCTCTTATTAGCCGCGGCGATCATGGGCGCACCGCTGACGGCATAAACACGGCGCCGCGCTAAACAAACTAAAATGAGCGCAAGCGGTGTAGCCATGCGGCGTATTTTGCGCGACATTGCGACAGTAGAGACTAATAAGGAACTGTTGGAAGCACAGGGAATCTATTATTGGTACGATGACTCGGACGTGACCAAAGGAACCGCGCTTCTTGTTGGGCAGCCAGGAACACCGTACGACGGCGGATTTTTCTTTTTCAGCGTCGCGTTCCCCGCCGATTACCCCTTTGCGCCACCTGCCGTTCTTACGCTCACCCAGGACGGACGGACCCGTTTCAACCCCAACATGTACATCGGCGGCAAAGTGTGTCTGAGCATTTTGAACACGTGGCATGATGGACCGGCGTGGTCCGGTGTGCAAACGCTGGAATCTGTCCTTCTTACAATTCAATCCGCTGTGCTGAATGCCCATCCGCTGGCGAACGAGCCGGCGTACAGAGCCATGAGCAGCGATGATGCCGCCGCGATTGTCTACAATCGCATGCTACGCCACGCCGTTGCGTGGCGTGTGGCGACCATGTTGGCGGCACCGCCAGCCTTCATGACTCCGTTTGTGGAAATTTGCCGGCGGATCTTTGCGGAGCGACGGACGACATGGCTTGCTGCACTTTCGGCGGAGGCAGAGACATGGGATGGTCGCGAAGAGGCGAGCCGTCCATTTGGCATGACCGTCAAGTACGACTTTGCGGGCGCGCGTAGCCGAATGACGGCTTTAGTATAGTCGGAGCCGACAGGGGCGGACGGACCGCCGGCGGGCCGACAAAATTTGAGTGCGTTTGTTTCGGGATCCGAAACAGACACACCGTTTCAAAGACCCAATGGCCACTCTTCATGCTTTCCTTCAATCGCATCGCGTCTCCAAGGGAGACGTCAACTATAGCGACTGGAACCTGACGGGAATTGCGACCGGTGTAGACAAGGGCACGTATCACGTGCCGGATGCCGAGTACGACACCTTTCTTAGCCTTGTGAATGATCACATCTTTGGGAGCCGGCCCATGACCTCCTCGCTACTGGAGAAGCACCGCGAGGCCGGTCCGCTTCTGGTTGATCTTGATTTCCGCTACGATGCCGGCGGGACGCTGCGTCGCCGCTTTACCGATGATCACACCAAGAACTTTCTCGCAGAGTACGTCGCGGCAATGATCTACTTCTCAAAGGTGGAGACGTTGCCTGCCGATCTGGATTTCTATGTGACGACGAAACCCATGCCGGAATTGGACAAGGACAAGCACAAGGACGGCATTCATATTCAGTGCCCCACGCTGACCACGTCCCCTAAGTACCAGTACGCGATCCGTGGTTTCCTGCTCCAGCGCGACACGATCCGCAAGGTGTTTGGTCCGACGGGTGTGAATAATCCAGCAGAGGATGTCTTTGATGTTGCCGTCATTCATCGCAACAACTGGTTTCTGTACGGCGCCTGTAAGCCAAACAAGGCGCAGTACAGCGTCAAGACTGTATACCGTGTAAATATCGCGGATGTTGTCGATGAGCTAGAGGGCGCGGATCCAACTGACTTCGACGATCTTGTGGAATGGGTGAGCGAGAATATTACGACCGAAGCGGTGCCGACCGACAGCCTTGCGCTTCTGAAGCGGCTCAGCATTCGGCGCGGGCACTCAGATGCTGCACCCCTGCCCATCCGCGCACTGCGTTCCGCGGAGTGGGAGGAACTGATGATCGCGTGGGGCAGCGGCAGCGGCAAGGGCAAGCTGGATGTGGCGCTGCCTCCGCCCAAGAATCTACTGGAATTTGCCGGTGTTGGCGGGGATGAGGAACCGACTGACGCTCTCGTAGTAACTGATAGCAGTGATCCTGTGCGCGGTGCTACCGCTGCTGAAGAGGACATCAAGCTCGGCTATCGTCTTGTGCGCGAGTGTTTGAATCCAGAGCGCCGTTGTGGCGAATACCATGACTGGATCAACATGGGGATCTGCCTCAAGAACATCATCAATAACGAGGAGTCGTTCAAGGTCTGGTGTGAGATCACGCGTTTGGTCGATCCTGCCCACAAGAAGGCGCGGTTCACGGACGCGGAGTTGCGAGCCAAGTGGGCACTGATCCGCGTGGACGGCAGCAAAAAACTCGGCATGGGCAGTCTTCAGTACTGGGCCGAGGAGGACAATCCGGCAAAGCTCCGCAGCATCCGGTCCGAGACCAACACGGATTGGATTCGCAATTACGCTGCGAACACGCATGTGAGCATCGCCAACTTTGTGTATCGTCTCTACCGCCACGAGTTCCGTTGCTGTAAGGGCGCGACGCGGGGTCAGTTCGAATGGTATCATTTCCCCGTTGGCGGTCACAGCTGGCGGCATCTGCGGACGCACACGGAGTTGCGGGCGCGCCTCAGCGGCTACGTGAAGGACGAGTACATTGAGGCATGGCGCAAGGAGGGAAAGCGGATCAACGACACGGGTGCCGAGGGTGATCAGCTCAAGGCGATCGAGGGTAAGCGCAAGATGCTAAGAGAGATTGAGCGCAACTTGGAAATGGCTTCGTTCAAGGAAAGCGTCATGCGTGAATGCCAGGAGAAGTTCGAGGACGCAGATTTCATTAAGAGGTTGAACACCGATCCTTATACGATGGGGTTTGCGAACGGCGTCCTGGAACTCCAACACTGGGATTCGGATGATCGTAGCGGTCGGCCTCGTGTCCATTTCCGCCCTGGTCGGCCCGAAGACTACATCTCATTCCATATGGGCGATGATGACGGTGAACGCGGCGCGATCAATTATGAGCCGTACAATCCGGCGGCACCCGAGCAGAAGGCGATCGCAGAATTCTTCGCCAAGATTTACCCTGATCCCGTTCTGCGCGAGTACATGCTGACGTTGCTATCCTCATGTCTGGAGGGCGCGAACAGGGAGCAGCGCTTCTATGTTATGCAGGGCCCGGGCGGCAACGGCAAGTCCATGATTGAGAAACTCATGGAGTATACGTTTGGTGATTACGGCACGAGTCTGAGTACGACCGTGTTTACGCGCAAGCGTCCCGAAAGCGGCGCGGCGAATCCCGACATTATTACCGTCATGAATCGCCGGTACATTCACACGGGCGAGCCCGACGACAATGAGAATATCAACACGTCAATCATGAAGGCGTGGAGCGGCGGTGACTTGGTGTGCGCCCGCGGCCTCTTCGCGGACCAGGAGAAGTTTCCTATCCGCGGCAAGATCTTCATGTCGTGTAACTATCTGCCGCCCGTCAGCAAGATGGACAACGGCACGTGGCGCCGTCTGCGCGTCATTCCTCACGTCAGCCTGTTCAAGGATCCTGGTGACCCGGTGATCGATCCCTCCAAGAACATTTACGAGAAGGATCATCATCTGGAAGGGAAACTGAAGCACTGGCGCACGGCCTTCCTCTCCCTCCTTGTCCACTACTACGACACTCACTACCTGGCGCACGGCCTGAAGGAACCCGATTGCGTGACGACCGCTTCTAACAAATACAAGGAGGAGAATGACGTGTTTAACACCTTCTTCAGCGAGAACTTTGTGAAGGATCCGAGCGCCGGCCCATTGCTAGCGAAGGAGGTGCGCGGCATCTTCCGCGACTGGAAGAAAAGTCTGGGCCGCGCATGCGATCTTAAGGAGAACACGGTCCTTGATCGCATGAAGGAAGTGTGCGGCTGCGGTTCTTCCGACAAGGAATTCTGGGGTGTGCGTCAGGCCGATGAATCAACCGACATGAGCGGCAACACGATACGTGCCGGCGGCGGCAACGTTCTCCGTACAGCCTAATTCAATCGTGAATTGTGAAAACTATGAAAAACAACGTCCGCCGTTCTTTTTCATAATTCCTGTACCCCCTACAATTTATTCAATTAGCCGTATGTTGAAATGAGCGGGTACGCGATCGCGTAGGCCGCTAGAAGCGCGAGCGCAATAGCGCCGGCTTGCGTTTTCGCGTCCATTGCCCCTCCTTTTTGCGCATAGACGGCGAGTCCGACAAACACGAGCGCAATCACAGCGGCACCGTAGGTAATCCAGAACGCCAACAAGACCCGATCGTCCGAAGTGCGCACGCCTGGCGCGCCACCTACTCCGCTCTGCGGCGAACTGTCTAGGAACGACCGCCGTTCCCGCCGCTCCAACTGCTCAAAATTCTGCGCCTTTTTTCGCACCTCCACCAACTCGACCTCCACGTCCCGTAAATTTCCGTACAAACCAACGGCCGATTCACGGAGTTTGTCGAGCGCATCCACCGATTGCTTGAACGCGCCGTCGTTTGTCGCCAACTCCTTTCGCACATTCGCAGCGTACGCGGCAGCTTCTGCGCGCCCGGCTGCGAGACGACGTTGAAGCGCGCCGTCCGCGTCGCACTTATCGAATTCCGCCTGTTGGTTTCGTAGGTCGTTCTGGGCTTTGTTGAGACCGTAGCGTGGAATACGACACTTGTCTTCGGACGATGATGGCGCAGGCGGGGCATACGCTTTCGGATCGCAGCCCGACAGTTTGTTGCGCGCCGCCAGTAATTCTTGTTCAGCGCTCTTTACCCGCGCTTGTGCGCCAGTGACCTGTATCGTCTCGGCGCTACACTTGGGCATAGCCAATGCTGTGAACTGCTTATTTCCCATCACGGAACTCTACTACGGACGCCGTTTATTTTGCGACCGAGCAAATGCTGCCGACCTGCGACGCCGGCGAGGCACCCGTCGTCTGATACTTGAGAATCTCGTCCTCCAGATTCTTCTGCCACTTCTCAAAACGACCTGTCGCGTCGTCCGCGCACTGCGTCGCCGACTTCGGGATAACGTCGTTAACATCAAAGATGAGGTTCCCGCCCTTGTCGCACTGGACCGGCGCCTTCGGAGGCGTGGCATCGCCAAAGTAGCGGCGGTGCCACAGGCGAGGATCGCGAGTACGGGTCGTGTAGAAGTAGCGGTAGAGCCCTGTCGCGGCAACAATGACGGCGAGCGCGATATACAGCAGGCTCGCGAACCGCTCCGTGATCAGCGCGTTTTTCTGTAGATAGATGACTATCGCACCCGTCAACGCACTGATGAAGAACAACTGTAGGAAGAACAGGGTTTCCAACTTGTTGTAATTGTACCACTCATTGATTTCAAACTGCCGGCGCGTAATGTCCTTGTCGTACTGAACGGACTGCGCCAAACGAGTGTTGTTGGACTCAATGCCCGCTAGCAGGCGATCAACATCGGCGGTTCGGGACTTGTAAAAGTTCGCGTTGTGGTCCATGTCCATGTACCGTCCCATATCAATCTGCGCCTTCTGAAACGCCGTCTGCTTGCGCTTCAGCACATCGTCGCTCATCTGATCCACCCGTTGCTTAACGTAGGCGGCATAGTCGCCCGGGTTCTTCCGGAGATTCTGCGCAAACTTCATGCGCTCCAACTCCTGATAAATCAGCGTGGGCGGAATGTAATCATTGGTCGCCGAGGACATATCTCTCTATAAAGGACACATGAGTAAATTCTGAGTGTTGCTGGGCTTCCATATGCCGCTAAGAATGACGAATGGAAGATCGATGTGTACGCGCGTACTTAATTGCGGTAAACGTAGAAAATCGCCGCGAGCGCAACAACATTTGCCGCCGCCCAAAGCGCAATCTGGTTCGTCGTGTAATTGTTCTTCTCCTCCGTGTAACGCACCATCTCTTTCTGCGTCAGAATCGTCGCATTGTCTTTGCTCAACATGTCGTACACAGCACGGAGTTTTGCGAGTTTCTTGTTCACGTCCTCGTTGCGGCGATTAATGTCGTCCTTGTTGTCGTTCACAACGGGAACGCGGCTTGCCGCAAGGTAATTCATCACTTCCAACACTCCATTCACTCGCACGTTCACCACCTTTGTGTTTGCGAGCAGGACCTGGGCCGCCGAGTGGTCGGACGGGTTTCTACTCGTCGCCTTGCTCAAAAACTGCTTGAGCGCATACTGGTACCGGGCTTCGTAAAAGCAATACTCTTCCTGGAGCCGGTTGTAGAGTTCAGCGTCGTTGTCCACCAGGACGCGCATGTTTGTTTCCATGTCGGACCCGACAGGATTCTTGGGCCGGGGCTTCAGCACACCCGCGGCCGTCAGCGCAGAGACGTGCGCCGCAATCTGCGCCGTCGGAACACGACCGGAGGCATCGGGGACGAGTGAATCGCTCGCAACGCCGCCCGAAAACGTCATCATCAAATCTGTGTCCGAGAAAACCTTTGGTGCGGGTGGGCACACCTTTGTTGAAAACTTGCTAGCTTGCATCCTCTACAAAGAGGGTGTTATTTTCGCGATCTTGTACCTCCTACAAGGTTCTTGAATGCGCTATTTGCTGATTGAAACGTGTTGTTTCCGAAATTGTTTACGTAATCGGTGAGGGAACCGGTCATTGCGCCGACGGCACCTGTGACGCCGGCCGCTGCTGCGCCACCACCGCCACTTAGGCGCGTTATGATCGCGCCATACGAAAAATAGGCGACAATAACCACTGTAAGAAGTCCAAAAACCACTGCGGTGGTCGCAAGGATTGCGCGCGTTTGATCCTGAAGTGGGCGCCACAATCCCAGCCACGACGTATGAAGATTTGCCGCGTATTTGGAATTTAGCGCCGCCGTTTGCTCCTTTCGTAATTTGTAGACGGAATCCGACTTTGCCTGTTTTTCCTTTTCTTGCGCAATTTGTTGCTTCACGGTCTCAATCTGTTGCTGAATCGGTTCAATCGCAATTTGCTTCACACGCTTGCTTGTGTCGGTGGCGGTGGCTTGTACACTCGCCAATCCTTGCTGAACTGCGGTGCGCGATTTGTCCAATTGCTGCTGGGCGCCTCCTACACCTCGTACAACCGACTCAACCAGGCTTGTGCCGGTGTTGAGGTTTGACTCCACTGCCCGTTTCGCATTTTCAACCTGGGTCGTTGCTTGTGCTTTTATCTGCGGTGTCCAAGGAAGCATGTTGACGCTGCGCGTATACTTGTCTTGAATCTGTTGTAATTCATCCATCTGTTATCTCTACTCATAATACCTTTCTTTTTTGCCCCCGCGGTAGTGACCCTTAGAAAGCAAGGCTACACACACGGTACGACGTCGCCATTCCGGATGTCTCTGAAGCGCGCGTGATTTCCACAACATCGCCAGGCACAAGTCCGTGAACCCGCGTCTGCATATCAACGTGGTACTTGATATGCGGCAACTGCGACTTGGACAGGATGTGACCGATCTTGAGCAGTTCCGCGATCTCCTCGGGACTCAGTTTGCGATGGGGCGGCACAAAGGTGTGCTTGGCGGGGTTGCTGATCAGGTTCTTGAGTTGGAAGAAATTCACGCGACGCTTGTGCTCAGTCCACTGCTTGGAGGCCTGGATGTGGAAGACGTCGTGCGCCGGCTCTGAAAGAATCACGATCACTTCGTCCTTTGCCGGATCCAGGTCGTCGGGATTTTTCTCATGGTCCCACAGTTTGCTCACTTCCACTTCAGCACGCTGCCGAATCGGGTTGCTGACCATATAGTATACGACGGCACGCTCCATAGGCGCCGACGAATCGGCCTTTTTCGGCGCAACAATCTTGAGCAGTTCTGGCGTTCGCGCGGCAATCAAGAAGATCTCTTCGGGACTAATCCCTTTATGCGCATCCACGTCGTACCCACGATCATTCAGAATCTCAAGAATCGTGGGTCTAGAACGAACAATCAGATCAAGAGTATCGGCATCCATGACTGATTCTTCTACTTTAAGCGAGTTTAAATGTATCATTTTTTCGTGGACTGTTGCGACGGGACGGCGTGGACCGTCACCGTTTTATACTCGGGTTCAGGTGCTTGCTGTGCGCCAGGCATAAATCCCGCGGTTTGCGGAACAAATGCTGCTTGCTGAGCCGTTGTGTTGGTGAAAACAGGAAGAGGCGCGGGCTGCGCAAAAGGCGCAGCTCCAAGGATAGGTGCCTGCGCATTCACTTCCAGTATCTTCAAGACAGGCGGTGATTGTTGCTCCATAGCCCCGCCACCTCCTTGCGCTGCTAGCGGTGCTAGCGGAGGCGCTTGCTGTGGCGGCAAAAGTGCTTCAAATGTACCAGCATTCGCAGCAATCGCAGCCGCTTCCTCCGCAGAAGGGAATGTAGTCGCAGCAGCGGCATCAGGAACTGTAGGAAGCACAGGAGCCGTAAGAGCAGCAGGAACAGGCGCATTTTGGATCACCACAGTTGTACCTGCGGCTGCGCCAGCAGCAGCTGCGTTGGCGGCGGCAGCCGCAGCGGCCGCATTCGCCTCGTTCACGCCCGACGTCGTCATCATCGCATCCAGGGCCATTGTTTGAAATCCAGCACCTCCTACAGCGCCTGTCGCCGCTCCAGCAGCAGCGGCAGGCAGTCCGCCTTGAAGTTCGCCACGAACAGTCATCAAGATCTCGCCCAACTTGTTGCGACCCTTCTTGGAGCGACCAATGCCCCAGTAATTGTCTAATGGGCTAGCATCTTTCAAGATGGCGCTCCCCGTTTCTAACAGTTTCGCCTTCAGTTCCGGATGACGGTCGCTGAATTTCTCTTTCACAGCCGTAAGCATCACCACGTCGCGATACGTCGCCCAATCGGGCCGCACAGGGACTTCTTCCGTCTTGCCCATCCGCTTCGCGACTTCAGGCTTCTTCGTGAGCCGGATTGACTCCTGGTACGCCTCGTTGTCGGGGAATTTCATAGCCTGGAAATAATGTTCCACCGACGGCCACACCTTGCCGTCCAGCATGAGTTTCACAGGATAATAACTGCTGAACTCGCGATACGCGGGCAACTTGGCGCTGAATTCAATCACAGACATGCCCGCAGGAACGGGTGCTTCTTCGGCCGCTTCATTACGCGCCGGCTGATCCTCGTCCAGCACATCGGCCGGCGCATCCTCGGCGCCCTTGTCTGCGCCAGCAGCAACAGGCAACTCACTCACGGCAGCAGCTGCCGCTGCGACTGCTGCTTCCTGGGCTTCCAACAATCCGCCTGCTGCCCCTGCTGCCTCTTCTTCGCCAACCGGAGGCAACTCCATGTCGGTCGGCTCTCTGAATTTGCGCGCCCCCGCCTCCGTCAAGAACCGCATGCCGCCGTTCATGAACGTTGTCATTTCCTGATCCAGCAGCTTGAGCGAATACGGGATCTCGATCTTGCTGAATGTCGCACGCGACTTCTTGACCGGCAGCACCAAACCAATCGTGTCGGCGGTCGTGCCCTGGTATGTGAGCGGTCCGTCGCACAGCGGGCACAGGAACAGTTTCTGCGCCTCGTTGTAAATCGGAACCGTTCCGCAACCGTCACAGATCCAGAACGACGATCCGTCGCTGCGCTTCATCATGGACTCCTGTAAGAAACTTGTGACACCGTGGGAGATCAGCGTGTCGCGTTCCATTTCACCAATGCGCATGCCGCCCTCATTGCCGCGACCGCCCGTCGGCTGGTGCGTGCGGATCTCCTTGCGACCCGCGCCGCGCGAGTTCTGCTTGTCCTGCGTCAAATGCTTGAGGCGCATGAAATACAGCGGACCCATAAACACGCTGGACGTAAACATCTTGCCCGTCATGCCGCTGTACAGAATCTCTTCACCCTCTCGCTGTAGTCCGACCTGCTGAAGCGCATCCGCGATCGCGGCAAACGAATCCTCATCGTTCATGAACGAGGTGGAATTCATTTTGGCGCCGATTTGCGCGCCGAATTTCCCAAACACCTGCTCCAGCAGCTGCGCAATCGTCATGCGGCTCGGAATACAGTGAGGATTCACGATCACGTCCGGTACCATGCCGTCGGCGGTGCGCGGCAGATCCACCGCGTCCATCAGCATGCCCATGGTTCCCTTTTGTCCGTGGCGGCTTGAGAACTTGTCGCCGAGTTCCGGCGTCCGCTCCTCCAAAATGCGGACCCGCACAAGCCGCATGCCGTTCGCCTGGTGGAGCACCACCACCTTGTCCACACGCCCCTTTGTGAACACGGTGGGCATTAGGCTAGCATCCGTGATAGAGTTGTTCTCCTTGTTGGAAATATAGCGCGCCACAAGGACCATCTTGTCGTGAATGACGGTCCCTTCGCGAATGATGCCGTCCTCGTCCAGCGCCGAATAATCGTTCCCAGGCTTCAGATCGGTCCAGGCGCTAATGGCGCGCGGATTTCCGATCCGGTACTCTACTTTCGTGATCGGATCGTCTTCCTCCACCGTTTCGTAGGACCGCAGCGCTAAAGAGCGGAAAAGGCCGCGCTCAATGCTGCTCCGATTAAACAAGATACCGTCGTCCTGGTTGTATCCATTAAAGCAGCAAAGGGCAAAAATAATGTTCTGGCCATACGGCATGCCGCCACCCGCGACCGCTTCGTGAACAATAGACCGGCAGAGCGCGCCCTGGCCGTAGCAAAGCATGGATCCGTACGTATCAAAACGGTTCATGAAATTGGTGGCGTAATAGCCGATCGCCTGTTTGGACTGCGAGCAACTCAACTGGTTACGCGGCGACTGGTTGTGATTCGCGAATGGGATCATGTTTGCGACCAGACCCATTAAACTGGAGGGATGGATCTCCGCGTGCGTGTGCTCCTTCGCCAAATTGTCTATGCGTCCCCACCAACTGACGTACGACTCATTGCCCTCATAAGGATCAATGTACTCTACAATTCCTACATGGTCCTTGAGTAGTTCAATGTAGTCGCCGAGGTCAACATCGGCCCGCTCGGCAAGCGGGTCATAGAAATCGGGTGACGACACATCAGTGGCTGCGGTAAGGGGGAGCGACCCGCACACCATGTCTCTCCACGCAGGAATCGGGTTCGCCGGATTGTCGAGCAGATCCAGCATCACCTGTGCCCACTTCCCTTCGTTCAAGTGATACAGGGGTCTTAAGGGCCGTCCATCGTCCAAATAAATGCGCAAGATGTTGTCGCCCGTGTTAAAGCTGATGCTCGCCGTCGGCGCCAGGCAAGCCGTCCACTTCATCAACTTCAGGACAAGTGTAAGACGTCCAGGGTCCGTGGTGAAGCCGATCGTTCCACCGTTGATCTGAACGGAGGTGGCCGTTGCTCTGAGGGCGGTAGAGGCCGCGCTCACCTCAATCACCCCACCCTTCTTCAGTAGCCAGTTCATGACGGGTTCATGCGGAACCGCCACACTGATCGCCGTCAAGATGCTCATGTTCTTTGTAGCACCAATGTGCGCACCGTTGGGCGTCTCACTCGTACAGAAATAACCGACCTGGCTGGGGTGGAGTTGACGCGGGCCCGTGAGTTTCATGGACGTGTCGAAATCCGACACGACGCGACGGGTGTGCGACATGGCGTCAAGAAACGAAATGCGCGCAAGGGGCTGGATCACACCCGTCTTCATGTTGAACTCATTCGTGCCCCACTTCCCACGGTAGCCGCGCATAATTGCGTCATTCAACACCTTTGAGCTCAAAACAGAGTTCAGGCTGCCGGGACTGAAGATCTTCAAGAAATCCTCGCCCTGGTACAGCGTCTTGTTGTAGTTGTAGAGCGTATCGACCGCCGTTCGTACCGCCTTCTTCCACATCTTCCACGCCTCGCTAAACAGCCCGCGCAGCAGCGTGCCCGTAGGCAGCAGGCGCTGGTTCCGAATGTCGTCACGGTTTGTGCTCGGCTCCAGACCCATTTCCACACGAATCATCTTGCGGACGATCTCGGCAAGGTACTGCGCACGCGCAAGCGGCCGATTGGGCACGTGGCTGAACAGGTACATGTTCAAGATGTTCAAGATGTCGGCAACAACAAACCCCTTCGTCAAGGTACGCAAGAACTCGATCGCCTGCGTCTGGTTCACAAGGGGCCACGCATCATGGATGCTAGGAATCAGCGTGGACTCCATGGCGCTCGTGAGTGCCGAACTTGTGTCGGGCAGAATCATGCGCACGATCTCTTCGTCCGATTCCACGCCAAGAGCACGGAACACGGCAAACAGGGGAACAGCGCCCTGAACAAACGGAATGCTGATCCGAATCGTGCCGTCCTCCACATTCGCCCCCGCCTTCATGCTTTTCATGCGGTACAGAGCCACGCGGTGCGTCTGCTTCGTCTTTGGGTGCTGGCTCACAACGCTCGCATACGTGTGAAGATCAGGATCATTCGGCGGCCTTGCACCTACAAACACAGAATTGAACGCCTGCTCTTGCCGCGTGATCAACAGCTTCTCGGATCCGTCAATGATGAAATAACCGCCTTGGTCATTTTTACATTCTCCCATTTCCCACAGCAGATCCTTGTCGGCGCCGTACGTAGCGCACAACTTGGATCGCAGCAGAATGGGAATGTTGAACAGACCGTAATTTGCGAATTTCAGATCGTCGCGCACCGTCGTGATGTACTTCCCAGGCGCCGCAGGATCCGGCGTCGTGAACGTTACCCGCACTGAAATGTCGGCGGAGAAATTGGCGGCGTACGTCAGGCCGCGAATCCGTGCCTCATTCGGAAACATGCGGCGCACCGTCTTCCCATTATCCAGCGTCACAACGGGTGGCCGAACGTTTATTTTCAAATCAGCCGGCGTGGCCGCTTGCCCTCCTACAAAAATCTCTACCTTGTACTTGTAGAGTCCAAGTTCCGCATTAATCGGCTCTTTCAGAATCGTGAGCGGATTTTCGGCGTGAATAATATCCAGCATTTCGCGAAACATAAAGGCTTCGTAAGACTGAATGTGGTGCTGCGTCAAAAAAGTGGTGGGGTATGATGCGAAGTAATTGCGAAGAACCGCCGGGGCATAATCCGCAAGGGACGGCGCAGGCCCTTTGTTCGGCACCGCGACCACGACCTCTTCATCTTCTTCTTGCGATAGCGGCTGTGGTAGCGGAGGCGCCAACGGTACACCTGCGAACGGCAGTGCTGCGATTGCGCTAGCGCTAGCGTCGGCCATTGGATCCATTGTAGCCATGCTTTCTCTGAATTGTGATGCGGGTTTCGTATTTTAGGTCTTAACGACGGTCCTGAACTTCAAACAATTAATTCAAGTAATTGTTTGAAATACAAAGTTTCTGCGCCGCCTGCGCCGCCATTTACTGCGTGCT
>Ga0214921_10007255_pt1 | contig 14844 bp, 12 predicted proteins | sample LL1505_MetaG_FD_177992 | JGI IMG/M metagenome (GOLD analysis project Ga0214921, IMG submission 177992) | Freshwater microbial communities from Lake Lanier, Atlanta, Georgia, United States - LL-1505 | ecosystem: Environmental > Aquatic > Freshwater > Lake | place: USA: Georgia | collected... | reverse complement strand
ATTTAACCTTGTACAAATTTTTCGTGCACAAACTGGAATAATTCATATGTGGGATGGTACACATGTTTGTGGTGATCTGACAGTGACATATGACACCGGAAAAGCTTCACTCAAGTTCGAGGTTGTGAAGTCATCATATTATCTGAGGGACGGTGATTATGTCAAGAATGGGGGAAATCTGAAACTGTTGATTCAGCAATATCTTGCTCAACAAAAACAATGTACTTCATCATTTACTACTGTTTTTAGCAATCTTCGTGGTGATGTTGGTGTGTGGCCATGGGGTGTTCCTCCAAATGCTGCACCTCTAAAGGTGACACCTGTTGTTGATGTCAAGACCAAGGAACCCAGTCCACCATCATCTCCAGATGCACCATTGCAATCTCTGTTTGATGATGATGACTTTTAGATTTGTTTATTGTGAAAAAATTGATATTATTCAGTGTTACAATCTCTTTTTTTTATTAGACTATCAATCACATCGGGTCAATAGATGTCCCTCCTAACTCCAGAACATGTGGCGACTTATCTGCGTGATGGTATTGTCGTAATTGAAAATGTTATTAGTGATGAACAAGTAGAAAAAATTAGAGATGAATTACACAGGGATCTGCTCAAATATGGTATTGATCATGGTGCACTCTTATCCGGAACAATGGAGGCTCCAGAAGGTGCAAGGATCAAAAGTGATGCCTCAAACATTTTTTATGGAAGGTATAAGTTGGACCTACATTTGTCAGAGCCTATTTACAGGACATACCTTGATTTGATGACACACACTTATTTGTCTGGAGATGTTCCGGGTTTTGAACATCCATTTGGAAGATGTACTGATGTGTTACCATATATTGACCGGATTTGTTACAGGTTGCCAGATCATATTAGGGCTGAAGGTGGACTTAAACTGCATATTGACAGAGATCCAACAAAATATTGCTCCAAAAAGTTCAGACCAATTCAAGGCTTTGTAACACTTACTGATCACTATGGTTCACAATCTGGTGGACTCAAGGTGGTCAAAGGATTTCATAGAGTGTTTGAATCATATTTTGGAAAAACAACAGATGAATTGTGTCCGGGTGATTTTTTTAGAATGCATGGACATGAACATGCAAAAATACAAAGAGATTGTGAACCAATCAATGCACCCAGAGGATCACTTATTATGTGGGACAATAGGCTACCACATGAGACATGTGAAAAGTTAGAATCATTTGATACCAGAGAGGTTGTCTATTTGAGCTATCTACCAAATACTAAAATCAACAAAGATTATCATGCGAGACAACTAGTCAATTTTATGGCAAATAGGTTGCCACCATCATGTCCTGCACCGGGAAAAGGTGACAGGGATTATGAGATCAGTGAATTGAGTGATTTGGAAAAGAAATTGTTGGGTATGTAATATGTAATATTTTATTTATAAAAAATCTAATAGGTATATATGCAAATGTCTGATCAAAAAGAACACGGATTACTACATTATCAATCCAAGTTTATCAATCGTGGCAAAATGACAAAAGGAATGCCAAAACATAGAACAACCGGAAATGCAATCAGTATGTCACATAGTAGACCAACATCAAATATAAAAAGTTATAGAGCATTTGAACTTGGACCAATAAAAGAAATTGCACATCATCATATCATTGATAACAAGTGTATGGTCACTAAATTTATGAGCAGAAAAACCATGTTACCACAGTCAGTTACCTATGAAGAATATCCAAAACTAAATAGACAAATACAGAGCAATATAAATACAATCACAAAAATTATCAAACCATATATTGTTAACTTGTCTTCTATCAGTCCAAAATTATATGTGGGTAACTTAGAATGTCTTAATGATCCAATAAATATACAAAATAAAAAAATTGTAAAAATTATAAATGTTTCGAATGTAATTTTACCTAGGTGTTCTAAAGGATTAATACATTGTTGTGCATGTGATAATAATGATCATATTGTAAACATAGAGTTTAAAGATACAAGAAATATTTCATATAAATTTTTTGTATCAATTGTACAACAAACTAATCAAATAATTGATGACACAATAGGAAATGTATTGATAGTATGTAATAAAGGTGTTAATCGCTCAACTTCACTAGCCATGGCATATGGTATTACTAATGGTATGACATATGATGATGCAAATGATTATGTTTCAGAACAAAAAAGAAAAATGGATGCGAAATGGAACCATATGACCAATTGTACTATTAGAACATTATTAAAAGCACTCAATAGCAACGCCAATAAAAATTAATGATTGCAATGTAAGAATGTCATAAGATAAACAAAATTTTATTACAAACCAAATGTTGTGTCTTGTTGAAAAGACATGTGTGTCGATCACATGGAACAATAAAATAGATCATTAAAAAAAATAACATTATGATGAACAATAGGAACTAATATTTGTTATTGTTGTTTTTTTTTATTTATTCATTTTATTGGTTTATGTGATAGGATACTAATGGTCATATAGACCAATAAAATAAGTGACAATGAAGAACTGCATGACGGAATAAAAATACTTAATGTCCATCATACAATTATTACATTGTTAACTATTTTTTTGATTATATGATAGTAAACACATATACTTTTTAAAAATCATTAGCCTATAATACATTCTTATGTTGCAAGCATTAAATAAAAATTGATTAAAATTTATGTGTCATAATCCAAAAAGATATTTAGTGGATAAGGGCTATGTTGTGTACAAAAAAGAACATATATACAAAAACAAAACAAAAACTAAATATGAAAAGACAAAGACAACGAATTAAACATAAAATTGTAGAGAAACTTAAGACAGACAATAAATCACTGCGCTTGAAAGGAACTGAATTAGAAAATCTAAATCTATCACAAAATATGAACAAAGAATTGGCATGTATTGAAATTTTAAAATATATTAACAATTATGGGGTCAAGTATATGTTATCAAATAGAACTTTTGAACTATTCACTAATCTTCAAGAATTATTTATATTTGCAGAAGGACTGAAGGTTTTGCCAGGTGATATATTTAAGCCATTGATTCATCTGAAAACTTTAAATCTGCGAAACAGTGGAATTATTAGATTTTCACCAAATATTTTTAAATACTCTAAAAATCTCAGATCTCTAGATATTTCCGAAAATCCGCTAACAGAATTACCAGATGACTTATTTTCATCATTAGAAAATTTACGTCATTTGAATATGGACCATATGGAAATAAACAAATTACCTGTCAATATATTTGCAAATTTAAAAAATCTGGAAAAATTGAGTATTGATCATAATTTTTTACCCACACTACCTAACAAATTATTTTCGCCATTAAAAAAATTAAAAATGTTATACATGCCGTGTATTTTTTTGACCGAATTGCCAGAAAACATATTTGAGTCTCTGTGCAATTTGGAAGAATTATATGTGAATGGCAATGAAATATCACATCTACCAGAAAATATTTTTACACCATTAGTTAATTTGCGAACGTTGGAAATTGGTGCAAATCCAATAAGCAGTTTACCAGAAAATATTTTTGCACCATTGGCAAATTTAGAGAGTTTAAGCATGATTGCAATTGGATTTTACACCCTACCAGAAAATATATTTACACCTTTGACTAATTTACAAATCTTGAATTTGCATTATAACAGCATGACTAGTTTGCCAGAAAATATATTTGCACCTTTGTTGAACCTGCAAGAATTAGACATAGGTAATAATCAATTATTAACTTTACCAGAAAATATATTTATGCACTTGACTAATTTACGGACTTTAACCATAAGTAGAAATTATAAAATATCCCTGTTAGAGACCATATTTAGACATTTAACCAAGTTAGAATATTTATACATGAATTACAGTGGGTTCTCAAATTTGCCAGAAAACATATTCGCACATTTGTCAAATTTATCAGAATTGGACATATTTAGTAATGAATTAACAGAGTTACCAGAAAATATATTTGCACATTTAACTGGCTTAAAAAAATTAGATTTGCGTTACAATTGCATATCTAATTTGCCCAAAAACATATTTACAAATTTGACAAATTTAGAAACACTATTTATGTCTTTTAATGTGTTATCACATCTGCCAGAAGATATATTTGCTCCTTTAACCAGATTGCAAAAATTGTACCTGAATAATAATAACCTAACAAGAATACCAGTATCTATTTTTAATTGTACACAACTCCATCATTTTAATCATGCAAACAATGAACTGATTCATGATATTCGACTTCAGAGATTTGTAGATAGAATACAAAATTTTAACAATCACGGAATATTCAATGATGGACAAAATGTTCACGCATCCAGTATTCAAACATCAATCGCACAATCAATTAATACACTCTTTAAGGATCCAGTCAAATATCATAAGGATGAAATTATTGCCGAGTGTTCAACATGGCACATCCATTGTTTGTCAGATCTTATATCCTACATGGAAGATACTGAAATTCATTCCACATTACTAGTCTCTTTTTATGATGTATTTGTCAGGGTTTTTGGCAGAATTATAAATCATCCCAATAAAATGGATATATTGTGCAGACTCGATGATGAATTAAAAGATAGTAAATTTAAATGCTTTACAGGCAAGATATCTAGATTAGTTAATTGTTTGGTTGGATTTTGTGATGATATAACTGTTGGTATTTCTGAGAATGAAAGAATCAGTGCCATTATTTTGTCTGTTTTGAATGGTAGAGAGATGACAGATGAATTAAAAAAGACATGTACAGTCAAGTTACAAGATGCGAGTATTAGTCATGATGAAATTGAAACGTGGTTATCATAAAATTGAAAAACAATTATCATGATATTGAAGAAATAGACTTTATTTATTAAAATGCGAAGAGGCACTAAAAAAATCGAACATGCTATTGCAATAAATACAACAAGACTGGTATTAAGATATTTCAAATTAACAGATTTGCCAGAAAATAATTTTGTGTCTCTAGCTAATTTGCGTCATTTATCGATATATCATAATAGTTTGCCCACTTTGCCTGAAAACATATTTGTTCCATTAATCATGTTGCAAGAATTAGTCATATGCAACATGCATTTAACAAGTTTGCCAGAAAAGATATTTGATTCATTGATCAATCTACATGTGCTAAATATATCATACAATAATTTGACTACACTGCCAGATAATATATTTGCAAGTGATACTTTAGCCAATCTACATACATTAAATATATCCCACAATCAACTAACAACATTATCAGAATCCATGTTTATGAATAACAATCTAGTCAAATTGAAAAATTTAGATTTAAGTAATAATAAGATAGTTGCTTTGCCAGAAACCATATTTGATCCCCTAATCAATCTACAATCATTAAATATATCATGTAATCAATTGACAGAATTGCCAGACAATATATTTGCACATATAGCAACTGGTCTGACAGATTTATCCATATATTTTAATCATTTTACTAGTTTGCCATCATCCATTTTGGATTGTAGAAATTTAACTCACTTTGCATATTTTGGACATTTTAGAACTAAAATTTTTTTGGATGTAAGAATGCAAAGATTTGTGAATAGAATCAAAGATGACAAAAATAGTGTAGCTACAGTCAAAAAGAGTAAAAAAATAGATGATTACATTATCCAACCATCTACTAAACAATCAGTCAATGCATTGTTCAAGTACATAGATGATGATATTAAAAAAGATGCAACTAAAAATGAAATTATCAAAGAATGTTTATCATGGCATCTTTCTCGTTTTTCAGATCTTTTGACATATTTGGAAGATACATATATTGATCCAATATTATTTGTCTCTTTTTATGATGTATTTGTTAAGGTATTTGGTAGGATTATTGATCATCCCAATAAAATGGATATCATACGTCGCTTGAATATAGATTTGTCAGAAAGTGATTGTAAAAATTTTGGTAAACGATTGGCCAGAATGATTAATTGTTTAGTTGGGTTTTATGATGATATTCCAAAAGATTTAGTGTTATAGTAACATATGATAGCTAATATAGAGAGAATGTCCAGACATAATATGTGAAGTAAATATAGTTAGTAATGAAGACAGAATTAATTTGGTTTATTGTGATGTTGATAATAGTCATATATATATTATTTTGTTCATGTGAAACAGAAAATATGACATCACTTGAAGCAGTTGAAAATATAGCGGCATTGTATAATTCCAATAATATGACAATTAGCAATCTTAATGTCACTGGAAATGAAATAATTAATGGAGATTCAACTATTAAAGGTAAATTATACGCAAATGATGATATAATTATGAACGGAACAAACTCATGGTTAATAAGAACACCCCCAGATGAAAAAAAGATACATATTATACCAATGAAGGGCACAGATTGGGATTTTACTAAACAAATAACAATTGATGAAAATGGTGTTATCACCGGTCCATCAATTAAAGGCGAATTAATAACTACACCACAACTCAGAGCAGATGGGCGTTTACACATAGCTGGTGGGGAACTATTATACTTATTGAATACAAATGGTGTTATGGTAGGAAAGGAATGGGGTGGGAATGGTAATATAACTGTTCAAGGAAATGCAAGTATTTGGCAAAATCTGGAAGTTAATGGAAAATTTATTAAGCGATTTGACAATATTCAAGCTGGTGACGGTGGAGATCTTAAAACATTAGATAATATGGCAAATGATAATGATTGTAAAAATGCCTGCATGAATGAACCAGGAAGCTACACAGCACTTTACAACAAATCAGCAAAAAAGTGTTGGTGCAAAAATCATGTGAATATGAAAGGTGGTAATAATGATTATGTCACATGGTGGATAAATTAAAGTTTAGATAGTATATAATGTAGATAATAAAAATTGATTAAATAAAATCATCCATTCATCAATTTAAAAAAAAAACATTATTCATGGGCAATTGCATAAGTAATTCTAAAGAGATTCAATTTGATATCTTTATTGATAACTTGAGGTCCAATTCTATTGATAAATTAATAGCTATGGCATGTGACTATAATTTTAACCAAATGATTGATCCTAGAAATGGCATGAATGGTCTATCATATGCAATTATTTATAAAAATGAATATATTGCAAATATGATGATAACTTTTGGTTCTAGGCTTGATGTGTTACCGGTTGAAAATAAACAAACACCATTGATGTTGGCTATTCTGAATGGCATGAATAAATTGGCACTAAGAATTTCTAGTTATGCGACATGCATACCCGATTGCTATGATACTAAATTTAATACTGCATTTATGTATGCATGTATTATGAAAATGCATGATGTAGCTACAGATATTTGGAATAAATATGGAGTTGTTAGTGTTAATAGTTGCAATATTGATCATAATACACCATTAATGCTGGCTGCCACAGCGGGATTTTCCGAAATAGTTATAGAAATGGCAAGTATGTGTAAAAATTTATATTACATTGCTGAATTAAAAAATAATGAAGGATACACAGCAATAGACATTATTAGAAACACAAAAATGATGGGTGCATTAAAAGTAGTCAATAGATTAAATGAGAATGATGCATTACAAAAATACATTAGAGAATTGGAAACTGTTTAACAAAAAATATAAATAGGTATCATCAGCAATTTTTATTATCTTTGTGCCAAAGATAATAAAAATGGGCATTCTCCTTTGCAGTCATCAGCAATTTTTATTATCTTTGTGCCAAAGATAATAAAAATTGATTTTATCATTCACATCAATATTTTATAATCATACCCAATAATACAATATGCTATCACTTTGTTTGTCAGAAGAAGAGAAAATATTTCTGCATTACTATATTGATCAGAATTGTCATAATGCGGCAGTACTAAAGTCAGATAGACCACAGGTATGGTATTTAGATTGTGAAATGGTAGAAACAGTCGACGGGCCTAACATTGTGTCTGTAGGAATTGGTAATGATGATGTTCAATACCTATTCAAAGTGAAACCAATGTCTGAGGTGACAAATTGGTTAACTAAAATAACTGGTATGAACAATGAAACAACTTTTGATTTTACATATGAACAACTAATTGATAAACTAAAAACAATTATTAACATAGATGATATTTTAGTTGGACATCATTTGTATAATGATTTGGAGCTATTAAATTGGTATCATTCTAATATTTGTGATACATGCATGATATTTCATCATCCAGATTCACCACCAAATTACTATTCACTGAAGGAACTGGCTAAAATGTTTTTAAAAAGGGATATTCAGATCACAATACATGATCCTTTGGAAGATGGTAAAACATGTTATGATTTGTTGAAGTTTTATGTTGAAAAGAAATATATTAAAACATGTTGGAAAAATATTGGATCATGTTTTATGCCATCACATGATCTTATTATGACAGCATTAGATCTTAAACCAGAACAAATTGAATGTATCTATACTAGAGGGAGTAGGGCAGTAGGTACAAATAGGGATGACAGTGATTATGATATTATTGTAGTATGTTCCAATGACACCAGCTACCTTGATGGTACTTTGGTCAGATATGGGAATATGGATTTGTGTGTTTACAGTGCATCATGTTTTGAACAATTCATGAAAAATCAAATTATTTGGGCAATTGAATGCATATATTGTCCCACCTCAATGTGTTATCTGGAAAAAATAGATTTCAGAAAAATGTTTGTGGATCACAGAATATCAAATTGTTTGGAAGCTAATCAAAATTTGAGACAAAGTATAGGCTATGAAACATCTAGAAAAATATCATCATCTAAAAAACAGTATATGTTGCAAAATTATCATCAATCTAAGAAACATGCATTCATTGCACTTAGATTTGTTGATTATGGTTTACAAATTATTAAATATAATAAACTGATTGATCTACAAAGAATGAATTACATGTGGGAAATAATAAAAAATAGTCCAACTGATGTACCACATCATGATTTTGAAAATCAATGGTTTCCAATATACAAAACATTGAACAAAGAGTTTTGTCAACTGGTGCCCAAAAAAATATCACATAACGCAAAAGATATTACAATGCTTATTTTACAAAGTATTCAAGATGGAGTTGATGGAGAATTTTGTAGTTCAGATGCATATTCTGCATCATACTGTACCATTAAAAAAGAATATGATGATTTTATGAATCAAGTTAATGATATGTTCAATGATCTTATAAAATATGATGTATCCAGAAAAGATTTTGCTCTGTTAACCCAAAAATATAATAGAAAGTTTCACAAATATCTATTTATTTTGTATGAAAAAAAAGATGTAAAGCTAGTAAAAGTCTCAAAACTATACAAAGATATAGTCTGCAAACAACCAATACAAAGAAAATTATGTAAGTATGCACCAATTCCAAGAGACATGTGGGAAAAATATCAAATAGAGAATGCTAAAAAGGTTATTAGACATGATGTTTTTGATAAAACAACAATAAGGTTTGTTGGAGGTCTAGATATTAGTTTTGATAAAATGTGTGAAGATAAAGGTTGTGCATATTTGACTGTTTATGATTTGATAGATAAGAAGATTGTATATGAATGTTATAAAATATGCACCTTGACAGTGCCATATGTCAGTGGATTTTTGGGTTTCAGGGAAATACTGGCATATAATGAATTACTAGATGAATTAAAATTATCATCACCCAAATTCTTCCCCGAACTTTTAATGGTAGATGGTTTTGGAATACTTCATCATAGAGAATTTGGTTCTGCATCACACATTGGATATGAAATGGATTTGCCATGCATTGGTGTGGCAAAAACATTATTATTTGTTGATGGTTTAACAAATACAGAAATAAAAGAAGAATATAAAAAAAAATGTAAAATTGCAGGTGATTACATCGAATTGATTGGAGCATCTGGGAAAAAATATGGTGTTGCATTGAAAAACACACCATCCACTGAGAACCCAGTTTTTGTGTCAATTGGACATCAAATAAGTATTGAAACTGCAATTGAAATAGTAATGAGAACAAGTATTTATAGAATACCAGAACCAATCAGAAATTCTGATATTAAATCAAAATTATTTTTATGAATATTATTTTATAAATGACAACTAATATGTTATTTTCATCAGTTGGTGACAATACTAATTTTGATACATTGTGGATAAATGAAAATATGGAATATGACATATATATTATCTATTATGGTGACAATGATGACATATTCAATAAATATAAAAATAAGGTAAAATATGCTGAAAAAAGAAAAGGTAGCAAGTTTCAAAATTTTAAATATTTTTATAATACATATCCAGACATTATTAATAAGTATGAAAGATTTTTCATATTGGATGATGACATCATTATTACTGTTGATGATATTAATAAAATGTTTAACATGTCAATAAAATACAATTTAAAAATATGTTCACCATCACTCAATCCCAAATGTAAACACAGTTTTAAAATAACATGTAATGTACCTGACAGAATTTTGACATATACAAACTATGTTGAAGTGGGTTATGTTCTTTTGACACTGGATGCCATAAAAAAATTTATACATTTGCAAGATGATAGTCTAATTGGATGGGGGATTGATGTGCTCTATATGTGGTGCAATGGTTTAGATGATACAAAATCATATGCAATAATTCATGATGTGTGTTGTTTTAATCCATATGATGGGGAAAAACCAGGTAAGATAAGAGAATTGTCATTATTAGATGGGTGGCAATATAGAGCACAATTATGGAAAAAATATGCAACAAAAATTAATTGTCCACCAGGATATCCATTAATCGAACACAGCAGTATTATGAAAAAATTGATTTGAATAATATCATATTGTGTCCATATATGTACTGTTTAACCACTACATCTGTCATGCAGATTATCCATTCAGCGACAAAGACACCTGAACAGTTACTTGATTACTGTTTTGCAGATGGTGTGGCAAAAGTGGGCATCACAAAAATGCTTTGTGTGCCATCAAATTCAACAATTGCAAACACCATTATGACAAATATGCAATTATATTCAACTAGGGAAATAAATTATTTTGCTGCACTATTACAAAAACATAACATTTCAATATACATTGATCATTATGGATCAACAAGTCAAATAGTTTTTTACAATGATGATATGATTGGACATTTGTGGAGCGCACTATGTGATGATTATCTTTTGACTAAAATGCCAGAATTGAGCTTTGGTCATCAAATGCTATTAAGTGTTGCTACTCATAGGCAAACAACAGAAATTGAGGACTCTGTTAAGAAAATTTTGTTTGGGGACATAGTAGAAAAAAGCAGTTCATTTGATGATGAGACAGTACAAGAATTTGAGTTGATGTGTGATTATGCATAATTTTATTTTTATCACAAAAAATTAATGATTGCAATGTAAGAATGCCATAAGGTAGACATATTTTTATTATAAACCAAATATTGCGTCTTGTTAAAAAGACATGTATGCCGATCACATGGAACAATAAAATAGATCATTAAAAAAATAACATTATGATGAACAATAGGAACTAATATTTGTTCTTATTGTTTTTTTATTTATTCATTTTATTGGTTTATGTGATAGGATACTAATGATCATATAGACCAATAAAATAAATGACAATGATGAACTGCATGATGGAATAAAAATACTTAATGTCCATCATACAATTATTACATTATAAACTATTTTATTTATTATATGATAGCAAACACATATACTTTTTTAAAAATAATAGCCTATAACACTTTCTTACGTTGCAAGCATTAACAAAAAATTGATATTTGATTGTCATCATGGTATCAATTATATATTTATTTAATCAATAAATGGGGTCACAGTTTTCCTTAATTATTGGGGGATTGGTAGGAATTATCTATTCTGTCATGGGTGGTAAATATTGTGGAGATGTTAAAAATGATTTTGAATACACTGGAAAGCACCGTAATTATGTTTTACATGAAAAATATGAGGGAGACACTGATAAACCCAGAAAAATTATTCCGGGTAAAAGTCCCTTTATTTTGTTCAGATTGTCAAAAGATAAGAATGTCACGGTTGTTTCCGATCCAGTTTATTTTAATGTTGGTCGCAAGGGTGGATGGTCAGTTCCTATTGGTGGAGGCAGTCATACAGAAGTTGAAAACAAGACTATATGTAGAGGATGGTGTGGAATTCATGGTATACATGATATACTTGATGGTGTGTATCGATCATTTGATGATGAAGAATATACTCAGCAACTATTTCTAAACACAACACAGGCAGTTACTGATTTTTGTCATGATGTTGACCTCTCAATGACACAATATCAACTGAAACCTACTGTGCGTGCCGATTTTGTCACTGCTAATATGGTGCATGTTCTTTCTGGACAAGGGTCACACTACATTGGTATTAATAGAAAAAAATTGATTGCATCTGCATCAGAAATGATTGCTGTAAAATCATATCCTCTATATAGGGGCATTGGTATGCTCGGTGTATATGCAGTATGTTTTGGTTTGGTGATTAGGTATCAATCAGAATGAGTTTTGATTAGGTGATTTTTTGTGAAACAAAAAATTGATATTATAAATAGTCTAATGACACCCATCTAACTATGATTGATATCACTATCAAATGGCCCCTCCTTCTGATTCTTCTGCTCCTTCCGTTGTTTATGGTTCTGAGACTGTTGCTCGTACCCTGATGGGTGCAACCGGTCAGGCTTGTAAGGTTACTGGTTTTGCTCTGACCAGTACATCAGCACTGTATTTTGCGAATGCACTGACATCGACTGGTGTGGCTGTTATTGAGTATCTGCCAAATCTGGTCAATGCTACTGCAACAAAGACATTTTTTGACCACATGGCATCCAAGGCAACACTTGGATGGTCCGCAGTGTTTTGGCTGGGTTGTGCGCTGGCGAGTGGTATTATCGTTAGGAAGCTGGGTACATCTGTTTCGGATGATGAGAACATCCGCAAGGCAGAGGCATTCCTGTATGGTGACAAGAAGCAGGCCTAATTTTTTTATTTATAAAATGCATATAGCGTGGATTTTTGTGGAAACCAAAATAGAACTTAAAATCAATTCATATCAATACAAAAGTTCTGGCACATTTGACACCATTAATTTTGAACACCACAATCTGCTACATACAATTCAACCAATATTGAACTTTATTCAAAAAATTGAAAAAAAATATTAACTGCATTTCTATAGGGTTTTTTAGGAAATTATATTCTACAATGACAGATTCTCATCTCTTTGTTGCCAGCGTGTCAGGCAGTGCACAATCACTTAGCAGTATTCCTGCAGTGTATTGTGTTGATGTGTCCGGGTCGACGGGTGGGCAGATCATGATTACCGAGAAAATAATCGCAACACAAATTGCTGCCCATCTGAAGCCACAAAGGGTATTTGGCTGGGGAACACACTGTTGCGAGAAACCGAATATTGACAGTATCGCAACCATGAATGAGGGAACATATCCGGTGTGTTTTGTTTCCAAATTGGCAGATGCACAATGTGCCGTAATTGTGACTGATGGACAAATTGGGCAATCTGACATGGTGGCATTTCAAACGGCAGTTAGTACCAGCATGAAGAATATTCCAATCATTGTTGTTCTTGCAGGAATTTCATTTTCAACACTTGCTGATATGCAACGCACTGTCAATATGTCAATTCCAAACAGTTTCCTGACATTGTCAGATGATGTTATGATTGTTGTTGCTTTGAAGGACAATAGGTGTTACAATTTGATGACCAAGGGAAGTTTTTCTTTGTTCGAGACAGTAGAGTTGACGGATGACACAAAAATCAGTGAATTGCCACCGACCAATTTTCATTTGTTGAACCTAGTTATTGTGACTGATGGCATTCCGTCCCATCTGGCAAAGCTAAAGGATATTGATCAATATGTTGACTTGAATGTGCTCTATACATGTGATATTGTCCCCCTTAATGTTATCAAGGGCATTGATCGAATGTCACTGCCCCGTTTTGATTTGAATAAGTTGCATCATGCATTGTCTAGTACTGTACAACGTTTGCAGCGAAATCCTACAATTGATGCATTGCATGCAGAGTTGTGCCTGATTGCATGTTCACCTGAAGCAGGCTCTGAGAAGCATAAGGAGTTGAGTCTACTGTATCAAGCTGAGAGGAAGAAACCCCGTGAGTTGGTCGTATGTGAGACTATCAATGAGTGTCACCGACTATTTGCAATGATTGCAGACTACAAGAAGAACACCACTGCATTTGTTCTAGGCAGCAATCGGGCTAATCGGGCCACAATGTTCGATGATTCGCAACTTGATTATCTGGGTGATTGTGTGCAAGTTGAGTGCAAAATTTTGTTCAGTGATGGTGATGCATGTTTGCTGATCAAGAAACCGAGTAATCCGGACTATCTGACCACGTTTACAGGCGATTATGCAATGGAGGCACCATTTGAATTTGGCACATGGTTGAGTGAGTGTGTAACACCGGGTGTTTACTCACATGATTTTGCAGCAAATGCAACAACGAATCCGTACACCCGCGAGCCAGTTATTGGGTTTTTACCTCTGTCATCTGATCCGGCTGTTATTATGCGACACATTTCTAAGATGTTTGGTGGAAACAGGGAGATGTGGCATTTTGTAAGGGGGTTCATTTCAATGGTGACACATGTGGCAGAGTATGAGTGGATGAGTGAGTATAAGTCTTTGTTGCGAACATGTTTGATTGGATTGTGTGAAAAATACAATTCAACCATTGATTTAAAGGGTGGTTCTGATAAGGTGCCTTTCATGACAGCACTTCAAAATGTTTTGGCGAATTATCCAATTTGTTTGCGTGATCGAACGCGTGCCGACGTGTATGCAATTATGA
>Ga0214921_10007254_pt1 | contig 14848 bp, 10 predicted proteins | sample LL1505_MetaG_FD_177992 | JGI IMG/M metagenome (GOLD analysis project Ga0214921, IMG submission 177992) | Freshwater microbial communities from Lake Lanier, Atlanta, Georgia, United States - LL-1505 | ecosystem: Environmental > Aquatic > Freshwater > Lake | place: USA: Georgia | collected... | reverse complement strand
TCAACGTATTGTGGTTGAACTTGGTTTACATATTGTTGACTTTGATCAACGTATTGTGGTTGAACTTGGTTTACATATTGTTGACTTTGATCAACGTATTGTGGTTGAACTTGGTTTACATATTGTTGACTTTGATCAACGTATTGTGGTTGAACTTGGTTTACATATTGTTGACTTTGATCAACGTATTGTGGTTGAATTTGATCAACATATTGTTGACTTTGAACAACGTATTGCGGTTGATCTTGATTTACATATTGTTGAGTATCATCTAATGTATTTATTATTGTATTTTGATCTAGTGATCTTGATAAATTTACATATTGTTGCGACGCCATAATATTATTATATTATTATAGATTTAAATATTTATAATTTAATTTAATTGTATCAATTAATATTTTAGATTTATAAGTAAATAAAAAGAAATAAGGCTCGTTATAATAATTAAATACAAATCTTTATTTGGTATAGTAGTATTTGGTACTATTTTTAATATAGAGTAAATAATTGCAAAAATTATAATTAATTTTAAGATGTTACTGTATTCCATTATATGTGATTATATTTTTTTTTTGATTGTATATTATTATTAATATTAAGATAATTACAATCAAAACAAAATGCAATATAAACATACAAGATACAAGTTTTATATATGGATATATTTTATTTGAAAATTTAATTAATAATGGATTTAAAATTTCTATTTCAATTTTTTTTTGGTTATCTTCTTTTTTTATTTCAGTTATTACTTTATTAAGTAAGTCTTTTGTTAATCTGTCTACCATTAAAATAACTTTGAAATTAAATTATTATAATAAATAATTAAACTCAAAATAATTTAAAAAAATTTGATAAATACATTATATAAAGCTTTCTCTACTATAATAATAAGTATGTCTATAGAACCTAAATATTATACAGAAGATGTTAAAGTAGTAGAATCAGTTGAATTTAGTCCATGGACCAACAACCATGTAAAATCATATTCTGCTGTTAGTAATGATCCTTTCGGAATTAACATCGCAGAATCATATGAAAATTATGAACCAAAAAAAGGTGGATTAGTTGATCTTAGGTTGGGTACATGTGATATTTATCTAAATTGTACAACTTGTGGTTTAAATTCAATCGAATGCCCAGGGCATTTTGGTCATACTGAATTAGCTGAAATGGTTTTTCATTATGGATTTTTTCCATATTTAAAATCAATATTACAATGTATTTGCTTACAATGTTCTAAATTATTAGTTGAAAAATCTGATACATTATTTAAAAAAGCATTAAATAAAAAATCAGAAATTAGGTTTAAGGAAATTAAAAATTTAACAAAAAATACTAATTACTGTTATAATTGTGGAACACCTGTTGGTAAAATTAAAAAAGAAGAAAAAGAAAGTACTGCAACTATTCGTCTTATTTTAGAAAGAGAAATTGGTGTTCAGACAGTTGATGAAAAAACAGGAGAAATAAACGATAGTGTTAAAAAAACTACTAAAATATTACACCCGCGTGACTGTTATAATATTTTACGAAATTTATCTGAAACTGATTGTTATTTATTAGGATTTAATCCTGCAAGAGCAAGACCTGAAGATTTAATTATTGATAAATTTCCTATTCCTCCTGTTATTATAAGACCTACTGCTAAAATAGATTTTTTACAATCTGCAACTATGGAAGATTCGTTAACTTTGAAAATTGCAGATATTATTAATGCTAATAAGAGAGTTAGAGCTCAAATGGACAAAGACGTTGTATCAAATGAACTATCTAATTATAATCAAGACATAAACAATTTATTACAATATCATATTGCTACATATTATGACAATGAATCGGTTACATTACCTAGATCAGAATTTAAAACCGGCGGAAAACCAATTAAGTCTATTTCCGATAGAATTAAATCAAAAGCTGGGCGAGTTCGTAGTAATCTAATGGGCAAGCGTGTTGATTTTTCAGCACGTTCTGTTATTACATCTGATCCGTATATTAATATTGATGAAGTTGGTATTCCTAAAAAGATTGCAATGGAATTAACTATTCCAGAAGAAGTTACACCATTTAATATCAAATATCTAACTGGATTAGTTAGAAATGGTCGTGATGAATATCCAGGTGCTAATTTTGTTTTTAGAACTATTTATAAAGATGGTAAAGCTGAAAATCAAAGAATAGATTTAAAATATAGAAAGAAAGCAATTAAATTAAATATTGGTGACATTGTAGAAAGACATTCAATCAACGGTGATTATGTTTTATTCAACCGTCAGCCAACATTACATAAACCATCTATGATGGGTCATAAACTACATGTCTTAAATCGGGATGACACACATACATTTCGTATGAATGTCTCCGTTTGCAAGCCATATAATGCCGACTTCGATAAACAATAAAATAATATTTTACATCATGAACCATCGTATGTAACTTATTATAATCACTGTCGAAAACAGGGAGCGTGAAAAGCGTGTTACTCCCTAGTTTCTAAAATATTTAGAAGCGAAACACCTTGATGCGGGAAACCCGTAAAGCACAAACTACCAAGTTTAATTAGAAATAATTAAATGGCTTCGGATAATACTCGAAGGTATGATTAGATAATATCTAATCGTGGTAATAATGTTTGTGATATTTCTAAATTTCAAAAAAAATTGCACATAAATTATTACAATATTATAGTTTTAACTTAATGGAAGAAACTAATAATACTGGAGTAATTTATCTAGTTACAAATACAGTAAATAATAAGAAATATGTTGGAAAAGCAAATTCTTTTGTTAAACATATTAGAACACCACAATATAAACATGGTGCTACTGGTAGGTTTAAAAGACATTTATCTAATGCAAATAATGGTAGTAACGAAATACCCCTTTTATATAATGATATTAGAACTTTTGGTTCTAATAACTTTAAAGTTGATATTTTAGAAGTATGTCTAAAAGAAAATCTTAAAGTAAAAGAAGAACATTATATAAGAACTTTGCAAACATTTAAAGATGATGTTGGTTATAATATTTTTATTGGTGATAATAAACCAGAAGATATTGTACATAAAAAAGAATATGAAACTAAAAAAATAGAATCAAATAAATTAAGAGCAATAGGCGGCGGTTTAAGACAATCAGATGAAACAACTGATTTACCACCAAATATTTATAAACGTAAAAATGGTTTATTTGCTCAAATAAAAATAGATTCTATTTTATACAACAAAGCATTTCTTAGTTCTAAAGATACTGATATTCAAAAACTAGAAAAAGCAAAATTATGGTTAGCTCAAATTAAAGAAGACCATAATGAAATTGAAATTTAGAAATAATTGGCAATCCGCAGTGTTACTATCTAACCTCGTTTGGACTAAATATCCATAATGATTAGAGTAAGATAGGCATTCAGAGACTGAACGGGTGTTGGTCATTAATGATAGGTTAATCACCTTGAAATGGCTTAAGATACAGTCCACCCCTTTACGAAAGTTTAGGGATTATCGTCTGGGTGACGAGATGAATATACATATAGCCCAAAGTATTCAGGCTAGAAATGAGTTAAAACGTATAGCAAATGTAAAGTATCAAATTATAGGTGCAAAAGATTCAAATCCAATCATTGGTTGTGTACAAGATGCATTATCAGGTTGTTATCTTTTAACTAAATTAAATAATAAAATCCCAGGATCAGTTGTATCAAACTTTCTATGTAATACTTCATCAGAAAATAAATATGATATTGATCCAAATAAATTATATACTGGTCATGAAATATTCTCATATATTATTCCAGAGGGTATTAACAATACTATTATTAAAAATGAAAAAGTAGTATTTGAAATTATTAATGGCGAACTAATTAGTGGAACATTAGATAAATCAACGTTATCTACAGTTAAAAATTCTATTATCCATTTTATTTGGGATAAGTATGGTTCTGATAAGACAAGACGATTTATTGATGATGCACAAAGATTAGCTATTGAATTTTTAAATTATCGTGGTTTTACTATGGGTATTGGAGATTGTATTCCTAAACCAGAAGTTGATACCCAAGTTCGAGAATTAATTACATCTAAAATATTAGAGTACAAGACATTACTTACTCAATATGAAAATGATACTGAACAAATTAATCCAAGTATTGTTGAAAATAATTTATCATCTGAACTTACATCATTTAGTACTAATATTAGTCAGATACTTATGCAAAGTTTAAACCCAAGTAATAATTTATTTGTATGTGCAAACTCTGGATCAAAAGGTAGTCCAATGAATTTACAACATATTATGGGTTGTTTAGGTCAGAAAATGATTGAAGGTACACGTATTAAAAAGAAAGTTGAGAATCGTACATTACCAATTTTTCATAGAGACGATGATACTCCAGAAGCTAGAGGATTTATTAAATCTTCATTCTATGATGGATTGCAGTCTTTTGAATTCTTCTATGATGCGATGGCTGGTAGAGAAGGATTAATCGATACGGCGATCAAGTCTGTTACATGGGAAACCCCAATTGTTATTATTGAAAATGGTGAACCTAAATATACAGAAATTGGAAAATGGATTGATAATGTAATTGAAACTAATAAAGATAAAGTTGAACATTTTGAAGAACGTCAAATGGAATTATTAGATATGAATAATATTTTTATTCCAACTACTGATTATAAAGGAAATGTATCTTGGGGGTCTGTTACTGCTGTAACGCGTCATGATCCAGGAGTTCAATTATATGAAATAAAAACAAGTGGTGGACGATCTGTAACTGTTACTGAATCTAAATCATTACTTGTATGGAATAATGAAACTAATGAATTCAAAGAAATCTTAACACCTGAAATCAAAGTTGGAGATTTTGTTCCAGTAACATGTAAATTACCTGAATTTAAAATATTAGATGATTTTGAATATGACATTAATATTATAATACAAGAAATAGAAGACGGTAACTTCAATAACAAATTATTATTTGCACCAAATGAAATTATTACTAAAGTTTTATTATCAATCTTTGTAAAAAATGGTAAAAATAACGAAGATACTATAACAATAGAATTAGCCAATAATAAAATAGTTAATAGTCTTGCAATGTTATTTTCACGTATAGGTGTATTTGCAATAATTTCTGAAAACAAATTAATAATAACAGTTAATGATAAATATATTATTGATACGGTTAATAATGTTGCTCTTGATCCAATTACTGAAATTAATTTGATTGATGTTAAAGATCATCCTAAAGTTTATGATTTAACAATTCCATCTACATTTAATTTTGGACTTGCAAATGGTCTTCAAGTAAGAGATACGGCAAAAACTGGATATATACAACGACAACTAATTAAAGGTCTTGAAGATTTAGTAATAAAATACGATAATACCAATCGAAATTCAAAGAATGTTATTATACAATATGTGTATGGTGAAAATGGTATTGAACAGTCGAATCAAACTGAATTAACTATTGGATTAATTTCATTAAACAATGAAGAATTAGATAATGTATTTGGATTTGATAAGACTGAAATTTCAAAACTTGAAAAAGAACACAAGATTAAAAACTTGGAAGCATTTAATAAAACATATGTTGCTAAAATCAAGGGTTTTAGAAATAAACTAAGAAGCATTCAAGCAATTGCTAATAATAACTATAAGACATTAGAAGAAAAGTATATGTTACCAGTTAATCTTTTCAGATTGACTCAAGACTATTCTAAAAATAAAGTAAATCTTGAATTAACTCCACAAGAAATTGATAGTGCAATTGATGAACTTTTAAATAGTTCAGATACTAGATTACTGGCTGGAGTAAAAGATACTCATAAATATTTAGTTAAGGATGATAGACTACTTAAATTCCTATTTGAAATTGCATTACATGATTATTTATGTCCTAAAAAATGCATTTATAAATATGGTTTATCAAAAGTTGAATTTAAGAAATTAATAAATGATATTAAAGTAAATTTTATTAAAGCACTTGTTCAACCTGGAGAAATGGTTGGTATCATCGCTGCACAATCAATTGGCGAACCAACCTCACAGATGTCCCTGATTGGTAACCATCGAAACAAAATAATTATTAAAAATAAATATTCTAATGAGATCATAATTTTATCTCCTGAAGTTGGACCATTTTGTGATGAGATTATTAAAAATAATCTGGATGTAACTTATGGAACCGGTCATGTAAATAGTGTTGAAACAGACTTAACTTCATTGGATAACGAATACTATATTGTTGGTGTTGACAATAAAGAAAAAACTCATTGGAATAAAATTTCACATGTCAGTCGTCATCCAGTAAATGGTCAGGTAATGAAAGTAACTACCAAGAGTGGAAGAAGTGTTCATACTACAACAAGTCATTCACATTTAATCCGTGAAAACCAAACAGTTGTTCCAATTGTTGGTTCTGATATGACTATTGGTATGCGTATTCCAGTTGCAAAACATATTGATAATCAATTTGTTAAAGATACAATTGATATTGAAGGTCAAACATTCAAATTAGATTATTCTTTTGGCTTATTTATTGGTGCCTATTTAAATGAATCTGATGTAGAATTTATTAATAATACTATATTATTTGATAAAGCTAAAATACAATTATTTTTAAAGACTGTTTGTGGAGAAGGAATTACAAAAAAAGTACCTGATTTTGCTTTCATAGCACCAAATGAATTTAAAGCTGGTTTGATACACGCTTATATTGATGGTGATGGAGAATTTCAAGAATATCAAATTGTAGTTTCTAATCAAAGTGAACAACTTATTAAAGATATGGCATTACTATTAAGTTATTTTGATATGTTTGGATCAATTATGTTAAATTTATCAAATAATTACGATCTTAAAATATTAGCTAAATACGGTGCCTTATATAAACAACATATTGGATCAATATTATATTCAAATGAATTAGATCAAATAATTGAATTTTCAAATCAATATCCATACGATGGAATAGATGAAATTAATGGTTTGTGGGAAATTATTGAGAAATGTACAAATATAACAAAATTTGAATATTGCGAAATTGTAGAGCCAATCGGTCGTAGAAAATTAGAAAAATATATTAAAATCTATGAATCTCATAAAAATGCTCATTTAATTACTGAAGAATTATCTATCTTAAGACAAGCTGCTAATTCAAATGTAATTTGGGATGAAGTTGTTGATATTGAGATCTATGATGTTGATCCAAGTACTTTTGTCTACGATTTTACTGTTCCTGGTAATCAAACTTTTATGATAGATAATGGAATTATTGTCCATAATACTTTGAACACAAAACACAGTGCTGGTTCAGCAACAAAGAACATTGCAAATAGTGGTGTTGGTCGTATTGAAGAATTATTACACTATAGTAAAAATATTAAAACTCCAATTATGACTTTACGTTTTGATAATAACATTTGTAATGATAGATCTAAAGTTAATAAGATATCATCCTATTTGACACACTTATCAATTAAAGAATTAATTGTAAGTGCTGAAATTTATTATGATGTTGGATCTAATGATGAATTATCAAAAATAATTAAAAACGACCAAGTATCAAATCCATTTTTTATCAATAATCAAAAGGCAGAATTAAATTTACTGCCATTTGTATTTAGAATTAAATTGAATATGGAAAAGATGCATGATAAAGAAACTACATTATTAGATATTAAAACTAAATTCATTAGTCACTGGCAGAAAAACTTTTCCAATCTAAAGAATATGAAAAAGAATGAGAAAGATATTTTTAGTAAAATTAGCAGATGTGCTATATTATCAAATACAGATGTCATGAATCAAATTATACATATTCGATTTAACATGTCATCATTCAATTATAATTTACTAACTGATTTCCTAAAGATTATATTGAATAACATAACATTAAAAGGTATTGACAATATTGATAACAGTATTATGATTAATGAAAGAAAACTATCATTTGACGAAACTACTGGTAATAGTGTTGTTGATAAAGAATACATTGTTTACACTGAAGGTATTAACATGCAAAAAATTAAATATATTAAAGGTATTAATCTTGAATTAAGTAGTTGTAACGATATTAGTACTATGTATAAACTATATGGTATTGAAGCTGCAAGACAAGTTCTAATTAATGAATTCAATGAAACTTTTAATGCAGGTGGAACAAAATCAATTAACCATAACCATATGACTGTATTAATTGATATGATGACTCATATGGGTACTATTACATCAATTGATCGTCATGGTCTTGGTAAAGTTGATTCTGAACCATTTGCTAAAGCATCATTTGAAAAGACAATGGATCATTTCTTAAATGCAGCAATTTTTAATGAAACAGATCATATTAAATCGGTAAGTGCTAGGATTATGTTAGGTCGTGTAATTCCAGGTGGAACAGGGGCATTTGAATTATTATTAGATACTGATAAATTAGAAAATTCAGAATATACTAATAATGAAAATGGTGGTAGAGTAACATTCCCAGCATTGGAAGAAGAATCATTATTTACAGATATCATGAAATATGGTTTCTCAAAGAATGATTTCTTTTTACCGGTATAAAAAAAAAAATTTAATTTATAGAATAATATATATGGAAAATATATATTATTCTAAATATAAAAAAGGATTAGATAAACGTGGAAAACGTGGTACAGTAGATCAACCATCAGATCTTTATAATGAAGATGATCGCACATTATCTGTATTTCATAAATCTATAACACCAAATGTGTATGATGAAAGATATTTTAAATTATTGAATTCAATTCATTTAAATATTAATCAACTTTATTTAAATTTGATAGTATATCCAATTGATTATCAAAATAAAGATCATATAAAAGCATTACAAATTATATTAAAGAAGTTAGATGAAAAAAATATTTATCATTTTATTTTGTCTCAATTAATAGGTAATGATAAATTAACTGAAGAATCATTAGATTTTATTTTATCATATGGTGATGTTAATTATTTTAATGAATATGAAAAACATGGTAATACACTATTATTGAATTATATTATGAGAACAATAAGGTTAAATCCATTATATATTAAAAAAATATTAGAGCATGGAGCAGATCCAGATATGGATGATCATCAGGGCAATGTACCTTTAATTCAGTTATTTAAACAAGGTTATGGTAATTTTATTGAATTAATTAAGTTATTTATAGAACATAATGCAGATTTAAATATTCAGGATAATAATGGGGCTACAGCATTACATTATGCAACTTATTATACTTATATTAAAACAGCAGAATTATTATTAGATAATGGTGCCGATCCAAATATTTATGATGGATACGGTGTAACTCCTTTAGGAAGTATAATAAAGAATAATGATTCAAATGAACAAAAATACATATACTTAGAATTACTATTAAAACACGGTGCAGATTTATGTTTATTAAATGAACGTGAAGAAACACCATTTGAATCTTATGTACTTACAAAAAATTTCTATGTTAAAAAATTAAATATAATCAAACTATTATGTATAAAATGTACTGTTGAAAATATTAATAAAACAAATAGGGTAGCAGATATACTTGGATACATAATTATAAAAAATATTAGAAAAAATAATGATGAAACAAGTGATATATTAGCATATTTATTAGATTTAGGTTTAGATATTAATAAACAAAATAGTAAAGGTAATACAGTATTACATTATTTATTTAAAAATTCAAATGATCAAAATATTTTATTGAAATCCAGGATTATACATTTTTTAATAGATAGAGGTGCTGATATTAATATTAAAAATAATAAACATAAATTACCCCTAAGTTATTATTTGTATAAAAAAAGCTGTAAATTTGAAATGATAAAAATATTAACAAATTCTGAAACATTAAGTAATTTACCCCCGAATATAAATTTTTGGCAAATTATTATGATTATTATATATCATAATTATGAAAGTTCATTAATAGATGGTACAGATCCTTTACCAGAAATATTAATTATATTTGAATATTTTTTATCATTAGGTGCAGATATAAATAGTACTGATGATTTTGGTAATACTATTTTGCATGCAGTTTGTGATCGTAATGGTCCTAGAAATATTCAATTATCAACAGAATTTAAAGAAAGATTAGTCAAGTTTTTGCTAGACCATAATATTAATGTTAAACTTTTAAATTATAACAGACAATCTGCTTTACAATTATTAAATGAAGAAGATATAACTATTAGAGATATGATAGTTGAAAATTATTTACATATTTTACCAGAAGAGAAATGGAGAGAAGAATCTTTAGATCACTTACGTGATCCAGTAACACTTAGTTTATATGATAATCCTCATATAGCATCTGACGGGCATACATATTCATTATCAACATTAACAAGATTGTTTAATGGACCAAATCCAAGATCACCAAAAACTAATCTTCCATTACAAAGATTGAATGGTCAAGTAGGTATACCTAATATTTTAGTAAGACAAATGGTTGAAAAATTTATAGAAGGAAAATTAAAAGTTACTACTGGTGGTGGATTAAATTAATTTGTTACAAGTAAATGTTATAGTACCATTATTATGTACTGCATTAAAATCTTCATGATACATCCATGAATAATTATTGCTAGCACACGGTTTAGATCTAAATTTCCCAACTTCACAAATCTTATATCCATGTGATTCCCATAGATGAATATCTTTATAATCTTCAAACATAGTTTCCAAATACCATTCACCAGTTGAACTTATCAATGATACTTCTTCATTATCTTTTACATAAACATCCTTTGTTTCAGATAATCCTTCTGATTTTTTGATCCAAGTACATACTATGATAGGAAACCCACTTTTATTCTTGAATATAATTGATTCAGTGTTCATAGTTATTAATAAATTGAATCAAGTTTCTTTTTTTCAATTTTTATAGAAAGTCTTTAAGATTTTCTATAAAGATCAATGGCTATATGCACACATCTGTACAATTTTTCTAGAGAACAGACACTTTATATTCAAATTAATATAGCATTAGATGGAATAATATCTTCTATTTTATATTTATATCCGGCATCACCAAACCATATTTTAGGACCTACTAGTTTTGCATTTTTATTATTACGTAATAAATATGCGACCAATGATAATGTAGAATTTGCAATAATAAAATTATCGCACATTGACATTAATATTAATGTTTCTTCTGGATCTATTAGATCTACTATTTCATAATCTTGATTTTTAAAAACTGACCAATTTTTAATAAAATTAATATCATCACTAAATACTAAATATTTACAATCTGGAATAGCTTGAATTCCTTTAATATAATATTCATCTTTACATATTGGATGTACATTATGATATTGTAAATAATCACCTCTTCTGACATGAATTAAACAGGTTTCTTTACTATTTTTCATTTCAAAATATTTCTTTTCAATATTAAAGTATAATGTTGACAAATTATAAAATAGATCAAATTTAATTTGATCAATATATTTTTCTGAATATTTGAATGATTGATAGTATCCAAATATTTTGTAATTTTTATTTTCTAATTTTATAGGATTATAAAAAAAATCTTTTTCATTATAGTCACTAAAATTTTGTTGATTAATATCTTCAATATTAATAAAATCTAAATGTTGAAACATTCTATATTTGTTCATGTCACCGCGCCAATAGTTATAATTTTTTTGATAATATACTTTACAATTATATTGTTTACTTAATGAATATCCAGCGAAATATTGAAATAATACATTACCTAATCCACCACCAGGACAAATTACTAATGTTTGATCGGTAAAATTTTGTGGTTTATGATTTAGTATATAATTATAATATTCTATCATATTTTGTTCATCCATGTTAAAACAACAAATCAAATTAGTTATATTAGTTTTATTTGGATGACATGGTTCCCCTTTCCAGTTACAATAATAAAAATTTGGATTATTTATTAATTGAAAATTATAAATTGTAGCATAATAACCCAAAGCAACACCAGATAAATTAATTAATCCATTGTTAGAACATTCAATATTATAGTTTACCATTAAATTTTCATCTAATAGTAAATTTGTAGCTGGTTTAGTTAATACAATCCCTGGACTATGAGAATGAAAATAATATTTATTATCATTTATAGTTCTGTAATCACCATGACCACCAATATATAATTTTTTAGTTGAATCCAATGAATTTAGAAACTTTATCAAATTATTAATATTCAAAAATGAATCAAGATATGATATATAAATAAAATCATAATTAAATGAATAAAAGTAACGAAATATATTAAAATGGGTATCTAAATTTAAATTATTGATATAAATAAATGATTCATCTTTGCCAAAATCATAAATATCATCAATAATAAAGTAGTATTTATAATCAGTAGCACCTAATTTAAACCATGTATTTTTTATTAAATTTATTTTATTTATATCATTTTCACATACAACAATACAAACAATTAAACTATCTTTATAACTAGCTATGGATGAGGTGATTTTTGCCATTAAATATTATTATAATATTTGTTTAACTATAAAATTATTTTATATACTTTAAGATGGTGCGATTAGTACAATTTTATTTACTTTTCCCACTAGAATTTACAAAGTAAATTCTAACCCCATCTACTAGAATTTTATTATTTCCTAAAGAAAATAATAAAAATTGAATATTAAATTACATATACTTATTAATATTTTAATTATGGATTCGAAAGATAAAATTATTCAAGATACCTATTACCAATATATAAAAGCACGTGATAATCCAAATGTTATATATAAATATGATCATTTATCACATGATGGTTATGATAAATATGGACCCAAATCAAATTTATATGATCATTATATTTATATATATGAATACAGTAATTATAAAGTTATTGTTTTTCATTATGAAGATTGGTTTTGCGGCGATGATTATTATTATGAAAAAATAAATGAAGTATATTTGTCAGACGTAAAGTCGCTAGAATGTTTAATAAATCTATTTAAATTTTGCTATGATAACTTAAACGATTTTAATTTTAAATTAGCATATCAACAAAAATTAAAAGAAATGAATATAGTAGAAAGCCAACCAGAAACACATATTAAAAGAAGACTTGAATCAGTTAAAAGTCCTATGCTTAGTAAGTTATATAATGATATTAAATTTTTATATTTTTATAATCAATCTAAAAAAGGACCAAACTATACAATGAACAATAGTCATTGGATTTATGATATTCACACTATAATAAAAGAAGATGATGATTTTGTATGTGTTTGGTATAGTAAAGAAAGAACAAATTTCAATGATACTGATTATGTAGAATCCAATAGACTACGATTATCGGAAATAACAACGCTTGAAAGTTTAAAAGATAATTTTAATATTAAATACATTATGGAACCATATATTATTAAATTTATCGATAACCCTGAATTTGTAATCGCATATGAAAATAAATTAGCACAACTTTTAGTTTAATAAAAATTGATATTATTATATTATTTAAATTTTTTTTTATTATAAATGATTGATCTACAATATATTATTCAGATTTTATGTTGTAATAAAGATTCTAATAATGAAATTGCTAGTAAAAATATTTTCTACTGGGATTTAGAAAAAACTTATTCAAATTATGAAATACCTAGTACTAATAAAAATTATTATGAGTTAGCTATAAGTAGTAATGAAGAAAATATGACTAAATTATATGATGTGAATTATTATAAAGCAATTAATAATTATAATAATATTTTTATTAAAAGTATATGTTATCCTAGTTTTAATAGGTATGATACATATATTTATACTCAAAATAATAATGATTTTATTTTTTATCATTATTCAAAAAATAATAACGAATATCTACCTTATAATTTATTATTAGAATATAAATTATCTAATATATATTCATTTTATGATTTAAATTTTTATTTCAAATTATGTTATCATAATACTAAAAACAAAATTTTTAAATCAGCATATAAGTTAAAGTTAAAAGAAATAATTAATAAAAAGGTTAACTTACACTGAATAAAAAATTGATTTAAATATATTAATGATAATAAGGTTTATATTAATGTTATCTAATAATTTACTCACACATGTTTTTAATTTTAGTTATTATGGTTATTTTGGTAACTATAGTAAACCCGAAGTCGTAAAAAATGTACATAATGTAATAAATAATACAAATTTTAATGAATTTAAATTTATTGATAATTTACAAGATATTAGATTAAATTATGAACATGAAGAAATTATTAAAGGTGAATACACTGAATATAATGAAACTATTCAACATCAAGATGGTGAATACACTGAATATAATGAAACTATTCAACATCAAGATGGTGAATACACTGAATATAATGAAACTATTCAACATCAAGATGGTGAATACACTGAACATAATGAAACTATTGAATATCATGAAGGTGAATATGATGAAACTAGTGAACATGATGGCGAATACACTGAACATGATGAAACTATTGAACACACTAAACATGATGAAACTATTGAACACACTAAACATGATGAAACTATTGAACACACTGAACATGATGAAACTATTGAACACACTAAACATGAAGAAACTAGTGAACATGGTGAATATACTGAACATGGTGAAGATAGTGAACATGATGGTGAATATACTGAACATGGTGAAGATAGTGAATATACTGAACATGGTGAAGATAGTGAATATACTGAACATGGTGAAGATAGTGAATACGCTGAACACCATGAAGATAGTGAATACGCTGAACACCATGAAGATAGTGAATACGCTGAACACCATGAAGATAGTGAATACGCTGAACACCATGAAGATAGTGAATACGCT